>Ga0126377_10000125_pt1 | contig 40668 bp, 60 predicted proteins | sample PanSoiMetPlot_22_FD_92647 | JGI IMG/M metagenome (GOLD analysis project Ga0126377, IMG submission 92647) | Tropical forest soil microbial communities from Panama - MetaG Plot_22 | ecosystem: Environmental > Terrestrial > Soil > Tropical forest > Bulk soil | place: Panama | collected 2016-02-17 | reverse complement strand
GGCGCCCCCGCCGGCGGGGTTGTCGGGCTGGCGCGCCCCCCCCCCCCCCCCCCCCTTTTTTTTTCGTCACTCCACGCGCCCCTTCGTGCCGAGGAGCGAGGAGTGCGGGACCGTCACCGTGACCACGCCCGGCGGCGTGTCGTCGGCGGCGCCATCGAGCACCTTGGCGAGGCGGGCGACCTGCTCATGCGTCTTCAACACGATCTGCACGAGCGCGTCCTGACTGTCGCGCACGGCCTGCAGCTGCGCGGGCGTCTGCCGGCCCTTGAGCAGGTTCAGGACCTCGGCGCGCGTGGTCGTCGAGGCGTCGTGGAACAGCTGCGCGACCTGCAGGTCCTCGTGATTGAGCGGCGGACTCGCGGTCGTCCCGTGATACGGGTCCTGCTCGGCGCGGAGGCTGGCGAGGGACGTGCCCAGTGCGTGGGCGATGGCGTCGATCGACGCCTGCCGCACCGGGCGCTGCCCGTATTCGACGGCCTGCAAGGTCGCCGTCGACACCCCGGCCATGTCGGCCAGTTGGGCCTGATGGAGTTTCCGTTCCGCGCGGAGGCCCTTCAGGCGAGCGCCAATCCGCTCGCGCAGCGCAGCATCCACATACGTATCATACGAGAGTTGCAACATCACCGGGGGCGGCACGCCGTCACTATTACAGACAATTTTAGCGAAGTCTGCCTGAAAAACTACTAGTTCGCAAAATCCCTCTCCGGGGCCGAGTTAGCCCCTTGCGCAGATGTGGAGCCGGTCCTATAATGCCTAACTTAGTTCTGTATGACGCTGAAAACTGCCCGGAAACTTAAGGGTCTCACCCAAAAAGAGCTGGCCGACCGGGCCGGGCTCGATGAGGCGACGATCTCGCGGTTGGAAACGGCGCGGCAGCCGTATCGGACGTCCTACTACGAAACGATCGTCCGCATTGCGCGGGCGGGACTGGGCATCGAGCCCGAAGAACTGTTTCCGATCACGTTCGAGGCAGAACGCGAGACGGCCGCGGCCGCAACCGCGGCCGTCCGCTAACCACGACCGCACCGATGGAGGGTGCAACGCATGGCTGACCACACGATACCAGAAGCGCCGATCATGGCGCGCGACGAGCGGACCAGCGGGCCCGCGGCGCCCGACGGCCTGCACGCCGCCGTCTGCGTCGACGTCATCAACCTCGGCCAGGTGCCGACCGCCTTCGGCCCGAAGTACCGCGTGAAGGTCGTCTGGCAGCTCGGCGAAGTCGACGAGACCAGCAAACGCCGCTACCTTGTCTCGCGCGTCTACACGAACAGCCTCAATCAGAAGGCGACGCTGCGCCGCGATCTGGAGAGCTGGCGCGGGAAGGCGTTCACGGCGGAGGAGCTGACCGGGTTCAATCTGCTGAAGCTCCTCGGCGCCAACTGCCAGCTGCAGACGATCGCGGCGCTGAAAGACGGCGGGCAAACCTACGCGAACGTCGTGGGCGTCGTGCCGCCTGTGCGCACGTCGCCGAAGCTCGTCGCGCAGGACTACGTGCGCGTCGTCGAGCGCGCGCAGCCGCGTGGCAACCAGCCGCTCAACGGGGAGGCGGTGAACCGTGTCCCCTTCTAATCTCGTGCGCTTCGAGCATCCGCTCATCGTCCCGGCGGCGCCGGCCCGCCCGAAGAAGGCGCGCCGGCACGACACGCAGGACGGGCGCTTCTACTTCATCGAGGACAGCGAGGGCCACGAGCACAAGCTCCCCAGCGTCACCACGATCGCCGGCGCCATCAACAAGCCGGCGCTCGTCGGGTGGGCGGCCAATCAGGAGCGCGCGCTCTGCATCGAGGCCGCGACCGCGCTCTACGCCGACGCCGCGACGCTGCCGCATCAGCTCCCGGCCGCCGGCTATCAGCTCTCGCTCGAACAGCGCATCGGGCATGTGAAGGCGCACACGCGCGCCCGCGACAAGGCCGCGGACATCGGCACCCAGACGCACGCGCTCATCGAGTGGACGCTGAAACAACAGATCGGCCACCCGGTGGGCCCCGAGCCCGCCGTGGTCGACGCCGCGCAGTGGGCGTTCATGGCGTGGCAGGACTGGACAAAGACCGTCGACCTCAAGCCGCTCTTCATCGAGACGGTGGTCTACGATCTGCGCCGGTCGTATGCCGGCACCGTCGACCTGATCGCGCTCGTCAACGGCCGCGAGACCGTGATCGATGTGAAGACCGGCAAGAAGGTCTACGGCGAGGCGCGCCTGCAGAACGTGGCGTACCGCGCGGCGCTCGTCGAGATGGGGCACAGCGACCGCCCGCCGGCCGGTCTGATCGTGCGACTGCCGAAGACGGTCGACGACCCGGCGTTCGAGGTCGTTGAGGTCGAGGCCGTGCCGGCGCTGTTGCCGACGTTTCTCGCGGCGCGCGTCGTGTGGGACTATCTCGACGCGGAAGATCAGGCGTATCGCAAGACCCGACGCAAGACGAAGCCGACGACCGACACCGAGGTCGCGACCGTGACGGTCCCGCACCACGGCGTGACGTACTATCACGACCCGTTTCCCTTCTGATCCGTTGAGTCGCCACGGCGCGCTTGCGCCGGCCGGCTAATTCGCGCGCGCGGTCGCCCGACCGTGCGCGCTTCACGCTCAACGAGACGCGATGTTGTCCAGCCATCGCGACCGCCCGCCGCGCTTCTGGCGCTGCTGGCTCGGCGACCACGATCCGTACCTCACCCTGCGGCGCACGAGCGGCGGCACGATCCACCGTCCCGCCACGATCATCTGGCGCTGCCGGCGCTGCCAGCGTGAAGTGGGCCGCTCGACGTACCTGCCCCCGAGGCCCGCATGACCGCCATCAGTCGCTACCGCAAAATCTACACGCGCCTCTGGAGTAATCCCGAGATGCGCAAGCTCGATCTGGTCGACAAGCTCATCGCGATCTACCTGCTGACGACGCCGCAGGCGAACCGGCTCGGGTTCTATCGCTTCTCGCTCGCGCTGGCGGCCGAGGACATGGGCCTGCCGATCGAGATCCTCGCCGACCGGCTGCCGCGCGTGCTGACCGCCTTCGAGTGGCTGCACGACCCCGCCGCCGGCGTGATCTGCATTCCCTCGTGGTTTGTCTGGAACCCGCCCGAGAACGAAAACGTGCTGCGCGGCGCGCTGCGGGACCTGACCGAGGTCCCCACGACGCCGCTCTACGAGGCGTTCCAGGCGTCGGTCGAGCTGCTCCCGAAGCCGTGGCAGGAAACGTTTCGCCATGGTTTGGCGAACGTTGCGCGACGGTTTCGGCAACGTTCCCCAAATCAGTAACAGGAACAGGAACAGGAGCAGGAACCAACAGGAGCAAGACAGGTACGGCGTGTGGAAATTGTGGAAATGTGGAAAACCCGAGGCGCCGGCGATCGAAGAGGGCTGAAAAAGGATGAGGTGTCGTGTCGCACCGGCCACGTGGGACCGGTCGTGCGGACGGTGATCGTCCACGAGGACTGCGTGAACGAAGACGAGCTGTGTCAGACGTGCGGACAGGTGTTCGCGACGGTGAGCTGGCGTCGCGACGCGTGGAACACCCGGCAACACCAACTCCTGCTCCCGCTGAAAGGACACCGACGATGACGATCCTCCGCTGGTTCTACCACCACGTGCTGCAGCTCGACCCCGACCTGACCGAGCTGCCGCCGCCCACCGGCTGCCAGTACGCGCTGTTCTTTGATCCGCTCCACGACGACGAGCCGATCAACGGCTCCGGGTTTCAGGCCATCGTCACTAACAGCGACGGCACCGTGAGCTTCCAGACCAACGGCAGCCAGTACCTCTCGCAGGAGCCGGGCCAGAAGGGCGTGTTTCATCTCGCCGGGGCGATCGGGCCCTACGAAAAATTCGGCCAGGTGGGCAACATCGTGACGAGCTGGACGCGCCCCGCCTCCGGGGACCCGATCTACAGCTACGTGCTCGGCCGGCTGCCGAACGCCGCGTGACGCCATGAGTCACGTGCTGTACTTCACGGGCGAGACGGCGCGGCCGCGCGCGCCGCTGACGCCGCGGACCCCGCTCCCGCCCTTCGACCCCGACACGACGGACCCCGACACCGGCGCGCCGCTGCCGGTCTGGACGACGCTGCGCGAGCAGCCGCCCGCGAAAGCGGACGTGAGCTGGTGGCGCGGGGATGCGTGGGGCGTGACGATCCCCGGGCTGCCGTTCGTCAACGGCGGCGCGAGCGGGCCGGCGCAGGACCGCGTGCTGACCTACTTCCTCGGGCGCTACGGCCGCGACTGGGAAGAGAAAATCCTCGAACAGCATCAACGCAACGGCTACACGCACATCTCGCTCTCGCCGCAGGACGAGTTTGCGAACGGCATGAGCGAGGACGCCTACGTCGCGATGGCGACGCGCTGCAAACAGGCCGGCCTCTTCGTGCATCACCTGATGCGATCGAAGCTCTACACGGGCAACCCGCCGGATCTGGGCGCCGCCGACGCGTTGATCAATCGCCTGCTCGCCGCCGGCGTGCTGGACGTCGAGACGCCCGCGTGGGAGATGAACTACTGGTCGCCGGAAGACGTGCGCGCGATGATCGATCACGACGCGGCGCTGATCGGGATGCGCTGCCGCATCATGATCCACTTCTACCCGCACTACATCAGCTGGCAACCGAACGACCAGACGCCCACCGACTTCTGGCAAGCGAACTACGGCAAGGTCGACGGCGTGCTCTATCAATGCGACCCAGGCTGGTCCGCCGGCATGATGAACGCGCGCGCGAACGACTGTCTCGATCGGCTCGCGCCGGGCGGGCTCTGGGGCCTCGGCGACAGCGGGCGCGGCCACCCGATCGACTTCACGGTCTGGGAGACGATCGCAACGAAACAATTCAACAACGACGTCGACGGCGATGGTCGGCTCGCCGATGAGGACATCGGGAACCTCAAAGGCTACGAATGCACGTGTTCGCCGGGGCGGATGACCGTGAAGGGCTTCGGCAACGGCGGCCGGCGGCCCGATGGCACGGCACTGTGAGGAGACGATGCCTGTATTTGAGATCGTGATCATCGAGAAACCCACGAAAAAGCAAGCGGAGGACGGCGCGATCGAGCGGTTGGTGCTCGGGCCGAAGGCGGTCGTCGCGAAGGACGGGCAGGCGGCGGCGATCGGCGCCGTGATGGGCGAGGGCATGCCCAAAGACCTCGACCTGACGCGGGTGGACGTGTTGATCCGCCCTTTCAGCGCCTGACCGTGCCCGCGCCACAACGGTCAGCACCGAATCAGGCGCAGCAGATGGAACCGGCGCACGCCGAGTGGCTGAAAGCAGTGCAGCACGCCAACCAGCTGCGTGCCGAGCAGGACGAGTACGGCCACCAGCGCCTACTCGCCAACTACACCGCGCAACCGTGGCAACCGGTGAACGTCACCGGCACGGCGCCGGTGACGAACTACAGCGCCGCGACTTTAACGACCACGAGCCGGGGGTGAACCATGAAGGGCTATGCCATCCGCATCACGTGGCGCGACGGGAAACAGAACTGGCTGCAGGACCCGCTCCCGCACACGACGATCGCGCTCTTCCCGTCGCACAAGGCGGCCGTGGAGCGGCGCTTCGAGCTGGAGCAACATCCGGCGTCGGCCGCCCACGTGCGGGCGTTCGACGTCGAACCGTATCCGCGGACGCGCGCATGAGCCGCGGCACAGGCAGTCACGCGCGCCGGGTGGCGGCGCTGGGAAACGGTGGCCCGGCCCCGGCGTCGCCGTGTGCCGTGCCAGCCGGCGCGCGTGACCGCACCAGTCGCCCCGAGCGGCTCGATGCGCGCGTGGCATGGTTGCGGAAACGGCCGGCGCTGGTGGACCTACTGCCCGGCCTCGACGACGAGGTGACCGTCGCGCGCGCGGTGGAACTGGCACGGACGCGGACGAGTATGGTCGAGCACGGGCTCTACGCACCGACGGCGCGGCGGGTGGACGTGAGTCACTCGATCCGGGCGATCGTCAGCGCGCTCAGGGAGGAGGCCCATGCCCCGACTGACCGCTGAGGCGCGCGCCCGCCTGCAGGCGATGCGCGTGGGGGTGATGCAGGTGTTCGCGGAGGAACACGCGCGGCTCGATGAAGGCATCGCCGTCGCCGCGCAGGTGCTGGTGGACATCTGCATCAGCGCCCGCCAGGCGCCGGAACTGGCCGACTCCATGGCGGACGAGATGCACCGCTACGCGCGCAAGCTGGAGGCGCTCGCCGACTGCCGGCCGGAAGACATGCTGGCGGTGGTGGAAACGATCGCTGATGATCAGCCCGAGGACCCTCATGCCCGATCGCACTGAGCAGACCGCGGCCGGCACACAGGTTGGCTGGTTTCTGAAGGCGCCGCCGCCCGACGTGTTCGAGGCCTTCGCCGAGGACCCGAGCCTGCTCGATGTGATCCGCGGCGAGCTGAAACGCCGGCTGCAGCGGACGCTCGGCCCGACCGGCACGTATCCGGCCGGGCAGCTGAATCCGGCCGACGAGGGCGGCCTGCAGATCGGGATCAAGGCCGAGGGCGGCATAGTCCTGCTGCTCTTTGGCGCGACGATCAGCTGGCTGGCGCTCCCGCCGGAACAGGCGATGGCGGTCGCACAGGCGCTGATGGCGGCGGCGCACACCGCGCAACAACGGGGCGGCACACGGCAATGACTGACGACCGCATCGAGAAGATCCGCCCGTCGCGCAAGCGCGTGCCCGTCCCGCTCGATGACGCGTACCTGCCGCTCGGCGAGCTGGCCGTCTACAGTGGGCTCTCGCTCTCGAAGCTGCAGATGTACCTGACCGACCCGGTCCATCCGTTGCCGCACTACCGGTTTGGATCGAAGATCGAAGTGCGGCGGTCGGAGTTCGACGAGTGGGCCCGCCACTACCGGGTCGAACGGCCGGCGCTCGACGTCGAAGCCGACATTGATGCGCGCATTGCGGGGCAGCGATGAACAATCCTAGGATTGTGCTAGACTGGGGTCTGCCGCGATGGAGGCGGCCGACATGCACATCGCCAAAGGCATCTCCTACACCTTCGACCAGGGCCGCGGCCGCTGGCGGATTTACTTCAATCTGCGCGGCTGCCGCTGGACCGAAGAGCATCCGACCGAGCAGCTCACCAAGACCTACGCCGAGGCGTACGCGCGGCGCGTGGCGAACGGCGACGACATCCGCCCGATCGACAAGCGCGACGCCGGCCCGATGGCGCCGGCCGGCACCGTGCGCGCCGTCTACCCCGAGTGGCTCGCCGACATCGCCGCGACGGGCGGCGGTGTCGTCTCGACGAGCGCGACGTTCTACGCGATTCAGTTCGAGCAGCACATCCTGCCGGCGCTGGGCGACGAGGACGTGGCCGGGCTCACCCGCGGGCGCTGCAAGGAGTTTGTGCGCGCGCTCACGAAGAAAAAGAAGCACGGCGGCGGCCGCCTCGCCGCGGGCACGCGCACGGCGATCTGCGCCGCGCTCTCGGCCTTCCTGTCGTGGTGCCGCGATAACCCCGAGGCGCGGCCGTATCTCACCGGCCTCAACCCGATGTACAAGCTGACGAAGTTTGCGCACGACCAGCACGAAGTCACCGAGCCCCACCTCGCGTGGACGGCCGCCGAAGTCGACCGCCTGCTCGCGGCGTGCCTGAGAGACGAGCCGTTCTGGTATCCGCTGCTCTTCGTCGCGCTGCGCACCGGCCTGCGCAAAGGCGAGATCGTCGAGCTGCGGCGCGACAAGGACTTCCGCACCGCCGACCATCTGCTCGTCCAGCGCCAGTATGTCGATCAGGTGCCCCAGACCTACACGGCGCACGGCCGGCGGCTCGTCGCCGAGAAGGACTTCGACGCCTCGCGCGTCCGCGTGCCCAAGGGCAAACAGCTGCGCAAGGTCTGGCTGGACCCCGAGGTGCAGACGGTGCTCGCCAAGCACGACGCGAGTGAGCGGGCGCGCGCGCTGCGCAGCGGCCTGAAGCTGCCGTCGCTCGTGTTTGTCGGGCCGCGCTTCGGCCGGGTCTCGATCGGGCATTTCGTGCAGCGTGTGCTGAAGCCGCTCTGCGAGCGCGCCGGCGTGCCGACGACGTCGAGCTTCCACACGACCCGGCACACCTACGCGTCGGTGCTGTTGATGGCGGGTGAGGATCTGGAATGGGTCAGCCGACAGCTCGGCCACAAGGACATCTCGACGACCGAGACGGTCTACCGGCATGTCCTCGACGACAGCCGGCGCGACACCGAGCGCGTGGCGCGCATCGCCAAGGCGTGGACGGTCGCGCAGGCGAAACCCCGCGCGGTCGCCGGGCGGGAGGACGCGTGATCCCGCGATTCCGTCACCCAACCGTCACCCAACCCGTCACCCACTCCTCTCGGTGGTCGAGGGGAGTGGTAGGTAACTCCTGCGGGGACAGGCGGTTGCGGTCTCGTGAGTCGCTAATGGCCGGATTAGAAGAATTTAACCCGCCATGCAAAAACATTGAGCAATTTAGGGCCGTTTTTTCACCCAAACCCCTCAAAACCCCACATTTCATCACCCAACCACATCGTCTTGGTGAGCTGTTTCACGTGAAACCGCGAGGCGAAAGTGCTGCCCGCTGCGCGAGGCGCGTGTGAGTGGTGACCCGATGGCCGCGGCGCCCGACGATCGCGCGCTGCAGGCCCGCGTGGACCGCGCAGAGCGTCTCCTGCGTGACGTCCGCCACGAACTGGACGAACTGACGGCCGACGCCGGCGCGCTCGCGCTGGCGCTGCACGAAGTTCTCACTCGACTGGCGCGGCTCGACCGCCTGCTGCGCCGCCTCGACGCCCCCTGACGGGCAGCCATGCCGGCGTGACGCTCGGCAGCCTGTTCGCCGGCATCGGCGGCTTTGACCTCGGCTTTGAGCGGGCCGGGTTCACCGTCCGCTGGCAGGTTGAACGTGACGCGTACTGCACCCGCGTCCTTGCCCACCACTGGCCCCACGTCCGTCGCTACGGCGACGCGCGCGGCGTGGACTGGACCGCCGTCGAACCAGTTGACGTTGTTTGCGGCGGCTTTCCCTGTCAGCCGCACGCCCTCATTGGTCGACGACTGGGCGCCGCCGACCCCCGCGACCTCTGGCCCGAGTTCCGCCGATGTGTTCGCGCGCTACGACCCCGCTGGGTCGTGGCTGAAAACGTCGCAGGGCTGCTCTCAGCTGATGCTGGACGGTTCTTTGGAGACCTGCTCGGGGACTTGGCCGCGAGCGGGTATGACACGGAGTGGGATTGCCTACCTGCGTCCGCCATTGGCGCCAATCACCGACGAGACCGGGTCTGGCTTCTGGCCTACCGCGAGCGCCCGGGACTGGAAGGACACGCCGGGCATGGCGATGACGGCGACCAACCCCGACGGCTCGACACGGACGCGCACCGACCAGCTGCCGCGCGCTGTTTACGCGCGCCAGGGCCCGACGCTGAGCGCAGCGGCTGGTGGGACGTTGAACCCCTCGTGGGTCGAGTGGCTCATGGGGTTCCCCATCGGATGGACCGCCTGCGCACGCTCGGGAACGCCGTCGTCCCGCAGCTCGCCGAATGGCTCGCCCGCCGCATCCTCGCCGCGGAGGCCCCATGAAGGTTGAGTACTACCCGCTGACGCCGGCGGCGTGGGAGGCCTGCCGCCAGCTGCGCGGCGAGGCGGACGCGCTCGCCGAGCGGTTGATCGATGTGCTCGACGAGCAGCCGATCGTGGTAGGCGGGCTCGCGCTCGTCCGCACCTTGGACGCGTATCTCACGACACTGGTGTCGACGCTGGAGCAGGCCGGCGTCGAGGTGGGGCCGGCGCCCAAGGACCTGCACGCCGAGCTGATGCGGCTCGGCGCGTTCCTGCTGACGCAGGGCACGACGGAGGCGCCCTCCGCATGATCCTCTTTGTGTCAGGCGCGACGGAGAGCATCAAACGCTACACCCGCAACCAAGTGGGCGTGCTCGTCGTGCCGGCGGCGCGCAACCGCCCCGAGACGCTCCAACTCCAGCCCGGCAAATGGGCGATGGATAACGGGGCGTATTCCGGGTTCGAGGCCGCGGCGTTTGTGCAGATGCTGGAAGACTTCCACGGCGCACCGGGGTGTCGCTTCGTCGCCGCACCCGATGTGGTCGCGGACGCACACGCCACGCTCGCGCGCTGGCCGTTCTGGTCGCGGGTGATCCGTGGCGTCGGGTTTGGACCCGCACTGGTCGCGCAGGACGGCATGACCCCGGCGGACATTCCATGGTCGGAGGTAACAGCCGTCTTCATTGGTGGCTCGACCGAATGGAAATGGGGCCCGATCGCGCGGGGCATCATCGGGTGTGCGAAAGCGCGCGGCGTCTGGGTTCACATGGGCCGCGCCTCGACCCGGAAGGCGCTCTTTGAAGCGGCGCGCCTCGGAGTGGACTCCTTCGACGGCAGCGCCTTCTCGCGCTGGCGAGACCGGATGGACGAGGGCGTGCGCTGGGCGGCTGATGCCCAACAACAGAACTGGTTGCCCTTGTGATCTACAAAGTGCTGCTCGACGCGCATTCGACCACGTGGCACGCCTACGGGCGCACGTGGGTCGGCCAGGCGGACACAGAAGCCGAAGCCGTCGCGAAAGCCGCGGCACCGTATGTCGGCATGGTCGTGCAACGCGTGAGCGTGGAACCAACGACCTCCGAGGCGCTGGCCCGGTTTGACGCGCTGCGCGCCGCGAACCGGCGCTGGCAGGCGAACACGCAGCGCGGCGTCCCGAATCGCCGAGGGGACCTATGAGCACCTTCCTGCGCGTCGCCGACCACACCAGCCCGCCTTGCGCCTGTGTCGACTGCACGCAGGCCGGCATCACCGACCGCCCGGTCATCCGCGACCCGGTGACCGGCGCGTGGCTGCACGGCTACCCGCTCAAACGCTACTGGGTCGCCGCCGACGAGGCCCTCGACCGGATCAGACAACAGCTCAGCTCAGGAGGCCGCCATGCCCGCCCGCACCGAGAAGCAGCGCCGGTTGTTCGCCATCGCGGAACATCACCCGGAGATCCTCTACGCGCGCAACCGCCGGCTGGCGGAGCTGCCGCGGAAAACCCTGCGGGACTTCGCGACGACCAAACCCCGCCGCGCCGGCTCCACGTCCCGCCTCAGCGACTACGCGAGCTGATCGCGACCCTCTGCGGACAGGAGCCCGACGGCTTGACCGACGTGGACCCCGACCAATGACCGCGCGCCAGCACCGCTTCGTCGAGGAATACTGCCTCATCTGGAACGGCACGCAGGCCGCCATCAAGGCCGGCTACGCCGAGGCCGGCGCCTATCAGGAAGCGTATCGCCTGCTGAGAAATGCTGAGATCCGCGCGGCCATCGCCGAGCGCCAGCTGCGCATCGCCGAGGCGGCCGAAGTCAGCGGCACGCGCGGCCTGCTGGAGCTGAAGCGGATTGCGTTCGCCGACCCGCGCGCCATCTTCGACGGCGCGAACCTCAAGCGGCCCGACCAGCTCGACCCGGACACCGCGGCGGCCATCGCCTCGATCGAGGTCGTCACGCGCAACCTCGGCGAGGGCGAGGTCGAGTACGTGAGCAAGGTCAAGTTCCACGACAAGCTGCCGGCGGTGCTCGCGGTGTGCCGGCGCACCGGCGTGCTGCTGCCGGAGACGACGAAACCGCCCGAGGAGGGCGTGCGCCGCGTCATCTTCGAGTATGCCGATGCCGACCAGCCGAGCAACAAGACGGGGATCTGATGACGCTGGCCGTCGAGCCGTCGCACGTCATGAGCTGGCGCGGGCCGATCGCCGCGTTCATGCGCGACCCGACCAGGCTGATCGATCTGGAGGGCGCGTTCCGCTCGGGCAAGACCACGGCGTGCCTCTGGAAGGTGCTGCGCACGTGCGACGCGCATCCCGGGATGCATTGGCTGATCTGCCGCTACTCCGACCGCGACACGCGCACGATCCTGAAGCCCATGTGGCGCGAGGTGCTCGCCGCCGCCGGTGTCGTCTACCGCTGGAACAGTCGCGAACTGTGCGACGAGCTGCCGGGCGGGACGCGCATCTACATCTTCGGCCTAAAGGCGGTCGACAAGGCGGCGCGCTACGCCAAGTTTCGCGGCCTCACGCTCGGCGGCATCTACAACGACCAGACCGAGGAGCTGCCGCATGATGTGTTCTTGGAGCTGGCCTGCCGGCTCTCGCAGGTGGGCGTGCCGCAGCAGGCGCTGTTTTCGCCGAACCCCGCCGACGAAAATCACTGGCTCAGCAAGACCGAGTTCCCGGCCGACAACCGCATCGCCGACCGCAAGTACTACTCGCTCTCGGTCTACGACAACGCGCACAACCTCGCGCTGGAGACCATCCGCAACCTCGAACGGCTGTATCCGCCGGGGCACGCCAAGCACCGCAGCGCGCTCCTCGGCCTGCGCGGGCTCAACGTGATCGGCACGCCCGTCTACGCCGGCTACTTCCAGCGCGCCCTGCACGTGCGCGCGTGTCCCTACAATCCGCACCTGCCGCTCTACGAGGCGATCGACTTCGGCAAGCATCATCCGGCGATCGTGTGGGCGCAGTTTCCAGCGACCGGCGGCATCGAGTTCCTTGGCGGGCTCGTCGGGCAGGACCTGTTCCTCGAAGACTTCGCGCCGCTCGCGCTCCAGTACCGGCAGCAGTGGTTCCCGCGCATCGTCGCGCTGCACACGTGCTGCGACCCGGCCGGCACGCACAACAACAGCCAGGGCGTGCGCCTCAACGGCCTGCAGGTGCTCAAGCAGTACGGCTTCGCGCCCGTCTGGAAACCGAACAGCAACGCGCCCGACGTGCGCCTCGCGATGATTGAGCGGCTCGGCGCCTACATGCGCCGCCGCACGGCGACGGGCGAGGCCTTCGGCATCGAGCGCGACCGGGCGAAGTGGTTGCGCCTGTCCGCGCAGGGCGTCGACGAGTGGGCGTTTCTCGCCGACGGCTTCGAGGCCGGCTACGTGTGGAGCGAACACGTCGTGTCGGTCGGCAGCAAGCAGCTGCGGCAGGCCTTCAAGGACGGCTGGTATGAACACGGGCAGAACGCCGCCGAGTATCTGGAGCTGAACTTCGGCAGCGCGCAGCTGACCGAGGTGGAGAAGGCGGCGGAAGCGCGCCGGGAAGAGCAGCGACAGAAGGACCGCGCCGCGGCCCGCGGGTTGGGGCCGAGCGGCGCCGACAGCTGGATGGGGTGAACCATGACCGACTACGACCACACCGTCGCGCTCATCGCGGGGCAGTTGAGCGCGGCCGACGAAAACTTGCAGGCGAATGACGCCGTGGCGCAGGCGCGCGCCATCGTCGAGGCCGTGATCCGCACCGAGCCGCGGCCACCGGACCCGCCGCATGATCTCGTCACCGATCACCTGCAGGACGCGATCAACGCCGCGGCCGTCGGCGCCACGCTCTGGCTCGACTGCGCCCTCGTCGAGCCCGGCCCGATCACGATCAGCAAAGGGATCACGCTCATCGGCGCCGAGGACGTGGGCCCGCAGCCCTCGACCATGCCCATGCCGACCCTCGCCGGCGGCCTCACCGTCACCGGCACGCACGTGACCCTGCTCGGGCTGGAGATCCGCAAGACGCAGGACGCGACCGACGTGGTCACCCTGACCGGTGACACCATCACGCTCGCGTCCTGTCGCATCCTCGGCGACCCGGTGCGCGGCAACAAGCGCGGCCTCGCCGCCAACGCCCCGCGCATCACCCTCCGCAACTGCCTCGTCGACTACTGCTTCGCGAAGGGACAGGACTCACAGGCCGTCTGCGGCTGGGATAACACGATCCAGCTCACGATTGAGGACTGCTGGCTCGCCGCCGCGAGCGAGGTGGTGATGATTGGCGGGAGCGACGCCCAGAACGAGGCACGCCAGCCGGCCGGGTTCACGATGACCGGCTCGACGCTGACGAAGCGGCCCGAGTGGCGCAACGCCGGCCTCGCCGTCAAGAACCTCTTCGAGCTGAAGAACTGCATCGGCGCGCGCGTGACCGGCAACACGCTGGAGCACTGCTGGGCCGACGGGCAGGACGGCTATGCGATCGTGTTCACGCCGCGCAACCAGGGCGGCAGCAATCCGTGGGCGACCGTCGCCGACGTCCTCTTCGCCGACAACACCATCCGCCACGTCTGCACCGGCATGAACCTGCTCGGGACCGACTATCCGAACCCGAGCGGCGTGATGCACCACGTGGAGATCCGCGACAACGTCTTCGAGGATGTCGATTGCGTCACCTACGGCAGCACGCGCGGCCCCGGCAGTAACAAGACGATCCTGCTCGGCGCCGGCATTCAGCAGCTGGTCATCGCCGACAACCACTTCGCGCCGTCCGCCCACATGGGCTACGGGCTCTACTTCTACTCGACGCCGTGCGTCGACGTCGACGTCGTCGACAACGCCTTCCCGAATCCGGTCAAGTACGGCACGGTTGGCGGGGACGGCGTGGCGGCGGGGTCGGCGGCGTGGACGCGTTACGTGACCAGCGGGACCTACGAGGGGAATACCCCCTGACCGAGGCTGATGGAGGCCCATGATGAATCGCACGATCACCGCCGCGGAGGCCGCTCGACGACTCCGTCTCCCGCTCTCGAAGGTTCACACGCTCGCCGCGGGCGGGGCGCTGCAGGACCTGAAGCCGCACGACCCGCGGGCGAGCAAACACTACGCGGCGTTCGACTCGAAGCAGGTCTCGCGGGTCAAGCTGGAGCTGAACGGCTGCCGGCACGAACGGTTCTCGAAGTACTTCATGGAGGACCTCTGCAACCGCCTGCACGGCATCCCGCAGCAGGTCGCCCTGCCGGTCCACCAGGCGGCGCCCGCCGTGGCGAAGCCCAAGCCAAAACCGAAGCCGGCGCCGCCGCAACCGCCCCCGCCGCCGCCGGCGCCGGCCGAGCCGACGCCCGCGCCCCCGACGTCCATCGAAGCCAGCGGGTGGGTCTATGGCGGCCTCCTCGCCAAGCTCGATCTCCTCGGCAAACTGGAGGAGCGGCAGGCGCGCACCGAAGCGAAGGTGGACGCGCTGCGGCTCGAAGTGGCCGCGCTCTACCAGCTCTGGAAATGAGCGGTTGACACAATCATAGGATTGTGTGCTACACTCGAGTGGTCGGTCGGCGCCGCACACGCCGGTCGACAACCGAGCCGCGATGGAGGCGGCCACACATGGCACACACCCCGACCGACGACCTGATCGCCCTGCTCCTGATGCCCTACTGCAGCTTCTGCCGCGAGCGGCTCGGCCCGCACGTGGTCTTTGGCGCCGGCACGCGCTACTGCTGCGTCGGGTGCGCGGAGGACCACGACGCGCAGATGGCCGAGGACCTGCGCACCCCGTCCACTGATCGCAAGCTCGCCAGCGCCGGAGGGGACCGATGATGCTGCACTTTACCTGTCCCTCGTGCGCGTCAAAACTGGCCGGCATCGAGCCGGCCGGCGTCGCGACGCAAGTGGTCCGTCGCACGTGCCGCCACTGCGGGGAACGGTGGCAGCTCGTCGTGACGCCGCTCACCGTCCGCGAGGACCTGCGCATGGACCGCGCGACGTTTGCGTTCCTCGGACGACGGGAGGCCCACTGTGACGCACACTGACGACACGATGCACACCTGCCCGCACTGCGGCTCCGAGATGCTCGCGTGGCAGCAGGGCGACCATCAGTGCGCCGAAGGCCTCGCGGAGCTGATGAAGACCGGCATCCGCGCCGACATCGCCGCCGGGACCATCCCGGCGGCCGTCGGCAGTTTTGCGGCGCTGCACGACTACGTGGACGCGAACCTCTACGGCGGTCTCGACGACGACGTCCGCTGGGACCTCAGCTCCAACGAGGTCATGGACCTGATCAACGAGGCGACGGCGATCGTCGACCGCTGGCTCGCGACGGGAGGGGACCGATGAGACGCAAGGGCCACGTCAAGGGGCTCGCGGGCGAGGTGGCGGAAGCCTCGCGCGCGAAGACCGGGCGGCAGGCGATGCAGCCCAACGAGCTGGTCGCGACCGCCCGCACGCTCGAACGGCTGCTGCAGCGCCGGCGCAAGCTGCGGGTCGAGCTGCGGCGCCTCGACCGCGAGGTGAAGGCCGAGCGACGCAATCTGAAGGCGCTGGCCGGCCACTACAGCGGCGGCGGCGAGTTGTAAGTCCCACGCCACAATCCTAGGCCCCGCACAATCCTAGGATTGTGGTATCCTTGTCTCAGCCGCGATGGAGGCGGCCACCCATGACGAATGATTTTCGCAAACTCTTTGAAGGCCTGCGGGAAGCGGGCGAGGGCCTGACGCAGGCGGTCGCCGGCTTCACCAAGGCGGCACAGGCGGCGCTCGACGCACAGGGCGAGACCGACGACCTGCGCGAGACCGTGCATCGGCTGGAGGGTCTCGTGCTGGAGCAGGGGAACGAGCTGCGCGCGCTGCGGGCGGATCTGCGTCGGCGGAATGGCGGTGACCAGTGACGGCCGCCGTGCGTTGTCCGACCGTCACGCCCCACCTCACGCGCACCTACGCCGACGGCCGCGTCGAGCATCTGCACGACGTGCGCTGCGGCGGCCGGTTGCGTCCTTGTCCCATCTGCGGCCGCGAGACATTCTGCGGCCGCGAGGGCCGCTGCATCTCGGTCGCGGCGCAGAACACGGACCACTGGGTGCGCCGGCGCTTCAACATCGAGGATTACTACGGCGCCGGCGTCGTGGGCTGGACGCACGGCGAGACGTGGAACGGCTGGCAGACGCCGCACTTCGAGCGGGCCGAAGCGCGCGCGCTCATCGAGGCGCAAAACGCCGTGACGCCGCACGGCGTGGCCGCGTGGTTCGACGACGAGACCGACGCCGTCGTGATCGAGTTCGAGGGCGCGACCGACGGACAGGAACGCTACGAGGGCGCGGTCATCGAGACGCCGGAGGGCCCGAAGCACGTCTACGCGGTCGGCGCGTGGGCGTGGTGCTGGGACGCCATGGAGGAGGACCAGTGAGCCGCTTTGAAGTGTTCGTGTGGCTGGTGATCATTTACCTCGCCGTGCGCGACACATTGGTGCCGAAATGACGCGCGGCTACAACCGGACGTTCACGCCGCGCGGCCGCGGCAAACGGTATCTGCTCGACGCCATCCCGGCCGGGATGTGGGTGGCGGTGCGCGCGAAGGCGAAACGCGAGGGCGTCAGCCTGCGCGCGCTCATCCTGCAGCTGCTGCGCGAGTGGCTCGACCGCGCGGAGCGGGCGGCGTGAGCAAGAAGTTCGTCCACGGCGGCCGCTTCTATGGTCGACGCACGCTGGAGGGACCGCTCGAAGACGCGTCGGCCGCGGACGGCCCACCCGACCACTGGGTCTGCCGGCGCCTGCGTGACTTTCCGCACGGGATGCCCGAGGGCGGCGCGGTAACCGCGTGCAGCCGGTGCGGGTGCGCGATCGTGTTCAATCCCGCGCGGCTGGCGACCGTGCCGCCGGCCACGCCGAAAATCTGTATGCAGTGTGCCGGCATCCAGCCGCTCCCGATCGAGGAATCATGATGGCGTGCGACCACTACCGGCCGGATCACAACGGCGAGTGTCTGACCTGCGACGAGCCAGCCGACGCGCACGGCTGGCAAGAGAGCGCCGCGAGCGAGGCGCAGGCGGCCGACCTGTACGCCACGATGACGAGCGATGAGCTGCGCCGACTGCGAGTGGCGTTTCTCACTGACCGTGCGCACGTCACCAGCGTTCGCTCGCGCGCCTTCTGCGACGCGCGGGTGGCGCTTGTCACCGCGGAGCTGCACCGCCGGAAAACTTGACGCGCCGGCACCCGGCGCCGATACTGACCAGCGCGTGACCTAACCTGTCACGCCGGCGTGCGAGGCGAGCTACCGCCGGGCACCCGACAATCGAACGCCATCGACGGGGCGATGGTTGGCCGAGACGCCGACCGTCGCCCTTTTTTTATGCCCGAGACCGCCGTCACCAAGCAGGAGCCGCACTGCCCGAAGTGCGGGTGGCGGCTCGTGCCCCCGCCTAAGGTCGAGCCCGAGCTGCTGAAGCCCGCGGTCGCATGGATTGCGGTCGAGTGCGCCGGCTGCGACTGGCGCGGGCACGCCAAGTTCTGGACCCGGCAAACCGACGAACCCAGCTAGCGGGAGGGCGCATGGATCTGGTCTCCCTCATCGTCGTGATCACGCTCGTGGGCCTCTTGACGTGGGCGGTCGCCACCTACGTGCCGATGCCCGAGCCCATCAAACGCATCCTGATCATCGTCGTGGTGCTGGTGCTCATCCTGTGGCTGCTGCGGTTGTTCGTCGGCTACGTGCCGGTTGTGCGGTGATGCTCGCGGCGCTGGTGTCGAGCTGCGCGAGCGGGGAAGTGGAACAGCGGATTGCGATCCGCGCGCTGCATCCGCCGCAGGACATGATCTGCGCCGACCGCCAGCCCGTGAAGCTGCTCACGGCGGAGAGCTGCCGGCTCGGCATCTGCGGCTGGTCGTGCCTGCCTGACCGCTGGGGCGCCCGCTGATGGCGGAAGTGCCGCGGCAGGACCCGCCGGGCGCGCCGCCGCGCCAGCCCGAACCCAAGAAACGCAGCGCCGCCGCGACGCGCAAGCTCCTCGAAAAAGCGCGCAAGCGGTTCCGCCTCATGGCCGAGGCCGAGAACCCGGTGCGCAAGCGCCAGATTGACGATCAGAAGTTCGACGCCTCCGACCAGTGGGACAAGGAGCTGCGCCGGCAGCGCGAAGCCGACCGCCGGCCGTGCCTGACGATCAACCGCATTCACACCGGCGTCAAACAGATCAGCAACGAGCAGCGCAACAACCCGCCGGCGATCACGATCAACCCGGTGGATGACCTCGCGGACGTCGCGACGGCCGAAGTCTTTCAGGGCATCATCCGCAACATCGAGACGTCGAGTGACGCGCCGATCGCCTACGAGACCGCGGGCGAGAGCGCGGCGCGCATCGGCCAGGGCTTCATCCGCGTCTACACCGAGTACGCCGACGAGGCGAGCTTCCAGCAGCAGATCCGCATCGCGCGCATCTTCAACCGCTTCACGGTCTACCTCGACCCCAACGCCACCGAGTGGGACAAGCGGGACATGCGCGACGCGTTCATCACGGCGGACTTCGAGCCCGACGACTTCCGCGACCGCTGGCCGGATGCGCAAGCGTCGACGGCCGGCAGCGAGCTGTGGGCGTCGCTCGGCGACACGTCCAACGACTGGTATCCCGAGAACAAGATCCGCGTCGCCGAGTACTTTACGGTCGAGGAAGAGGAGACGACGCTCGGCCTCTTCAACGGGCAGACGGTGCCCAAGGACCAGTGGCCCGCGGGCCTGACGCCGGAGCGCACGCGCGTCGTGCGCACGCGCACGGTGCACTGGTACCTCATGACGGCGTTCGACGTGCTCGAAGAGACGACGGTGCCGGGCACACGTATTCCGATCATCCCGGTGACCGGCGACGAGTCGCTCGACGAGGTGGGCCGCACCGACTACCGCGGCATCGTGCGTGACGCGAAGGACCCGCAGAAGATTGACAACGCGATGGAGTCGGCGATCGTCGAGCAGATCGGGCTCGGGCCGCGCGCGCCGTTCATCATGGCGGAGGGGCAGGACGAGGGCTACGAGGACCTCTGGAAGACGGCGAACAACCGCAACTGGGCGCGCCTCATCTACAAGCCGCGCATCATCGAAGGGCAGCTGATGCCGCCGCCGCAGCGCAACGCGATCGAGCCGCCGATTCAGGCGTCGGTCGTCGCCGCGCAGCGCGCCGAGAACAACCTGCGCGCGGTGATGGGCTTCATGGACGTCCACGGCGCCGAGCAGGAGCCGCAGCAGCAGAGCGGCCGCGCGATTCTGGCCCGCCAGGCGCAGGCGCAGCAGGGCAACGTCAACTTCCTCGACAACGTCAGTCGCGCGATCCGCTCGCTCGGCCGGCTGCTCGTCGAGTGGGTGCCGATCGTCTACGAGATGCCGCAGATCATCCGCATCACCGGCCTCGACAACCAACCGAAAAAAGTGATGGTCCACAGCGGGAACCCGCCCGACCTCGGCGGGATGGACGAGGCGAGCTACACCGCGGCGCAGGGCCTCAAGGGCATCTTCGATCTGAGTGCCGGCCGGTATGACGTCACCGTGACGAGCGGCCCGAGCTATCAGTCGCGCCGGCAGGAAGCCGCGGCGGCCATGGTCGAGTATGTGCGCGCCTATCCGCCGGCCTTCCCGCTCGTTGGGGACCTGCTCACCAAGAACATGGACTGGCCGGGCGCGCAGGAGATCAGCGAGCGATTGAAGAAGATGTTGCCGCCGCCGCTGCAGGACCAGCCCGAGGGCGGCGGGCCGCCGGTGCCGCCGGCCGTGCAACAGCAGCTGATGCAATTGCAGATGCAGGTCCAGCAGCTCGGGCAGGAGAACCAGCAGCTGCAGAGCGGGCAGCAAGCGAAACTCGCCGACGTCGCGGCGCGCGAGCGCATCGCGGCGGCCGACCGCGCGAGCCGCGAGCAGATTGCCTATCTCAACGCGCAGATCCAGCTGATGACGACCGACGCGAAACTGAAGAGCGACAACGCGCAGCTGCTCTTCAGCGAACAGATCGAGAGCTTGCGGCAACTCACGCAGCAGCGGCACGACGCCGTCACCGAATCGCTCGCGCATCACGAAGCGATGACCGCGCAGGACCTCCAGCAGCAGCAGTTTCAGCAGGGGCAGGCGCAACAGCAGCAGCAGTTCGACCAGGGCCAGTCGCAGGACGCCGACCAGTACGCGCAGGGACAGGCGCAGGACCAGTTCCAGTATCTGCACGGGCAGGCGCAACAGGATCAGCAGTTCCAGCAGGGCCAGCAGCAGCAGGCGGCGCAGGCGTCGTCTGAAGGAGGCGCATGACCACCGAAGAGCCGGCCGTCACCTACTACGAACGGAAACCGCCGATCGTCGCCGCCGTGCAGTACACGACCGGGATGACCCCGTTGCCGCCGGGCATCGTGATCGAGGACGGACAGGCGGTGTTGCCGATGGGGCCCGGCATGTCGCAGCCGGTGCAGGACACGGACTGGGTGGTCACCGACCCGTACACCGGCGCGCAGACGGTCATGATCGACGACTACTTCTCGCGCGCCTTCGCGCTGTATCACGGGCCGGTGACCGAGGGCCGCCCCGTGGGCGCGCTGTAGAAAACTTGACAGGCGAATAGGGACCAGTCGCACACTAGCGACCACACATGACCTGACGACTTCGCGCCACGCGCTAGGGAGTAGCTACCCGACCAGCCGCACCCCGGCGGCGCGCGTGAGCAACAAGGGGACATCGACAAGGGGCGATGCAGGCCCGCGGACCACTCCGCGGATCAGCGTCGCCCCTTTTCGTTTGTCCCCGCGAGTCTGCGTGAACGATGGCGGACGAACCGACACCCAGCACGCCGAGCGCACCCGAGGCGCCGCCGCTCAACCCGGCGAGCGGCCATGACAGCTGGCCGCCGCTCACCGGCGACACCGAGCGTGCGGACCCGAACGCGAAGCTCGCGCCGGCCGCGGCCGTCACGCCCCGCACGAAGACGACGCCGACGGCTGAGCCGCTGCCGCTGGCGGCCGCCGAGGACGGCGACGAGGGCGACGACGACGGCACGGTCGAGGTGCAGGGGCACAAGCGCGGGCAACCGGGGAAACCGCTCACGCCGGCGCAGCGCCGCATCAACCAGGCGGTGGCCCGCCAGCGCGACGCCGAGCGGCGGGCCGAGGACGCCGAGCGCCGCTATCGGGACCTCGAAGCGCGGCAGGCGCCGACGAACGGCCACGGCACCCCGCCACCGCCCGCGCCGAACCGCGACCCGCAGCGCGCGAAACCCGACCAGCGGGACTTTGCGAACTACGAGGATTTTCTCGACGCCGTCATCGACTGGAAGAACGACCGCTTCGCGAGCGCGCTCTTTCAGACGCAGGCGCAGCTGCAGCAGCAGGCGCAGCAGCAGGGCGCCGACGCCGCGTTCAACGAGCGGCGCGACAACTGGATCAAAGACCACCCCGACTACCCCGACGTGGTGGCGGCCGCCACCGACATCGAGGTTTCGCACCCGATGGAGCAGTTCTTTCGGCACGACCCCGCCGGCATCGCCGTGATCGACTACCTCGCGCGACATCCTGAGGAAGCCAAGGATCTCGCCCGCCTCGCGCCCGGTCCCGCGTTTGTCAAATTGGGCCGCCTCGCGCAGACCCTCGACGCGCCACATCCAGCTGGCGTCGCGCCGCAGGGTCGTATCCCGACCCCCCGCGCCCCCGCACCCCTGACGCCAGTAGGGGCTGGGCCGCACCGTTCCACCGACCCGAGCGAGATCGACTTCGGGCCGGAATACATGCGCCGCAACAACGAGGCTGAACGCCAGCGGCGCCGGGCGGGTTTGCGATGAGGACACAGCACCATGGCGAATGCGTTGATCACGCCGCTGTGGGTGACGAAAGAAGTCGCGCGCATTCTGGTGAACAACCTGAAGTTTGCCGCGAACGTCAACCGCAGCTATGACGACCAGTATGTCCACGACGGCGCCAAAGTCGGCTACACCGTCAACGCGCGGCTCCCGCAACGGTTCCTGACGACCAAGGGGCAGGCCCTGCAGGTCCAGGGCATTCAGGACACCGTCGTGCCGATCACGTTGACCGATCAGGCCAACGTCGGCATGAGCTTCTCGACGGCGTCCCTCACGATGGAAGTCGACGACTACCGCAGCCGCTACATCAAGCCGGGCGCCGAGCAGCTCGCCAACACGGTCGACTTCGACGGCCTGCAGCGGTGCAGCAAGGAAGTCGCGAACGAAGTCGGCACGCTCGGCACGGCGCCCTCGACGCAGCAGACGGTCAACCAGCTCTACCTCAACGCGGGCGTGGCGCTGACGCAGCTCGCCTGTCCGCAGGACAGCCGGTGCCTCGTCGTCTCGCCGGCGCAGATGGCGAACCTCGTCGGGCTCAACCTGAACCTCTTCAATCCCGCGAACCAGATCAGCGACAGCTTCCGCAAGGGGCAGTTCGCCGCCAACGTGCTCGGGTTCGAGGAGATGTATCAGGACCAGAACACGTGGCGCCGCACCGCGGGCACCTACACGGCGGCCGGCACGGTGAGCGGCGCGGGGCAGACGGGCTCGACGCTCACGATCACGGGCTTTACCGGCAACCTCGCGGCCGGCGACATCCTGCGCCTGCAGAACGTCAACTGGGTCAACCCGCAGAACTACTCCGACACCGGCATCGCGGCGGGCTTCACGCTGCTGGCGCCGATCACGACCGGCGCGACGTCGGTCACCATCACGCCGCCGATCGTCGCGAGCGGGCCACTCCAGAACGTGACGGCCTCGCCGGCCAACGGCGCGACGATCACGGTCGACGCGACCACGGGCGTCACCGGCGACATCGGCCTCGGGTTCCACGCCGACGCGTTCGCGCTCGTGATGGCGGACCTCGACATGCCGCAGGGCGTCTGGGCGGCGGAACGGGTGCGCAGCAAGGAGCTGGGCATCAGCATCCGCTTCGTCAAGGCGTACGACATCTTCAGCGATCAATCGCCCGCCCGCATGGACATCCTCTACGGCTGGAAAACGATCCGGCAAGAGCTGGCCGTGCGCATCGCGAGCTAGGAGTGTACGCATGGCGATCAACGCAACGACCCTCGCGGGTCCGCTCGGTAAGAACGACGTCTATGCGCTCCTGACCGCGGCGACCGGCGCCGCGCAGGGGTCCTTCTGTCTCATCGGCAACGAGCTGTGCGCGTTTGTCGGCAACCCGATCGGCAACCAGGTGTTGCTGCGGCGCGGCCTCGATGGCAGCGCGGTCTCGGCGCACGCGACCGGCGAACCCGTGCAGATCGGGCTCAGCACCGATCTGGGCTCGCCGGCCCCCGGCAACGACACCGGCTTCGGGGTGCAGTCGGTCGGCAGCCCGGCGACGGTCAGCTACAGCGCGTCGGGCGCGATCAATCCGGTGCCCGGCACGGCGCTGCTCGTCGGGGCGGGGCCGTTCGCGATGACGCTCGCCGCGCCGTTACAGATCACCACCGGCACGCTCACGATCACCTCGACGACCGGCGCGGCGCACACCATCACGGTCGCGGGCGGGCTGGGTGGCGGCGGCTCGGCCATGGACGTGATCACGCTGCCGGCCGCGACCGCGAGCGTCGTGCTGCAGGCCAGCAACGGCAAGTGGTTGCCGATCTCGCTCGGCGGCGCGGCGGCCGCGTAGGCCATGCGGCGTCCGGGGTCGTCCGTCAGTTTCGATGACCACGCGGCGGCGCCTGTCGTCAAGCAGGCGCCGCTCATGATCGTGCCCTACGAGTATCGCGAGTATCCGCGCTGGTTCCGTCGGTGGGATGGCCGCACGTTCATCGAGCGGGAGGTCGCGAGTGAGCAAGAGCGCGAAACCCTCAGCGGTGACTGGGCGGCGACCTACGCCGACGCCCGCGCGATCTACGAACGCCAGCAAGAGCAGATCGCCAATGCCGCGGCCGAGCGCGCCCACAGTGACCAGAAGCTCTCGAAACGCGCCCGCGCCGAGAAGCTCGCCGAAGAACGCGCCACCGACCAGCACGTCACGGAGTGAACAGATGACCAACGAGACCAAGCACACGGGGCACAGCGGCGCCGCCACGGCCGAGCCGCCGAAGCCCGCGATTCAGGAATACCCGAAGCAGCTCTCGAAACCGAAGCCGCTCAAGACCGACCCGCTCGAATACGAGACCGTCATCGTCACGAGCAAGAAGGAAGAAGAGGAAAAAACCGCCGAGGGGTTCCTCGACGCCGAGAAGCGCGCCAAGCACGACCAGGAGCACGCGAAGGCCGAGGAGGCCAAGGCGAAGAAGTGACCGATGGCCGTCCCGCTCGTCACGCGCAGCGCGCTCGACCTCATCACCGACGCGCTGCGTGAACTGGAACTGCTCGGCGCGCGCGCCACGCCGAGCGCGGAAGATGCGCAGCTGGGACTCCTGCGCCTGAACCAGATGCTCGGCAGCTGGGCCACGCAGCGGCTCACCATCCCCGGCGTCGTGCGTGACCTGCATCCGCTCGTCAACGGCAAGGCGAGCTACACGATCGGCCCCGGCGCCGCCGATTGGAACCAGCCGCGGCCGCAGTGGATTCAGAACGCCGGCCTCGTGAACCTGAGCGCGAGTGGCGTCGAGACGCCGCTCGACGTGCTGACCGCCGACCGCTGGGCCGCCGTCAACATCAAGCCGCAGACCAACAACCTGCCGTGGGCCATCTACGACGACCGCGCCGAGCCGACCGGCACGATCACGGTGTTCCCGACGCTGCAGAGTGCGGGCTCGTTGCAGCTCGCGCTCTACATCCCGGTCGCGCTGCAGCGGTATCCGGACCTCTCGACGCAGGTCGGGCTCGGTGACGGCTACGAGGCGGCCATCAGTCGCAACCTCGCCGTCCAGCTCGCGCGCCCGTTTGGCCGGCCGCTCACCCCGGACCTTCTCGCGGAGGCCGCGGCGCGGCTCGCCGATGTGAAGCGCACCAACGTCGACCGCACCGAGCTGACGGTGGACCCGGCCTTCTGTGGCCGGCCGCTCGGCGGCTACGACATCTACAGCGACACCTATCGGGGCTGGCGATACTGATGGCCCAGATCCCGCTCGTGGGCCCGACGTATCAGAGCAAGAGTGTCGCGGCCGAGTGTCAGCGCACGATCAACTGGTATCCCGAAGCGATCGAGAGCCAGATGGGGAAGAGCGGCGCGGCGGCCGTGCTCTACCCGACGCCCGGCCTGCGGCAGATCCCGTCGACCGCCCTCCCGGGGGTGTGGCGCCGCAACGGGCTGCTCGCGATGCCCTATCAGGCGGACGCGAGCTTTCAGGGGACGGTCGGCTTTGGCGTGTGCGGCACCCAGTTCGTGCAACTCAATCCGATCTGGGGCGGGCCGAACCCCGCCGTGCCGGTCGGCATCGCGATCGGAGTGCGCGGCCAGGTGCGCGACGACGGGCAGCCGGTGCGCATGGCGCACAGCGGCATCGCCGGCAACAAGCTGCAGGTCGTGCTCTGCAGCGGCGGCGCCGCCTACCTGTATGACCTCGGCACCGGTGTGCTGACGGGGCTCACGCTCGCCGTCTCGCCCGTCATCTCGGTCTTCTACATGGACGGGGTGTTTTTCGCCGTGAGCCCGACGAAGTTCCAGATCAGCGACGACAATTTCCGACCCGGGCATGTGGGCGCGGCGACGTGGGACCCGTCGGCGGTCGCCAACCGCAGTGAAGGCGCCGACCCGATCGTCACCGGGCTGCAGAACCACCGCGAGGTGTGGCTGCCGGGCGAGCACACGACCGAAGTCTGGTACAACACCGGCGGCTCAGACACGCCGCCCTTCGCGCCCATCCCCGGCGTGTTCGTCGAGCTGGGCTGCGCCGCGGCGCACTCCTTCACGCGCGTCGACCAGTCGGTGGCGTGGCTCGCGAAGACGCGCGACGGCGACCGCATCGCCGTGCTCCTGACGCAGTATGAACCGCAGCGCATCTCGACGCACGCGATCGAAAACACGTGGCGCAGCTACGCGCGCGTCGATGACGCCGTCGGCTGGACCTATCAGCAGGACGGCCACACGTTCTGGATGCTCGCCTTTCCGACCGCGAAGGCGACGTGGGTCTATGACAGCGCGACGCAGCTCTGGCACGAGCGCAGCTACTGGAACCCGCGCACCGCGGAACATGAAGAGCACCGCGCCGCCTGCGGGATGCGCGCGTGGAATCTCACGATCGTCGGCGACCGCGCGAGCAGCACACTCTACGCGCTCGACCCGGAGATTGCATGGGACGACGTGCCGGAGTTTCGCAACAGTCCCATCCGGCGCGTGCGGCGCTGCCCGCATCTGTCGAGCGAAAACCGCAACCAATTTTTTGCGGAGCTGCAGGCGGAGCTGGAGACCGGCCTCGGGCGTCCGGTGGGCGCGATGCAGGGCGCGAGCAGCACCGGCTTTCCGGTCGGCGGCCCGGTCGGGCAGGACCCGCAGCTGATGCTCCGCTGGAGCGACGACCGCGCGCACACGTGGTCGAGCGAGTGGTGGCGGTCGGGGCATCGCATGGGCACCTACGGCGCGCGCGTGCGGTGGCACCGGCTCGGCGCGTCGCGCGACCGCGTCTTCGAGCTGAGCGTCAGCGACCCCATCCCGTGGCGGCTCACGGGCGCGTATGTGGAGGCCAAGGGCGCATGAGCCCCACCTACGGCAAGGAAAAGTTTCCGGTGAGCAATCCCGTGTTCAAGGGCACGGGCGGGCTCACGCGCGCCAGCACGACGCCGCTCGACCTCTCGGTGCCCTACGTGCCGAACAGCGCCGCGGTGGTCGAGGCCAACAGCCTGCTCATGACGCGGCTCTGGCTGGAATTTTTCCGGCGCCTCGTCGGCACCGTGAACAACGTGGCGGTCGCGCTCGGCAGCATCCCCAGTGCGAACAGCGGCTCGATCGCCCAGCAGCCGACCGGGCTCGGGCCCTCGCAAGCCGGGCTGATCTACACCGTCACCGCACCCTACAACCACACCATGGTCTGGAACGGCACGGTGTGGGAGTTTTACGCGGGCGATTGCGGGAGCGGCTGGCTCGCGCCGTTTCTGGTCCTGCCGGGCACGCCCGCGAACTGGCAGGAGTGCGACGGCACGGCGACGGACTATCTCGCCGCGGGCGGCACGTCACTCGTCGCCACGCCGTTCACGACGCCGGATCTCAAGACCACCAATCGCTATCTGCGCGGCGCCGCGGTCGCCAATCAACTCGTGGCGGCGCAGGCCGCCGGCATCACGCTCAGTGGTGCGATCACGCCGGAAGCGTCGCACGTCCACAACGTGACCGTCGGCACGCATCAGCACGGGGTGACCGGGCTCGCGCACACGCACACCGGCACGACCGACGGCGAAGGCAACCACACGCACGGCTTCAACGTCGACAGCGGCATCGAGGCGCTCAATGCCGGCACGAGCGGCCTCGGCCTCGGTGTCGGCGGCAACAGTCACCACCACAACGTCAGCGGCACGACGAATCCCGGCAGCCTGCATTCCCACACGTTCACGACGAACAGCGGCGGCGGCGGCGGCACGAACACCGACCCCGCGGGCGCGATCAACCAGAACACCAGCGCCGGCAGCAGCCATACGCACGCGCACACGCTCGCCGCCGTCAACGACCTCGGCAGCGTGCCGCTCACCTACACCGTGCGGTTCTACTTCCGCCGATGAGCGCGATCACCGTCCGTCCCGCGACCCTCGACGACCTGCCGGCCATCCTGCCAATGGCGCGGCGCTTTGTCGCGAGCTACGGCGCGGGCCTCACCGAGAACCTCGCGCAGCTCACGGGGCTTGCCACGCATCTCATCACCAATCCCGCCTGCACCCTCCTCGTCGCCGAGACCCATCACGGGCTCTGCGGCTTTATCGGCCTCGTCGGCTACGCCCACCACGTGAGCGGGGTCCCGACGGTCGGCGAGGTGGCATGGTGGGTGGAACCCGCGGCCCGGGGCAGTGGACTGGCGCTCCTCGACGCGGCGGAACAGTGGGCGACCGCCTACGGGGCGCAGCATCTCCTGATGATTGCGCCCAACGAGCGCGTCGGGTCGCTCTACACGCGCCGCGGCTACCGCGCGGTCGAGACCACGTATCAACGCGCACTCGTGCCGGCCCACGTCGAACCCGAGCCACTGGAGGACGCCTCATGATCGGCACCCTGACGGCGATTGCGCTGGCGGCGAGCGCGGGCTCGTCGATCGCCAGCGCGGCCATCCAGAGTCACGCGGCGAACACGGCCGCGAAGACGCAGACGGATGCCGCCAACCAGGCGATTGCGCTGCAGCGCGAGCAATACCAGAACGCGCAGCGGCTCTATGCGCCCTACATCCAGCGCGGCAACCTCGCCGGCGATGCGATGACGGACTTCCTCGGCCTGACCGGCACGCATCCCGGGGCGCTGCCCGCCGGGAGCCTCCTGCCGCCGATGCCGAGCCGCGGGTATCCGGCCGGGATGGGGGCGCCGCAGACGTTCCAGCCGAGCGGCGCGCCGCCGGTCGGCCAACCGGCGCCGGCGACGCTGGCCGGCTATGCGGGGGCGCCGGCCCCGCTCACGCCCGGGCAGCAGACCGTGCTCTCGCGCTATGCCGGGACGCCGCGCGGCTTGGGAGGCATCTGACCATGGCGGGCTTTCGCGGCATCACGCCCGGCTACGGCGCCATGCCGACCTCGCCGGGGGTCGTGCCCGACTACGGCGCGGCCACACTCGACCCCGGCGCCCGGCCGAACCTCGGGCTCTACACCCCGGCGGCGGCGCGCGCCATGGGTGGCGGGCCCGGGATGCTGGGCGGGGGTGGTGCGCCCGGTCTGGGCACGCTCGGCGCGTGGAGCGGACAGAACTGGGGCCAGCCGGCGGGGCGGGGCGGGGCGGCGCCGGCCGCCACGCTGACGCTCGCCGACTACGCCGGCGGCCGCTACGGCGGGTTCCCCCGCTCGTCGTGGGCGACCGGCCATTTCTCACCCTTTGCGAGCGGGTACTGAGCCATGGCGAGTGAAGGCGGCCGCAGCGCCGGCGATTACTACACCCCCGGGTATCACGTGGGGAACCCCTACGACGACCCGGCTCCGACGACGACGGCCGCCCCCGCGCCGGGTGCGCCCACCGCCGTCGGCTACAACCCCGACGACCTCTGGGACCCCGGGGCAGGGGGTGGCGCCGGCAGCAACCGTGACGTCTTCCAGCAGATCGCCGACGCGTTCGAGCGCCGGGGCTACGCGCCGACCATCGCGCGGGTCAACGGCTGGGGCAGCAACATCGACCCGACCTACCTCGCGACGATCATTCGGTCGATCAACGCGATGCCACAGGGCGCCTGGACGCGGCCCGCCGCGGCGCCCCCGCCCGGCACGACCCCGCCGCCCGGCACGACCCCGCCGCCCGGCACCACCGGCGGCGGCACCGACCTGCGCTCGCGCCTGCTGGCCGTCTACCAGAAGTACGGCCTCGACCCGAACAACCCGGGCCTTTCCGACCTCGCGGGCATCGACTACTTCCTGCAGCGCGCGAACCAGACCAACCCGAACGACATTCAGTACTGGGTCGATCGCCTCGATCAGGAGATCACCTACCGGAAGACCGGCCAGCGCGGGCCGCTCATGGACACCAGCCCCGGGGGCGGGGGCGGGATGCCGGCGGTGCCGCCCGCGCCCGAGTTCCACTTCGACCCGTGGACCGGGAAGTTTGTCGCGCCGACCGACGTCACCGAACAAAACGATCCCGGCTATCAGTTCCGCCTCAACCAGGGGATGCAGGCGATCGGCAACGCCGCGGGCGCGGCCGGGACGCTCGGCAGTGGCGCCACCGACAAGGCGCTGGCGCGCTACGCGCAGGACTACGCCAGCAACGAGTATGACCGGGTCTACAACCGGGCGCTCGGCGAGTATCAGACGAGCTACGGCGAGTACATGGACGCCTACAAGAACGCCCTGACCACCTTCGGGGTGAACTACGGGACGCAGACCGATGCCTATAACCGCGCGTGGCAGCAATACATGCAGGCCTACGGGGAGGGGCAGGACTACTTCAACAACATGCGCGGCCTGAGCAACGATTACTACAACCGCCTGACCGGGCTCTACAGTGCGGGCGGCTCGGCGACGAGTGGGGCGGCCGGCGCGGGCGATCAGTACGCGACGCGGGCGGCCGACTACATCACGCAGGGCGCCAACTCGACCGCGGCAGGCCAAGTCGGGTCCGCCAGCGCGTGGGGCAATGCGCTCAACGACACGTCGCGGCTGGCGCTGCTGGCCGGGACCGGCTACGGCGCGCGCAACCCCTACGGGTATCTGCCGAACCCGGTCTGGCAGATCCCGCGCATCTGAGGCCCCGTGCCCGACCAGACCCTCGCCGTCTTCGCCGGCGACCGCCCGCAGATGACGTTTGCGATCGTCAACGGGGTACCGGTCGCGCTCGACGCGAACGGCGATCCGATCCTCGACCAAGGGCCGCAGCTGCCCACCCTCGCGTCCTATGCCAGCGGCTACGACCCCTACGCCGCGGCGAAGCAGGCGACCTCGATCGGGCCGGCGCAGGTCACCGACCGATACCTGCCACCGCCGCTCTCGACCATGAACCTGTTCGACGTGCTGCAACGCCTCGGGCTCGGCCGCTCGCGCCCCCCGACCATCGCGGCGCAGGACCCCTACGGCATCGGCGCGTGGGAACAAGGCGGGGAGGCGCCGGGCTTCCTGATGGGCGCGACCGAGGCGGTGCCCGAGGGGGCCCTCACGCCGGCGCAGCTCAAACGTCTCTGGGACCTGAAGCAGGCGAGCGAGGTGCCCTACACGCGCAGCGCCGGCGGGAACCTGATCCTCTCGACGCGCGTGCCGACCGCGAAGCGGTTGAGCGGCTATGCCGAAGGCGCGGCGCCGCTCATGACCGGCCTCGCCGAGGCCGCGCAGGACCCGGTCTACTATCACAAGCTCGCCGGCGAAGCGCGCCGCTCGATGCTCCTGCGCCCGCACGAGCAGATCCTGTCGGACCCGCAGGTCCTCGATCTGGTCACCAAGCGCATGGCCGAGAATAACGTCGGGCTCGTCGCGATGCAGGACCCGGCGCTCGTGGCGCGCGAGACCCAGTGGTATCAGGGCGGCCACACCCTCGCCGGCGCGCACGGCGAGCTGGCGGGGTTCAGCGGCCCGCAGGCCTACGACGTGGGCTCGGCGCTCTTGGCCGCCGAGAGCCCGACGAAGGAGTGGAACCAGAACATCGACATCAGCCGGCGCCTCGCGACCGACTACACGAAGTTCCGGCGCGCGGACGAGCCCTTTTCAAAGGACGCGTTCCAGCAGTTTGCCGACACGACGCGCGCCTCGGCCAGGGCGTGGGTCGAGGACCACCACTACACCGGCACGAAGGCCGCGGACCACCTTGCGAAGGCCGAGGCCAAGATCGAGGAGGCCGGCCGCTACATCGGCCGGAAGTTCAGTGATCTCCCGACGCGCCAGCAGTCGCAGTTCATCCGCGCGATGAGTGAGCGGCACGACAGCCCGTACTATCCGGTCTACGGCCCGGAGGGCACCATCATCGCGCCCTACGCGCTGGGCGAGACGGGCGAGAAGCTGCCGCTCGTCTGGCAGTCCTACGAGAACCTCGACGCCGGCCTCTCGGTGCTCAAGGACCCCTCGCCGGAGAACATCTCGCGCGCCATGGGCTTCGGGCACAAGAAGCGGTCGTTCTTCACCAACCTGAGTGACCCGTTCTTCACCGGCGCCTCGACCGCCGATACGCACAACGTGGGCGGCGCGCACTTCCGGCCCATGGGCGGCGACACCCCGCGCGTGCTGGCGGTGATGGGCGGGGCCGGCAGCGCCTCGACCGGCATCCGCGGCGCGCATCCGCTCTATCGCGAGGCCAACGCGCTCGCGGCGGAACAGCTCGGCCTGCGACCCAATCAGCTGCAGTCGGCCGGCTGGGAGGGCATCAAGGGCCTGTTCACGCCGGCGCAGCGCCGCGACCCGGCGCTGATGGGGCGAGTCGACGCCGTCTGGCACGATTTCCAGATGGGCCGTCTCTCGATGGACAATGCCCAGCGGTTGACGATCGACCTCGCCGGCGGCCTGCAGGCGCCGGCGTGGGTCAGTGACGCCGAGCTGACTGACATCCTGAAGCGGCACAACCTCTACCTGCCGCGGGAGAAGTAGATGCCGCTCGACCCCCGCATCCCGCTCATGGCCGCGCAGGCGCCGCAGGCGCTGGACCCCTTCTCGCTGTTCCTGCAGATGCAGCGCCTGCAGCAGGCGCGCGAGGAGCAGGCGGGCCTCGCCGAAGAACGCCAGATGCGCGCGCAGGAAATTGCGACGAGCACCGAGTTCAACCGCGCCAAGCTGGAGGACTGGCGCCACCAGCAGGGCGTGACCTCACAGGCCGCACGCATCGCCGGCGCGATCGACAGCGACGACCCGGAAGCCATCCGCAAAATGGTGGCGAGCGTCGGCGACCCCGAGCTGCAGAGCAAGGTGATGGAATTCGTCCAGCAGCGGCGCGCCACGAGCGGCGCGATCGACGAGATCCAGAACCTCGACCGCAAGCGGGCCGCGAATCTCGTCCGCTCGCTCACGCCCCCCGGCGCGACGAGTTATGACCCGACGCTCGTCGAGACCGCGCTGCGCCTCGACCGCGACCCGCGGGCCATGAAGCTCTGGCAGTACGTGCAGGGCGACCCGGCCAAGCAGAAGGCGCTCGTCGACCACTGGGCCGACTACGGCGACAAACCCGAGATGAAGGACGTGGCCGCCGGGCACACGCTGACGCGCGTCACCCCGGGCGGGCAGGCGAGCGCGGTCTACACGGCGCCGGGCACGCCGACATTCGTCAAGGGCTGGCTGGGCCCGAATCTCGTCGAGGCGCAGCGGGACCCGCAGAGCGGCCGCGTGACGTATCTCGGCCAGGATGTGACGGCCCGCTGGCAGCCGCTCGAAGCGCAGCGCACGCCGTCGCAGCAGATTGAAGACCGCCTGCACCGCGCGCAGGCGACCGAGGCTGAACAGAAGGTGCGGGATGCCGCGGCGGCCAACGCGCTCTTCGGGGGTGCGGCGGTCGGTGCGCCGGCGCCGGTCGGCCCAGCGCGGCCACCCGTGTCCGGTCAGGCGCCGTCAGCCGGGCCAGCCGGGCCACCGGTGTCCGGTCAGAGTCCGCCATCCGGCGGACAGGCGCCGGGCGCGACCTCGGACCCCGACTACCTCTTCGGCGCGGTGCCGCAGCGCAACGAGGCCTACCTCCAGACGCTGCCCCCGCAGGCGCAGAACCTGCTGCGCGGCATCAGCGCCGGCAAGCAGCCGTATCCGACCGGCCGCGCGTTCACATCGCCGCTCGGGCAACAGATCGTCAGCGCCATCAACCTCTACGACCCGTCCTTCGATCAGGCGAACGCCGGCGCGCGCATGAAGACCCGGAACGCGTTCACGAGCGGCACCGAAGCGAAGCAGGTCAACGCGCTCAACACGGCGCTCGGGCATCTGAGCGAGCTGACCGACGCCGTCACCGCGCTCAAGAACAGCGACTACCCCGATTACAACCGCATCGCGAACAATCTCAAGACCCGCATCGGGTGGACCGGGCAGACGGATTTCAAGACGATCGCGCCGCGCGTGGTGCAGGAGATCACGCGGCTCTGGCGTGGGGCCGGCGGCGCCGAGGCCGACATCGATCGCGATCTCGAAACACTCGACCCCGCGATGGCGCCCAAACAGCTCTACTCGTCGATCAGCAAGACCGCGCACATGATGGAGGACAAGCTGCACGCGCTGGAGTCGCAGTACGCGCAGGGGATGGGCACCGCGCCCGTGCGGATGCTGGACCCCGGGGCGCAGCAAACGCTGCGGCAGCTGGAGAATCTGTTGCAAGGCGGCGGCGCGGCCGGTAGCGCGTCGAGTGGCCCCCTGCAGCGGCCCATCCCCGGCATCCCGGGCGGCGTGGCCGAGTCGACCGATGGCGGTCGCACGTGGAAGCGGGTCAAGTAGCGATGCCGCAGCAGCCGCAGGTCGGCGACGACGTCACCGCGCTCATGGGCGGCGCGCCGAGTGGTGGGCCGGCCCCGCAGGTCGGCGACGACGTCACGCATCTGTTCACCGACCAGGGCCTGCCCGTCTATCGCACGCAGAACAATCCGCCCGACTGGACCGAGCTGGCCGGCATCGCGGGCCAGCACGTGCTCCAAGGCATCAACCCGCTGCCGCTCCTCAAGGACGTCGCCGACCACTGGGACCCGTGGAGCGACCCGGCCTCGAACATCGGCAAGGCGGCGTTCCGCCTCGGGATCAACGTCGGCAAGGCGCACTACGGTCTGCTCAAGCAGTCCATCGACCTCTTCAACAAGGCGCGCGAGACGCAGAGCGGCGTCGACCTCGCGGACGCGTTGACCCACTTCGCGGCCGCGCTGGTGCCGGTGATTGGGCCGGGCATGGCGCGCGCGGGCGAGCAGATCGGCCACGGCCTCGGGAGTGGGGACCTGCGCGACGCGGCCGCCGGCGTGGGCGACACGCTCGGCATCGTCGGCCCGATGGTGGTCGGCGCCGTGGCGCCCAAGCTCAAAGTGCCGGGCCTGACGCCGGCGAACCCGGTCGATGCAGCCGCCGTCGCGTGGGCCGAGCGGGAAGGCGTGCCGCTCTCGGCGGCCGCGGCGACCGGCGGGAATACGTTTGTGCAGGGGATACAGACGCTCGCCGACCGGTCCATCCCGGGCGCCGTGATCGCGCCGCGGGCCGCGCAGGCCTCCGCCGAAGGGCTCGCCGCCGCCGGCCGACGCGTCGCGACGGACATCTATCCGGACCCCGTCACCCCCGAGCAGGCGGCGACGCTCGCGCGGGGCGACGTGACGCGGCAGATCCGCACCCTGCACAAGGAAGCGGCGACGGAGTATGGCAAGGTCGAGGCGGCGTCCCAGCTCCCCGAGAACCTCGACCCCGTGCCGCGGCAGCCGACCGCGCAGGAGCTGGCCGACGCCGCCGCGCTCAAGAAGACGCGCCGCCCGTATCAGCAGGACTCGCTCGGCTACGTGCCCAAGGACGACCAGCTCGCCGAGCTGCGCCGCATCCAAGAGGAGCTGGACACGTTCCAGTTCACCAAGCACACCTTCACCCCGGTGGAGCGCGGCCGCGGGCAGGCCTACGACGTGGCGAGCGGCTCGCCGAACGCCGCGGTCCTGCAGGACATCGTCGGCGAGTTCAAAGACCTGACGGGCCGCAAGACCGCGCCGCAGGCGTCGGTGTTCCGCCAGGCGGTCGAGAGCGCGCTCCGCACCGGCTACTACACCAACGAAGCCAAGGCGGCGCTCAACATCGCGAAGGCGCGCCTCGCCGGCGAGCCCGGACTGGCCGCGCCGTGGTTGCCCCCGGAGGCCGGCGCGGCGGCCGCGCCGATGGAGGACCTGCCGCTCGCGGTCGACATGCGCCCGTACAAGACCGCGCTCGACCCCGTGCGCGCCGAGCTGCAGGCCGCGCACGACATCGCGCCGCTCCAAGGGGCGCAGGCCGGCGCGCTGCGCACGCTGACGTCGATTGTCGAGGGGCCGGATTACGCGCCGCTGCTCGCGGCCGACAAGGCGCGCAGTAACCTGCTCGCCGCCGCGCGCACCGCCAAGAAGATGAGCACCCTGAAGACGCCGGCGGAAGCGATTGCGCTCAAGGCGGCTGGCGCGCTCGATGACGCGATTCAGGCGCGCGCCGCCACCGCCGCCGGCGACGTCGCCGAATCACTCCGGCTCGGGCGGGCGTTCACGCGCGAGAAGTTCAACGTGCAGGGAGTCGCGCGCCAGATGCGGGACGAGGATGTGCGCGGCCTGCGCAGCGCCGAGCCCCTGCGCTTCTACAATCAGGCCCTGCGCGGCGAGAACATCGGGCTGTTGCGCGATCTCGCGAAGATCGCGCCGGATGCCCCCGCGCGGATTGGCCGCGCGATGCTCGACGCCTCAATCGACCGGCTCACGCAGCGCGGCGGGCTCTCGATGGTGGGCGAGGAGGCGGCGCGCTGGGAGCGGCTCCCGCCGGCGACGAAGGAGCTAATCGTGCCCGACGCGGCGCACCGGGAGGCGATCACCAACTTCTACACCGTCGCGCGGCGGCTCATCGCGGAGCCCAATCCGAGCGGGACGGCGCATCAGGCGATTCTGACGACGCAGGCGGGGACGCTCGTGTTTAATCCCTCGCTCGGCATTCCGCTGCAGATCACGGGCGGACTCGTGTCGAAGCTGCTGCACTCGACGGCCGGCGTGCGACTGCTCACACGCGGCCTGACGATGCCGACCCGCAGCGCCGCCGCGGCGGGGTTGATCGACGATCTGGTGCAGGCGATGCGCGCGAGCCAGGCCGCGCCTACCGCGGCCCAAGAGCAGGAGCGACGACAAACACCCACAGGAGCAGCAGTGCGGCGTTAAGCACGCACACGAGCCCGATGCCAATGACGATCATCTGCCAGCCAAAGAGCAGCTGCTTGAAAACCTGCCCGGCGTCGACACCGATCGCGCCCGGGGCGGGGGAGCCCACCGGCTGCGGCCGGCGGAACGGTAAGAGCTTCGACATGGTCCATCTCCAGTCTCACTCAGTTTACCTCGGAGTCTGAACCATGCCACCCGGTGTCTTGCTCCCGCCCGCGATTCAACAGTTTTTCGACAGCAACGGCAAACCGCTCGACGGCGGCTCGATCGCGTGGTATCTCGCCGGCACCTCGACGCCGTCGCCGGCGTATGCCGACAGCGGGCTCGTGACGCCGCTCGCCAACCCGGTGCCGTTGTCGAATCCCGGCGGCCGCGCGCCAGCCATGTGGCTCGATGGCGCGCTCGCCTACAAGGAAGTGTTGCTGGACGGCGCGGGCTCGACCATCTGGACGGCCGACAACCTGACGAGCGGGCAGAGTGTACCGACCGTCACGGTGGCCGCGAGCGGGAACGTGTTCAACGTCGCGGTGCCGACCGCGCCGGTCGTGGGCGTGCAGTTCACCAATACGGCGGCGTCGACCTCGGTCACGGGCTTTGTCGGCGGCCAACCCGGCCAGCTCCTCGTCCTGCGCGCGGTGCCGACCGCGCAGGTCCTGCTCTACCCCAACAACAGCAACAGCGCGCCGGGGGACATGCTCGCGAATTTTGTCGGGACGATCGCCACGCCGCTCTACGGCGGCGCGGCGATCTACCAGCGCGGCGCGGCGGGGCAGGGCTGGAACTTGATCAGTCACGAGCAGGGCGCGCCCGTCGCATGGACGCCGACCTACACGCTCGGCGGCGCCACGCCCGTCGGGATGACCTACGGCACGCAGCTCGGGCACTACGTGCTGCGCGGGCGGCAGGTGTTCCTTGGGTTGCGGCTGACGCTCAGCGCGAAAGGCACCTCCACCGGCACGCTGCAGCTCGCGGGCCTCCCGGTCAACGACGTGGCGCCCGGCTCGGAATCCGGGTTAATTGCGCACTACGCGGGCGGCTGGGTCGGGCTCGGCACCGGCGGCATCACCGGGTATGTCAGCGGGCTGGTCGTGCAACTCGTGGTGTGGACCTCCACCGGTATCGTGCCGATGGGGGATGGCAATCTGACCGCCGGGAGCGACCTCATCGCGACGGTGCAGACGCTCGCGGCGTGACATGCCCAGCCTCCTTGCGCCCCTGCCGATCCCGCAGTACTTCGACACGGCCGGGAAACCGCTCGCCGGCGGGCAGCTGACCGCGCTGGGCGCCGGCACGACCACGCCCAGTCCGCTCTATGCCGGGGCCCCGCTGCAGGTCCCGCTCGAAGACCCCGTCATGTTTGACGCGGCCGGCCGACCCGCGACCGTCACGGGTCAACCGCAGGAGCTGTGGATCGACAGCGCGCTCGCCTACAAGTTCCAGCTCGCGGCGGCCGACGGCACGCTGCTGCAGACGGTCGACAACGTGACGAGCGCGTTCGCGGTGCCGGTGGTCACGGTCACGACGACCGGCAGTCCCGCCTCGGTTCCCGTGCCGAAGGCCCCGATCGTGACGGTGGAATTTACCCAAGCCGGCACCCTGCAGGTGGCGGGGTTTCCCGGCGGGCAGCCGGGGCAGCTGCTGCTGCTGCGCTCCCGCACGGGCTTCGCGACGGGCCTGCTGCATCTGGATGCCGGGACCGCCGTCACCGACCGCTTGACCAACTTCGCGACGTCCGCGCCGACCTATCTCGTGAGCCCCGGCGTGGCGCTCTATCAGCACGGCAGTGCGGGGCAGGGCTGGTCTCTGATCAGTCACACGCAGGGCGCCTTGCTGCCGTGGACGCCGACGTGGACCTTTGGCGGCGCCTCGGTCGGGCTGACGTATAACACCCGCGACGGCCAAGTCCTCCTGCAGGGCCAGTATGCGACGGGCAGTCTGCGCCTGCAGTTGACCGCGAAAGGCACCAGCACGGGCCAGGTGCTGATCCAAGGCTGGCCCTATCTGTGGCAGCAGCCGCCCGCGCAAACCGTCCACGGGCCCTATGTCGGGTACGGCCTGAATTTCACCGGGCTCCCGGGACGGCTCACGTCGAGCTACTCCGCGCAGGGCGTGTCGCCGCAGCAGATTTATCTGTGGGCGTTCACGGGCACGACGCCGGTCGCCGTGTCGGACGCCTTCTGCACCAACACCAGTGATCTGATTGTGCAGTTCCGCTATCCGGTCGTCTAGGCGCGCGGGGTGTAGTCCTTCACTTTGACGTAGGTGTCGCCGTCGCGCGTGATGTAGCCGCGGCGGAGCATCGGCCCGATCGCATTCGCGATGCGCGTCGCCTTCACGATCGACCGTTTGCGATTCTTTCCCCGCAGCGCCTCGATGATGCCCTCGCGCGTGCGCGGCACATCGAGCACCGCGAGGAGCTGCAGCGAGCGTTCCTGTCCCGCGGCGCGGAACTTCTCGGTCCACGTTGGCTTCGGCGGTTTCGTCGGCGCCTTCGCGTTCGCGCGCGGTTTGTTCTCGCGCCGCCGCTGCGCGAGCTTGCGCTCGACGTCCTGCACGACGTCCGCTTCACTGACGGGCGGCAAGGCAAAGGGCGCGTGCTTCGGGTCGATCCGATAGCGGCCGTAGGCGCCCGTGAGGTACTTTCCCACCTTCATACGCGAGAGCACATTCTGGAGTTGCATCTGGGTGAAGGACTCGCCGGCGCCGTTCAACTGCGCGCGGATCTGCGGCATGGTGAAATTGACGCCCGGCGCGGCCGCGAGGATGGCGTACACGCGGCGCGTGAAGAGCGACCATTGCCCGCCGCGGCGCGTCGAGGTTTCATCGGCGAGGACCGCGCGCAACTTCTCGGGCAACTGGTCGGCCGCGTGCCCGTTGCTCGCGTGCTGCTCTTCGTCAATCACCAACTGATAGGCCTGCGCGACCTGTTTGAAATGGTCCACGCGCGCGCGCAGTTTGTCGAGCTGTTGCGGTGTCAGTGTCATGCGTCCCCCCGATCAGACGTTAGGTGGCGGTGACGCGCGCCGTGAAGCGTTCCACGCGCGTGCGGTGCGCGACGTTCCGCCGAGTGTGTGTCCGCTGCCGCAGCCGTTTCCGCTCGGCGGCCTCGTCGGCCTGTGCGGCGTGTTTGATGGACTCGAACGTCGCCAACTTCGCCAAATGTTTCTTGCACCACGTGGTCAACGGCGTGTCGCCGCCGAGGCCCTTGGCTTGAAACGCCGCGCCCGAGCACCGCCAGGCTGACCACGCCCACGCGCGGCAGCGCGAGCATCTCCGGCGAGACATGCTCGAACACGTCGGCCGTGTCTTTCACCTTGAGCGGCGCGAGCGCGGCGGTGAGGAACGCGCACGCCAGATAGTTGAAGCAGTCGACGCCGGCGAGCTGGGACCGCGTGAAGGTATCCTTGCCGACCTGCAGGACCGGTGTGGCGATGCGGCGCTGCAGCTGCGTCGCGTGGTAGTGTCCGAGCACCGCATTAGAGAGATCCATGGGGCCTCTTCGAGAAATGGAACGTGACCGTGAGCGTGTTGGGGGGATGCGGGTCGTGGTCGCTGGTGATCGGGTATTGGCTCACGACGCGCACGCCCGCGCCGGCGCGCGGATAAATCGTGGCGACGAGGTGGTCGTCGTACCACACATCGACCCCATCCTCGGTCTGGTCGACGCGCGGCGCCACCACGAGACGCGCGCGCGTCACGCGGGGTCGTCTCCGGTCTGGTCGAGGTCGTCGGCGACGGCGCGCATCATGACCGCGAGGCGCGCGCGGTCTTCGGGTTGGATCAGGAGGGAGCAGCCGGAGCCCTGCTCACCGCCGAGGACGATGAGCGCGACGCCGGTCGCGCGCGTGGTAAGCGCCACCGTACGCGTGATGTCGCTGTAGCGGTACCCCCCCCCCCCCCCCCCCCCCCCCCCCTCTTTTCTCTCCCCCCCCCCCCCCCCCCCCCCGACCACGGGG
>Ga0126377_10000124_pt1 | contig 40735 bp, 57 predicted proteins | sample PanSoiMetPlot_22_FD_92647 | JGI IMG/M metagenome (GOLD analysis project Ga0126377, IMG submission 92647) | Tropical forest soil microbial communities from Panama - MetaG Plot_22 | ecosystem: Environmental > Terrestrial > Soil > Tropical forest > Bulk soil | place: Panama | collected 2016-02-17 | reverse complement strand
CGAAGATCTTCTTCATCATGGCCTCGTCGAGAGATCCCAACTTGGTCGAGAGTTCCTTGGCCACCTGACGACTCTTCAACTCGGTCACCGACACTCGCGCGCGGCGCGTAGGCACATTCCCGGACCACAGGTTCGCAATCCGGACGTCAGCGCGGTAGTTGACCTCGTCATCGAATGTGCGGAAGTCGTTCTTCTTCGACGGCTCGTGTTTGGCCTTCACGACTGGCGCAGTCGCGTCGTTGATGCACTGCTTCACGCCGTACTCCCAGATGTACTCGATCGTGGCATCGTCGAGTTCGTTGCTCTCGGCAAAAGACGGGAATTCGCGTTCAGCACCTGATTTCAGAGTTACGGTGATCATGGTATCCGACTCCTGTGGGGTGGCGGCCGGGCCATCCGGTCAGTCCCATTCCCAACATGGCCATAGTGCCATACCCCCCATGGGGAGTCAACTTCAATGTGCGCAACAATAGTTCGTTGTTTGCCCAAACTGCGCAATATTTGGCTTGTGTGATGTGTGGCACGAACGTGACACTTTTGCACATGCACACTACACAATAATGTTGCGGGACTCGGGGGATCTACGCAATAAAAGTTCGCCGGGGGGCCTAAAAAAGCAATAAAATTTTTGGGCGCCTCACCCCCGCCAGATTTTCTCCCCCAAACATACCTACAGGCCTCCCCCTCCCATTACCAACATCTCATGTCGCCTCGACGACAATCGCTTGACATTTGTGCGCGTTGCGCGCACGCTCGGCGCCGAAGGCGGCGCCAAAGGCGGCCGCCGAAGGCGGGAACATGGACAAGGCCGAGAACATGGACATCGCCGACCTCGTAGCTCAGGCGGACGCCGAGGTCAATACTTGGCTGCCGGACGCCCCCGAGCCGGACGCCACCCATCTCGCCACCAGTCCCACACCAGAGGAGATCCTCCGAGCACTCTTCGAATCAGCGGAACCCAGCCCCGAACCCGAGGCCCCGCCCGCCGGACGTCCTCCTGCCGAGGTGGAGCCTAGCGCCCCGCCCGCCGGACGTCCTCCAACCCCCGGCCCTCCCGCGCCGGCGCTTGAGGCGTGGCTCCGCCAGCACATTCCTGGCCGCGGTCGGCCTAGGATCAACGAGAGCGAGCGGCAGGTCCTGCGGGCCACCCTGACGCCATCAGCACCGCCTGTCACAGGGGTGCTTACGGCGGACGAGTGGGCAGCAGCCTTTGCTCCAGGAGCCCGCGTTAAGCGTGATATTGTTTCGGCCGCACTCGAGGCCTCCGCTATCGAACGAGCTGGAGTTGGGCCGGACGCCGAGCTTCGCCCCGGGGCTTTGCCCGAGGCCGCTCGCTTCGCGCGGGACCCTCGAATCCTCGCGCCAGAGGCCCTCCTGAGCGAGCTGGATCTCCTGCCCAAGGCACCCAAGATCCGGAAGGGCCGCATCGGGACTTCGTCCCCGCCAGAGTGGATTCGGGACCTCAATGCCTCGGACATAGCAGCGCTGACGCTGCCGAGGGGAACCCATGCTCCGACGCTTAAGCGAATCCATTCCAGCCACCATGCCCTCGCGCGGTGCCTTGCCACCGGCATGAAACAGGGTGACGCGGCCCACGTGGCAGGCTATTCCGTCGCGAGGGTGGCACAGTTAGTCGATGACCCCACTTTCAGTGCTCTCGTTGCCGATTACCGAGAGGATACCAAGTCGATCGTAGCGGATATGACCGAGCGGATGGCAAATCTGTCTATGGATGCACTCGAAACTATCCATGATCGACTTCAAGAGGACCCAAATCAGTTCTCCCTTTCGTTCCTCCTAGAGATGGCCAGAACCTTCGCAGACCGTACGGGCCATGGCCCAGGGTCGAAGATGGAGATTGGCCTGACCGCGGAGGCTATCGATCGGCCGCCACGAGAGACTCATGACGAATGGGTTAAGAGGCGTAAAGACGAACTCGATTCCTCCGACGATGTGGTCTCCCCAGCCGGGACCACAGACGGCAGCAATTACCGCAGACTGGTGTCCTGAACTTTTCTACGGTGGCGCCGCCGGAGGTGGGAAATCCGATTATCTCTTGGGGGATTTTCTCCAGGACGTGCCAACCTATGGTCGGCGTTGGACCGGCATCCTCTTCAGGCGAACGTACAACGAGCTTGAGGAGTTGATTCGGAGGTCCCACGAAATCTATCCACAAAGTGGTGCGGTGTGGCATGAGCAGCCAAAAACATGGACCTGGAACAATGGTGCCAGCCTCAAAATGCGATATCTTGAGCGGGAGGCCGATGCCACTCGATACCAAGGCCATGCCTACACTTGGATCGGGTGGGACGAACTCACGCAGTGGGCTGGGGATTACGCCTACAAGTACCTCCGCGGACGCCTACGATCAGCCCACGGAGTCCTGACCCTCCGGATACGAGCCGCCGCCAACCCAGGTGGAGTTGGTCACCATTGGGTTAAAGCCTACTTTGTCGACCCTTGCTACCAGGGATATAAGCCAATTCGCGACCCAGTTACTGGAATGGATCGAATCTTCATTCCCGCGCGGCTGCGTGACAATAAGATCCTCCTCGACTCCGACCCAGGATACGCCGGCCGTCTTCGAGGGCTTGCAAGTGATGCTATGGTGCGCGCTTGGCTCGACGGAGATTGGACTATCATTGAGGGTGCATTCTTCGATTGCTGGCGCTACGAGCGACACGTAGTGGAACCTTTCGCCATTCCAGCCAGTTGGGCTCGGTTCCGATCGATGGACTGGGGATCGGCCAAACCATTCAGCGTCGGATGGTGGGCGATAGCCGACGACCTCCACATTCTTAAGGAGTCCCGCCGCCGCATCCCTCGTGGCGCCCTCGTGAGGTACGCGGAGTGGTATGGAGCGTCCGGCCCTGACAAAGGGCTGAAGATGGATGCGGAGCGGGTTGCGGAGGGCATCGTACGACTCGAACGGACAGTGCTTCCGCGGTTGCGGTATGGGGTGCTCGATCCCTCAGCGTTTCAGGAGGCCGGGGGTCCATCGATCGCTGAGCGCATGAATAGAGTGCTCGCAAGGGACAAACTCGTACCATTCAAGAGAGCGGACAACTCTCGGGTTAGTGCCAAGGGCGCCATGGGAGGCTGGGACCAACTCCGGGCGAGGATGATGGCCGAGCCGGAGCCCATGATCTTTTGTTTCTCCACGTGTACGGACAGTGTTCGGACGGTCCCGGCAATGCAGCACGATCGGGACCGGCCTGAGGACGTCGATACCGGGGGTGAGGATCACGCTCCGGATGACTGGCGATACGCGGCAATGAGCCGACCGTATCTGCGGCCACTGAGTACGACGGAGGCCAGGGTGGACATCGGGTATTCCACTTATCGGCCCCCCAATGCAGGCGACTGGAAATCGTATTGAGGAGGGCATCATGACGGGTCTTGGAGAGTATCGGGTTGGGATCGACTTTAATCCTAGCGGGGACGAGAGAGTGAACGAGGTAAAGAGTGTCGCTGCCCACCTCATTAACATCTACGCCGAGGGCGCTAAGAGCGTCAATGATCCAGAGGTTAAACGATTGTGGGCACTGGCCCAAACCCATGCCGAGGACTCTGCAATGTGGGCAGTAAAGGCATTGACAAAGAAGCCAATGGGCGCCTGAGGCGTCCGCAGTTAGGAGGGCGCCAAGCGCCATGGCCTACGGTGAGGCAAGCACTGAATACTGGACCCTGTCGGATCTCAAGCAGGCGTATCTCGATTACATCAACTGCAAGCAGCCGGAGATCAGCGAACAGCAGAACTCTCGGCGGTACCGGCACGGAGTGCAGTGGACGCAGAAGCAAATCTCGACGTTTAACCAGAGAAAGCAGCCAATCATTACGTATAATAGGATTTCCAGGAAAATAGATTCTATCGTGGGCCTCATCGAGCGGTTTAAGCAGGACCCGAAGGCTTTCCCCAAGAAACAAGGCGATGATGCGGCCGCTGAATTGGCCACCGCTTGCGTGCGGTCGGTCGTTGAGGCCGATCTGAAACAAAATAAGCTTCCGTTTATCGCGGAGCAGGCTGCAATTGATGGGTTTGCTGGGGTGGAATTGAAGTTAGTGCAACACAAGAAGTTGGGAATGGATATTTCGTTCGCTATCGTTCAAAATGACGAGTTTTTCTACGATCCTCGGTCGATAATGCACGACTTTAGCGATACGCTCTATCGCGGAACATCGAAGTGGGTCGATTTGGAGGTGGCAATACAGCAGTTTCCGTCCATGGAGCTAGCACTTCGTGCGTCCTGCGAGTACGGATCGTCACTAACGACCAGTTCGGACAGGGAAAATCGGTGGTTTGACTCGGTCGGCGGCCGGAGGAGAGTGCGGATATCGGATTGCTGGTATCGGCACAGCGGTGGATGGTGTTGGTGTCTGTTCACCGGTACCATGAAGTTGATGGAGGGCCGGTCGTACTTCGTAGATGACGACGACGAGGAGATCTGCAAGTACCGAATGTTCTCCTGCTTCATTGATCAGGACGGAGATCGTTACGGGTTCATCCGGAATCTCCTGGGTCCGCAGGACGAAATCAACCAGCGACGATCAAAAGGGCTTCATGAGTTGAATTCGCGGCGAATTAAGGCTGAGGAGGGGGCTTTCAATGACGTTGAGGCAGCGCGTCGAGAGGCTGTCAGGCCTGATGGAGTCGTTCTCTACAACAAAGACTTCGTTGCGGAGTTCGATGACCAAACACGACTGGCGAATATGGAGGGTAATCTCAAGTTCTTGGAGGAGGCGAAGAATGAAATCGAGAATTTCGGCCCAAATCCGGCACTTATTGGTCAGGGACTAGAGTACAAGAGCGGCAGGGCCATTTCTATGCTCCAGCAGGCCGGAATTTCGGAGTTGGGGCCGTTTATTGTGAACTGGCGCATCTGGAAGTTGGATCTTTATCGAGTGATTTGGTCGGCGGTCAAGAAATACTGGACCACACCTCGCTACATTTCAGTTATGGACCCTGACGGCGTCCAACAGTTGGTTGCAATCAACCAGATGATGCCTGGACCGGGGGGATTTCCGCAGTTAGTCAATCAGGTGGCAGTTTTGGACGTCAACATTGCTATGGATGAGGGTCCGGATGAGGTTAACATGATGGCCGATGCCTATGATACGCTCGGGGCTATGGCTACCCAGGGCGCCAACGTGCCTCCTGCAATCCTCATCGAGTTGAGTCCACTGCCAGCGAGTAAGAAAAAGAGGTTGATGGCGATGCTGAATCCGCCGCCGTCACCTCAGCAAGAGGCGGCGCAGCAACTTCAGATACAGGGTGCAGTTGCGCAGGTGGATGAGACTCGGTCGAAGGCCGAACTTAATCGGGCGAAGGCACAGGAGACCGCTCAGGGTGGCGCTCACGGCATGCTCGAACGAGAGTACGATCGGCGATCGAATCTGGAGAAGGAGGCCATCAAGGCTCAGGGCCGGGAGCAGGAACACCAATATCAAATGAGTGAGTTGGCCACGCAGGCTGCCCTCTCGCATCAGGATCACTCCAATACTCAGGCAGAGGGCGCCACACAGGCCGCGCTCGCACATCAGGTACACCGCCATGCCATCGCGCAGGCGGACAAAAAGATGGACACTATGATTCTCGACCACCGCAATAAACTTGCGCAGTTACGCAGTCAGCAGGGCGCTGGTCCGCCGGTCGCCAGCTGAAACCCCCGATCGAGTGTTAATCGGCCACTCGGTCGGGGGCTCTAGCAGTAGGAGGGCAGGATGCCATTGGTGAAGAGTGCTTCGAAGGCTGCGGTAAGTGAGAACATCCGACGGGAGATCTCTGCCGGCAAGCCACAGAATCAGGCTGTCGCGATAGCGCTGGAGAATCAGCGGCGTGCGAGAGCTGGGAAGTTCCGGCGGCTTCGTCCGGGCCAATACAAAGGGAAGTAAGTCGTGCCTCCAATTAGAAGGCCGCCAAAACTTCGACTACAATCGCTGAGTAAGTTCCCAGCGAGGGTAGTAGCTACGAACGGCGTGCAGGTCGGTCGTTCGAATGGGACCTATCGATTCCAGCAGGATATCGGTGGACTAACTGAGAGCCTCACACCGGCTCCTGGGATGTTCGTGGCGGTTTGGGACCCGGTAAATGGGGTCTATTGGAAGATCGATGTTCAGACGTTGGTCAGTGGAGTAACTCCTGACCTCGATCCGACCCTGCAAGCTATTGCGGCGCTTACTCCAACCACAAATCAGAGCATTTATTTCACGGGGACGGATGCGGCGGCGGTTTACACGCTGACACCGTATGCACGGACCCTTTTGGACGATGTAGACACCATAGCGGCTCGGGCAACCCTCGGTCTCACTCCTGGTGTGGACGTACAGGCGTTTGATGCGGAGTTGGCTGCGATTGCCGCACTCTCAAGTAGTGCCAATCAGTTACCGTATTTCACTGGGGCTGGTACGGCCGCCCTCACCACGCTGAGTGCATTCATTCGGACGCTTTTGGACGATCCGGACGCCGCGACTGCTCGCGGTACACTTGGGCTTGTTATTGGCACTAACGTACAGGCATTTGATGCGGAGTTGAACGCAATTGCAGGGCTTGTCAGTGCCGCCGATCAGCTACCGTATTTCACGGGTTCCGGAACCGCGGCACTGACAACGCTGAGTTCATTCATTAGGACGCTGCTCGATGATGTGGATGCTGCTACCGCCCGTGGGACGCTAGGCTTGGTTATTGGCACGAACGTACAGGCGTTCGATGCGACGCTCGCTTCGTTGGCGGCGTACAACACTAATGGGATTTTGGTACAGACCGCACCCGATACGTTCACTGGTCGATCGATAGTTGCTTCGGCCGGCGTGCAGGTGCAGAATGGGAGCGGTGTAGTTGCTAATCCAGCGGTGTCGCTTGATATCAATGGGTTGACCGAGGATACCACTCCTGACGCGGCCAATGACTTCGTTGCGTCGTATGATGCTTCGGCTACTGGACATAAGAAGATCCGGCTGTCGAACCTCCCAGGTGGAGGCGGCGGTGGTGCCAGCATCACGGTGAGTGACACGGCTCCTGGATCACCCACTTCTGGTGCCCTTTGGTTTGACTCGGTCGGCGGCCTGCTGTACTTGTGGTACGTAGACCCGAACACGAGTCAGTGGGTAAACGTCAATAACTTCAATAGTGCCACTCCGATAGCACCTCAAACGTTTGCACCGCAGGGCCGTGCGACGCTCACGAGTGGTGTACCGGTGCTGACGTCCAGCGTGTCCGCGGCCACTAACGTTTTTTATACTCCCAGTGTTGGGAAGTTTGTGCCGATTTTCAATGGCTCCGTTTTCACCGCTATGGATACAGGCGGTGAGCTATCACAGCTGACCACCGATACTACGAAGTCGCCGGCGGCGGTAGCAGCGAACAAAAATTATGATCTCTTTGGATGGTTAGATGGATCGACTCCGAGAGTAACCCGTGGACCGGCTTGGTCGACGGATACGACTCGTGGAACTGGTGCTGGAACATCGGAGTTGGTCCCCGTTGCTGGGCTCAGTCTCAATGCGAACGCTATCACGAATGGGCCTGCGGCACAGCGTGGAACTTTCCTGGGGACCATTCGCTCGAATGGATCGTCACAGATCGATTACTTGATTGGAGGTAGCGCCGCCAACGGATCTCCGATCATTGTGGGAGTGTGGAATGCTTTCAATAGGAAGTTGATTCATTACACTAACAACGATAGTACGGCCAGTTGGACTTACGCTTCGGCTACGTGGCGAGCAGCCAATGGCTCGACGGGTAATCGTATCTCGTTTGTATGTGGCGCTGCTGAGGATATATGGACTGCGAAATATACTGGAGTTGGCACAAACGCAGCTAGTGGTTTTGTCTACAAAGGTGTTGGGTTCGATAGTACTACGACGCCGTTCGGATTTACTGGTACTAACCAGGTTACGAGTGCTACTACCTTTGCCAATGGCGAGTATTGGACAACGAGTTTAGGCTTCCACAATGTGTATGCACTCGAGCTAGTAAGTGCTGGAACTGGTACAATCTTTGGCAACACGAGTAATCTATTGTGGTCGTGGCTCTCGTTTGATTGGATGGCCTAAGGATGGCACTTGACTTCCCAGCGTCGCCGACGGTCGGCCAGACCTTCAGCAGTTCCAACGGGACTTTCCGTTGGGATGGAGTGAAGTGGGCGCCGATTAGTGCCGCTGGCGTTACTATGGCTAACATAGTGGTTTTCACTGCGAATGGGACGTATACTCCGCCGGCCGGATTTGTCTACGGTATCGTCGAGTGTATGGGAGCTGGAGGAGGTGGCGGAGGCGCGGCTGGAGCGACGAATTTTGCCCTCTACGGCAATGGCGGTGGCTCTGGTGGATACTCGCGGACGAGGGTTACCGCGGCGAGTGTTGGTGCCTCGCAGGCGGTGACGGTTGGGACCGGAGGCACTGGTGGTACTGCTGGTGCTAACAACGGGAATAATGGAGGGGATACAAGTTTCGGTAGTTTGTGCATTGGTAAGGGGGGTGGTGGAGGCGGCGGCGTAAGCTCGGCCTCAAGTGGTGCGGCTGGAACTGCTGGTGTGGTTGGCACTGGAGATTTCGCGGTAGCTGGAAATGTAGGGGGTAGAGCTTTGTACTTCAGCTCGGCAACGGTGCTCCTCACTCCGGCGGGTATCGGCTCGGCGAGTTACTTTGGTGGGCAGGTTAATTCGTTGGGTGCTAGTGGAGGCACCAACCCTGGAGTGAACGGCGGAGCGTATGGGGCTGGTGGAGCGGGCGCCTCTACCCATAACGTAGCCTCCAATGCTGCGGGCGGCAATGGCGCGAACGGAGTGTGTATCGTGACAGAGTTTGTGAGGAACTGATGATGAGGTGGAAAACCAATCTCTTCGGGCCTCCAGCGCCGCCAGGGCCTCCGCCTGCCGTGTTCGATGACTACGGGTTCATTCCGAAGGGGAGGGGTCGGTAAGTGCTCTACGCCACCGACATCAGAGCGAGGGTACTCGCGGCGTTTCCTGCACGCGTTATCGCGACGTCTGGCGTGGGCGTTACTAAAGCCAACGGTGTCTTTACGTTCAAGCAGGACATCGGAGGCCTCGTGGAGCAGGTGGATATTCCAGCCGCTGATCAGGATAACGTTTGGATGGCGCTATGGAACAGCGACACCAATGCTTTCGTGAAGGTCTCGGCGCATAACTTCTTCGCGTCGGTGACTGGCGGCAATCCGAGTGGAGTGTGGATCGCGTGGGCGCCGACACTGTCGACTGCTGGGGGATCGAGTACGTTTGTGACCAATACGGCTCGCTATTTCCAGCAGGGAAAGGTGGTGCGGGCCTTTATCGATGTGACAGTGAGTGCCGTGGGCACTGGTACTGGTGCAGTAGGTGTGACGCTGCCGGTCAACGCTTTCAATACTGGCATAGCGTTCGCACCAGCGGCCTTCCATGGACAGGAGACTCAGAACGGTTGGGCTCTTAGTGGGACGGTGGCCGGAGCTGGGACTCAAGGGTTAATCAAGAAGTACGATGGAACTACTCCGCTGGGTGCGAGCAATCGGCTGGTAGGGATGTTCCATTACGAGAGTGTTTAGCGCTTGCCGTTGAGCGAGATCAGCGGCCGCGAACGCCCAGCGTAATTGGCGGAATTCGTTACCTACACGAGACGTAGGGGAGAGACGAGATGGATGACCAAGGAGATCTCTTTCGCCAAGTAATGAGTGATCCGCCTCCGCCGCCACCTGCGGAAGCTCCGTCGGAGCCAGCACCGCCCGCTCCAGCCGGAACGGAGACTCAGCCTCCAGCGCCAGCAACGCCAGCGCCTCCGGCTGATGAAAACATTCCCTCGTGGCGACTCCGAGAGGAGTCGGAGGCTCGGCGTCAGGCTGAATCTCGTGCGCAGACGTTGGAGAATAGGCTCCGAGAAATCGAGGGTCATATCCAGCGAGCTGCGGGCGAGAGGAAGCCAACCAACTTCTTCGAAGACCCAGCGAGGGCCACTCAAGAGGCGGTCAACGCAGTGTTGGCTCCATTTATAGCGAACACTCAGCAGCAGTTCCACCAACTTGGTCGCATGGTCGCGGAGAGCGCTCATGGAGGGCAAGGCGTTGCTGATGCTGAGGAAGCGTTTTTGAAGGCAATGGAGGCCAGGACGCTAGACCCCGCCGATTACGAGCGTGTTGTACAGGCGCCCAATAGGTATGACGCGGTCGTGAAGTGGCACAAGCGGAGCCAAACGCTTAGTTTGGTCGGGAGCGACCCTATGGCGTGGTTCGAGAGTCAGTTAACGGAGAGGTTGAAAGACCCGACATTCACGGCGAAGATCTTCGAGGCTATGCAGAATCGTCCACCGACTGGAGGTGGGTCCGTACAGCTTCCTCCGTCCCTGTCCAGTATGCCTGGAGCCGGGGCGAGAGCGAAGCAGGACGGGCCCTTAAGTATGGCCGATCCAAGTCTGTTCGATTATGCGTTCAGACAGGGTCGATAAGGCTAATTACGATTGGTAATTAGCCGTACGGAGGCCTGTTGTGGCCGTAACTACGGTAGACCCGAACAACAAGTTGATTGTCTTCACAAGGGACATCAACCGAGAGTATGTTCGTGAAAATATGTTCTCGCCTTATATGGGCGAGGGCTTGGATGCTATCATTCGCATCCGGAACGAGTTGAAGAGCGGCGGCGAGGATATGAATATCCCGCTCGTTACTCGCTTGACAACTCCTGGCGTCGCCACGACCACACTGGTCGGAAACGAAGAGAAGATCGACAACTATGGCATGCGGCTCCGCATAGAATGGGCTCGCAATGCTGTGGTGACGAACAAAGCGGAGTCTCAAAAGGATTCCGCGGATATCTTCGGTGAGGCGAAGCCGCTTCTGTCGGACTGGGGTAAGGAGCTTCAGCGTGACGAGTTGATCGCCGCGATGATGGCTCTACCGACCGAGACCCTACCAACGTCTTCTGGTGGAGTGAGGGTCAACGGTATCCAGTACGACCTCGCAACGGCTGCCCAGAAGAACCAGTGGCAGACTGACAACAGTGATCGTGTCCTCTTTGGAGAGAAGATCTCCAATCAGGTAGCTGGCAACCATTCCAGCTCGCTGGCGAACGTTACTACCACAAACGGTACTATGAAGGCGGCCAATATCAGCTTGGGCAAACGTGTGGCCAAGCTGGCTAACCCACGTATTCGACCTTTCAAGACGAGGGACGGATACGAGTATTATGTGGCATTCGCAGGGACGAATCCATTCAGGGATCTGAAGATTGATCTGCAGACCGTGAACAAGGATGCTCGTGCCCGCGAGGGCACTGGCATGAATAATAACCCTATCTTCCAAGATGGGGATCAAATCTACGACGGCGTGATTGTGAGGGAGGTGCCGGAGATTTCGAGCTTCGTCACCAACGTTTGGACCACGCTGTTGACAGCAGGGGGAACAAGTGCTCGTGTGGAGCCGGTGTTCCTCTGTGGACAGCAGGCGGCCGTTTTCGGTTGGGGCCAAATGGCGAAGCCAACGTTTCGAAAAGAGGACGACTATGGTTTCGTGAGTGGTACCGGCATCGAGATGGCCTACGGTGTAGCCAAGATGTTCAAGAAGCATCCAATGACCTCCACTGCATTGAAGCAGTGGGGAATTGTTACGTGCTTCTTTGCATCCTCGGCTGACACGTAAGGAGGTGATGTCATGACACAGAACCTCTTTAGTGGAAAGCCGGCGCGAGATGTAGGTGAGCAACAGGTTACCTACATTGCGTTCCCGGTAGTGTTCTCGGATACGCAGTTGACGTCTGGGAACAAACAAGTGGGCACGATTCCAGCGGGCGCTGTCCTCATAGGGACGGATGTGGCCGTGCAGGAAGTGTTCAATGCTGTCACCACTAACGTTCTCACGGTAGGGACCAACAATCCTACCACTGATAACATTGTGGCGGCAGCGGATGTGACAGAGGGTTCGCTCGGTCTGGCCAAGGACATCAGTCCGACCGGCACAGCGCTGGCTCCGTTTACTGTCGATACTCCCGTTTACGCGAAGTATACGCAAACGGGAACCGCAGCTACCACCGGGAGAGCCGCCGTTATCATTAAGTATGTAGCGTCGGTTTCCTGATGGTAGAGTTGCCTTGCTCGAGATACTTGGGGGAGGAGTGAGGGCTCCCATATCGGTCCTCCCCCACTTTTTTCTGGAGGTCGTGATGCCGTCGATGACTGAGTTACGTCCGGGAGCGTACAGAGGCGAAGACACAGATGTGTACTTCGATCCGAGCATCACAGACTTACCTGATTGGTATGGAGTTCATCGACAAGCCGCGCTACTCAAACCGCTCTCAGATGTGAATGTAAAAGATGTCAAGCCATCATCAATCTTTTCAAGTGCTGCCGATGCACAGAAGTTTCATGGTTCTTCGACAGCTTCTATCCCATCGACCAGTCGGTTCAAGAAGACCAAACTGGGGGATGTGGAGTCGGAAGACGTTATCGGTCCATCGTCTATGCTCAAAGCGTCTGATTATTTCAAGCCTACGGATGAGTACGGAAAGATGAAGTATGGGCCGAGCCAGTATGTCCCTGATGCCATTCTTTCGGCCTTAGGTTCAATGGCTAAGCTCCCATTGTATGGGCTCGCCGCTCCGAGAGCCGCGGCGGATCTCATGATGAACACTGGAGATAAGGTCCCCACAGGACCATTGGCACATTTGCCGAGTGTGGAGGATATGCAGGCGTTCCTTAAGAGGAACCGACGATTTCTTCCGGTGTCGGATCAGTTGTTCGAGACAATCGCAGCTGGACCGAGGACACCGCAGGGTGAGATGGCTGCCGATTGGGCTCCATATCTCGCGATTAGTGGAATGAACCCAGCTGGAGCACTCGGCAGAGGCGCCGCCGGGCTGGTCCGCAATGCGTATTATCTGGCGCCCTAAGGAGAAGGCTATGCCATTCAAGGCTAAAGTTACTTGGCTTGGAGAGGATGACCTCCATCCAGAGGGTGCCCCAATCCCGCAGCAGACCAACTGGCGGGATAAGGTTATGAAGAAGGGCGAGGCTGTGGAGTTTGAGGGCCTCGATCAGTCGGATATCGATAAGTTGAAGGGAAATAAGTACTTCAAGGTCGAGAGCGTGACGGACACAGACACGGGCCCTACTACAGCCTCGCCGGTGGCTGGCGCCTCTACCTCCCCAACTCCGGCGGGGCCAAAGACCAAGGAGAAATAAGTGCAACTTACGAAGACGAGGATCGAACTCATAAACGAGGCGGCAAGAAAGCTGCGAATCCTAGCAGTCGGAAGCGACCTGGAGCCAGAGTACGAACTTCAGTTAAGTGAGAAGATCGATCCCTTAATTATGCAGATGGCCGTCGATGGTGTCTGCAATGTTGGGGATGATAATCTCATTCCGAGTGAGTGGTTCGACTCGATCGCCAGTCTGTTAGCAAACGTGGCTTCGCCCGACTTCGGAAATCAGTTCGATCCTAATGTAAAGCAGGTACACGAAGCGTATCTGAAGCGGTTGGTGTCCAATAAGGGTAATCGTGCAATCCTCGAATCGGACTATTTCTGATGCCCGATGATCCCACTCATGACGTTCCGTTTCCGACTTCCTCATCTCCGGGCCTGAAGCCCCAGGAGGGAGGTGGGCGCCTGATCAATGCTTTCGTTGAACACGCGCCGGCTGGGGCTCCTGGGGATATCTTGTATAAAAGGTCGCCCGGCTTGCGACAGGTGTATGAGCAGAGTGGAAATGTCCATACGAGGGGGTTCTTGGATTGTTCTACCTCGCTGCTGTGGATTGTCCAAGATGGAGTCTACAATGTTACCTTTGATGGGACAAACTTGGTGCCGACATTTGTTGGGACTTTGTCTGGAAATACTCCGGTTACCGTTGCTCGGAACAATGCCGGGACTCCACAGAATGTGGGAGTTACGCCCGACGGAGTATTCAATCTGTTCACAGGAGGCGCTCCGACTTCTTTCGCCGATCCCGACTTGCCTGTCAACCCAACGAGTGTCTGCGATCTCGATGGATACTTCGTGTGGGGATATCCAAATGGCTCAATTTATGCGTCGGATCTGAACTCGGTGAATGTGCAGGCACTGTCGTTCGATGTAGAGCAGGGCCTCTTTGTGAGACGGGTCGTGCGGTACACTCGTCGATTGTTTGTCTTTGGAGATAAGTGGACGGGAGTATGGAGAAATGTCGGCACAAGTCCATTTCCTTTCGGTAGAGAGGCAACGATTCCGAGGGGGATCGCTGGAACCTTCTCAGTCGCTGGTTGGGAAACAGGGTGGAGCAATGAGTTGCTCTGGGCTGGAGATGATGGTATTGTTTACAAGCTTAATGGTTATACTCCAGTTCCAATATCTAACGATGATGTCTCTCGAGACATCCAAACTGCAATACTCGCTGGTGATGGAGGCCTTTTGCAAGCAAGTGTCTATATGTATGGAAAGCATGCAATGTGGACCCTCACTTACCCGGACTTTTGGACTTGGGAATTCAACTTGACCACTGGAGAGTGGAACGAGCGACAGTCGTATGTGAGAGATGACTGGCGCGGACGGCAGAGCGTGAGAATGTTTAGTCAGTGGTTGATCGGGGACGATCTCACGGGCAAGCTGTTCAGGATAGATGGGGTTTGGAAGAAAGAGGCCGATGATCCGTTGATCTGGACTGTGATTAGTGGTAACCTTACTTCGTTCCCCTTTGGAGTAGTGATCTCGAAGGTGGTGTTCGCTATGACCACTGGCGTCGGCGAGGTCGAGAGTGTGCTTGAGCCGAAGGTTGTAGTGTCATGGTCTCTCGATGGAGGCTTCAGTTACAAGCATCCGGCGCAGCGAAATTTGCGTGGGCCTGGTGAAACACAACAGAGTATTGTCGTTCGCAATCTTGGCTTGAGCCGAGGGCAGGGTATACGGTTTAAACTTGAGGTTGCGGACGCTGTCCATGTGGGAATGTTCGGAGCTAAGGTTTCGGTGGAGCAAAGGAAGGTCGGGAATGCCACCTCTGCGGGCACCTAGCGATCGGCAGGCCGTTGTCGATCAGAATCAGTTATGCGATCGGGACTGGTATCGGTTTTTCCAGGATGTTGCCTCGCGAGTGCTATTCGTTGGGACTATATCCTTTGGAGCTGGTGCCGGTACCGCTACGGTAGCATTCGGGTCACCGCAGGCAGACACTGGGTACCTTGTGTTCTTCGGTGCGCCGGAGGACTCTCGTGTGTGGTCGACGAGTAAGACAGTCAATGGATTTATCGCTAATCGCAGTAACACTGTGGGAGCAGCGGTTTATTCCTACATTGTAGTGAGGCCGTAATGGGACTCTTTGATATTTTCACTGGCGGCGAACAGAAGCGGGCGGCCCAGGCCATTCAGGCTCACCTGAATATGACGCAGGGGAACATTGATAAGCTTTTTCAGGGTGCCCAAGCTCAGGGATTGGCCGCGCTTCAAAGCGGCCAAACTCAGGCACAGGACCAATTGTCCCAGTACTTGCCATCGATCCTTCAGGGCCGCACCGATATCACCGACGCCACTACGAAGGCAGCGAGTGCTCTCGGGACCTCGTATGATCAGGCGCGGGACCTTATCCTTAGTGGAGCCATTCCTCAAGCCTCAGGTGCGATCCGAGATGCCCTCAGCCAAGCCTCAGGTACATATGCCCCAGCCCTTAGTCGGGCCACGTCGGCAGCCAATCTCTACGCAGATGCACTTGGTGTCAATGGACCCGATGCCGCGTCAAGAGCTATGTCCTCTTTTACCGCATCACCAGCCTATCAATTTAACTTGGACCAAGGACTTGAGGCCATTAATAGATCACGTGCCGCGCAAGGGTATGGGCCAATAAGTGGAAATCAGATGCGGGAGTCTCAACAGTTCGGTAGTGGTCTTGCAAGTCAGGAGTATGGAGGTTGGCGCGCTGCCCTTGGTCAATTTGTGCCTCAGGAAGCGAGCCTTGCTCAAGGACTTGCTGGGCTTCAATCGAATGCTGGTACCGCGATCGCTAATCTTATTAATCAGGGATATACTAACCTTGCGAATGCGTCGGGAACGCAAGGGGCAAATCTTGCCAATCTATATTCTAGGGAGGGCGGTTCGCTGTCCGATCTCCTCACGAAGTACGGCACCACTGGCGCTCAGTTGGGTAGCTCCATTCCGCAGGATACCGCGGCAAGAATTGCCTCGTTGCTGTCGAGTACGGCCTCTGGTCAGGCGGGGCAGGATGTGGCGATCGCTAAGCAGTTCACGGATTCGATGGCAGGGGCTGCAGCGGCTGGTGCGCAGGGTACCGCGAATCTTTGGAACCTTGTCGGTAACGCCGCTAAACTTGGTCTTGGCTTACCACCTGTAGGTGGCCTCGGTTTGTCGGCTGGTTCGGCCCCCAGCAGTGGCGGCTTTGCTGGGGGCTTCAACTTTGCCGCCTCGCCAATTGGTCAGTTGACTTCTGGAATTGGTAACCTGTTCAGTCAACAGCAACCTCAACCTATTTACGGGCCTGGATATTGAGGGACTGGTTATGGGCGTCGGTGAGATTCTTGGGCAACAAATTAGGCCAGGTGTAGATTTCAGCTGGCTCGGAGACTTGCCTGCGACCTGGGATGAGGCTCAGTCGAAGGCAGAGATCTCGCGTGCGCTCCAAGGCGTAGACTTGAATGATCCCGATGCTATGTCCCGCGTTGCGCAGGCCCTTTTGGGCAGCGGTCGAGACAAGACTATGAAGGTCGGACTCGATTTGCTACAGACAGCACAGAAGCAACGGGACTTGCTACTTGGCCAGCAACAGACTCAAGCCATCGGCAATTTTCTTCAGGGTGGCGGTCAGTTGCCGGTTGGTTCGACGGAGAGTCCTCGATCGTTCGATCCGAGGGGTAAAATCCCACTCATTAGGCAGAAGGCGGCGGAGTATGGAATTGACCCAGATGTTGCGGTTAAGGTGGCTATGTCCGAAGGGCTCGGTGACTTCTACGGAGACAATGGAAAGTCTGGTGGCGCCTTCCAATTGTACACCGGTGGAGGTCTCGGCAACGAGTTCCAGCGAGATACCGGTCTTAGTCCACTTGACCCAAAGAACGAGGATGCGACCATTGATTATGCCCTCAAGCGCGCAGCTCAAGGGGGTTGGGGTCCTTGGTACGGAGCCAGACACGTAGGGATTGGGCAGTTCGAAGGAATCGGCAAGCCTGCCGGTGGAACGCAGCCTGCAGTGATGACAGACGTCGGGCCCTCCAAAGGCGTCCAATTCGCGCAGGCTGCGACTCCAGAGAGTCCTTCTCAGGCTCGGGCTAGGACTGAGGCCAATCAAATACTTGGCGTTATCATGAGCACTACGAGGGCCGATCCGGCAGCTCGGCAGGCGCTGATGGAATCCTACAAGAACAAGTTGGCCGAAACTAATTTGACTGAGGAGGAGAAGAATCGGCAGGCCTTCAATGCAGATCGGGCACTTAGGGGCCAATCAGCACTCGGTGCCGAGGATTATCTCAAGGTTAGATCTGGCGCAACGGCGCAGGGGAAGGAGGAGGCGGAGGCCTTCGCAAAGCAGTACTCGGATATCGCGGCGAGTGGTAAGGCTGGTGTGGCTGCAATGAACACGCTCGATAATATGGAGAGGGTACTCCAGAACCCCAAACTTGTTACAGGCTTTGGCGCGAAGGTTGGTATTCCAGTTGGGCAGGCTGCCCAAACTGTTGGAGATCTCGCTAGTGAATTCGGGGTACTTCCAAAGAGTTTTGAGCCGGGGATTGCGGACATTGCAGAACGGACAGGTTTGGCGGAGCAATTTCAATCCTCGCATAATCAGCTCGTTTTCGATATGGCCCACGGGAAACTCAGCCAGGGCTTCACGGACAAGGACAGGGATTTCGTGAGTGAAATCCTTCCTGGGCTTCAACAGAGCAAGCCCGGCAATCGCGCTATTCTCGAGACTCAGCGATTGATCAAGCAGCGTGACATCGACAATGCCGCTCTTGCCAATGCATACTATCGGGAAAGGCAGCGGACTGGGCAGGCGCCGAAGACTCAAGAGTTAGATGCTATCCTTAACAACTATGCTAAGGAGCACCCACTTTTCAAGAATGCCGACGGGACCCTAACTGAGAGTGGGAAGAAGATTCAAGGGCAGCTGCCTTCGCCGGAGTCGAAGGAGGCACCGAAGGCTCCAATGGAGGGACGGCCGAAGGCTCCAATGGAGGGACGGCCGCCTCCACCTGAAGCTATCAAACAATTGAGGGAGAGTCCGGCCACAATTAGAGAGTTCAACAAGATCTTTGGTGAGGGTGCTGCCGAAGCTATCCTTGGTGGGAGTATGTGATGGCTGAAGAAGAAAACCCTTACGCCAAATACGTCACGGCTCCGGTGGCGGAGGAGAATCCCTACGCGAAGTATGTAGTCGGTGGAGCGCCTCCAGCATCAACGGACGGGCTTTCGGAGGGCTTTCGAAGATTGGGCGAGTCCATTACGGCGGATCGTCCAGAGGTGACGCCTAACCCAGCGAGTTTGATAGGTCTCCTTAGGGCTGGCATTAGGGGGCAGGCCGATCTGCGGGCTGCTGTGGAACGTGGAGCGTCGCCTACGGAGATGGCTCCGTCTGCATTTGAGGCCGCGCAGTTCTTCTCGCCCTATCCGGTAGCCAGTCAGTTGGCGAAGAGCGCTGGCGGTCGTATGGCTGGGATAATCGAACGGTCTGCGGGGGAGTATGCAAAGGCGGTCTCGGAGAGGGTAGTTGCACCGGAGGAAGCTGGGGCGATCATTCGAAGGGTGATGGATTTCGCGCCTGATAATATCCGTGGACTCTCTGGAGCCAAGGACGATACCGCGTTGCTCGATAGATTTGTGAATATGGCCACTTCTAAGAATGAGGATGACATTCGGGTTCTGAATAGGATTAGGGGAAGTGTTCCAAGAGAGCAATGGCAACTCATTCAGAGTGGTGCCCTGCAGCGGATCGCTGATGAAGGAGTCGGTGGCGCCGGCTATGCCGATCTGACCAAAGCAGGAAAGAATGCGTTATTTCCGCAGGAGATTATTCCGCACCTCGATGCTATGGCTGCCTCGGCCAAGAGGGGAGCGGAGGCAGCAGCGACTGCTGAGAAAGAGGGTTTCGTCAAGGGTTGGATGAAAGATCCAAGATTAGCGGCTGTCGTAGGTGGTATGGCGGCAATGGAGCCAGTGACGGTCATCTCGGCTCTGGTCGGTGTGCCGATAGCTGCCAAAATCCTTCAGACTGGTGGCAAGGCCGCAGCGGCAGCCTCATTTGTGGCTGCAAGGGAGACGTACTTGCGACGGCCGACCTCCGCAACTCTCGGCTCACTCAATATGGCGATCAATAACTTCAATAGGAACGCAGATACCAATGTGTCCCTTCAAGATATGATTGATAAGGGACTCGTACCATCTCCGGATAAGATGGAGTCGATGGCACCTTCTATCGCCGATCGAGTTAGGGATTTCGTCAGGATTCCTGGCTTCATAGAGGCTCAATTTAATCCGATGGCTGCGCCGCAGGCACCTCCCTCGTTTGTCGGCCCGCGGCAGCCAGGAACGCTTAGTGATGAGGATATTGCTCGTATTCGAGGTAGGACGTTAGGAGCGGGGATGCTGTAATGGGAACGCTTTGGAGCAAGTCCGGTTTCATTGAGCGAGACCTCAACGACGAGAAGGCCGACGGAGCCAGGGCCTACTTTTATGTTGGCGGCACTACCACCCCCATGACTGTTTTTCAAGATTCGAGTGAGGCCACTCCGCACACTATTCCAGTAATGGCAGACGGGAGTGGTCGTTGGCCTGCAGTATTTATCCCGTTCACCGTTGCTTACGATGTAAAGGTGACGGATGGGCAGGGATCTCAACTTTATTACCATAGGAATATTGCCAATCCCAATCCTGTCGACGTCACTACAGTGACACCAGCTGAGGAACGAATTCAGACTGGTATGATGATCTTTGAGTTTACCTCGAATACCAAGTCTGGTTATGTCCGGGCGAATGGTAGGTCGATCGGTAATGTGGCTTCCAATGCGACAGAGCGAGCAAACGCAGACACTTCGAACCTTTTCACGTATGTCTGGAACAATATTGCTGCTGGGGTAGCGCCGGTCTTCGATTCCACTGGTGCCACCGTAACCAGGGGTCCATCGGCTGCTTCCGACTTCAGTGCCAACCGTGCCATCAAGTTGCCAGATATGCGTGGCGCTATCGCTATGGGCATGGATGGTATGGGTAACACTAATGCCAATGCCTTTACTAATGTGCCGGTGACCGAGGGAAGTGTAACGACGCCCGGTAGCTTGGTCGGCGTTAATTCGTACTCGTTAACGGTGGCTCAGCTGCCGATCCACACACCAACTGGTACCGTTACTGGGACCTGTCCGCATACGCCGAGTGGTACAGTGGCGGGTACAGTCACTCATACCAACACCACTTTCAACGTTCCAATTAATGATCCCACTCATAATCACGTAGTCAACGATCCAACGCATACTCACACTCCGTCTTACACCAACATTCAGGGTGCGATCGGTCCTGGCGGTAGCTTTGCCGGCGGCGGTGGCTCCGGTGTGTCCCAGCTTAATCTCACGATTGGGGCCTCAGGTACTGGTATATCCCTTAATGGAGCAGCAACTGGTATTACGGCGAGTTTCAATCCGGCCAGTCTCAATGCATTGACTGCATGGAGTGGCTCGTTTACTGGTACTGCCATCAGCCCAGCGATTTCAGCTACGTTCGCTGGTGCCTCTATCGGCAGTGGTTCTGCGCATTCCGTGACGAGCTTGGCTAGATTGGGCACTTGGTTTATGAAATTGTGAGGGTAGGAGGGCGAGATGTATACTGGTATCCTTGCAGAGGTCTCTAATCAAGAGACGTGGTCGCAGGCGATCGAGATTCTCGAGGCCGAGACCGATGATCCCTACGATTTCTCGGATGCCACTGAGATAACCATAAATCTTAGGGAGGGACCGAATCAGTTTACCGCGTTGTCGCTTACTATGGGCAACGGCGATATAACTGTACCTGAGACGGGAGTGATCGAGTGGAAAGCGGATTTCAGTCGAATGGGTGCGCTCTTCAAGCGCCAGTATGAGGCTGGAATTATCTTCGTGTTCCCTGACGGAAAAGTGCAGTTTTTCCTTGGCCACGTCAACATTCTGGAGGGGTTATGACTGAAGTATTCCCAATGGTGGTGGATCTGTCTCACTGGGACCCGGCCTACGATTACGGAAAGGTGCTTGACTCTGGCATCTTCGGCTGCATTTATAAGGCGACCGAGGGTGATGGCTACACCGATCCGACCTACGTTGATCAGCAGCGAATGGCCAAATCGGCTGGGCTCTTATGGGGAGCCTACCACTTCGCCAATGCTGAGCCGATCTCGAAGCAAATAGATAATTTTTTGCGGTTCGCTTGTCCGGACCCGGATGAGTTGTTCTGCTTGGATTGGGAGGACTACGGTTCCAATACTATGTCCTTGAGTAACGTGAAAACTTGGATGAAAGAGGTTGAAGATGCGCTCGGGCGTGAGGGGCAATGCGTTTTGTACTCAGGCAACACGGCGAAAGAGGCTCTTGGTGATTCGGTCGACGACTTCCTTGGAGAGCGGAGGCTGTGGCTCTGTCAGTATGGTGACACTCCCGTCTGGCAAAAGAGTTGGGACCGGTACTGGCTCTGGCAGTACACGGATGGAGTTTACGGTCCGGCGCCACACTCAATCAATGGGATAGGACCGTGCGATATTAACTCGTTCGAAAGAAGTTCGGACGATCTGATGGCGGAGTGGGCTACTGGTACGATAGGACCAGAGCCGACGCCGACTCCAACTTTCGACACGGTCAATGTGTTGATCACGGCGCCTCCTGGGGTAACGGTGAAAGTGAGGCAGCTTAGTCGGACTCAGGATGTGAAGCCGCTTCGGGAGAAAGAGGGCGGACATTATAGGCACCGAAAATGAGCGACAACATGAGCATCTTGCTGTTACAAGGACTGAATGCTGCATTGACCAATCACGTTGGCTCGCTCTTTGAGGTGTTGAATAAGGGCGACAGTGATGGCCTCAAGCGATTTGAGGCTGGCATCCGCAAATCTCTTAAGAGTTATGGGGATGCTGTTGATGTGATCGAGAGGGTTTGCAATGAACCCAGGACCGATTGAGGAGACTGGCAAAGTCGCTATCGGAGTGGTCGACGCACTGAAATCGCAGCCGATCACGCTTGCAATGGTACTGTTCAACATGGTCCTGCTGGTCGTGGTGTATTTCGGCATCAAGAACATGCGGGACCATCAGAGCAAGGTGCTCGAAGCAATCTTCGAGCACACCGATCGACTCTACAACTGCGGCAAGACTCAGGGATACAAGCTGCAGAGTGAAGAGAGCAAGCCAGCGGATTAGCGAAGCTTTGGCCAGACTAGAGGATCAGATTCGGGCTTTGGTCGAGAGGGCCAATGGAGGTCTGTTTTGCTAATAACTCTATGTCCTCTATACCAACATTTCCGGTTCTCGACGAGTCGGTAGCTCCAATAAGAGCCATCCTTTGGATGTGATGCACACTCAAGTGCTGAGGCCGGTACCGAGAGACTAACTAAGAATGTTAGACTCCATACGTTGGCCGCGCGACGAAGGTTTGTAACCTGCCATACCTTTTTCACTGAGTACCACCTCGAACATTTTGGATCTGACCATCACCTCCAGCACACGCATTACCGAGTGTGCTGGGATGCGCTCCCTTAGAAAGTTGATGATTCGATGTTCTGACACCGGACCCTTCTCTTTTGCGTAGGCAGCCCAAACGAACTGCCAAGTGTCTTCCATTGCAGTGGAGTCGCCACCGGCAACCATTGACTTGAAAATGTCAGGCATGTAAACCTCGGCCTCGATAAGCCAGTTGAGGGCCTCGGAATAGACGTCGACATTGATTACTTTGTTGTTTGAACGAGACATGCTCGAAATCATGCACAGCTTGAGGAGGTGGGCGAATCTCCGCGAATTGTAGTGTTGGAGTCGTGCGCTCTGTGGCTCTGGTTGGCATCCTCCCTGTATCCATGCTTTGATGGCTTCGGCTGCGTCGAGTGTGAAACTCATGCGGCCAAATTGAGTGGAAATGTTTTTGATGTCGCTGAGGAGATCGGAGTAGAGTGCTCCAAGGTTGAGTACTCGCTGCTCCTCGAAGGGGTCACGCATTATGCGTTCGCCTGAGTAAATGAGGAGTGTTCGTGAGATGAAGCCCTGATCCCATGCTCCCGGCGGCATTACTTGATTGAGGTATGAGGGCGTTGTGGCAGCGAGGATGTTGATCTGGGGACTGAGGATTTTGATTCTGAGGTCGCGCCCGCGCCGCTTGTGATCGATTACTTGTCCATCATAGATGTCGGTGAGGGAGTTGAGGATGATTGGGTCCCAGGCCGGAAGGAGGACTCCGAGTTCGCGGGAGATGATGGTAAGGGAGTTGAATTCCATGTAGGGTGGATCGCCCATTATGACTATCCGGCGAACCGCCTCATTGAGATTATCGATGAGGGAGGCCCCGGTAAGATCTGAGGCTCCAATATGGATATCTGGTACGGAGCGGATAAGAGTACTGCCGGATTTCATAGCCTCACCCTTGCCAATGCCTGGAGGTCCGACTAGCACTGTATAAAGTCCCGGATACAGGTCAGAACCCATGGTCCTCACCCAGATTTTGCGTTCCATCGCAGCGGCTACAAGAGCTATTGCCGCCCACTTTCGTAGGAGTCGTGGGCTCGGGACTATCTCAGTGTAGTCGATGTATGAATTAATCCAACTTTCGCATCTGCGTTCGCCGGTCATCGGGCCACTTACTTAGTCCAAGTGGGTTTCCGTCCTCGAAAGTTTCTTTTTTCGGATCAATCTTGGCCCAATTCCAACCAACTTTTACGTCCAGTGGCACGATGAATTTGCGACCTCCTCGCAGAGTAAGTGATACACGCATGGCCTCAAGAAGTTTTGGTATGATTTCATCTTCTTTCTCCCATGGATACTGTATTAGGATTGAGTCGTGCACTTGTAATAATATTTGGCAGATGTTAAGTCGCCATGCCTGTAGAAGGCCGTTGTTCATCTCATCTGCTGTCATAGATTGGCCCAGGTGGGCCACTGCCTGTTTTAGAGTGTCTCTGTCGTCCCGCCGACCAAAGAACCATCGCTTGCGGCCAAAGAGAGTCACGAGGTGGCCTCGCTCGATAAGCTCGTTTGCGACCCAGTCATGGAGTCCTTGTATGGCTGGGAAGGCTTTAAAGTAGACGGATTGAAATTCTTTTATTTTGTCAGGTGATATCTTAGTATGTCGACTCATCTCGTAAGGCGTGCCGAGATAGTTAGTTCCGTGTCCGAGAACTTTACACATATGTCGTAAGCTGTGGTGCCGATAGTAGATCCGTTCGGCAAGGACACGGTCCAATTTAATGTCTCCGGTCCAGGGCCACTCTCGGATCGCGAGGCGAGAAACTGAAGTGTGGAGATCACCTGACTCGCAAGCCTCAAGGTATCGCGAGTCTCCGAGGTATTCATGGCATAGGGCTCCTATATTTCGTGAATCGGCTTGTTCAAGGTCGATGTTTGCGAGCTTCATTCCTTCGTCTGGAATGTATACACGTCTAAGGCGCTCCTCAATATTTTGCTGATTTCCTCCAGTTCCGAAGTCGCTGTACGCACTAGAGAAACGGCCCGTAGTTGTTCCTGCGATGTTGTAACTGGTTCTAATTCGTCCATCTGGATCAATTTCAGTTTCAAGGACTGAAATCTTCTTTCCAAGATCTCTAAGAGAGAGTATATGTGAAATGATGGGCTGAGCAATGAAGTAAAGCTGTAGCTTTTCGAGAGCGTCTCTGTTGACAGTCCGGACCATATCACCTTTTTCGTTTCGCTTACGGACTTCAGGTAGTCGGAGTACATCATATAGGAGAGCAGCCACTTGGTCTCGACTGCGCCAGGCACGAGACTTTCCAATAGTTCTGAATTCGCCGTATCCAACTCCGTCGTTGACAATACTGTACAATTGCCTTTCAAGTCTGTCCACGTCGTTGTTATAATCTCTGATCGCTCGTTTTCGCTCCTCTTCATCGATGCGAACTCCTCTCATGTTCATCTCCAGAACCGGCCCCTGGAGGTTTCGTGATAGGGTATAGGTTGAGGAAGTCATATTGTCGAGCTGTGGCAGCAACACATCAAGGATCTCTCGGGTGACGCAGCAATCGAGGCCATTGTAGATCCAGAGTTCCTCGTCACTCGACATTTTGGTGCCGAGTTTGAGGACATCGGTGTGAATGACTTTCATCGGAGTTGCGCCAACCAGAAGCCGAAAAGGACCGAGAGTGCCCCAAAGATTTGGCCGAGGACGAACACGAGCCAGATTAGATCGGGTTTCATTTATTCCTCTCTCTTGATTGTGCTCTTGTTTTTGGAGCGCATGACAAGTTTCCATGCGGCCTCGTCCGTGTAAACGGAGCCGAGGAAATCAAGACTCTTTTGCGATTCCGGTTGGAGCGCATGGTGGAGAAGCATGGTGTCGTGCTCGACGGCTCGCGGTCGGATACCGTAGATCTTCCAAAGGAAATGCATGTCGTAGAGGCCGTTTTGGAAGACCTTTGGAATGGGGAGGTCGAGGATCTTTCGGACAAGTGCCCACGCCTTGACCTCAGCATCGAGCGAACCCCAGTATGTCTTTGATGGCTTGCGGAGATCCCTGAACGGGATCACCATAGCTATTTCTTTCGAGGGCGAAAATCCGATGCAGGTGATGATGCGTTCTACAGTCTCGATATCGACTGAAATACACTTCGATGGCATGATGAAAGTATTGATGAACCATTCGATCTCAGAGAGAAGGGGTTCGATGTAGATTGTGCGGTGCGGTCGCCGAACCTCCGGGAACTCGGCCTCGCGCTTGGCCTTAAGGAGATCGAGGACCACAACCGGCCTCTGGTCGTAACTACCTTGGAGAATGTAGCTGGGATGGAAGGTTGGAAGGACCTTCTGTCCTGGAAGGACAGTGGAAGTGGCGACCGCTCCGCGTAGCTTCGTGATTCGCGAGTCATGAAGGAGTGCCCAGGACGCTGTGCCACCGAGAGCTACGACGAGGTTTGGACGGAGTGCTCCAATTTCGCGGTAGAGTCGATCGAGTTCTGGAAGGAACTCGTCCCGGATGTAGTGTCCAGGACGAAGTGCAGGAAGGTTGTGCCTGACGTCCGCCTTTTTGGCACAGAGGTTATCGATTTTGTTGGTCGGCTTCGGCCGCAGATTGAAGACGTTTGTGAGAAAGCATTCGTAGCGTGGAATGCCCGCGTCCTTAAGAAGGGAGTTAAGTTGATAGCCGGCAGCGCCAACGAATGGAGCGCGTTCACGCTCCTCCGCTTCTCCCCATGCTTCTCCGACTAATGCTATCTTGGTCATCTGTCGGATGATACTCCCAGAACTGAAGGTTGTGATGGTAGGTGAAGCAACTCCTGAAGTGATCGACGAATTCAAGGAGCCAGGGTTGCTCCACTACTTGCTTCCGTGTGATTATTAGGCGGCTCCCGAACATCCGGAACGGGACCTCCTGATTTATGTATCTCATGATCGGCTCTCCGTAAGGCTCGTGCGGTTTTCAATACTTCGCGGGCCTGTTCCGCAAACTCTGGGTTTATCTCGAGGCCAAGTACAAACTTTGCATGGAGGCTATCAGCCGCTCGCAGCGCACTTCCAGAACCGCAGGTGGGATCAAGCATAACTGTATTCTCGTCAACGAACATCCTGAAGAAGTGGCGCAGAACTGGTTCGGGTTTCGTAGACATATGAAACCTGTGGTCAATGGGTGCTGAGTACGCATTATTAACTGCGCTAACGATTTTACGGTCCCCTTTAGATCCAAAGAGACATGTCTCGTAGATTTGTCTTGGTCCCCGTTCGGGGTCTGGGATGATTCCTGATCCATCACTTTTCACCCAAATTAGTGGTAGTGGATTGATGTCCCAACCCATAGCTTCGAGACGGATTGCTGTGGCCTCATAGAGGCGTTTGTCGCCTTTCCGCATAGCGAACCAAAACATGAGGTGAGCTTGCGGAGTAGTGAGGTTGATGGTCGTGTGTTTGAGGGAGTCCATGAGAATCTTCCACGTCTCAGGAGAGTCCGTGTAGCTCCCAAAGGAGGGCGCCGCGCCTTGGTTGAAGTCGTTTACGTCAATGCCATAGGGGAAATCACAGTGAATGAAGTTGAATCGCGGCGAGACATGCTTGGTGGACCAAACGTTGAAGTCCTCGATGAGGATTGTTTCCGCTGGAGCCTCGCCGAGGCGAGGACCGATGATCGATTCCTTAAGCTTTGTGAGGGTCTGTGCATCCTGCCTCTCGAGTTTTCGTTTGACTATGCCATGGGCTGTGGACAGCTTTGGAGCGTCGGCCACGCGAGTATTGCCAAGGGCAAGTTCGTCGGCTACTTGCAACATACGAGTGACGTGGGCATTGCTGAGTCCTATTGCCTCAGCGGTTTTCTCTTGGGACCACACCTCCTCTTTAGAAGCCCGGAGATTATGGTAGGCCCGAAGTGCGTTGACTTGGTCCTGCCACGTTATGTCTCTACGTTTTATGTTTTCCTCAAGTTCGATAGCTTTGAGATGGTCCGGCTCAACCTCATCCACGTATTGACAGTTAACGAAAGGATCGCGAAGGTGGCGGATCGCAGCCAGCCTACGCTCACCTGCCACCAAGACATTGTCTCGTGTGATAACGATTGGATGGATGAGGCCCAACCTGCGGATGGAGTCCGCGAGTTCATCGATGTTTGTGAGGTCTTTTCGTTGGCGTTCATTTCGGTTCACCTGGATAGAGTCAGTGGGGAGTCGGTGGAAGTGGCCCGATGTCATTTTCAATCTCCTTTTTTGTCACGACGAAGGCAGACAAATTTGCCTCCTTAGCTATGTAGGAAATATATTTGGCATATTCTGCTTCTCGCTCGGTCATTTCCGAGTAATATCTTTCGAGGATGCATGCTGACAGCTTTCCCAAAACTAGGAGAGTGTCGTCTATGGTCACTCCGTTGAAGGTCCTTCCAACTTTGAGGAGGAGTTTGCTCATTTGTTCTGGATAGTCTGGGTCCTCAGGTGTGAATTTGCAGGTCTTACGCATGGCGAACTCCATATGGCTTGTTACATTTCGTAACGATGCGTATTGAGCCTCCGACAGGAGTCGAACCTGTATCTACCAAGAGTAACCAAGATCGCTCTACCAGTTGAGCTACGGAGGCAAGGGTCGGCGACGGACCAAGTGGGGCTCCGCCCGCCGCCGCCCTACGCGACGCCTGGGAGTCGAAGCTCAGGCGCGCGCAGTCGATTCCACACGGTGGAAGACTCGTTTCCCGTCATCAGAAATCTGGTGTTTCAGTTTGACAAGGACGCTCTTGCCGGGTGCCTCCATTAACTGTTGTTTCATGGTGAGGTTCTCTGAGATGCCGAGGTTCTCCACGAGGAGGTCCTTTAGGCGCCATGCCGAACCATCTGTGACCCAAACATCGTCCTGAATAGTTTTGCCGGCTACTTGACCCTCCATGTAGGCGGCCTGATCGACGTCCTCTAGCGGAGACATGATCCGATACCTGAACCGAACTCCGTCCGTCCCTTTTTGGGAGGACTTGACGAATTCGGGAGGTCCATCGATTATGCAGTGGTATGTACCGACAGGAAAAGCGGGAGGTGGTTGTATTTCAGATGCGGGTTTGTTCATGATTTCTTCGAAGGAGGCCATGGTGTTACTCCGGTTTGATAGAGGGCAAGCCCGTAGTGCTGATGATATCGATAGTTACGTCCATTTCCGCGTTGATCTCTTCACCATCAGTGAAGGTATCGAAGTCTTCGCTGGCGAGCGACTGAAGTACGAGGAGCATATCCTCTTTGGAGGGTTTTCCCTCCACTCCGTTATCTTTGAGGGTATCGACAACGTACTCGTATATTGATGAGTCTTTTTCGACGTTGACCGTTATCTCCTTATGAATAGTTATCTTGTATTCCATCTTCGACTCCTTATGACCGGATAGAGACTACGTTACGCGGCCCGGTCCTACCGCGTAGGGTTGCAAAGTATGTGGCGAGCCCCGACTCAATCGGCAGTGTTGGGAGCATCTTGAAGGTCGCAGGATTGGCCAAGTCGATCATTGCAGTTGCTACCGTTTGGATAGTGCGTCGACCGGCTTGGGTTTGGCAGAGTGCCACCGAATTGAAGTAACGAGGAATTTGCGGCGAAAGTGCTGAGCCGATAGCGGTAGGATATCCTTTTTTGGTGCCATCTGGATTGTCAACGTAGCGGACGTGGGAGATGACTATGACATTCGTGCGAAAAGTCTCACCAGTAAGTAGAGCCAGTACGTCTTCAATCCCATCTTGTGCATCTTTATAGACGGCTCGGACGTCATACTTTCCGTCTTTTGATTTGGGTACCAAAGGCTCCCGGAATCTGAATGCCGCGTCCGACATGAACGTAAGAGAGTCCAAGACAAGGATGCAATCCTCTCCCCATTCCGCTGGTTTACCCAAGTCAGTTCCATCGTACTTCCAGTTGTCGAGAAGACGCAGGCCTTCGATGAAGGCAGTAGGTGTGCCATCAACTACGCTCCCTGTTGGCGTTGCACGAAGTTTGTCCCGGAGTGTCCTGAAGTCCACGTTTTTAAGGAGTTCAGGTTTATCTCGGGCTATGATCTGGGCGAGAATGTCCAGACCGTTATCGTAATCGAGGATACGAAGTTTGTAGCCTGCAAGGACAAGGCTGGCGAGCGCCCCGGTTTTGCCGGACTTAGAGTCACCAATGAAGAGAAGTTTGGTGAAGTCGCCCGATTGATGAGTGTCAAGAGTGCCCATGTGGTAACTCTCCCTTGAGTTCCTCGATAATCTGTTCGAGTGTAGAGATGACTTCATTGCGTTCGAGGGTAGCCGTGAAATTTATGTTGCCTTCGTCCGTGAGGATTATGATGAGTCCACCCTCGGCCTTGATAGCTACGTCTACTAATCGAGAGAGGGCTTTCAAGACTTTGCGATACTTCGGGTCGACGTAGGGTTCGTAATCCATTAGCGTAACTCCAATGGGTTCCAAGGGCGGTGCTCGTAGTCGGACTCGAGGAATTTGCGTCGGACAGAGGGTGATTTGCGGCATATCTTATTAAAAGAGCAGAGGAAACATGACTTGTCGTTCCGCGGCCAATATTTATGGTGGGCGTAGTATCGAGCGAGGGCGAGCCAATAATCGAGGTCGGTCATCCACTCCTCGAGTTGTTCGCTGGTTTTTTGGACTATGCTGCGGCCGAAGCGAGAGAACCCAACTGCTACTTGACAGGCATCGACAATAACGCCCTGAATAGGCTCCTTGCGGATTATCCGAGCTACGACGGTGTATAAAGACATCTGATTATCAGGATCAAAGCGGCCATAATAATTATCACCAAGAGTTGTTGCGGTAGTTTTTCTATCCATTGTGAAAGCAATACCACCAAAAGTAACACCCTTGTCAAGATATCCGCATAGGGCATAGGGAATTCCATCTCGCTCTCCGATGTCCACGAGGAAGTGTTGTTCGAGGGCCGGCATACCGTTCTTGATTATGAGTTCAGCGGTGTCGTGTTGGAACTTTTCGAGGTACCAAACGACTGAGCGGATGAGGTTTTCGCGGCATTTAACTGAGTTTCGGTCGGAGAGGTCGAGGGTCTTTGAGAGGCGCCACGGTTTACCGTCTATCCACGTTGCCTCCATAGCTATCCGAACCGCGATATGAAGGCATTGCTCGTGAGGGAGGCCTTTGGCTTTGGCTCGGTCGTAAGCCTCAAGAGATTGGTGGTAGAAGATGCCAAAGTCTAGGTGAACGCTTTCGCCGCGGTAACGCCAGCCCTCAATCATGTGGAGGTAATATTTGTAGGGGCACTCCTTGAACCAACCCAACGAAGTGGAATCCCAAGCCCATTGAACATCAGTTCCTTCGACAAACGGAGACTGCGCCATCACTTGCTCCTATAGAAGAGGAGGAGGCAGAGGCCGGCAAAACCAAACACTATGCCCAGCCAGAAGGCCGATTCCCACTGAGACATTGCGGCGATCATGACTTGTCGAGCCCCAACTCCTTAAGAAGATCGGTGGCTTTCGAGGTGCGTTTACGCTCAGCGACCGGCTTCTTGATACCCAACTCGAATTGGGCGAGGTGTTGACGCATAACTGCAATGATCGAGGCGATATCGTCGTTAGTGAGTTGGAGTGGATCGCGCTCGAACAACTCGGACAGGTCGGTTGCTTCTGTCAAGTTATCCTCCCATTGGCACGGATGGCCTTAATGAAGAGGGCCATCGCGTCCTCGTAGCGTTTCCTGAATGTTGGATAGTCATCATCAACTACAGCAACACTCATGAGGATGTTGTACGTCTTTGCAAGGAGAGCGATGGCATCGAACTCCTCATTCTGTAGCCCGATTTTGTCTTTCATGACGCTGCTCAGCCTCTCCTCGAACTTTCATGATGTGGGCGCGGACGAGGTCACGGACTATCTTCGCCGCGCCAATACGTCTGCCGTACCATTCCTGAAGTGTCTCGTAATCTCCCTGATAGAGATTGAGGGTGTGTTTCACTATGGGGTGATCTTCAGGTTTTCTCGCCATTGGCGGGTTTCCTCTTCACAAGCCATAGCCGTTCAGGATCGAAGGGCGAACGGCATATAGAGATGCCATCGAGGTCCGAGTCCTGGACCTTTCTGCGCTCGGCGTAAAGTTTGAGCCGGGCGTCCTCCGGGTTCGAGGCCTGAATTTCGATCCCGAACTCAGAGTGAAGGGCCTGGTACCAAAGTTCTAACGTAGACATCAGTGTTCTCGTTGTCTGTGGCGGACCTCGTACCAATCGATCACGCCAGTGAGTAAGAAGTTGAGGACGACTGCAGCAGCCTCTTTCGGAGAAACGGTATCGAAGACTACATCAGGTGGATAATATAGGTTGTGAAGTCTCTTGTATTGATTAGTGGTGACGTAGTTGTAGGCCTCGACGACACTCATTCCATTGTAAAGGGCTACGTGACCGCCGATGCAGGCGGCGGTGCAACAGGAGAAGACGGCTCCGTGGTCGATCTTGAACTTTCTGGCCATAGTTCCGAGGTTGAAGAACAGCCCCTCCTCAGGGTACAACTCTGCCTCAAGTTGATGGTGGAGCTTTGGAGCATTTTCGAGGAATTTGATGAGGCCATCCCATTCCCACTTATGAATTCTCAGCTTATTGTGGTCCAGGAATTTGCGGTCACTCATGTGGTTCTCCTAAGGTTTCGAGGGAATCCAGTGCGATGTAGTTGTCGCGGAAGAATTCTTCGGAGACCAACCATTGATCATCGTGGTCTATCGGATTGCGGGCTATCATATCGCCGACTTTCGGTGAGCCAGCTTGGCGGTCGGTATCGGAGATGGATATCTTGCCGCTGAGGACTTCGTCCTGGAGATAAGGCCGCATCTCCTGAGCCTTCGATTTGAGATATTTCTTCCACATGTAATAGTTCTTCCACATAGGGGTTATGGCGGAGGCCACTGTTCGTGGCTCGCTTCACGGAAGTCCAACAGGCCCAGCCCGGCATTGTGCCGAGGCAGCGAACGAGGCCGCGATTATCTCTGGCACCATGTCGGTCCGGTCGTCCTGAAGCTTCATGATGGCCGCAGGCGGCGACGCGTTCGTGCTCGGTCATGCGTCTGGTTCTGGATAGGGGACGGTGCCTGAAGCGATGTCACGGTAGTGCTGTCGGTCAACATCCGCGAGTTGCATCCAAGGGACGTTGTGGCCACTGGCTGGCCAGCCGTCATGGTCGTGTTCGTAGAGCCTGATGGCTAACAATTCAACCAGTGCGCCAAGTTCGGTAGGGTTTATGCGATCCATTGAGGCCTCCATGGGGGAAGGAGAGGGAAGGATGCCAGGGGATCACCCTTCCCTCTAGTTGGATCATTCGGCCGCCTCTGGCGACGCATTGAGGATGTCCTCAACTTCGGTCATCGCCGCTCTGGCAGCTTCTTGTTCGGCGGCTACTCGTTCACGAGCGGTGGTCACGATCTTGCCGTTTTCTCCCTGGGCATCAAGAAGTGCCTTTGCAGCCTGGGTGATACGCTGCGCCGGGAAGTCATCGGTGTTGAGACCTTTGGCCTTGATGGTGTTCCTGATGAGTTCGCGAGCGACATTCATCGCCAGCGTCATGACAGGATCGCCACGGAAGCCTCCGGATCGCCGCTCGCCGAACTCGTACTCGGAGACGTAGTCATCGAACTGCTGTTGGAGTATTTCGATGCCGACCTCAGCCTCCTTGCCCTCCTTCACAGTCTTTGAGAAGTTGTTGCGAAGGTTTTCAAGGAAGGTTTGGTTGAGTGCCCCGGCTTCGTTGTCCTTAAGAATATCGCCGGCCTTGTATTTCGGCCAGGGTCGGACCTTGAATTGTACCTCTTGAATGGTGAGGGTCTCTTCGTTGTTTCCGCTTCCGTTTCCGTTAGGCATTTACTTGCTCCTGTTTTGCGTGTTGCATTTTTGCAACTACCCGGATATGGTCGCACATATTGAGGATGGCGTCAACACATTTTTTCGCTCCTCCCACGTTATTTTCCGTCCCTAATCCTCACTCTTAATTGGTTTGCGTACGAGTTCTGGAAACTTCCTCGTAAGCTTCCTTTTCTCGCTTGGGTGCTCTGACATGTCCCTAGCCACGGGCGGCGCTGGCCTCTTCCTGATGATCAGTATATTATCCCACTCCTCTCCCTGAGTCTCGATAGTTAATTCGAGATCATCGTAGGGAGTCTTACCCCACATGATATGCCCTTCTGGATATACGAGTTTGCTTTCCTCTCTTTCACTCTTTCTGAATCTATTCAGTCTCGCTCGTCGAGTTATGGCCTCTTTGTGAGTAGGCCATTCCTCAAATATACCGTTCTCACTTTGGAGTGCTCTCTCAAAGGTTGCAAGCATCTCCTTACCGAACTCTTCCACTTCTTTGGTCATGCGTCCTCCTCTTCCTCAAACCATGCAGAGAATTCGGCGAGGTTGACCTTGTCTTTCTCATCACAGAGATCAATTATGGCCTGTTTCTTTTCTCTCCAGGGAGCCACGTCCTCGATGAGTTTGTCGACAAGTGCGAGGAGCTTTTCCGTTTCGGCGGCGCTGAGCATTTGATCCCTCCTAACCCAGCTAAAATCGGGACGGAAATAAGGAAGCTTAACCACGGGCCATCTCCAGGCCAGTGATTCCACAACGTCATGCTCGCTGACAGGTAAGCGAACAGCGACATCCACGATCGACTCATCGAACTCCTCCGGAATTTCCAAGAAGATCTTGTGTGCCCTCCTTCTCTTGCGGGTGTCCGGATAGCCCCGCATTCGGCTCTTCGGAGGTGGATATCCCCTCAGTTTCACGCGGTAGAATCTCCCCATCAATAAAGTCCTCCAGCCGGATGAGATACATCTCCTCTTTGAAGCGGGTTTCGATTACGTAGCGGACGTTGAGTTCTTGTTCGAAGGCTTCGCCCTCTTTCGCCCACGGAGACGGGATACGCTGGGGATCCAAGTGATAAACAGTTGACCACTCAAGTCCCTTAGACTTATGCCCTGAGAGTAGTTGAATGGGACCCTTGGCAGCAAAGATGTGTTCAGCGTAAGCAATTGCAGCTCCAAGGGTTGGGCCAAATCCTGCGAATACTCGCAGACATTCAGCTTTATCCGATACACTGGCCGCGTTGCGAGACTTTCGAAGCTTGTCTCGTTCCCACTGGTCGATCGCGTCATAGACTTGCTCCTGTGGCATCTGGGCATCACCGAACTTCTTGAGGGCCTTAGTAAGTTGAGGGCCAAGGTCGGTGCCAACCAAGTGGACTCCGCGGCCGGCCCTAAGAAGTTGGAGGGCGGCCGACATCAGTGGTGCGTTGTTGCGGCAGATGATTGCTGCATTATCAGGGATGCATTTGGCATTCCACTCAGGGAGGGCTTCGACGATGCCCTCAATTGCCCACTCGGGGTACTTCATGTGAGGCACGCGCTGCCGGGCTCGTTCAACGCCCTTACGTGGGCAGCGGAAACTCACCGAGAGGGTCATCTCGTGCATGCGAAACCGCTCACGAAGGCGCGACATGGATGAAGTAACGGCTCCGCGGAAGCCATAGATGGATTGCCAGGGATCGCCTACTGCGATAAAGTCACGATTAACGAGTTTAACGAGCATGGCGTGGTTGATAGCGGAGAGATCCTGGGCCTCGTCCACCATTACCCGTGGGAACTTCGGGAATGAGGCGGAGGAGAACAGGGTTGGCATGTAGATCTGATCATCGAAATCGATGAGGCCAGCATATGCCTGGGTGACTCCTGTGCGGAGCGCGTCGTTGATTATCTTTACGAACCAATCCTCCGGCTCCTCCTCAAGGTCCCCGAAGAATTCCTCCTCTCCAAGAAGGGAGCGGCCGGGGACACCAGCTGGAACGTAGCCGGCGTGCTTGGCGATAGCGATAGTTTTGGTTAGATCGCCGAAAGCGTCGAATGCGTCCTCTTTAAGATAGCGAGGGAGGCGGTCGATCCCCTCTTTGACAAGGTTGAAATTCTTCTTGGTATCGAGCGTGACCCGTTTGCCGATAGCTTGCATCCAGGCACGGTGGCCGACTGAATTGAGTGTGGCGCATTTGACGTGTCCTGGCAAGCGAGCGCCCATCTCCTCAGCGATCCGCTTGTTGAATGCTACGCTCAGCGTCGGTTCGAGGGACATGTATTTGCAGAGGAACTCAAGTGTTGAGGTCTTGGCCGCACCTGCGAGGGCATTGAGGATGAGGCGGAGTTCCTCATGTGTGTCGCGTGCATAGTCGATGATCGCGGTCTGCTCCTCAGTTGCAGTGAGGATCTTCCCGTCTTTCTTTAATTCGTAGGCCATTGTAGTCTCCCTTTGCGGTTTGAAATTGAGGTACGGCTTTGCCACCTTGACCCACTGCTTTGATCACCAACCAGTTACACCAGCAGGAGATGGCTTCCCGTTATCCGGCTAGCCGCTTCGCCGTCAGAGCGAAGGTGTAACTGGTTAGGCAACTATTTTTAGTGGGAAGCGTGAACCAACGATTGTGCCACCGAGTGTGACCTCCTTGCCGCAGGCGTGAGCGACGGCCATCACACCTGCGAACCGCGGACAGCGAGTTGGGCCTGAGAACCACGACCACAGAGTGCTCTCGGCGACGCCTGAGTTCCGAGCGATGCGGCGGATTGTCGCGGAGAATGAAGTGTTGGTGATCGAAGCTTCGATCTCGAGCAGGGTTCGGAGGATGTCGATTACTGGATCTTTGTTTCTGAAGCGATATGTGTTGTACATTTTTGGGCTCCTTGGAGTGGCTCCCTAAGAAAGAGGAAGAGGAGAGTGGGGGTGGAGCCCCCTCTCTTAAGAAGAGGGAGGGAGGAGGTTGAGGGACTTGAGGAGTTCGATCCCCTTCGGATGCTCCTTTAGGGTGGCGATGGCACTCGATATTGTCGTTTCCCTTTTGGAATAAGCCATATCGAGGGGCGTGCGATCCATGCAGCGCTCCGCGGCCCATGCCAGTTCAATCGCTGCCGCCTCCGCCTCGCTCGGACTTAATACGATAGTCCCGAAGCGACCGTTCAGATAGACCAGGCGGCCATCGGTTCCCTCTGAAGGCTTCGCTGTAGGTGTCCTCGTTGACAAGAATGTAGTCATTGGTTTCTCCGATAGGGATCACATAGTGGATTGGCTTGCGGTTACGGGCAAAGCTTATTTCGTCGGTCACGCCGCGTGATTTCTCCCAGCCCTCAATGATGAGGACGTAAAGGCCGTCTGCCTCGGAGAGCATGGCTTTGTTGTAGGCTTGCCAGAACTCGTAGTCTCGCGGCAAGTCCATGGGGTGACAGTGGACGATTGGCGAGAAAACCCAGATCCCCTTCTTAAGGAGGTAAGTGGTGGCTCGCATGGCCTCGATGTACCGCTGGTTCATTATCTCTGACGTGGGCGAAGTGTATGGACTGGCAAGATACTTAAACAAGGCCTAACTCCTTGAGGAGGGCGTTCTGGCGCCTGCGGCGTATAGTCGACGAGACAAGGGCCCTCTCTATAGTATATTGGAGTGGGCAGGCTCTTGTCCCAATTGTTACCTTACGGGATGCCCGCTCGCGAGAGCGAAGGATGTCCATGAAGATCACCCAGCCTCGCTGACGTGCAAGGGGTTGACCCCACGTTGAAGTGATGATTTCACACTTCGCTAGCGGGATTTCGAGGACTTGGCCGTCGCATTCCACGAAGAGGGATCGGCCGACTGTCCAAACCTCAGTTTTAAGCATTAAGGACCCCCACTGTCAATTTGAGTCGATCGGCTACTTTTTGGTACTCCGTTATCGCCTCCATTAGCATATTGGCGAGGGGCCTCAGTTGATGGTCGCTCAGCTTCGGTCCGACGTCATGTACCACTGCTGTGAGTGTCACTGTCAGCGCGAAATCGGTTAGATAGCTCAGCGAGAGCCACATCAAGTCGTCGACCTGATCTCTCGTTAGATCTTTGTTCTGCATCGTTCGCTCGATTATCGCTGCCGTCAATGCCTTCTTCTCGGCCAGGCTCTCTATCGCCTGCGGACCATTTGAGCGGATGAGATCCTCGAGTTCCTGCCTTAATCGTTTGGTGTTCTCCATCTTGATCTCCTTGAATGCGGTGGATGGTCTCAACGAGTGCGGCCGCCGCTGAACGAATAGCAGTTTCGAGGTGTGCGGTTGTCCGGAAGTAGCGGTCCCGCTCGGTCATGAGTCGGTCAATGGTTGCGGCCTGTTCCGCAAGTCGGCCTTCTAAAGAAGAAGAGCGACGGGCCTCCTCCTTTAGGAGGCGATCGAGGTTGTTGACCTGGGTTTCGAGTTCCTCGATGTGGCGTGTTACTTGGCGTGCGTCCATAAAACTCTCCGTTGGGTGGCCCTCTCTTAAGAAAGGGGGGAGGGAGGGGCTCAGCCCCAGGGGGGGAGGGAGGGGCTCAGCCCCAGCCTCCTAGGCACTTGAGGATTATCGCGAGGGCGATGACAAGGCCGAATATAGTCTCAACTAGCTGCATCGACTGGCTCCACTGCGAGGTTGATGGCTTGGGCGGTGCGGGCGAACTCGACTGAGCGGTCGCTGTCTGCCTCTGCGTGGAGGGTGATCGGTGTGCAGATCTCGACCGTGCGACCAATCTCGTCGATGGTGGTCGAGAAGACCATGAGGTGGATCCATGAATAGCATCGACCCTCACCGTCGGTCGAGTAGTGGGATTGCGCGGTCATCTTTCTAAAGTTGAAGATGGTGATGTCAGTCATCGGAAAGCTCCATGAACTCGTTGCGGTCGAAGTTGTAGGGGCCGTTTCGGCCGGTCTTATCGAAGAGGTCTTTCATCTTCTGATGTCGGCAGTACGTGCCCTGGAGACCGGCGTAGCATGTGCAGTAGAGGTTGCCGTTCTCCCATGTGAGTTCGTAGGGCGCCCCGGAAGGGTTGAGGTCTTTGTCCATCTTGTGGACGAGGTAACCGTTGGCGTTGCGTGCTATGATGTACCAGTCATTCCTAGCCATTGTTTCGACTCCTCAATGATTGTCCGTGCGTGAGTGATGTCTGCTTGGACGGCTATCATGTGCAATCGGAGATATCCAGGGAGGCGGTGCTCTCCATATTTCTCGATTGCTTTAGTTAGTCGGGCGAGTGAGTCGACGAGGCGCCTCAATGCCTCGTCGAGATCGGTTTGTGTGTAGGCGGCCATCGATCTTGTCACTCGAGATTGAAGGAGGCCATGAAGTTGCACTTAGTGATTGGTGTGGTTTGTCCACACTCTTCGCAGATGCCTGCACGAAAGAGGGTATTCGGGGTGCTCATGGTCTGCTTTGCGTCGCAGTGGCTGCAGATCCACTGCTGGTAGATGGTGGCGCCTGCGGCAATGGATGCAGTGGCCTGGGTGGCCACTGCATTGAAGGGGTGAACCTTCATGCGGTGGGTCATTAGATCCTCCATGTCATAGCTTGATGGCATGTCGGTGCCGCCCGCTTTGCTGCCACCGCGGCAGTTATGGAGAGGGCGACGTTAACTAAGATGAGGGTGGTGATCAAGGCTCTCATTGGCTCGACTCCTGGGTTGGGATTTCTCCGTGGCGGTCACTGATGATTATCCAGTTGATGTTGGGGTTGGGGTTGGGGTTGGGGCTATAGTTTTCCTTTGCGTCGGTGCTGGCGAAAGGGCCGGTGTAGGGACCCATTGCCTCGTACGCTGCGGCCTCGGCCGCCTGCTCGCGGGTGCGCTCGAGGCCATGGCCGCCGGTTCCCCCCGCTACAGCGTAGCAGGCGGGATTGCCGGTCTCGCCGCAGCACGGGCATTCGGGACATAGGCAAGCCTCGGCATCGCAGCCGCACACTTCGCAGGGCGCCTCGTCGACAGGGACACGGAAGCATCCTGGCGGCATGTTCCATCCGGAGCGGAGCGACATCTCATTCCTCCCTGGCGCGGCGGATGATACCCTCAAGGGCGTAGGCGAGTAGCCAGATGGCCAGGCCGAGGAAGATGAGGTGCCACGGGAGTAGGGCGATGGTTGGTGCCACTACAAAGATCAGGGCGCCGACGCCTGCGGCGAGCACTGTGTCCCAGTTGTGGATGAGGGTGAGGGAGCCCAAGCCGAGAGCGATGTATTTGAGGGCGCGGGGGTTGAATTGGAAGTTTCGACTCCGGAAGTTACTCATTTTCGACTCCTTGTTCGGTGGCCCGAGAGCGCAGTATGGCACGCAAATGTGGCGGGAGTGTGGCTTTTTGGTGGATGGGGGTGCGGCGGATTGTCGCAGGGCCGATTTCGGCCCGGGCCCGTTTTCCTGTAAAACCTTTTTTCCTATCGGGCGTCCCCCCAACGTCCGTTAAAAGGCGGTTGTGGCGGAATTGTGGCGTAGGTATCGTTACTTTTGGTAATGGTATGTACGTCCAGTGACGGGGGGGGGGGGCATTTATATATTCAAATATATATATATAACTATAACCCCCCTCCTCCCCCACTCTCACGCCTTAAGCTTAAACTCTCACTCCCCCAAGCCCCCTGAATTCCCATTCCCCCTGAATTCCCGTCCCCCCCGGGGTCCCTCCCGGATCCCCCCGGGTCCCCCGGCTCACAGATGGCGGTATGGCTCATTCCGTTTGGGAAAGAGCCATACGCCACATTTTCGCCACAACGCCCTTCGCGCGAACGTTGGGGGGACGCCCGATAGGAAAAAAGGTTTCCTAGGAAATCAACGCCCCACGCACCGCATGCATGGGGTCTGTTGTGTTCACCTGCGTTCACTCGTCCTCAGGCTCCGCATAGGCGGACGGGATGCGTTCGTCGGACACGTCGCAGTACAGTTCAGGGTCCTCCCAGTTGACATTGACATCCTCGATACGCCAGCCATTTAGTCGGCATCCCTTCACGATGTGTGCCTCACACACGTCGCGCCAATGCTTGCGCACAGTGGCGAACGAGAGCACATCGCCTTCAATGGTCACGAAGTACATAGGGTATCCGCCAGGCCAAGCGTACGGTCCGTTGCGCAGATAACGCTTGATTTCCAAGAGTTTCATCGTGGTATCTCCTCAGGCTGCAAAGTGGCTCAATCGCCCCGTATTGACGCTGTAGATCCCTATGGCCCATGCGCGGCCAACGAGGACTACGCGCCACGTGTGGTAGCTGTGGCAGTGCTCACGGGCGTGGGTGTGTGCCCAGTCGAGAGCGGCGGCGAACGTTGTGAAGTCCAAGGACGGCTTGCGCATTTGGGTATCTCCAGGGTGGAGTCAGGGGCATTTGCGCCCCTGACGATCCCGCATCACTCGGCGGCGGCCT
>Ga0126377_10000123_pt1 | contig 40768 bp, 43 predicted proteins | sample PanSoiMetPlot_22_FD_92647 | JGI IMG/M metagenome (GOLD analysis project Ga0126377, IMG submission 92647) | Tropical forest soil microbial communities from Panama - MetaG Plot_22 | ecosystem: Environmental > Terrestrial > Soil > Tropical forest > Bulk soil | place: Panama | collected 2016-02-17 | reverse complement strand
TAGGTGGGCCTTTTGCGCTCGCGCCTCAATGGGGCGGACAGAAGTAGGGAATTCGATGCGCAATCGCAGTTTTGGTGGGTCGCTCGTTGCAGCCGCGCTGTCGGCGTTGGCAGTGTCAGCCTGCAGCACAACGCAATCCCCGCAAGTCGCCGCTTCCGCCCCGCCGGAACCCGAGATCCCGGCGCGCGTGCGTCCGACCGAGATTGTCGGCCGTTGGGGATATGCGGCCTACCACAAGCCGGAAGACCGCGCGCGTACCGAGGCCAATGCCCGCGGCCAGTGCAAGCAGCCCTACGTCATCGGCCAGGGCACGAACGGCGGCGTCATGATGTATCTCGCCGATTCCAGCGAGCTGCAGGAGCTTCGGCTCAAGGGCAGTTCATCCGGCAGGGACTATGTCGGTCCTGCAGGGCGCACGCCGGGTGCTCAGGATCGAGAAATCGTCTCCTTTGACGGTCGCGTGATGATCCTCAAATACGTCGACCCGGAGATCGATGGACGCTACGGCACTGGCATCTTTGTGCGCTGCGCGCCGCGCGCGGCGCAGGCGAGCGCTCAGACCTCGCGCTGATCGCGGCTCAAAGTCTGATCATCGAGCGAACTGCGCAGCTCAAGCGACAGTGACGTCTGCGGCCGCGGCGCAAGGGAATGCTGTCATGACGCGCCGCCGCCTCGTCGCGATACCGCTGGCGCCGTGGGAACGCGAGGGCGTCAAGGCTGCGCTCGTCAAGGCGAAGCTGCCGGCCGATGATGTGCGCGAGGCACGTGTATTGATCTGGCGCTTCGAGGCAATCGAGGGCACCCCGGTTGGCTTCGGCGGGCTCGAAATCTTCGGCAGCGATGCGCTGTTGCGCTCGCTGGTGACGTTGCCGCCGGTGCGCCAGGTGGGCATGGGAGCGGCGATGGTGGAGACGCTTGAGACGGAGGCGCTCGCGCTCAAGTGCCATGCGATCTATCTCCTGACCGCATCCGGCACGGATTTCTTCGCGCGACTTGGCTATGCGGTCTGCGCGCGCGGCGATGTGCCGCACGCGGTCCGCGGCAGCCGACAATTCGCGGCGCTGTGCCCGGAAACCGCAGTGGCGATGGTCAAGCACTTCGGATAGCTCGACGCACGGGTGCGTCGTGCTAGGGTCGGGTGTTTCTCGCCCGCCGTGCCCCTCATGCCGATCGTGCGCGACCTGATCGCCGGCCCCTGGCGTGCCGTCCTCGTGCTCGGCGTCACTGAAATTTTGGCGTGGGGTGCGATCTTCTATCCGCCGGTTTTGACCGTACCGCTAATCGCTCATGACCGCGGCTGGTCGATGAGCTTTGCCATGGGTGGCTTTTCGCTGGCGCTGCTCACGGCAGGCCTCGTTTCGCCGCGCGTCGGTCGCTTGATCGACCGCCACGGCGGACATCGGGTCATGTCGATTGGCTCGCTCCTCGGCGCGCTCGGCCTCGCCCTGATCGTTTATGCCGATCATCCTGCCGCCTATCTCGCGGTTTGGATGATGCTCGGGGTTGCGACGGCCGCGACCCTCTACGATCCGGCCTTTGCGACGCTCGGCCGCATCTTCGGCCTCGGCGCGCGGCGCCCGATCACCACGCTCACGTTGGCGGGGGGATTCGCTTCCACCGTGAGTTGGCCCGTGACCCACGTTCTGCTCGACGCCGTCGGATGGCAGGGGACCTATCTCGTCTATGCTGCCGTGCTCGCCCTTGTCGCAGCCCCGCTGCACGCTTTCGCCTTGCCGCGCACGCGCGCGGATGCCGCGGCGCAGCCCAGCGAGGCGGCACCCGTGCCGAGTGCCGTCCTGCCGCCGCGCGGTTGGCCCTTCGTGCTGGTGGCCGCAGCGTTTGCCGCCTACGCCTTCGTGCCGTCCGGTCTCTCCGCGCATCTGCTCGCAATCTTCGGCCGCGCGGGCATCGATTCGGCTACCGTGGTCGCGATCGGCGCGCTGTTCGGACCGGCACAGGTCGCCTCGCGCATCTGCGAGCTCATGTTCGCGCGCAACATTCATCCGCTTCACGTCGCGCGCTTTGCGGTCGCCATGCTGCTCACAGCTTTCGCGTTGCTCGCGCTGTTCGGGCTCAGCGTTCCGGCCGCCGCGGCGTTCGCCCTGATGTTCGGAATGGCCAATGGGCTTCTCACCATCGCGCGGGGCGCGGTACCGCTCGCGCTGTTCGGCGCCGCCGGCTACGGACATCTCATGGGCCGCATCGGCGGCCCCTATTTGGTGATGCAAGCGATCGCGCCGCTGGTGCTCGCGTTCATCGCGGAGCGCAGCTCGGATCCGATGGTGCTTGCCGTGGTCGCGAGCTTTGCGGCGATATCGTTCATCGCGTTTGCCGCCGTGCGCCGGCCGAAGTCGCTGGCTGACAGGGCGGGATCGCACTCGCCGTAAGCAAAGCACGCAAGGCGCCGTCGAGCCGAATGCTCGATCTCAAACTTTGTGTGCAGCCCGAGCGCTCATACGTCTTGGCTATCGCCGCCGTCGCCGAAACCGAAGTCGCCGTCGTCGACGTCGTCCTGGTCATCCTGCTCATCACTGCCCTGGTCGTCGAGCGCCCCATAGCCGCGGCCGGCGCTGTCATCGCCAGAGGCTTGGCCCCGTCCGATGTCCTCTGAGCCGGCCTCGCGAGCGAGCTCGCTGCTGCCTCCCCACGGTGATGATCCACTCGCTCCCGCGGCCGGATCGAAGGCGGCGTGCGCGCCATGCGGATAACCCATCATCGAGCGAATGCCGCTGAGCAGGAGGGAGCCGCCGATGACGCCGGCCGCCGCGGCGGCCGCGGTACCAAGGAAGGAACCGCCGGGGGCCATAGGCGCTCCCGTCGGGCCGGCCTGCGGCGGCTGCGACGGCTGCGGCGTTCCAGTGTTCCAAGCGGGCGACATGCCCTCGGCTGGTCGCACGGACGGTACCGAGCCGCGACCCTCGCGCTTGCCAAAGAAGCTCTCGCGTACTCCACCGAGAAAGCTCGTGTCGCGCTGCGGCGTCTCGGCTGAGGTTGCGCCCTCGAGCTCGCGAATGCGCGCGTCCGCCCGTTTAAGCGCTTCGTCCTGCACCAACACCGTCTGTACAAGCGCGTACGGCGCATTGGGGGCTTGGCGCAAACCGTCCCGGATCAGGCGTTCGGCCTCGGGATCGCGTTGCGCGTCCTCCAGCGTCGCCAGGCGGTCGAACAGTTCGATGACGAGATTACGTTCCTCTGGGGTCATTGGTGCGTCTCCTTCCCCCGACGACTCCTTCAATGTAGGCAATGCTCGGACGACCGAAAATAACCGACGCGCAGAAAAAAGCGTTAGCGCCTCGCCGTTGCAGGCGGCGGATTACGCCAGTGTCACGCCATGCCGCGCCAGTACCATGGGAAAAGCGTCGCTGGCGAAAAAGGCATATTCCTTTTCCCTCAAGGTGGTGAGCGAATCGAGCCCTTGTAATTCGCCGTCCACGAAGCCCGGATGACACATGACCACGCTGCCGTCGGGCAGAGAATCGAGGAAGCGGGGGAACAGCGCGGCGAAATCCGTATCCTCTTGGAGCCCGTAGGTGCCGGCGAAGGCCGGGTTAGTATGCAAGCCCCGGGCCAAGGCTTTGCGTTGGAACCGATAGCTCAGTAGATCCAGAAAGAGTCCCTTGCGGTCGGCAACTCTTTTCACGAGCGGCAGCACTCGCGCGCACTGGCGTACCCATGCCTTGGGTGCGGCGCTCGCAACAACCTCCAGCACGGCGTCGCCGATTTGGGGAAAGAGATGGATGTGATGATGCCCGTCGACGAAGTCGGGAGCGCGGCCGAACGTCTCGAAGAAACGCTGCATCTGACTCGAAACCTCAGCTCTCAGCGCGGTGCGGTCGATCTGGTGCATGAGCGCGCGCCGCGCGGTTGTCGCGAGCGGTGCGAAGGCTCCCCCGCTCACCGGCTCGAAGCCCTTGCTCAACGGATGAAACGGCGCGGTCAGCGTAACATGGAGCCCGATCGCCACTCGCGGCGCTGTGGAGTTGAGCACATCAAGCGCAACCGCCTCCGCGCGATGAAAGCTCGGTGCCGCCACCAGCGCGGAGGTGGCGTTGAGGCGTCGGCGAACCACGAGGTCGCGGATTGCGGTGCTGACCGCAAGGGAGATGCCGTAGTCGTCCGCGCACAGCCAGATGCGACGCTCGGCTTGCCTCATTCCGCGGCCGAACGCGTCGGCGTTGCGCCGGTGGCGCCCGCGCTCTCCGCCGTCTTGAGCGTGTGCTCGGCTACGAAGTAGACCGGCCGTGCTTTGAGCTCGGAAAGGATCTTGCCGATATACTCGCCCATAATCCCGATCATGATGAGTTGCACGCCGCCCAGCACCATCAGGCCGACGATCACCGACGGATAGCCCGGAACGGACTCTCCGAACACGAAGGTCTCGATCAGGATCTGCACGCCGAAGATGAAGGCGGCGCCGGCGAGCAGGAGGCCGAGCAGGCTCGCCAGCCGCAATGGCGCGACCGAAAACGAGGTAAGGCCCTCGATTGAAAGTCCGATCAGGGAATAGAGATTCCAACTCGTGCGGCCGTGGATGCGCTCGGCCGGCTCGTAGTCGACGCGGATTTGCCGGAATCCGATCCAGCTGGCGAGCCCCTTGAAGAACCTGTTGCGCTCGGGGAGTTGCTTAAGCGCCGCGGCTGCGCGCGGCGACAACAGGCGGAAGTCGCCCGCATCGGCGGGGATTTTCTGCCGCGCTCCCCAGTTGATCAGCGCGTAAAAGGCCTTGACGCCGGCTCGCCGCAGCCACGGCTCATGCTCCCGGTGTGCTTTGGCCGTGTAGACCACGTCATAGCCGTCCTCGAGCCAATGCGCGGCGAGCTTTTCAACGAGTGTCGCTGGATGCTGCCCGTCACCGTCCATGAACAACACGGCTCCCAGGCGGGCATGATCGAGGCCGGCAAGCAGCGCGGCCTCTTTGCCGAAATTGCGCGACAGCGAGATGATCTGGATGTCGAGATTATCGGCCGGAAGCGCGCGGGCGGCCGCGAGCGTCGCGTCGCGGCTGCCGTCGTCGACATAGACCACCTCGGTGGCAAGGCCGCGTGTCGCCTTGAGCGCGCGGGCGACCTCGACAATGCGGGCGTGAAGGGTCGCGAGACTGTTTGCCTCGTTGAACAACGGCACGACGATCGAAAGCCCCGCCTCCGAAAAGGCGCGCGGGCGCGCGGCAGCACTGCCTGATGTCACCGCATCCGGAACCATCGCCCGTGCCTTTTCACTCGTACCCCACTGCGGAACGGTTATAGCCTAACCATGTACCTCTGTCGCGCCGGTGTGCGATGCGCGGCCTCGGCCTCGCGGTCGGGACGTGCTAAGCGGGAGGAGCCATGGGGCTCTCCACGCAGTTCGATCGTCTCCAACGCCGCCTCACACAGGCGAGGCGGGACCGCGCTATTACGCTCAAGGCGGCGAGTTTCGCGATGGTTGGCGTGGTCAATACGGTCGTCGATTATTGCATCTTCCTCGCCGGTTACTACCTTCTGGGCTTGCCGTTGGTGCCGGCCAATGTGCTCTCCTGGCTCGTCGCTGTCTCCGGCTCCTATGTCATGAACTCGTACGTGACCTTTGCGGTCGAGTCCGGCAGGCAGTTGCGCTGGCGCGCTTACGCCGCGTTCGTGGCGTCCGGCATCGCCGGGGTCATCACCAACACGGCGGTGCTGGTGGTGGCGTCGCTTTGGCTTCCCGTTCCGGCGGCCAAGCTCTGCGCCATAGCGGCGAGCTTCGGGGTCAATTTTTCGCTCTCGCATTTCGTCGTGTTCGGGTCGCGCGCGGGGCAAGCGAAACGGTCAACCGAATGACGCAAGCAGAGATGCTGGGGCGGGGTCTTCGCGGCGCCGCGCAAGACAGCTGCATCGGAGGGCGCATATGCGCGACGACGACAACTTGACGGCGGAACGCCAGACATTCGTCACGCATCTCGAATGCTCGGCGACCGGCGCGCGCTACCCGGCGGACAAGCTTCATAACCTCTCGCGCGAGCGCAAGCCGCTCTTGGTGCGCTATGATCTCGAGGCAATCAAGAAAGAGTTGAGCAAGGAGGCGCTGGCGGGCCGGCCGCGCGATCTGTGGCGGTATCGCGAACTCCTGCCCGTGCGTCGCGCGCCCGATATTGTCAGCCTCGGTGAGCCGATCACGCCGATCCTGACCTTGCCGAGGCTCGCCAAGACGCTCGCGGCCGGGGACATTCTGGTCAAAGACGAAAGCCGCTTGCCGACCGGCTCGTTCAAGGCGCGGGGGCTTGCCCTCGCCGTATCGATGGCGAAGGCGCTCGGCGTTAAGCACATGGCCATGCCAACCAACGGCAATGCGGGTGCGGCGCTGTCCGCCTATGCCAGTCGCGCCGGCATCAGAAGCACCGTGTTCTGCCCGGCGGACACACCGGAGGTGAACGTTCGCGAGATCGCGCTGCAGGGCGCAAGCGTCTACCGTGTCAACGGCCTCATCGACGATTGCGGCAAGATCGTAGCCGAGGGCGTGGCCAAGGCAGGCTGGTTCGACACCTCGACATTGAAAGAGCCGTACCGGATCGAGGGCAAGAAGACGATGGGCATCGAGCTTGCCGAGCAGCTCGGCTGGCAGCTACCGGATGTCATTCTGTATCCGACTGGCGGCGGCACCGGCTTGATTGGCATGTGGAAGGCGTTCGCCGAGCTCGAAGCCATTGGGTTCATCGGCAACAAGCGGCCGAGGATGGTGGCGGTGCAGGCGGCGGGCTGTGCCCCGATCGTGAGCGCCTATGACGCGGGCGAGGACCATGCGCCACGCTGGGAAGACGCCCACACCATCGCTGCGGGCATCCGCGTACCGCAGGCGATCGGCGACTTTCTCATCTTGCGCGCCGTGCGCGAGAGCGGGGGCTTCGCCGTCGCGGTTGGGGACGAAGCGATCACCGCCGCGATCGAGGAGGTCGCGCGAACGGAAGGCCTGTTACTATGCCCCGAAGGCGCCGCCACTTATGCCGCACTCAAGCAGGGTCTCGCCGACGGACGCATTGATTGCGGTGAACAAGCCGTGCTTTTCAATTGCGCAACTGGTCTCAAATATCCACTGCCGCCGAGCGAGCGCACGCTCGACCGCACGCGGCCTGTCGACTTCCCCGCATTGCGCTAGATCGGCGTGCGCCAGAGGCTCGCACAACTTCTCGGCCAAGAGATTCCGGACCGCCGCAGGCGGCGTTCGCCTATCACCGAGCCGAGATTGAGAAGTGGTGGCCGATCATCAAGGCCGCGAACATCAGGGGTGAGTAAGCGCGACTCTTACCGCGCTCCTCCCAGGCCTGCCTCGAGCTTGGCGTAAAGCGGATCCGCGCTGGCGAAGACGTAATCGAGGTCTGCGACGACGACGTTATCCGCCCCCTTCTCTCTGAGCAATATGGTGAGCTCATGGACGTGCTTGGGCGGGCAGTGCAGCGTGAGCATGCCCGAGGAGGTTGGGCCGCCGAAGGGGGCCTCGACTCCAAATCGCCGCTTGGCCTCGCCGATGAACGCATCGTCGCAACCGGCGAGCCGAGTACGCACCTCGCGAAACGCGCGGGCTCGCGCTTGGGCCGCGATTCGGTCGAGCACGCCGCGCGCAATGGCGCGCTCGGTGGTACCCCAGCTCGCTGTGCGCGCCGCGACTAGATTGGCCTGCGAGCGCAGGATCACGCCGTCGTCGATCACCTTGAGGCCGTTGGCAGCGAGCGTTGCGCCCGTGGTGGTGATGTCGACGATGAGCTCGGCGGTGCCGGCCGCCGGCGCGGCCTCGGTGGCGCCCGAGCTTTCCACGATGCGGTAGTCCGTCACACCGTGCCGGGAAAAGAAGTCGCGCGTCAGATTCACGTATTTGGTCGCAACCCGCATCTTGCGCTCGTGCTTGAGGCGAAACGCGATTGCAACATCGTCGAGATCGGCCATGCTGTGCACGTCGATCCACGCCTGCGGCACGGCGACCGCCACATTGGCGTGGCCGAAGCCCAATCCGTCGACAAGGACAACCCGACGCTCCGCGTCGGGAATTTTCTCGCGCACCAAGTCCTCACCCGTGATGCCGAGATGCACGGCGCCTTGCGCTAGGAGATCGACAATCTCGGCCGCTGAAAGATACGCCACCTCGATGCCGGAGAGATCGGCGATGGTGCCGCGGTAGTCGCGCGCCCCGCGCGGTTTGACGAGCTCGAGGCCGGCGCGCGCGAAGAAAGCCTCCGCGTTCGCTTGCAGGCGTCCTTTCGCTGGCACTGCGATGACGAACGGCTCGCTCACGGGGCGCCTCGCAGGCGCGTCAGCCGCTCGATCCATACCGCAAATCCCACCGCGGAGATCGGCCGGGCGCTACCGAGCCGCGACAGCAGTCCGTCATAGCGACCGCCGGCCACCAGCGGTTCGCTCGCCTGCGCGCGCGGAGCATAGAGCTCGAACACGAAGCCGGTGTAATAGTCGAGGCCGCGGCCGAAAGCAGTTGAGAAATGGACGGTCGAAACATCGATGCCGCTTTGCGCCAGCGCGCGCGTGCGACTCTCGAACAGCTCGATCGCACCATCGAGGCCGATCTTGGCTTCCCGCGCAAACGCCTTGAGCTTGGCCGCCGCCGCATGCGGATCGCCGGCGATGGCGAGGAATGTTTCGATCAGCGCGCGGGTGTGCCGCGGCAGTGAGGGCTGCGCACCGAGCGCTGCCTGTTCGAGAAAATGGTCGGCGATTTCGCTTACCGACCGCCCGCCGACGGCGGTGATGCCCGCAATCGACAGCAAATCGGTGACGAGTGCGTGCGCGCCTTTGGGGTCGGCGCCGACGAGCGCCGCGAGCACGCCTTGATATTCCGGCCGGGCATTTGCCGCGCCGACAGTGAGCCGATCGAGATCCTGCGCCAGCGATGTCTTATGATTGAAATCCTTGATCAGCCGCCGCTTCCACGCGGGTGCGAGATCAAGCACCGCGACAAGGGCGCAAAACAGGGCTACATCGCCCATGCGAATGTTCGGCGCGGCGAGGCCGTAATGCGCCGTCGCTTGAAGTCCGAGCGCCAGCATTTCGGCATCCGCGGCTGCGATATCCTCCCGGCCGAAGGATTCGATGCCGGCCTGCAGGAATTCGCCGCCGCTGTCGCCGCGATGACGAAACACCGGCCCGAGATAGCAAAAACCGCGCGGCTTGCCGGCTTCGGGCGAGGCGAGGTAGTCGCGCGAGACCGGAATGGTGAGGTCGGGGCGCAGACACAGTTCGCGCCCCTGGGGGTCGCTCGTCAGATACATGCGCTTGCGGATGTCCTCGCCGGAAAGGTCGAGGAACGGCTCGGCTGGCTGCAGGATCGCCGGCGCCACGCGCGCATAGCCCGCGCGCTCGAACGCGGAGACGAGCGCGTCGGCGCGCGCATCGGGCGCGGTCTTCGGCGAGATCATTTCTGCACGCGTCATGGCGCGAATCGCAACGGTTCTGAGCCTGTGGCGGGCGGCGCTTTAGCACGCTTGGGGGGTTTATTCGATGCCAAAGCGAGGACGGGCTTAACGACGTCGAGCCGCGTTTGCGGTCCGCGGAGCGCCTATCGCCAATCCCCGAGCACCGCCCCCACCAGCGCGAGGGCGGCGACCGCGGCGGTGTCTGCGCGCAGCAGGCGCGGCCCGAGCGCGAGCCGCACCGCATTCGGCAATTTCAGGAGCGCCGCGCGCTCGTCTGGGGCGAAGCCCCCTTCGGGGCCGACGAGCACGGCGAGCGGAGGGGCATGCCCTTGGCGAGTATGCCGCGCGTGCGCGAGCGCCGCGACTGGGTCCTTCACATCCGCAGTCTCGTCGCAGAATACGAGCAGACGCTCGGGCTCGAGCTCGGCGATCATCCGCTCGAGGCTCAGCGGCGCGCGGATCTCTGGAAGCGTCAGGATGCCGCACTGCTCCGCGGCCTCGATCGCATTTGCACGCATGCGCTCGAGGTTGACGCGCGCGACCTGGGCGTGGCGCGTGAGGACCGGCTGCAGTCGCGAGGCGCCCATCTCCACTGCCTTCTGGGTCATGTAGTCGAGGCGGGCGTGTTTGAGCGGTGCGAACAGGTAGTGCAGGTCGAGCGCGTTGGGCTGCGGCCTTGTGCGTTCGGTGATGGCCAGCGCGAAGGACCTTTTTTTGCCCCCCAGCGTGCCGCGCCATTCCCCGTCGCGGCGGTTGAACACAAGCACGCTGTCGCCGGCTTTCAGGCGCAACACGGTGCCGAGATAGTGGGATTGTGAGACGTTGAGCGGAACGCTCGCGCCCGCGGAGAGCGCGGCGTCGACGTAGAGGCGGGGGGCGCGGCAATCACCGCGGGACATGGTCGCTACCGGTGACATTGCTGCGCGCTTTCAAGGAAAATGACAAACCGAAAGACGGGTAAATCACGGTTTCCAAGGGGCGCACGCACGGGTTCCCCGGGATCGAAGCCGCCTTTGGGTGCCGGTTTGCCGTGTTATCGCCGGATTCAAAAGGCCTTTTATATGCGGGCCGCAGGGTAATGGGGACGAATCGGGCGGCCGGGGAGATACACCATTATGAGGGTGAGCCGGGCTGTCCCATTGGCGCTGGCGCTCGCGGTGGTGCCGTTGTGGCAGGCGGCGGCGCAGTTTGGAGGGGCTCCGGGCATGCCCGGTGCGCCCATGTCGCCAGTCCCGGGCATGTCTCCCGGTGCGCCGGGAGCTTCCTTCAGTGCGCCGCAGCAACCGCCGCCAGCTTGTCAGCAGCTCCTGAGCACCCGCGATGACGTTGCCAAAGCAGGCCAGGCGCTGCAGGCGGCTGGCCAGCGGAAGGCGCCCGCCGACGAGGTCTGTAAGCTTTTCAAGGCCTTCCTTGCGGCCGAGAGCAAGATGATCAAAGGCTTGCAAGACCACAGCGCAACCTGCGGCGTTCCCTCCGAAGTCCTCAAACAAGTCCAGGACGGGCACGGCAAGGCCTCCGAGGTGAGCAAGAAGGTTTGCGATGCGGCGCAAGCGCCGCGCCAGGCGGCCCCCAGCCTGAGCGATGCGCTGGGCGCCGGACCCATGGTTCCTGATGCTTCGGCAACGAAAAAGGGCCAGTCGACCTTCGACACGCTCACCGGCAGTCCGCTGACGCGATGACGCGCGGCGCGGGCCGCGTCGCCGATTCAACCGGCAACTGGGTCGACGGCTGGGCCCCCGCCTGGACGCGTCCTTATCTACGTTTGGCGCGCCTCGACCGGCCGATCGGCTCCTGGCTGTTGCTGCTGCCATGCTGGTGGTCCGTTGCTCTTGCCGCGGTTCACGCCGGGACGCAGGTTAACGCTTGGCATCTCCTCCTATTCTTCGTCGGCGCGTTTGCCATGCGCGGCGCGGGCTGCACCTGGAACGACATCGTCGACCGCGATCTCGATGCGCGCGTCGAACGCACACGCTCGCGCCCCATCCCTTCGGGACAGGTGACGGTCGCCGCCGCCGCCGCCTTTCTCGCGCTGCAGGCATTGCTCGGGCTTGCGGTTCTGCTGCAGTTCAACGGGTTTACGGTGTTGGTCGGCCTCGCCTCGCTAGGGGTGGTCGCGATCTATCCGTTCATGAAGCGCGTCACCTATTGGCCGCAGATCGTGCTCGGGCTCGCCTTCTCCTGGGGCGCGCTGATGGGATGGCCAGCGACCTTTGGGCGGCTCGATGCACCGGCGGTGCTGCTTTACGCCGGGGCGATATGCTGGGTGATCGGCTACGACACGATCTACGCGCACCAGGATCGCGAGGACGACGCGCTCATCGGCATCAAGTCGACGGCGCTGCTCTTCCGCGAGCGCACCAAGCCGATGCTCGCGCTGTTCTACGCGCTTGCCGTGACGTTGATCGCGGTCGCTGGATGGTGTGCTGGTGCAAGGCTGCTCTTCGCGCTCGGACTCGTCGTCTTTGCCGCGCATCTGCTTTGGCAGATTGCGCGGCTCAATGTCGATGATCCGCTCAACTGCTTGACGGTATTCAAGTCCAACCGTGATGCCGGCCTCATCCTGTTCGCGGGTCTCGCGCTCGATGCGGCGTTACCTATAGGATAGCTCAAGCTCCGGGCTTGGCGCTCTTGTCGGCCAACCCAGCGGCCGGAGGGACGCATGTGCTTTTGCAGGTTTGTCGTCGCGTCGCTTACGGCAATCGCAACATTTGCCGCTCTAGCCGAATCTGGTCGCGCAGAGGAGGAGGGGCTTAAGGTCGCCGTCGGCGGGCGCGGCATTGGCGAGACGTTCGTTACCGAGGTCGGCTACAAGGCCGGCCTGTTCAAACCGCACAATCTCGCCCTCGACATTTTCTATACCGACGGCGGCGGCGAGACCCAGCAGGCCGTGATCTCGAATAGCGCGCAGGTCGGCATCGCTTCGGGTTTTCTCGGCGCAATCGGTGTCTTTGCCAAGGGAGCGCCGGTGCGCATCATCGGCGGCTCCTATACGGGGGGTGCCCAGGTCTTCTGGTACGTGCCGGCTGCTTCGCCGATCAAAGGCCCGCGCGATCTCTTGGGCAAGACAGTTGCCTATTCCAACAATGGCTCCTCCACCCATGCCGGCGTGCTCGCGCTGCAGAAGTACTACAACGTGGACTTCAAGCCGACGCCGACGGGGAATGCGGCTGCGACCATGACCGCGACGATGACCGGACAGGTTGACGCGGGCTGGGCGGGCGCGCCGTTCGGCGTCGCGGAGCTCGAAGCCGGCAAGACTCGGCTGATCATGAAATCTTCGGACGCGCCCGATTTCGATAAGCAGACGAGCCGGGTCATCATCGCCAACGCGACGGAGCTCAAAGCACGCCCCGACGTGTTCGTGCGTTTCATGCGCGGCTACCGCGATTCGCTCCGCTGGGTCTATTCGACGCCGGAAGGGCTCAATGCTTATGCAAATTTCGCCAAGCTGTCGGAGACCACGGCCAAGCGCGCATTGCAGGAATTCCTGCCGCTTGCCGCGGTCGATCCGGATCGCATTTCCGGGATCGAGGAGGTGATGGCCGATGCCGTCAACTTCAAATTCATCGCGGCGGCACTGACCCGCACCGATCTCGCCGAGCTGATCCAAATCCCCGAGCGGCGGCAGTGACGCCGTTTAGTGGAGCCCGAAAATAAGGGGTCGAGCCGTTGCCGCGGCTCGACCCCCGACGTTCCTGCTTGACGCCACAAAGCCTAGTTGTTGCCTGCCGGGAATGCCCAGCGCTTCGGCGGTTCCCCCCGCTCGTTGCCGCAAACATGCCGCAAACCGGTCGGGATCCGCTTAATCTTCCTGGTTAATCTGCGGTTTCACCGCTTCCCATGCGATCATGCTTGACGAGTCGTTGCCGTCCCCGCGCAAGCTCGGTAAGGGGCTCCTTCACCCTGGAAACGAAACTCATCCTCTCGATGTCCTCGCTCTTCGACCAATCCGCGCTGACCGACCTTGCCGAGCGGCTGGTCGCGGCCGCACGCCGGGCCGGCGCAGACGCCGCCGATGCGCTCGCCGTGCGCTCGGTCTCGCTTGGGATCGAAGTGCGCGAGGGCGCAGTTGAGGAATCCGAGCGTTCGGAAGGCGACGACATTGGGTTGCGCGCCCTCGTCGGGCGCCGTCAAGCGGTCGTGTCGACGAACGACATCAAGATCGACGCGACCGAGCTCGCCGAACGGGCCGTCGCCATGGCCAAGGCGGCACCGGAAGATCCGTTCGCGGGAATTGCCGATCGCGGGCAGCTTGCCCGCGAGGTCCCCGATCTCGATTTGCTCGATCCAGACCTACCTGCTGTGGGCGTGTTGGAAGAGCGCGCGCGACGCGCCGAGAGCGCGGCGCTTGCCGTTGAAGGCGTCACCAAATCGGCGGGGGCGTCGGCCTCCGCGGGCATCGGCGGCATGGTGCTTGTGACGAGCCACGGCTTCCGCGGCGCCTATCTCAACTCGGGCCAGAGCATATCGATGACGGCCATTGCCGGCGCCGGTACCGCGATGGAGCGCGATTACGACTATTGCGCCACCGTACACGGCAGCGATCTCGATCCTTCGGAGAAGATCGGACGCACCGCCGGCGAGCGCGCGGTCGAGCGGCTCAATCCGCGCAAGGTGAAAAGCAAACGCGTGCCGGTCGTGTTCGACCGGCGGGCGGCAGGCTCCCTCATCGGCCACCTCGCCGGCGCCATCAATGGTGCCGCGGTTGCGCGCAAGAGCAGTTTCCTCAAAGACAGGCTCGGCCAACGGCTATTCGGGCGGGGCATCCGTGTACTGGACGACCCGCGGCGCTTGCGAGGCTTGCGCTCGCGTCCATTCGATGCCGAGGGCATCGCGACCAAGCCCCTCGCCGTGGTGGAGGACGGTGTGCTCGCATCTTGGTTGCTTGATTGCGCCACCGCCCGCGAACTCGGTCTTGTCACCACCGGCCATGCCCAGCGCGCCGTATCTTCTACGCCGACGCCGGGGCCAAGCAATCTGCATCTCGTGGCCGGCAGCGATACGCCGGAAGCCGTGATGGCCGACATCGCCGAGGGATTTTACGTCACCGACCTCATTGGCGTCGGCGTGAATTACGTGACCGGCGACTACAGTCGCGGCGCGAACGGCTTTTGGATCGAAAACGGCAAACGCAGCTACCCCGTGAGCGGAGTGACGATTGCCGGAAATCTCCTTGACATGTTTCGGGCGCTCGTTCCCGCAAACGATCTGGAGTTCCGGTTCGGCACCAATGCGCCGACGGTCCGCGTGGAGGGGCTTACCGTTGGCGGACGATGACCGCGTGCTGCTGCGCGATCGCCTCGCCTCGGCCGTGTGCGAAGCCGGCGCGCTGGCGCTGCAAACCTTTCGCGGCCGGCCTGTGAGCTGGACGAAGGGTGCCTCCTCGCCGGTGAGCGAGGCAGATATTGCCGTTGATGCGCTGCTGCACGAGCGGCTTTTGAGCATCCGCGACGCCGGCTGGCTCTCGGAGGAGACCGAGGACGATCCGGCGCGATTGCGGCGCGACGAGGTATGGGTCGTGGATCCAATCGACGGTACGCGCGCTTATCTCGCGGGTTCGCCCGAGTGGGTGATTGCCGCGGCGTTGGTGTGTGCGGGGCGCCCCGTGGTTGCGGCGCTGTACGCGCCGGTGAGCGAGGAGTTGTTCCTGTCGGTCGCTGGCGGCGGCGCGACGGTGAATGGGGCGCCGCTCGCCGCGAGCAGCGGCGATCAGCTGGCAGGCGCGACGTTCTCCGGTGCCAAGCGTCGGCTCGATAGCCTCGCCGCGCTTGAGCCGCGCATCGCCACCGTGCCGAGAATTCCATCGCTCGCGTTGCGTCTGGCGCGCGTCGCCAGCGGCGCCATCGACGGCACCTTCACGGCCCCGAACAGCCGGGATTGGGACCTTGCGGCGGCCGATCTTTTGGTGCACGAAGCCGGCGGGCGAATTACGACGCTGACGGGGCAATCGTTGATCTACAATCGTCCGGATCCGGTCCATGGCGCGCTGGTCGCCGCCGGCCGCGCCCGCCATGCGCGGTTGCTCGGTCTCATTCGCGATCGGCTTTCCGAGTTCGCGTGATCGGGGGGAGCAGTCTGCCTCGCATCCGAGACGCTGCGGATGTGGCGATTCGTGGCGGCGGGCGAAAGGCATTTCGCCGTCCGTGCAAATCGCGACAGCAAGGACGCAAAACTATGCCGGAGCAGAGCCAGCCACGACAGCTGCTGCACCTCGTATTCGGTGGTGAGCTCACCGATTTGGATAGCGTCGAGTTCCGCGATCTCGGCAGGCTGGATATCGTCGGTATTTATCCCAACTACGCCGCCGCTTATGCTGCCTGGAAGGCGAAAGCGCAGCAGACGGTCGACAACGCCCACATGCGCTACTTCATCGTGCATTTGCACCGCTTGCTCGATCCGCAAACGGATCGGGCCGCCACGCGCTGACGCTCGGCGGAGCCATTGATGTCGTTCCTCAAGCGCCTCGTGGGCTCGCGCCCGTTCCAGAAGACCACCGGGGTCTTGGCAGCGGAATACCTTCGTCTCGTTTGGAAAACGACCCGGCTCGCGATCGAGCCGCAAGGCGCCTACGAACGGGTCGATCAAGATGCGCCGGTCATCCTTGCCATGTGGCACGGCCAGCATTTTCTCGCGCCTTTCATCCGGCGCGCACACCATCGCGCCAAGGTCCTGGTATCGCGTCATCGCGACGGCGAGATCAACGCGCTCGCTGTGGAGTGGCTCGGCATCGATGCTATTCGCGGGTCCGGCAATCACGGCGGCGGCTTCCTCGGCAAGGGCGGCGTGAGCGCGTTCAAGGAGATGCTGAGCGCGCTCGAGGCGGGCTATAATGTCGCGCTCACTGCCGACATTCCCAAGGTGGCGCGGGTCGCTGGACTTGGCATCGTCAAGCTCGCCAGCGCATCCGGCCGGCCAATCTATCCGATTGCCATCGCGACCCGGCGGCGGGTCGAGCTCAACAACTGGGACCGCACCGCCGTCAATCTTCCATTCGGCCGCGGCGGCGGCGTCGCCGGCGAGCCGATCCGCGTCCCGGCAGATGCGGACGCCGCGGCGCTCGAAACCGCGCGGCGCGCGCTCGAAGCATCGCTCAATGCGGCGACAGCGCGCGCCTACGCGCTCGCCGATCGGCCGCGGGAGCAGGACGCACGTGCCTGAGGGCTTGCCGCTGACGCTGCGCGCCTACCGCCTACTGACGGCGGCTGCGACGCCGCTCGCGCCGGCGCTCATGTCGCATCGATTGAAACGGGGAAAGGAGCTTGCCGCGCGGCTCAGCGAACGCTACGGCCAAAGCGAGCACCCGCGTCCGCCGGGCCCGCTGGTGTGGCTGCATGGCGCCAGCGTCGGCGAGCTCGTTTCGGTGATCCCGCTGATCGAGCGCATCAGCGAAAAAGGATTCGCGGTGTTGTGTACGTCGGGCACCGTGACCTCGGCCAATCTCGCCGAGCAACGCCTGCCTAAGGGCGTGATCCACCAGTTCGTGATCCTCGACACGCCCCGGTTCGTCAAACGGTTCTTCAATCATTGGCAACCCGACCTCGCACTCTTCGTTGAATCGGATCTCTGGCCGAACTTGATCGTAACGACGGCCGAGCGCGGCGTTCCCTTGATTCTTGTCAATGCGCGCCTCTCCGAGCGCTCGTTCAATCGATGGCGGCGCGTGCCCGGCACGATCGGTGCGCTGCTGCGCTGTTTCGATCTCTGCCTCGCGCAATCGGCCGCCCATGCCGAGCGCTACCACGAACTCGGGGCGCAGCGCGTCGTGATGACGGGCAATCTCAAGTTCGACGTGCCTGAGCCGCCGGCGGATCCGGAAAGCCTGATCGTGCTGCGGGCGGCGCTCGATGGACGCACGCTTCTCGCCGGGGCCTCGACCCACGCTGGCGAGGAGGCGATCTTGGTCGAGGCGCACCGGCGGCTGCGCAGCGGCTTCCCGCGCCTGCTCACGATCATCGCGCCACGCCATCCCGAACGCGGCGCCGGCATCTTGGAGCTCACCGCGGCCGCTGAGCTCAAGGCCGCGTTGCGTTCGCGCGGGGAGCTGCCGGACCCGGACACCGACGTCTACGTCGCCGACACGCTGGGCGAGCTCGGTTTGATCTATCGAGTGGCACCGGTCGTGTTCGTCGGCGGATCGCTTGTGAGCCATGGCGGCCAGAATCCGATCGAGCCGATCAAGTTGGGCGCTGCGATTCTGCACGGTCCGAACGTTTGGAATTTCGCCGAAATCTATGCGGCGCTCGACCAATCGCGCGCCGCCGAAGAGGTCACCGACCTCGACGAATTCGTGCTGCGCGCCGGCGCCTGGCTCAAGGACGCGACCGCACGGACTGCGGTTATCACCGCGGCGCGAAAGACGGTTGCCGCGCTCGGCGGCTCCCTCGAGCGCACGCTTGCCGCGCTCGAGCCGCACCTCATGCGCGTTCGCCTTAAAGAACGCGAGCGCCATGCGTGAGCCTTCGTTCTGGTGGAGCGAGGGCTCGTTCGCTTCCGCCCTGCTTGCGCCATTGGCAGCGGTTTACGGGATTGTTGCACAGTGGCGACTTGGCAGAGCCGGGTGGCGCGCCGGCGTACCCGTCATCTGCGTCGGCAACTTGACCGTCGGCGGCGCCGGCAAAACGCCCACCGCGCTAGCGTTGGCGCGAATGCTTGCCGCGGCGGGCGAGCGGCCTGTCTTTCTCAGCCGCGGCTATGGTGGCGCGCTTGCCGGTCCTCTCCTGGTCGATCCGGCGCGGCATCGCGCGCGCGAGGTGGGTGACGAGCCGCTGCTGCTGGCGCGCACCGCGCCGACCATCGTGGCGCGGGATCGGGTGAAAGGCGCCGGTATCGCCGGTGACGCGAGCGTTATCGTGATGGACGACGGCTTCCACAATCCCTCGCTTGTCAAGGATTTCTCGGTGCTGGTGGTCCACGGAAGGCACGGCATCGGCAACGGGCGGCTCATCCCGGCCGGGCCGCTGCGTGCGCCGCTCGATGCGCAGCTCACGCGCGCCCATGCGCTCATCGTCGTGGGAGGCTTGGGGCGCGCGGCAGCCATCGCCGAGAGAGCGCGCGCGGCCGCGATTCCGGTCTTGCAGGCCCGCTTGCGAGCGGACGCAGGCGTCATCGCCTGGTTAAGCGCTCGCCGGGTGCTGGCGTTTGCTGGCATCGGTGATCCCGACAAGTTTTTCGCAACTCTGGCCGAAGCTGGCGTTGCGCTTGCAGCGACACGAAGCTTTCCCGACCACCACCGCTACACGCGCGCCGAGGCCATCGCGCTGTGCGATGACGCGGATGGGGCCGGCCTCGTGCTGATGACGACCGAAAAGGATCTGGCGCGGCTTTCCGGCGAGGATCGGGTGAAAGAGCTTGCCGGTCGCGCGAAGGCCCTGCCGGTCACGCTCGCCTTCGAGGACGAGGAGGACGTGAAGTCGCTGCTGCTGAAAAGCTTGGCGCGGCGCACGGATGACGGCGCACGCCGCGGTTAGCGTCCCTCCCTTGTTCGCCGTCGTGCACTCGGGAAGTGCCGCTTAAGCACCGCGTCAGGATTGACGTAAGCCTCCTGCAACTCGACGCTCCAGTATTTGAGCTCCTCGAGTGGGATCGCGATGCCGGTCACGGCGCAGCGCACGAAGGCGCCCGGCCGCACCACGCGAAAATCGCCGTCGAGATATTTGACCTCGGCTTCGCCCGCCATCGGGGAAGGCCGGTCGGATCGGTTCAGCACGAATGCCTCCAGCGCCGCCGCCTTGCCGGGATTCCCGAGAGCACTGGCGCCAGCAGCCAACATAGTGGCTCGGCCCCCCGCATGTAACCCGGTCAATTGCGGGTTTTGCACCGGGCTAGGAGCCCCGCCACTAGGCTCCGAACAGGCTACCCTGGTTTGAATCGTTGTTGCCGCGGCGGCCGCGCGGCTTCGCCGCGGGAGCCGATCTCTCAGCGGCGGGCGCAGATGGCGGTTTCTCCGTCGCGGCGGCGGGCTCTTGCGCCAGCGCCGGCACGTGGCCGTCGGAAAATTCAATGTCGAGCTGCATGCCCGCGCTCACCGCGCGCGCCTGCCGCAACGGCTTCCCCGCGCCATCGCGCACCAGCGCGAAACCGCGCGCGAGCACGCCGCGATGGGAGAGCGCGTTGAGCAATTGCCCGCAGCTCTCGACCGAAGCTTTGCGCTGCGTCAGCGAGGATTCGAGCGCCCGGCGTGCCCGCGCGCAGAGGCTGGCGACGCGCTCACATTGTCGGCCGATGCGGCCGCGATGCGCATCGGCATTCGCGCGCAAGCCGGCGACGAGCCGCGCCGTTGCATTCGCCAGCCGCTCGCGCCGGCGGAGCCGCGCGACGGCCTCTGCGCGTTTTCCGCGCTCGCCGAGCGCGACGACGAGCTCGGCGCAACGGCTGACGCGGCCGCGCAGAACCTGCCGGCCGAGCCGCCCGGCGACGCGCGCGAACCGCGCGTGATGGATTTGCGCATTCGCGGTGAGCGCGCGGGGCAGGCGCGTGCCGGCCTGGTCCAGTCGTTGCCGCGGCAGCGCCAGGAGCTCCTCGGCCGTCGGCAAAGCGCGGATCGCGGCGCGTAACTCGCTACGCCGCGCCTCTTGCCCGCGTTGCCAACAGGCAAGCGAGCGGCGCGCCAGGCTCTCAACGCGCGCAGCAAGCTCGATGCGCACCGGCACGGCCAGTTCGGCAGCCGCGCTCGGCGTCGGCGCGCGCACATCGGCGGCGAAGTCGATGAGGGTTACGTCGGTCTCGTGCCCGACAGCGGCGATCAGCGGGATCATGCTCGCGGCCGCCGCGCGCACCACGATCTCCTCGTTGAACGACCACAAATCCTCGAGCGAACCGCCGCCGCGCGCGACGATGAGAAGGTCGGGCCTGCGCATCGGCCCCTCAAGCGGAAGCGCGTTAAAGCCGTGGATCGCGGCGGCGACCTCCTCGGCGCAGCCATCGCCTTGGACGCGCACCGGCCACACGATCACGTGGCGCGGAAAGCGATCGGCGAGCCGATGCAGAATATCGCGAATGACGGCGCCGGTCGGCGAGGTCACGACGCCGATCCGCTCCGGCAAAAACGGCAGGAGCTGTTTGCGCGCCGCGTCGAACAGGCCTTCGGCGGCAAGTTGCTTCTTGCGCTCCTCGACGAGCGCCATCAGCGCGCCGATCCCCGCCGGTTCCAGCGTCTCGATGACGATTTGGTAGGTCGACTTGCCGGGATAAGTCGTCAAGCGGCCGGTGACGAGGACTTCGAGTCCTTCCTCCGGCTTGATGCGCATGCGGCCGAAGGCGCTTTTAAAGATCACCGCGTCGATCTTGGCGCCTTCATCCTTGAGTGCGAAATAGCAGTGTCCGGAGGTGTGCGGCCCGCGAAAGCCAGAAATCTCGCCGCGCACGCGCACGTAGCCGAAGGCGTCCTCGACGGTTCTTTTTAACGCCGCCGAGAGCTCGGAGACCGTCCATTCCGGGATGTTGAGGCGCGTTGGCTCGTTCATTTGCGAGGAGGTGAATCAGCTTACCGCCGCGGCGTCAACTCGTGCGGACGTAAATGTTTTCAGCGCGCTACCCTGCGACCTTGGCGTTGTACTGCTCATCCGTCACGTGCTCGAGCCAGGCGACGTGCTTGCCGTCGAGATGTTCTTGCAGCGCGATGTGCATCATCGCGGTGTCAGGCCCGGCGCCGTGCCAATGCTTTTCCCCCGGGGCGATCCACACGGTGTCGCCGGGCCGGATTTCCCGCACCGGGCCGCCCCATAGGGCCACCCGCCCGACGCCGGAGATGACGTGCAATGTCTGACCGAGCGGATGGGTATGCCATGCGGTGCGCGCGCGTGGCTCAAATCGCACGAAAGCGCCGCGGATGCGCGCCGGCGCCGGCGCTTCGATGATCGGATCCTGCCAGACCGTGCCGGTGAACGAGTCTGCGGGGCCGCGGCGCGAGGGCACGGAGCCCAACGGTTTGATATCCATGGCTGCGATTCCTCTCTGCACGTTCTGCGCCCGTGGTCGTAGCACCGATTGATGCGCGGCAGAAGGCCGGGCTCCCGCCGGAAAGCCCCTTGTTGACGTGCGAGCGACGGCGCCGCCGATCCCTTGCGATGCGAACGAACCATGCTACACCAGCCGCTGAGCTATTCCGGCGATCGAGCGGCTTGCGCCATGAATATCCTGCTTCTCGGCTCGGGCGGGCGCGAGCACGCGCTGGCGTGGAAGCTCGCGGCGAGCCCGCTCGCCGGCAAGCTTTATTGTGCGCCCGGCAATCCTGGCATCGCGCGCGAGTGCGAGGTGGTCGCGCTCGATGTGGCCGACCACGCGGCGGTGATCGCGTTCTGCAAGGCGCACAAGATCGACCTGGTCGTGGTCGGGCCGGAGGCGCCGCTGTGCGCCGGCATCGTAGACGATCTCACCGCCGCCGGCATCAAGGCCTTTGGTCCGAGCCGGGAGGCCGCGCGGCTGGAGGGGTCGAAAGGCTTCACCAAGGATCTGGGCAAGGCACACAATATTCCGACCGCCGCCTATGCGCGCTTCTGCGCGGCCGCGCCGGCCAAAGTTTACGTGCGCGCGCAGGGCACGCCGATCGTCGTGAAGGCGGACGGGCTTGCCGCCGGCAAGGGCGTGGTCATCGCAAATACCGTCGCCGAGGCTGAGGCCGCGATCGATATGATGTTCGGCGGCGGACTGGGCGCGGCCGGCGCGGAGGTGGTGATCGAGGAGTTTTTGCAAGGCGAGGAAGCCTCCTTCTTCGCGCTCTGCGACGGCGAGACCGCGATCGCGCTCGCCTCGGCGCAGGACCACAAGCGCGCTTTCGACGGCGATCAAGGCCCCAACACCGGCGGCATGGGGGCCTATTCACCGGCGCCGGTGATGACGCCCGAGATGTCGCGCCGCGCCATGGACGAGATCGTGCTTCCCACGGTGCGGGCGATGCAAGCGCACGGCGCTCCCTACAAGGGCGTGCTCTATGCCGGGCTCATGATCACCGCCGACGGGCCGAAGCTCATCGAATACAACGTCCGCTTCGGCGATCCGGAATGTCAGGTGCTCATGCTGCGCCTGATGTCGGACCTGGTACCCGCATTGTTTGCAAGTTGCGACGGGATGCTCAAGAATTTCGATCTGCGCTGGTACCCGGACGCGGCCTTGACCGTGGTGATGGCGGCGAAGGGCTATCCCGGCGCTACCGCCAAAGGCTCGCTCATCGAGGGGCTCGAAGCTGCGGCCGAGGTCGAGGGCGTGGAAATTTTTCACGCCGGCACCAAGGCCGAAGGCGGAAAAATCCTCGCCAATGGCGGTCGCGTGCTCAACGTCTGTGCGCTTGGTAAAACGGTCGGCGAGGCGCGCTCGCGCGCCTACCGTGCGGTCGATCGCATCCGCTGGTCCGACGGGTTCTGCCGCCGCGACATCGGCTTCCGGGCCCTGGAGCGGGAGAAGTGCGCCTTTGAATAGATCCAGCGCAAGGAGTTCTCGTGCCCGATCTCGCGGATCTTTACCCCCGCTTCGCCTCGCACTGGATCGATAGATCCGCAGGCCGCATCTTCGCGCGCAGTGGCGGCGAAGGCCCGCCGCTCCTCCTGCTGCATGGTTATCCGCAGACCAACGTAATGTGGCATCGCGTGGCGGAAGCCCTCGCCGCGCGTTTTCGCCTGATCATTCCCGATTTGCCGGGCTACGGCTGGTCCGACGCGCCGACCGCCGACGCCGCGCACGCGCCCTACACCAAACGCGCGATGGCCGCGGCGATGATCGAAGTGATGGAGTCGCTCGGCCACGTGCGCTTTCTCCTCGCCGGGCATGATCGCGGCGGCCGCGTCGCCTATCGGCTCGCGCTCGACCATCCAGGGCGCCTCGAAAAGCTCGCCGTGCTCGACATCGTGCCGACCTGGGCGATGTGGCACCGCATGGACGCCCGCCTCGCCAATCGCGCCTGGCACTGGATGTTTCTTGCGCTGCCCGCGCCCTTCCCGGAGCGGATGATCGGCAAGGACCCGCTGTATTTTTTCGACACGCGCGCGGCGGCCGGAACCAAGATTAAGGATCTTGCCGCCTTCGACCCGCGCGCACTCGCGCACTACCACGCCTTCTTCAACGATCCCGTGCGCATCCGTGCGACCTGCGAGGATTACCGCGCCGGCCGCACCACCGATCTCACCCACGATGAGGAAACGCGCGCGGCGGGGCAAAAGATCGCTTGTCCCTTGCTCGTGATCTGGGGTGCCGCCGGCGGCATCCCGGCCGAGACCGATGATCCGCTCGCCACCTGGCGCGAATGGGCCACCAACGTGCGCGGCTTTGCCATCGACTGCGGGCACTATCTCGCCGAGGAGGCGCCGGAAGCGACGGCGAAGGCGCTGCTCGAATTCTTTGCCTAGCCCGTTCCAGCGATTCGAGAACGGGTTAACCGCTCGTAAAAAAACGTAGCGAACGGCAATCGTCGGGCCTTGTTGACCGCGGTCTGAACGATTTTTGCCGCAATTTCCGAACCGTTCTTGCCGCAATCGCTGAACCATTCTTGCCGCAATCAGAAGGCTTCCTTACGTCCGCGTCGGGGGACGTACGTCGCCGGTGGCAAGCAGGCCATGGACGACGTGGCGTGGAGTGGGGGGCGTATTGGTGCAAGGGGGGGTGCGCGCGATTCCTTTTGGCATTGGAATCGCGACAATGCTTCTGGGGTTCGCCCTTAAATCGGCAGGGACGCAAGCCGGGCCGGCAGACGCCGGCGTGCACGCGCCGCGCATGTCGGTATTCGGGACGATCCACCCCGAAATTTTCCGGCTCAGCGCGCCGTTGGGTTCCGAGCCGTCCGAGCGCGTTCGACTGGCAAGCCTCGAGCCGCTGGTCGGATTCGAGGCCCTGATCAATGCGCGCGCCTCGCTGTCGGAGACATCCGCGCCGGCGTGCCGCAATGCGCCGTTCGAGGACCGTTTCGCTGCTTTGGAGGATCGCCCGGCGCCGTTCGAGAAGCGCTTCGCCTCGACCGAGGATTGTCCGGCGTCCTTCGACGAGAGCCTCGCCTCCGCCATGGCGATGCTCGCGGACGGTCTGCGATTGCCGGCGGAGACGCCGAGCAAGCGCGCCGAGGCGCCGAAACCTTCTAAGCCGCAGCTTCGTGCCGACCCACCGCGCAAGGAGCTTGCTGCGCTCGAGGATGACGGCCGCACCGCGATCTACGACATCACCGCGCGTACGGTATATCTGCCGAGCGGCCGTCGGCTCGAGGCCCATTCCGGGCTTGGCGCCTACATGGACAATCCGCGCCACGTGCACGTGAGGATGCATGGGGCAACCCCGCCCAATCTCTACACGCTCACATTGCGCGAGCGGTTGTTTCATGGGGTTCGCGCCATCCGCCTCAATCCCGTGGACGACAGCAGGATGTATGGCCGCGCGGGCATCCTCGCCCACACCTACATGCTCGGCGCGAACGGGCAGTCGAACGGCTGCGTCTCCTTCAACAATTATCCCAAGTTCCTGAACGCCTTCCTGCGAGGCGAGGTCACCCGCCTCGCCGTGGTTGAGCGTCTGGACAGTCCGCCCAGCAGGCTCGCTGCAGGACAATTGCCGGAGGCAGTCAAAGATCTGTTGAAGACGACCCCGGATCGCAGGCGCGACTATGCCGCCGTCGCCGCCACCGCTGACGTCCGTCTCGAGGATGCCTCCGGGTCTGCGAACGCCGCGCTTCCCACCCCAGTGAGTTGGTAGGTCCCTGCTGACCCCATCTAGCCGGCTCGCGGCCGCGGGCCGGCGCCATCCATTGGCTGCCGCGGGTGATCGTTGAGGCTGCCCGAAGCTGCGGGCCGGCCGACCGGAAGTTACGTCATCCGGGTTTTACAGTTCCGCCCGTAGGCTGCCCGTGATTCGCGGGGTGAGACCGATTTAGCTGCAGGCGCGGCACACGCGTGATGGAAAGCCGCGCGCAGTTAGACGCTCTGAATCGATTCGGTCGACCACGCGGCAAGAGAGGTAACTGGATTGACCGGATGGCTTGCCCTGTTGCTCGCTGGCCTCTTGGAGATCGCCTGGGCGCTCGGCCTCAAATATTCGGATGGCCTGACCCGACTGTGGCCGAGCCTGGCCATGCTGATCGCTATTGCGCTGAGCTTTGCGCTGCTCGGACTAGCCCTGAAGTCGGTGTCCTTTGGAACCGCTTATGCCGTGTGGACGGGCATTGGCGCCGCCGGAACCGTCACCATCGGCATGCTGGCATTCGGTGAACCGGCGAGCGTGTGGCGCGTGACCTGTCTCAGCTTGATCATTGCCGGAATGCTCGGCCTTAAGCTGACATCCGATCATTGAGACCGGCATCACGGCTGCACCAAACAGTTTTCTTGCACGTCTGGCCGCCAACCAGCAGGCTCACCTACGCACGGCTCTTTTGCGCGCCCGACGGAAACTCGCACTTTCAGGACGTGACGGTCGATCTCCGCCAGACGAACTTCGCGCCGCCGGCCGCTCCAATCCACATCGGAAGCGACTTTGCGGCCTCGCGCGCGTACTTCGGAGGGTTCGACGCGCGCTGGGACGTTCAGGATCTGGAAAAGCGTCTCAATCATCCTACTCCCGCAACTCAATTCGGCATTGTCCTGCAAGGTACCTTTGCCGACGGCGAGACGCGTCGACTCAATCTTTCGATTAGAGGACACCTCGCCCTGCAAGGGGCACATCACTGTCGTAGGCGACCAGCCGGGATTCCTCATGTTTGTTCGGTGAGTGCCGGTGGCGAGCGCTGTCCGTGTCGATTGCGGGCCATTCGCATGGGATGAGGCGGGCTATTTGCGCGGTGCATCCAAGAGCGGATATCGGCTAATCGCGCGTTGAAGGGCACCACCGGCCAGATCGCGCTGGCCGGCATAAGCGGGACCTTGACGGGCCTGACCATCCGCGTGTGGATGAAAGAAAGCTGCACCAACTCAAAAACCTGCTTCAGGCGAATCGCCATGTCGCCGATCGATCGCCAGGCCGCGTTTTCCGGCACCAAGGACGTTAGCGGCACGCTCGCGCTCGATGCCGCGCGGCTCGAAGTTTATCTCGCCTCGCGCTTGCCGGACTTCGTGGCCCCGCTGCGCGTGCGCCAATTCAAGGGCGGCCAGTCCAATCCCACCTATCTGCTCGAGACGCCCGCGCGCCGCTACGTGTTGCGCCGCAAGCCGCCGGGTCAGCTGCTTCCTTCCGCGCATGCGGTCGACCGCGAGTTCCGCGTGATCAGCGCGCTGCACGCGCAAAAATTTCCAGTCGCCGCGCCGCTGCTCTACTGCGATGACGCGAGCGTCGCCGGTACCGCCTTCTATCTCATGGACCACGTCGAGGGCCGCGTCGTCTGGGAGCCGCACATGCCGGATACCGAGCCCGCCGAACGCGCAGCGGTCTACGACGCCATGAACGCGACGCTCGCGCGGCTCCATTCATTTGATCCCGCTGCGCTCGGGCTTTCCGACTTCGGCCGCGGCGACAACTATGTGGCGCGTCAGGTCGAGCGTTGGTCGAAGCAATACCGCGCCTCCGAGACCGAGCCTATCGAAGAGATGGAGCAATTGGTCGCCTGGCTCCCAGCGCATCTGCCGCCGCCTGCGCCGGTGCGTCTCGTGCACGGCGATTACCGCCTCGACAACATCATTCTTGCGCCTGCGCAGCCAGAAATCCGCGCCGTGCTCGACTGGGAGCTCTCCACCTTGGGCGACCCGCTTGCCGACCTCGCCTACCATCTCATGCAGTGGACCATGCCGCCGTCGGAAACTGGCGCCGGCGTCGGCACGCTGCTTGGCTATGATCTTGTCCGCCTCGGCATTCCTGAGCGCGCAGCCTATGTGGACGCCTATGTGGCGCGCACCTCGCTCGACCCACGGCCGCATCTGCCGGTCTATCTCGCCTACAACTTCTTCCGCCTGGCGGCGATCTTTCAGGGCATCGTCGGCCGCGTGCGCGACGGCACGGCGACGAGCGAGAACGCCGCCGCGATGGCTCCGCTGGTGCGCCCGCTCGCCATCAAGGCCTGGGAATCTGCGCGCGAGGCGGGCGCGCAATGACGAAGAGCTTTGCCCTTGCGCTGGGCGGCGGTGGTGCGCGCGGCCTTGCCCACGTTGCGGTGCTCGAGGCCCTCGACGAGATGCGCCTCAAGCCCGCCGCCATTGCCGGCACCTCGATCGGTTCCTGGATCGGCGCCGCCTATGCGGCTGGGATGTCAGGCAAAGACATCCGCCGCTTCGTCATCACGCTCGCGCATGATCGCGCGGAAATCTTTCGCCGACTCCTCGCGACGCGCGCTGGCACGTTCGCCAATCTGGTCAACCTGGGCTTCGGCAGCGCCACGCTGGTCGATGCGGAAAAATTTTGCGCGCAATTTTTGCCCGCGAAGGTGCCGGACGATTTCGCGGCGCTCGAAGTTCCTTTGACCATCATCGCCACCGACCTCTACCGGCGCGAGCAGGTGGTGTTCTCCTCCGGCGCGCTCAAGCCCGCGCTTGCCGCCTCGATCGCACTGCCAGCGCTGATGCGGCCCGTGGTTATCGCGGGACGAGTCCTCATCGATGGCGGCGCGACCAATCCGCTCCCGTTTGAAGAGCTGCGCGGGTACGCCGACACCGTGGTCGCGGTGGATATTTCCGGCGCGCCCACCGACGAGCGGCGCGATATTCCCAATCCCTGGGAGTGCCTGCTCGCGACCGTCCTCGTCATGGCCAACGCAATTACTGCGGAGAAGGTCAAGCACCGTGCGCCCGATCTGATCGTGCGCCCGAACGTCGGCGCCTTTCGCGCGCTCGATTTCCTGCAGGCGAGCGCGATCCTGCGCGCGGCCGAGCCGGTCAAGGCGGAGCTCAAGGCAAAACTGGCGGCGTTGCTGGAGGGGTAAGTCTTCAGAGCGGATTTCAGGATCGTGATATCAGCGCGAGCGACGGGCTCGGTCTACTCCCTGCCCCGCTTGCGGGGGAGGGGACGATGTGGCACGAGCCCTCGTAGGGCTGCGCGTCACCGCCGGGCGGAAAAAAAGCCGCGCAACAAGGACGCCGCTTCGGTTTCGCCGATGCCGCCATAGATTTCCGGCCGATGCAGGCAAGTCCGCGCCGAGAAATAGCGCACGCCGTTTTCGACCGCGCCGCCCTTGGGATCCGCGGCGCCGTAATAGAGGCGCCGGATGCGCGCGAACGAGATCGCCGCCGCGCACATGGTGCAGGGCTCGAGCGTGACGTAGAGATCGCAGTCGACCAGCCGCTCGCTGCCGAGCGCCTCCGCCGCCCGGCGGATCGCCACCATCTCGGCATGCGCCGTCGGATCGCGCTCGGAGAGCGTTCGATTGCCGGACTGCGCGATCACCTCGCCGTCGCACACGACGACGCAGCCGATCGGCACCTCGCCGGCCTGCGCCGCCACGCGCGCCTCCTCGAGAGCGGCATCCATGAAGCTCTGCGTCGGCACGGTCCTTTCAGCCATCGTCACGCGGCAGTCATCCGAATAATCCGATCGAAACCACGGACTACTGATTAGTGATCTGTGATCTGCTATCACGCCGCGTCGTCTGCAGCGAGCCTAAGGATGAGGCACAGGGGCGGACAGAGCGATGCTCCCCCACCGGGCGAGCGCATTGCCAAGGTCATCGCGCGCGCGGGCCTGTGTTCGCGCCGCGAAGCCGAGACGTGGATCGCTGCGGGGCGGGTTGCGGTCAACGGTGAGGTGATCGCCTCGCCGGCGCGCAATGTCACGACCGCCGATCGCATCGCCGTCGACGGCCGCGAGCTTCCACTGCGCGAGCGCACGCGGCTCTTCCTCTACCATAAGCCACGCGGGTTATTGACCGCTCACACCGACCCCGGCGGCCGGCCGACCATCTTTTCCGCCTTGCCCCAGGGCTTGCCGCGCCTCATCAGCGTGGGCCGGCTCGACATCAATACCGAGGGGCTATTGCTGCTGACCAACGACGGCTCGCTCGCGCGTGTCCTCGAACTGCCGGCAACCGGCTGGCTGCGCCGCTATCGCGTGCGCGCTTACGGCCGCGTCACCCAGGACGAGCTCGAGCGCCTGCGCGCCGGGATCACCATCGACGGCATCCGCTATGGACCGATCGAAGCCACGCTCGAGCGCGCGCAAGGCGGCAATGTCTGGCTCACTTTTGCGATGCGCGAGGGCAAGAACCGCGAGGTCAAGAACGTGCTCGGCCACCTCGGGCTCAAGGTCAACCGGCTGATCCGGGTGTCGTTCGGCCCGTTCCAGCTCGGCGAGCTTGCCCCCGGCGAGGTCGTGGAAGTGAGGACCCGCACATTGCGCGATCAGCTCGGCGAGCGCCTTGCGGCTGTGGCGGGCGCGGATTTCGCCGCGCCGATTGCAGAGCGCCCAGCGCTGGCCTCGGGCAAAGATCCACCCAAGAGCCCGCGTCGGGGCAAGTCGCGCGGGCAGCGCAAACGTGCCCGCGGGGAAGCGCGCTGATGCGCATCGTCGGCGGGCGCTTGCGCGGCCGCGCGCTTGCCGCACCCAAGTCGCAGGCGATCCGGCCGACCGCCGACCGGCTGCGCGAGTCGCTGTTCAATATCCTCGTGCACGCTTACGCCGATCCCGTGAGCCGTGCCCGCGTGCTCGATCTCTTTGCCGGAAGCGGCGCGCTTGGGCTCGAAGCGCTCTCGCGCGGTGCGGTCTTCGCGCTGTTCATCGACGATGCCGCCGAGGCGCGCGCGCTCGTGCGGGAAAACATCGAGGCGCTCGGCCTGGGCGGCGTCACGCGTATTTTCCGCCGCGATGCAGTCAAGCTCGGCGGCGTCCATCCGCTGCCGCCGTTTTCGCTCGCCTTCCTCGATCCGCCCTATGGTCAAGGCCTCGCGGAGCGATCGCTCGCCGCGGCCCGCGCCGGCGGGTGGCTCATCGAGGGTGCGCTCGCCGTGGTGGAGGAGGCGGCGAGCGCGCCGTTCACCGCGCCCGCCGGCTTCGATGAGCTCGAGCGGCGCCGCTACGACGACACGATGCTCGTAATAGTTCGGCACCGCGGGTGAGTCGTTGCTCACTGCACCCGGACAGCAGTTTCGTAGCACATCGCGGGCGAATTCCTCTCCGTTCGTCCCCGCGAAAGCGGGGACCCAGAGCCACAGACTGCGGCTCCTCGATTCCCGCTTGCGCGGGAATGAGCGGTGGAGAGGCTGCGCCTAGGGGCGACAGCCGCCATCTCACTCCGCGCTGATACCGGCTTCGCGGATCGGCTTCGCCCAGCGCGCGATCTCCGCCGGCACAAATTGCGCGAGGTATTCCGGCGTGCGGCGTTCCGCCGGAACGATTTCGAGCCCGAGCTCCTCGAGCCGGCTGCGGATGGCTGCATCGTCGAGGGTCTCGCTCATTGCCTTGTTCACTTTGCGCACGATCGCCTCGGGCGTGCCCTTCGGGAAGAAGAATGCGTTCCAGACGCTGGCCTCGACACCGCTCAAGCCTTGCTCGCCGGTGGTTGCGACGTCGGGAATGATCGGCAGCCGCTTCTCCGCCATGACCGCGATGGCTTTGACGCCGCCCTGCTTGGCCTGCGCCGCGCCGCTCTGGACGGTGGCGCACATGTAATCGATGCGGCCGCCGACGAGGTCCTGCAGCACCAGCGCCTCGCCGCGATAGGGCACGTGCGTGATGTTGGCCCCGATCGCGAGGTTGAACAGCACGCAGGGCAGATGTGTTCCGGCCCCGACGCCGGCCGAGCCGAACTGCGCCGTCTTTTCGTTCGCTTTCAGATAGGCGATCAATTCTTTGAGATTGTTCGCGGGGAGATCCTTGCGTGCGATCAGGAGGCGCGGCGATTCCGACACGAGTCCCACCGGCTCGAAATCGGTGACCGCGTTGTAGAGCGGCTTCTTATAGAGCGACTGATTGAACGCGTGCGTGCCGGTATTTCCGATCAGTAACGTGTAGCCATCGGGCGGCGATTTGGCGACGCGCACGCCGCCGACCATGCCGGCGGCGGCGGCGACGTTCTCGACCACGATCGATTGGCCGATGAGCTCGCTCATGCGCTGCGCTTGGATGCGCGCGCTCACATCGACCCCGCCGCCCGCGGCAAACGGAACGATGAGCGTGATCGGCCGCGCCGGCCAATCCTGCGCGGTGGCGTGCGCGCCGAGCGCGATGACGATGGCCGCGGCGAGCATCGTGCGGTGCATGCGCATCTTCCTCTCGTGCCGACACTCGCGCGTCGGAGCGACGGGATCAAGCCCGTCGGTGTCTTGCCGCCGCGGACAACGACCACCCGCGCGATACCGACGATACACTTTGCCCGCCGCCGCGACATTGCTGCGATACGCACCGTTCGTAAAAAACGGTCGCTTGCAGCTGCTCGCACAACGTGATCTCGGAAGAGCGCGCTGAGGCAGCTGTGGCACTCGTCTTGTGTGACATGCAGCAACCATATGGAGGTGCTTGTGAAAGCTCTTGCGATCAGTCTAGTGGCCGGTGTTGCGCTGTGCGGGATCGTCTCCGCGCCTGCAGCGGCGATGCCCATGAGCAACGTTGCGGCCGCGGCGAGTGATCTCGCGCTGGACCAAAGCGTGCGCTATGTGTGCGGAAAGTATCGATGCTCGTGGCGGCCGGACTACTATTACAGCTATGCACCTAGCTACTGGTACGGACCGGGCTGGGGCTACCGCAGGTTCTGGTGGTAGGCCGCCGTTAGTCTGAACGATCCCACAAGGCTCAGCCCCGCGCGAGCGGGGCTTTGCTTTTGCCACTTACCTCGCCACGGCGGCGCGTGACGCGAGTGGGATAGCGCAAAATAACCGTACGTGTTCTGACCGCAGCGAAAAGAGCTAAGCCGATCAGTAAGCTTTAGCGCCGGAGAACTTAATTACCTCGGCCCACTTCTGCGTATGTGCGGCGATGAACACGCGGAAGTCGGCAGGCGAGCTTGCAAAAACCGTGTAGCCGAAGTCGGCGATCCGCCCCCTTATCTTGGGATCGGCAAGCACAGCATTGATCTCCCCTGTTGAGCTTCTCGATAACCTCCTCAGGGTGCTCCTGGGTCCGCCGACCCCCTGCCAACTGCTTGCTTCGTAGCCCGGCACGAAATCGCCCACGGTCGAGGTGTCTGGTAACACATCCGACCGCGCCGCAGAGGTCACTGCGAGTGCGCGCAATTTTCCCGCCCTGATGTGCTCGATGGACGTAGCGAGAGTGTCAAACATTATCGACACTTGCCCGGCGAGGAGATCGGTGAGCGCCGGCCCCCCACCCCGATACGGTACGTGGAGCATTTCCACGCCGGTCATCATCTTGAACACCTCGCCGTACACATGCTGCGGCTCCCGACTCCGCCCGAGGCCATATTGATCTTACCGGGATTGGCCTTGGCATAAGTGATCAACTCGGGCACCGATTTCGCTGGGAACGACGGGTGCACCACCAAGACCCCTGGTCCGCGGCACAGGCTCGCGACCGGCGCGATGTCGCGGACAAAATTGAAGCCAAGGTTGTCGGTACAGGGTCGCGTTGAACGCATTGACCGAAGAAACGTGGAGCAGCGTGGCCGTTCGGGACCGCGCGCACGACTGCTTCGGTGGCGATATTGCCTTGACCGATCAGGCGTGCAAGGAGGTCCGCCGCGCCGCCAGGCGGCCAGCCGACGATCAAGTGCACAGGCCGTGCCGCTGCGCGGTCCAATGGCTTGTTAGCTCGGTTTTTGGCGCTCTCCCTTTATCGGCTGCCTTCAGGGTCGCGCCGACGAAGCACTGTTTGCAACCTCCGCAGGTGATGCTGCAGTTTCTTTATAACATCGTGCGCAAATGAATCGTTTTGATCGGCGTGGCGCGCAAGCACGAACGCAGCATCGCACGCCTCTTTTAGATGGTGCTGCGCCTTGCCGAGACGAGACGGCTTTGCGCTGTTGCTTGGCGCTGTCACGCACTTCGGCACAGCACAACACCGGCGATTAGACTGATCGCAAGAGCTTCCACAGCCACCGCCCTATCGTTGCTGGGTTGCGGTCTCTTTTAGGGATGGTACGTATCGCACCGATGTCGCGGCGCGGGCAAAATGTATCGTCGGTATCGCGGGCACGCTCAGCATGCGGCGGAAAGGCCGAAAAGTCCTTGGGTTAGACCTGAATCGTTATGAATCTAGGTGAGCGCCCGTATTCCGGGTTAGCTCACCGGCGGCGGAATGACACAAAATAGAACACCCTTGTTCGCACCCTCCTGCCTCGGCGCGCAGACGTGAGCGCCACCATCAGGCGCCACCACGTTATTGATCTTGTCATTGGGAACCCGTGTCCATTCGCCGTCAACCTTGACCTCGTAATGGTCACCAACCCTGCGGCTTTGCGTCGGGCGACAGTCATAGAGGTTGCAGCAGGAGCCTTTGCCGTCGTTTCTGTTTAGTTTGGAGTAGAACTCCATATGCCAGTGTTGGTGGCCGACCCCGTAATATCCTTCTTGCGCTACCGCGCCTGCACACAGGAATACTGAGACCGCGCAGACTGTGGCTATCCCCCTTTTGGCCGTCATCATGATCAGTTCTGCGGTCGTGATCGTGCTCATTTACGGTTGCAATTTTTTGGTTCCGGTTGGCGCCATTCAATCGTCGTCTTTGAAGCTTTCGGCCAAGCGAAGCCAGAAACGCGCCATCTCCATCAGCTCGACTCGGCCCTCTCCCTCCGGAATGGTGGGCACCATCTCCAAGCACTCTTTCGCAAGTTGCCGATATTGCTCGCTTGCAGATTCTTTATGAGGGCGATCACGCATGCCCACCACTTCGGTCACGCAGCGCTTCGCGCAACTCTATTAGGTTGGGAAGAAAGCTGTTTTGCTATCTGCTGCCATTGATTTGCTCTTGCGCGCGTGCAGGGGTCGTTCCGGAGGGCGACTGGGTCTTACGCTGCGGCGTCGAAACCGCGTGCCTCGAGTAGCGTCGCGAGCCGCTTGCGAGCGTGGAACATGCGGGTCTTCACCGTATTCTGTGGCGCGCCGATGATCTCGGCGACTTCAGCCACCGATTTTTCATGATAGTAGACAAGGTCGATGATCTCGCGATGCGCCGGTGACAGCTGCGTGAGGCACTGCCGCAGAACGGCGCTCTCGTTCTGCTTCTGCAGGATCATCTCGGGCGTATCCGCGCTGTCGGGAATTTCGCACACCATCTCGTCATCGAGCGGATCATTGGTGCGGCGGCGCAGCGCGGCTACTGCCTTGTAGCGGGCGATTGCGAATATCCAGGTGGAAACCTGCGACCGCCCCTCGAAACGGCCGGCATTCCTCCAGATGTCGAGAAACACATTGCTGGTCACGTCCTCGGCGGTGGCTGCATCGTTCACGATCCAAAGCACGAAACGGTAGATTCGCACATGATGGCGCACGTAGAGGGCCCGCATCGCGAGCCTGTCGCTGGCGGCGACGCGTCGTACGAGCAGTTCATCGGAACTGCCATCGTGCCCGTCGGCGTGATCAGCTGAGAACTTCGAAAGTGTCAAAGCATCTTGCATATGACCTCTCCCCAAAGGTCCATTACCCGCCGCACTGCGCGGCAATGAGGCTGTTGAAGGCGTCGATCTCGCCGTCGAGCAGAGCGAGATCGCGCTGGCGGTGGATGCCGTCCTCGCAGATGGAGGCGGCCTGGCGCGCCGTCACCGCATCGTAGAAATGAATGCGGTAGGCACGGCATTTTTTATCGCTTTCGGCAGCGTCGACGCGGCTCTGGCGCGCCGCCGCCCAGCGAACGCGCGCGGCGGCAAGATCCCAGACTTGCGTGCAATTCGATGCGTCGGCCCTGGATGCTGTCGGTGAGACGAAGAGGAGAGCGAGCACGAGCAGTGCGATGCCAAGAACGAGAGACGCGGCGTGCACCACGAGATGGCGCGGTCTGATTGAGCGCTTCGCAGCCGGCACCATTGCCGGCAGAGCCACGACGTCAGAACCAAGCCGGAACGGCTGCGCATGCTTGGCATGCCATTTGGGGCCGGGACCGCGCATATAGTGCAGCTCGGGCCGGTAGGGGTCGAACAGGGCCTTGACCAGGTCGCGGGCGAGGTCGGCAAGTTCGCGCATCGGTCGGCATCCAAATCGGCCTTTGATCAATCCTCTTTTAAGGATGACCGGTATCGCACCGATGTCGCGGCGGTCGGCAAAGTGTATCGTCGGTATCGCGGGGCGCCCGTCGCGTTGGCGATCTCGCTTCCGTTCACGAGGGCCGCGATACAGACGATACAAACGCCGCGCGTCCGCGATACATCGCCGATACAGGCTGCCGGTAGCATCGCACTAGGAGTCGCTCATGCCGAAAGTGACGTCCCGGGCCACCGCCAGGCGGTCACGTCGCAAGTCTTCACGCCACAAGCCTTCCGGGCGGACGTTGCCGAAGGCGGCCAAAATCGCGCGCAAGCGCACCGGGATGGCGGGCCGCCGAGCGGCAGAGCTCGAGCGTTATCGGCTCGCGCTCGAGTCAATGAACCTGAACACGTACGACTGGGATATCGCAAAGAACGTCATCTATATCTCTCCCGCGATGCGCGAGACCGTGGGGTTCGGCCCTGATCAGCCGTTCTCGCTGAAAAACTGGGACGATTTCATCCATCCCGATGATCAGCCGCTCTATCGGGCGGCACTGGTGTCGCTGTTGAAAGGCGAGAGCGCGCGGTTCGAGTGCGAGTATCGCTATCGCGCTCGCGACAGATCATGGCGCTGGATCCGGCAACACGGTCTTGTCGCCCGTGGCCGCAATGGTCGGGCGCTCCGCATGGTCGGAGCTGCCGGTGACATCACTGACCTCAAGCAACGCGAACGTGCTCTCCAATCGGCGCAAGCCGAGGTCATGGTTGCCCAGCGCGGCCTCGAGCAAGCCCGTGAAGCCATGCAGCTCGTGCTCGACAATATTAGGGATGGCGTGGTCCTGGCCGACAACAATCTCGATTTGAAATTCGCCAACCGTCACTTTGCGGAGTTCCTGCAGATCCCCGCGGAAATCGCCAGTCCAGGCCGGTCCGGCCACGACATCCTGCGCTTCCAAGCGCGGCGCGGCGATTTCGGCCCGGTGGAGAGCAAAAAAGACCTCGAGCGGATTGTTCAAGAACGCGCCGCCATGTTCCGCACGCCCGGCGGCTCTCGCTACGAACGGCGCATGGGCAATGGCCGCTACGTTGAAGCGAGCTTCCGGCAATTGGCCGACGGGAGCGTGCTTGGATTCTATCGCGACTTCACGGCGCGCAAGGAGCGCGAGGAGGCGCTGGCGGCCGCCAAGGAAGCGGCCGAAGCCGCGCGCGACGCGGCCGAACGGGCGCAGGCAGAAACGCTAGCGGCGCGCAACGACGTCGAGCGCGCTTATCGGATGACACAGAGCATCCTCGACAACCTCAGCGACGGCGTGGTCCTGGCTGACAAGAATTTCGATCTGAAATTCGCCAATCGTCACTTCGCGGAGTTCCTGCAGATCCCCGCGGAAATCGCCAGGCCCGGCCGATCCGCCTACGACGTGCTGCGCTTCCTGGCGACGCGCGGCGATTTTGGGCCGGTCGAGAGCGAAAAGGACGTCGAACGGATCGTTCAAGAACGCGCCACCATTATCCGCACCCCCGGCGGGGCTCGCTACGAACGGCGCATGGGCAATGGCCGTTACGTGGAACTCAATTTCCAACAATTGGCCGACGAGAGCGTGCTTGGACTCTATCGCGACATCACGGCGCTCAAGGAACGCGAGGAGGCGCTGGCAGCCGCAAAGGAAGCGGCCGAAGCATCGCGCGACGCGGCCGAACGGGCGCAGGCGGAAACATTGGCAGCGCGCAACGACGTCGAGCGCGCTTATCGGATGACCCAGAGCATCCTCGACAATATGACCGACGGCGTCTCTCTGTTCGACAAGGATTTCCGTTGGCGCTTCAGCAACAAGCATCACCGCGATCTGCACGGTTACACGAGCGAAATCGCCTATCCGGGCGTGTCCGGATACGACCTCATTCGCCACCTGATCAACAGAGGCGAATACGGCGACGTGGCCGACGTCGATGCCAAGGCCAATGAGATCGCGATGCGCATGCGCAAGCCTGGTGGCAATCGTTACGAGCGCCGCACCGAGTCCGGCAGATATTTCGAGCACAAGTACAGGTACCTCGATGACGGCAGTTTGCTCGCCGTGTACAACGACATTACCGACGTGCGGCGGCGCGAGGAGGCTCTGGCGCTTGCCAAGGAAGCCGCCGAGGCCGAGCGGGAATCCGCCGAGCGTGCGCGCAAGGAGGCGCAGGCCGCAAACCAAGCAAAATCGACGTTCCTTGCCATCATGAGCCATGAAATCCGCACGCCCATGAATGGCGTGCTCGGCATGATGGAAGTGCTGGAACGGCAGGGGATCGACGATGCGCAACGGCAAACGCTCGCGACCATGCGCGACTCGGCGCAGGCATTGCTGCGCATCATCGATGACGTTCTCGACTTCTCGAAGATCGAGGCCGGCCGGCTCGAACTCGAGCAGGTCGCATTTTCCCTCTCGGACCTGATCGAGAGCGTCGTCGGAACGTTCCGCCGCGAGGCCAGCGAAAAGGGACTGACGCTCGATGTGAATTTGAACGTGGGCTCGAGTGGCGCACTGATCGGCGATCCGACCCGCGTGCGCCAGATCCTGTTCAATCTGCTCGGCAACGCGCTGAAGTTCACACAGCGCGGCGGTGTGCGCGTTCATGCTAGCACGTCGCCGCTCGGGAACGGGCGTGCCCGCATCCAGCTCGCCGTCAGCGATACCGGCATAGGGCTCGATGCGGGTCAGATCGCGCGGCTGTTCAGGCCTTTTGCCCAGGCCGACAGCGCAACGACGCGGCAGTATGGCGGCACTGGCCTCGGCCTTTCCATCGTACGACGCCTGGCCGAGCTGATGGATGGAGAGGTTGGCGTCGAGAGCAGGCCCGGGGTCGGCTCGACCTTCACAGTGGCGCTGACGTTACGGGCAGCGCCGGCCGATTCGCCCCTCAAAACAATGCTGCGCTCGTCTCCCTCGCCGCGCCCCTCGACGCCTTCGGTGCGTTCATCGGGGCAGCGGGTGCTGGTCGTCGACGATCACCCGGTCAACCGCGAGGTTCTGGTTCGCCAGCTCGACCTGCTCGGCGTTGCGGCCGATACGGTCAACGACGGTATCGAAGCCTTGGCCGCGTGGGCGTCCGGGCATTATGCAGCAGTGCTCGTCGACGTTCACATGCCACGCATGGACGGCCACGAGTTCACGCGGCAGGTGCGCAAAGCCGAATCCGAGCGCGTGCCGGGCGGGCCGCGCACGCCGATTGTTGCCGTCACTGCCAATGTGATGAAAGGCGAAGAGGAGCGTTGCATCGCGATCGGCATGGACGCTTATCTGGCCAAGCCTGTCAGCATCGAGCAACTCCGGGTCACGCTCGAGCGATGGGTGTCCGTCGACGGCAATAACAACGGCCAGCAAGGCCGCGAGGTCGCATCGAACCCTGTCGCCGCGATCGACCGCGCTGTTTTGGCCGGCTGGCTCAGTGACGAGAGGGCTATCGCTTCCCTGCTGGGGAAGTTTCGCGACACCGCGATCGAGACCGGGCGCGTCGTCGAAGCGTGCTCCCGCTCGGGCGATCTTGCGGCGCTGGCAGCCGCGGCTCACAAGCTCAAGGGCGCCGCGCAGACGGTTGGCGCCACGGGACTCGCGACCGCAGCTGCGCAGCTCGAACGCGCGGGCAAAGCCGGCGACCACAGCGCCTGCCGCGGCGGACTCGGACCATTGGCGAGCGAGTTGCGTCGCGCGCTGGCGGAGATCGATGGCGCGCGTTGAATCGACCCGGACGGCGCTGACCTTCAATCCCGCGGCGGCACGAACATGTAGCCGACGCCCCGCACGGTGCGAATGGCCTCGGGCCGGCTCGGATCGACCTCGATCTTGCGGCGCAGCCGTGTGATGCGCAAATCGATCGAGCGATCGAACGCCTCCATCTCCCGATGCGAGGTGACCTCGAGCAGCCAATCGCGGTTGAGCGGGCGATTGGGGTTCTCGGCAAAGACTTTGAGAAGATCGTACTCGCTCGCAGCGAGTGTCTCCTCGCTGCCGTCGGCCGGATCGACGAGCACGCGCTTCTCGAGGTCGAGAATGCGCCGGCCCAAGCGCACGCGCGGCCCAACCGACGGCGTACCGCCCGTCGCGCGCCGCAGCACGCTCTTGACTCGGGCCAAGAGCTCGCGCGGATCGAACGGCTTGCCGATATAGTCGTCGGCGCCGGTCTCCAATCCCGCGACACGGTCGACGGTGTCGGAAGCGGCCGTGACCATGATGATGCCGATCCGGCCGCTGCGTTCGCGCAACCAGCGTGCGAGCGCGAACCCGTCCTCGCCGGGAAGGCCAACGTCGAGCAGGACGACAGTCGGCAGCTCACGCTCGACGAGCCGGCGCAGCGCCGGCCCGCCGTCGACGCCGGTGACACGGAAATTGTGTTTGCCGAGGTACTCGACCAGCAGATGGCGCTGGGCGGCCTCGTCCTCGACCACGATGATATGTGGCCGGTAGTCCGTCATTGAGACCTCGCGCCGATTCCCACGCGGCAAGCATTGCCGACCTTGCGCCATTCGACAAGTCCCGGCGCGCTCGCCTCCACCCCGAGATACCAGCGATACACTTTGCCCGTCGCCGCGACATCGCTGCGATACGTGCCTTCCCTAAAAAGCCATCGCTCGCAGTCGGGTGTGCTATCCTTGATGGAAAGCACAGGAGTGATCAGCAGCCCTTCTCGTTCAAACAATTCAGATCTGTCCCAGGGAGCTGCCGGCTTGTCGTGAGGCAAAGTTGAGAAACTGTTGATCAGGAAATGGTAGCCGTGCAACGTCCCGTCACTCTTGAATCGGACTAGGGTCCAGACTCATTAAATCCACCATACAAGAGCAGCGGCGAGGCAGACAGAGGCCAGATAATTTCGCGCCAGCCTGTCGTAGCGGGTTGCGATGCGCCTGAAGTCTTTCAACCGGTTGAACGCGCTCTCGATGCGCCAGCGCAGCTTGTAGATACGCTTGCTAAAGCTGAACTGTTGTTTTCTGTTGCAGCGATTTGGAATGACCGGCTTGATTCCCCGCTCGTGCAGGTCCTCGCGCAGTTCGGCGCTATCGTAGGCCTTATCGCCGAGTATCCGTTTCGACGGCTTCACTCTGCGAACAAGGCGCTTTGCGAGCGGGCAATCGTGTGCTTCACCTGTAGTCAACAGGATGGCGATAAGGCGGCCTTTAACATCTGCGAGTGCGTGAATCTTCGTGTTGCGCCCTCCGCGCGAGCGGCCAACAGCCTGCTTCTGCTCCCCCCTTTTCCACCTGCTGCCGAGCGGTGCGCTTTCACGTGCGTGGAGTCGATCATCTGCGTGTCGGTGGATCGTCCGTTCCCAGCAAGTTCCCGGAACAGGTTTTCCCACACCCCACGCCGCGCCCAGCGCACAAAGCGGTTATAGACCGTTGTCGAAGGACCAAACTCGGGCGGGCAATCGCACCAGCGACAGCCGCTCTTCAGCACGTGCACGAT
>Ga0126377_10000122_pt1 | contig 40865 bp, 37 predicted proteins | sample PanSoiMetPlot_22_FD_92647 | JGI IMG/M metagenome (GOLD analysis project Ga0126377, IMG submission 92647) | Tropical forest soil microbial communities from Panama - MetaG Plot_22 | ecosystem: Environmental > Terrestrial > Soil > Tropical forest > Bulk soil | place: Panama | collected 2016-02-17 | reverse complement strand
CATCTGTCCATGAGCGGCAGCGACGCGCACCTCCGGCACGTGCTTGTCGAGAAACTCCTTGGCCCCGGCGAGATCCTCAATGCGAGGACAGACGTAGAAGGACTGCCCGCCGCGGTAGCGCTCGCGCAATAGCGCCTGGCGCACGATCACTGGATCAAAAGGCGTAACGAAGGTGCGCACGGCGAGCCGATCGACCGGTGGCGAGGCGATGATTGATAGATGGCGCACGCCGGAGAGAGCCAGCTGCAGCGTACGTGGAATTGGTGTTGCGGTGAGCGTGAGCACATGAACTTCGGTGCGCAGCTGCTTGAGCCTTTCCTTATGAGCGACCCCGAAGTGTTGTTCCTCGTCGATGATTAGGAGGCCGAGGTCGCGGAACTTGATCGTCTTGCCGAGCAATGCATGCGTGCCGATGACGATGTCGGCGCTGCCGTCGGCAATCCGCTTCTTGACCTGAGCCAACTCAGATGACGAGACCAATCGTGAGGCTTGCGCGATATTTACGGGAAATCCGCGGAAGCGTTCCAAAAAAGTGTGGGCATGCTGGCGCGCAAGCAGCGTGGTAGGCACTACCATCGCGATTTGCCTGCCGTTCATGGCGGTGACGAAGGCAGCGCGCAGCGCCACTTCCGTCTTGCCGAAACCCACGTCACCGCAGATCAGGCGGTCCATGGGCCGTCCGGAAGCGAGTTCGTCCAGCACGACGTCAATGACAGCCTGCTGGTCCTCGGTCTCTTCGTAGGGGAAGCCGGCACAAAACTCGTCGTAGGCCCCAGGCTCGACTGTCAACCGCGGCGCCTCGCGCAACTGGCGCTCGGCTGCGATCTTGATCAGTGTGTCGGCAATATCGCGGATGCGGCGTTTCATGCGGGCCTTGCGCGCCTGCCAGGCACCGCCGCCGAGCCGGTCGAGGTCGACGCGGGTCTCTTCCGCGCCGTAGCGGGACAAAAGCTCGACATTTTCCACCGGCAGGAACAGCTTGTCACCGCCGGCGTAATGGATCTCGAGGCAGTCGTGCGGCGCTCCGGCCGCCTCGATCGCGCGCAGTCCAGCGAAGCGCCCGATGCCGTGATCGACATGGACGACGAGATCGCCCGCGGCGAGGCTTGTCACCTCGGCAATAAAGTTCTCCGCACGGCGTGCCGGGCGGCGCGGACGCACGAGGCGATCGCCCAGAATGTCCTGCTCGCCGACTACGGCCACCTCGGCGGTTTCGAACCCGCTTTCAAGCCCAAGAACGGCCAGTGCGACCTGTGACTGCGGCAACGCGAGCACCTGCGGCCACGAGTCAACCAACGCGAGGTCACCGAGCCCATGGTCAGCGAGCACGTGAGACATGCGCTCGCGGGCGCCTTCGCTCCAAAGCGCGACGACCACGCGCTTGCCGTCCGCCTTGAGGCTCGAAACGTGCCGGGTCACGGCTTCGAACACGTTTCGCCCGGGTTCGGCGCGCTCGGCGGCAAAATTCCGCCCTTGCTTGGTGCCAACATCGATGAGATGGCCCTGCCCCTCCGGCTCCCTGAACGGGGTCAACCGCGCCAGCGCCGTAGCATCGAGCCGCGCGCGCCACTCGGTCTCCGTCAGATAGAGCCGTGCAGGCGGCAGCGGCTTATAGGGCGGGCCTGATCCGCGCTGGGCGAACGCTTGCTGGCGCGCCTCGTAATAATCCTCGATCTGATGGAGCCGTTCGCGTACAGCATCCTCGACCAGCGGCTCGAGGACTATGGAAAAGCCTGTCAAGTAATCAAAAAGGGTATCGAGCCGACTATGGAAGAGAGGAAGCCAATGCTCCATGCCGGCATGGCGCCGACCTTCGCTCACCGCATGGTAGAGCACGTCATCGGGCGCTGCGGCACCAAATGCTTCCACGTAACCGAGGCGGAAGCGTCGAATCGTGTCACTCGTAAGCTGGAACTCGGCGACCGGTAGGAGATCCAGCCCACGTAACTGATCCGTCGTGCGCTGGGTCTCGGGGTCGAAGCTGCGGATCGTCTCCAGCGTGTTGCCAAAAAAATCGAGCCGCACCGGTTCGGCCGTGCCCGAGCCGTAAAGATCGACGATACCGCCGCGCACGGCGTAATCGCCCGGCTCACGGACCGTTGAAGCGCGTATGAATCCGTTAACCTCGAGCCATCCGGTAATATCATCCATCGCGAGCACTTGGCCTGGCGCGAGCGAAAGCGATTGCCGGGCGACGTAGTCCGCCGGCGGCACGCGTTGCAGGGCAGCATTGACCGTCGTGAGCAATATCGAGCCGCGCCCTTGTGTGGGCACTAGTTGGGACAGCACCGTCATGCGCTGGGCGACGAACGCTGCGTGCGGCGAAACCCGGTCGTAGGGTAGACAGTCCCATGCAGGGAACTCCTGCACGGCCAAATCGGGTGCAAAAAATTTGAGTGCCCGGGTGAGCGCGCCCATGCGCGCTCCATCGCGGCAGAGGACGACCAAGCTGGCTGCCGTTGCGTCGGACCGCGCCGCCAGGCCGCGGGTGAGATCCGCAACGACGAGCGCTTGAGCGCCGTCGGCCACACTTGCGAGTGTAAGGGGACGGCCCCGGATGAGAAGTTCGGCGGGATCGCGCGGCGCGCTCAACGGGCACCCTCGCCGTTTCGATTGAAATCGCGCAGCCGGCGAAACAGCGCAGTATCGTGGGTTAGCGGCACCTCGGCTTCGCCGATGATCCAGGCCAAGACTTCGCGGTCCGGCACTTCCATCAGGTGCTCGAAGTCGCGGAGTTCGGCAGCTGTCAATCGCTCAATCATAGCGTCGGCGAAGCGGCCCATAATCAAATCGATTTCCCGCATGCCCCGATGCCAAGCGCGGAACAAGAGTTTGCGCCGACGGGAATCCAGTCCCTCGCTCGAACGTGCCATGCCGGTCATTCGATACCCAACGCCAAAAGCCCGGACGAGCCGGGCGGCAGGTCATATAGCGATGTTCATGGGATATGTCAGCGCCCAACCGCATTGCCTATGCCGCACGTCCGCGCGACCATCAGCGGAAAGCTTGGGATGGTGAATGCGGCCAAGCGTGCTCAATCCATTATTCGCTGCGATCACAACGCTTCCCGGCGTTGGGACGCGGCTGGAGAAGCTCTATCGCCGACTGTTCGGTTGCGAACAGTCGGCGCGGGTAATCGACCTGCTTTTCCACCTGCCGAGCGGCGCCATCGATCGTCGGGCGCGCCCGAAGCTGCGGGACGTCGTGCCGGATACCGTCGTCACGGTCGCGGTCAGCGTCGATCGTCATCGGCCGCCGCCACCGTACCGCTCACGAGCGCCATATCGGATCTATACCAGCGACGAGACGGGCGACCTCATACTCACCTACTTCAATGCACGCAGAGATTACCTGGAGAGGCTGCTGCCCATCGGGGAGCGGCGCTACGTGTCGGGTACCGTGGAGCTTTACGACCACATGCTGCAGATGGTGCACCCCGACCGGGTTGTCGCCGAGGCGGATCTACCGAAGCTGCCGCTGGTCGAACCGGTTTATCCCTTGACCGATGGACTGAGCCTCAATCAGGTAGGCAAGGCCGCCGTCGCAGCCCTCACGCGTCTGCCGAACTTGCCCGAATGGCAGGAGCCAAGCTGGGTCGCGCGCGAGCGATTTCCCTCTTTCGCTGATGCGTTGCGCCTGCTCCACCGACCCACTGATCCTGCCGACCTTCTGCCGGAAGGATTGGCATGGTCGCGTCTTGCCTATGACGAGTTTCTCGCGGGTCAGTTAGCGCTCGCCCTCGTTCGTGCCCATCTGCGGCGGCAGGCAGGCCGGGCTACGCCGGGAACTGGACAGCTTAGGAAGAAACTGATCGACGCGTTGCCCTACTCGCTTACGCCCTCGCAGCAACGAGCCGTCGCCGAGATCGTCGCCGATCTCTCGAAGTCGGAGCGGATGCTGCGCCTCCTGCAGGGGGACGTGGGTTCTGGCAAGACGGTGGTGGCGTTGCTCGCCACGGCAGCAGTCATTGAAGGAGGCCGGCAGGCAGCGCTGATGGCTCCGACTGAAATTTTGGCGCGGCAACATTTCAATACCATTGCGCCGCTTGCCGCTGCGGCCGACATAAACGTCGCCATCCTCACTGGTCGCGAGCGCGGACACGAGCGCAACGACATCCTTGGAAGGCTGGCCATGGGCGAGATCCACATGCTGATCGGCACCCATGCCCTGTTCCAGGAACAGATCGAGTTTCGCGATCTCGCGCTGGCCGTGGTCGACGAACAGCATCGCTTCGGAGTGCATCAGCGCTTGGCGCTCGCCAAAAAGGGCGAGGCGGTCGACGTGCTGGTGATGACGGCAACGCCGATCCCGCGTACGCTTGTGCTCACCTATTTCGGCGACATGGACGTCTCGGAACTTCGGGAAAAGCCAGCGGGTCGGCGACCCATCGACACGCGGACGGTTCCGCTCAGCCGGCTGGACGAAGTCGTCGGCGCGGTCGGTCGCGCACTCGCCGAGGGCCGGCGCATCTATTGGGTCTGTCCATTGGTAGAGGTCACAGAGCGAACCGATTTGGCCGCGGCCGAAGAACGCTTCGCCGCGCTCAAGGAGCGCTTGGGCGCCATGGTTGATCTCGTACATGGCCGCATGAAAGGGGACGAGAAGGACCGTGCCATGGAGCGTTTCGCCGCGGGCGAGACACGTTTCCTCGTGGCCACGACGGTCATAGAGGTCGGTGTCGACGTGCCGGAAGCCACAGTGATGATCATCGAGCACGCCGAGCGCTTCGGACTGGCACAGCTCCACCAATTGCGCGGGCGCATCGGGCGCAGCGCCGAACACTCGAGTTGCGTACTGCTGTACAAAGCGCCTCTCGGCGAAACTGCCAAAGCCAGGCTCAAGATCCTGCGCGAGACCGAAGACGGATTCCGTATTGCCGAAGAGGATTTAAGGTTGCGCGGAGAAGGCGACGTCCTAGGCACGCGGCAATCAGGAATGCCTGGCTTCCGCGTTGCCCGGATTGAAACGCACGGCAAGCTGATCGGCGCCGCACGCGATGACGCGGCGCTGCTGCTCTCCCGCGATCCGACTCTTGCGTCCACACGCGGCGAGGCGGTGCAACACCTGCTCTACTTATTTGAGCGCGACGAAGCGATCCGGCTGATCCGCGCGGGGTGATAGGGTTCGCCGCGGCGATGGACGCAGGCTATTTTGCCGGGGCGGCGGCACGGTTAGCCTGCGACGCGCGCGCCGCATGCGCGGTCTCAGCCAGTGCCGCGAGCTTGCGTTGCTGATCGCCGGGCTGCACCATTCCGGCCGACATCAGCAACGTCATCGCCGTCTCCACCGTAATGTCGAGATCAATAATGTCGCGGCGCGCGACGTAGAAGAAAAAGCCGGTGGTCGGATTGGGCGTACACGGCATGAAAGCCGCAACATGCTCGGTGTCCGGCAAACGTGCTGCTATCTCGGGACTCGCGGGATTCGACAGGAATACCAGCGACCACATTCCGGGCGAGGGAAACTCGATGAGACCGACGCGCCGGAAGCTCGAGCCCCCTTTTGCAAAGAGCGTCTGAAAGATTTGCTTCAAGCTGTTGTAGATGGGGCGAACGACCGGCATGCGGTTGAGAATGTTCTCGCCCACCTCGACGAGCTTGCGACCGATAAAATTGGCGGTCAAGAAGCCAAACAGTGTGAGCGTGACGAAAGCAAGGATGAGCCCGGTACCGGGAATTGTTACCGGCAGATAGGTCTCGGGCCGGTACGCGACCGGAATGAAGGGCCGCACTAGATCATCGACCCAGTTGATGAACCACCAGGTAAGGCTGATGGTGATGTAGGCGGGGGCAACAAGGATCAAGCCGGTCAGGAAATAGTTACGCAGCCGGCCGACGAGGCCGTGTTGGAACGGCCCAGTCCTAGTCGGTGGCGGCGGGGGACCCGGTGCCGCCGTGGACGCGATCCCGGCATCTCGATCAATCTGGTTCATGTTGGAAACTTACCGTACATCCCGTTCAAATCGGATGAGATTACTGCGCCTGCGCGCACCAGGGCGATATGCACAAATGTCGCTGGCCTATCATTCGACCGTGACCGACTTGGCCAGGTTGCGCGGCTGATCGACATCGGTGCCCATCACCACCGCCGTATGATAGGCGATCAGCTGCACTGGTATGGCATAGACGAGGGGAGTCACGGTCGCGGGCATCGCTGGCAGTGTGAGCTTGGACAGCAAGTCCAAATGTGCGTCACGGGCCCCTCGAGGATCGGTGATCAGAATGATTTTTCCCTGACGGGCAGCCACCTCCTGCATATTGGACAAAGTCTTCTCGAATACTCGGTCGTGCGGTGCGATCACGATCACGGGCATGTTTTCGTCGATCAGCGCAATAGGACCGTGCTTGAGCTCGCCTGCGGCGTAGCCTTCGGCGTGAATATAGGAGATTTCTTTGAGCTTGAGCGCCCCTTCAAGCGCCACCGGAAAGCTGGTGCCACGACCGAGATAGAGGACGTTGCGGCTTTTTGCGAGGTCGCGCGCGAAATGCTCGATCTCAGGCTCAAGCGCGAGCGCCTCAGCCATTAGCCGCGGCGTCTCGATGAGTGCATGCGCCGTCTTGCTTTCCTCGGCTTCGGAGAGCACGCCGCGCGCGCGACCAGCCGCGATCGCGAGACAGGCGAGCACCGCCAGCTGGCAAGTGAAGGCCTTGGTCGAGGCCACCCCGATCTCTGGCCCCGCAAGCGTCGGCATCACGACTTCACTCTCACGCGCGATTGTCGAGGTGGGCACGTTGACCACAGCAAGCACGTGCTGCTTATGCTCCTTGGCATAGCGCAGCGTCGCGAGCGTGTCGGCGGTCTCCCCTGACTGCGACACGAAAATCGCTAGTCCGCCCGGCGCCAGCGAGACGTCGCGATAGCGGAATTCGGACGCCACATCGATCTCAACTGGCAACCGCGCAAGACGTTCGAACCAATATTTCGCGACCAATCCGGCGTAATATGCAGTGCCGCAGGCGGAGATCGAGACCCGCTCGAGCGTGCTTAAATCGAATGGCAGCTCGGCTGGCAGCCGAACGCGTTCGGCCGCCATGTCGATGTAATGGGCCAGCGTGTGGCCCACCACCTCCGGCTGCTCGTGAATTTCCTTCGCCATGAAGTGACGGTAATTGCCTTTGTCGACGAGAAACGCCGAGGCAGAGGACCTGAGTACGGCACGTTCGACCTTGCCGCCCTTGGCGTCGCGGACTTCGACTCGCTTGCGGGTAAGCACCACCGAATCGCCCTCCTCGAGGTAGGAAATCGCGTCGGTAAAGGGTCCGAGTGCGATCGCATCGGAGCCGAGATACATTTCACCGTCACCGTAGCCGATGGCAAGCGGCGAACCTTTGCGGGCGCCTATGATGAGATCGTTTTCTCCCGCGAACAAAAACGCGAGTGCGAAGGCGCCGCGCAGCCGCGGCAATGCGGCCGCCACCGCCTCGGCGGGCGAGCGGCCATTCTTCATCTCTTGCGTCACGAGATGGGCAACGACCTCAGTGTCGGTATCGGAGCCGAACTTCGTCCCCGCCCTCTCCAGCTCCTCACGCAGCTCACGAAAGTTCTCGATGATCCCGTTGTGGACAACCGCGAGACGCTCGGTGGCATGCGGGTGGGCGTTGTCCTCGGTCGGCCGGCCGTGCGTCGCCCAGCGGGTGTGGCCGATCCCGATCGTGCCGGTAAGCGGCTCGCGGGCTAGCCTGGCTTCGAGATTGCGCAGCTTGCCTTCGGCGCGACGCCGGGCGAGCTGGCTGCCTTCCAGCGTGGCGACGCCAGCGGAATCGTAGCCCCGGTACTCGAGCCGCTTGAGCGCGTCGACAAGCAAGCCGGCGACCGGCTCACGCCCGAGAATACCTACGATACCGCACATTTGAATGGCCGCCAGCTGATTGCGCAGAATCTACCGCGACGAGCATATCTCGGCATCGAGGCGAAAAAGCGCAATGAAGCAACTTCTCAGAATTAAGCCTAACATGCTCGTCGTGCCTGTCACTTTGCAGGCGTGCCTCTTTTGCCCAGCGATCCGCGTTGGCGCAAGCGTCGTGCCCACCCATCCTTTACGACCTGCCGTCCACGCGCGAGCGCGAGCGCAGCCGCGGGCACGTCGTGGGTGATCACCGAGCCGGATCCCACGTAAGCGCCGTCGCCGATCTTTAGCGGTGCCACCAGCGCGGAATTCGAGCCGATGAACGCGTTCTTGCCGATCTCGGTGCGATGCTTGGCTACACCATCATAGTTACAGGTGATCGTGCCCGCACCAACATTGGCGCCGGCACCGACTGTCGCATCGCCGATATAGCTCAGATGATTGGCCTTGGCGCCGGCCTCGATCACCGCCTCCTTGATCTCGACGAAATTACCGACGTGAACGTGTTCATGCAGGCGTGCACCGGGGCGCAACCGCGCGTAAGGTCCAACCATCGCCCCCTTGCCCACGTGCGCCCCCTCGAGGTGGGAGAAGGAGCGGATCACGGCATTGTCCTCCACCGTCACCCCGGCTCCGAAGACCACGAATGGCTCCACGACCACGTCGCGTCCGAACTTGGTGTCCGACGACAAGAAAACCGTTTCCGGCGCCATCAGTGTCACGCCGCCCTCCATCGCAGCTTGGCGCAGGCGCTGCTGGAGCACGGCACCAGTCTCGGCGAGTTGGGCATTGGTATTGATCCCGCGCACGTCGTCCTCCTCAGTCTCGATCACGGCTGCCTTGCATCCCATCGCCCGCGCGACGGTCACGGCATCGGTGAGGTAATATTCGCCCTTGCGGTTATCGTTGCCGATCCGCTCCAGGATCGCCAGGGCGGTCGGACCGGCGAATGCCATCAGACCGCCGTTACACAGATCGGCCGCGCGCTCGGCCCGGCTCGCATCCGTTTCCTCACGGATGGCGACGAGCTCGCCGTCCTCGAGCACGAGGCGACCGTACCCTGTGGGGTCCTTCGCGCGAAAGCCAAGCACCACGACCGCCGCCCCCTCGGCGAGAGCCTCGCGAATCCGAGTGAGCGTGCGCGGCCGAATGAGCGGTGTGTCGCCGAAAATGACAAGCACGTCATCGGGTGTGCGCGCGATCGCAGTTTTTGCGGCTAGCACGGCATGAGCGGTGCCGCGCCGGTCAGCTTGCACAAAGATCTCGGCATCAGGCAGGATGCGTTTGGCTTCAGCAGCCACTGCCCCGGCGGCGGGCCCTACGACTACTGCGGTCATGGTGCCGCCCGCCTCGCGTACGGCATCGAGCACGTGAGCTAGCAGCGACCGGCCGGCGATTGCGTGCAGCACCTTCGGCCGCGCCGAGCGCATGCGAGTGCCTTCGCCGGCCGCAAGCACGATCGCCAGGCAGGTGCGTTGAATCGCCAATGAACATCCTCCACGCCGCTGTGACCGCCGGGGGCCGTCATATCTGAGTGTGCCGCTGCGGAAAAGTGGATTGCGCGGGAACCTAGTCGACCGAAAGGCCCATGGTGTGCAACCGCCTACGCCGATGGTGGGCAAGTAGACCCTGGTTGTAGGGGAAGCACATGCGCAGCATACTGCATCGTCTCATGCATCCCACGCTGTTTCTGCCTACTGCCCGCCAGATGAACGGGCTCTTGCTGATCGCCCTGCTCTCGCTAGGCGAGGCGCTCTATCTCCGCTATCTGGCGATCGAATACGCGCCGGTATCCCTTGCCTGCCAGGCGGGCCTCAATACCTGGTTGTGCGCCACCTTTCGAATCACCATCGTGCTGTTCAACCACTTCGCCTTCGGCTGGGTTGCGCTCGGCGCGGCGCTGCTCAATCTGCTGCGGCCGTCGATCCTACTTCTCGCTGTAGCGCTCGCCGCCAGCGCCTTCGGCCTGGTCTTGCACAACGCCAATCTCGCGGGCCTCGCCGCCGCGCTGCTGATGCTCAGCCTGGCACGGCCCGCGCCTCCAGCAGAGTAAATGCAAGCGCGAGCAAAGCGGCCGAGGACCACACGGCCTGCCAGTTAGCAAAGCCTTCGTTGCAAGCGATATAAATTGCTGACGCGGTCAGTGCCGCCGCGATCGCGCTCTCCGCAGCCGGGGCCTGCACGCGCTGCTTCAACCTCGCGAGCAGGCTTCCCTTGACCACGGGCTTTGCTTTGATCAGCAGCATGAACGGAACTGTCGCGGCGGTGAGCGGCGCGAAAGGAAAATCCCGGTAGCGTGGATCGAACACCAAACCCAGCGCCGCCTGTACCGAGAGCACAGCGAGCGCGATCAGGAGAATGCCAAGCGCAAGCGACACAATGTCGTGCGGGCGTTGCGCCGCGCGGCCGAGCATTTGCGCGAAACTGGGGGCGGTGGCGCCCGATGCCACGGCAACGGCAGCGACAACAGGTGATGCCAGCGCCGTCGCAGCCCAGGCAAGCGAGCGCAGCCAATCGCCGACCGTCAGGCTTTCGAGTGGAACGTTCGCAAGCGTCCAGCCGATCAGGATCCCCGCAACCATCGCAATCACCGCGATACGTAACCAGCAGCGAGTATCGACCGCGGTAGCAGCCCGGCGGCGAACGGCCAGCGCGCTTGCAAAAATTACCGCTACGAGCCCTACCCCGCCAGCGGCTTGCCAAGGCCAGTGCGGATGATTGGAGACGCGGCCGCCACAGGCGAATTTTGCCTCTCGCCGATAAGCATCAAACAATCCCCAATGGCCGCCGACGGTTCCCTCGAGCCGGCGCTTCCAGGGCTGGTCATACGCCTCGATCAGGTTCACGTGATAGTTCTCGCGTTTGGCATGATCGAGCACCTCGTGCATGGAGCGCGCTTGGTTCACCGGCGAAGGCAAAGCCCCTTCGCGCATACGGCCGGCGCTCGGCCAGCCGAATTCACCGACGAACACGTCCTTGCCGGGAAATGCAGCGACCATCTGCGCGCGAATGGCATCGACGTGCGCGGCAGCCTCCCGAGCGGGGATAGGAAAGTCCTCCCAATAGGGCAGAATATGGATGGTAACGAAATCGACCGCGCCTGCCACGTCGCGGTAGCGCAGCCAGAACTCCCAGACATCGGCGTAGCTGACGGGCATTGCGACCTGTGCCTTCACTTCGCGGATGGTCCGCACGAGATCAGGTGCCGCCATCTCTCCTCGCAGCAGAACTTCGTTGCCGACGATGACCGCGATGATCACGTCGGGAAACTGTTTGGCGAGCGCGATCGCGGTCACAACCTGCTTTCGGCTGAGTTCGGGCTGATTCGACAACCATAAGCCCTGTAACACCTTCATGCCGTGACGCTTGGCGATTCCGGCAATCTGGTCGAGGCCGTGATCGACCGAGTAGGTGCGCACGCAATTCGTAATGTGCTTGAGTTGAGCTAAATCCTCGTCGATTTGCCTGGGATCGATAGGAATGTCCGGGCCAAGCGGACTCTGCTTCCCGCGAAACGGCGCGTACGAGACGCAATAAAGCTTCTCACCAGCGGCCAAAGGAGATGGCGGCATCTGGACCGTCGCGCCGAGCCATGCCCATGCCGCGGCGATCGCCGCCGCTGCAATCGCGAAAAGCGTGGTCGTAATACCCATCGAGACTGGTCCCGACCCCTGCTCGAGAATGAGATCTCGCTTATCTTGCCCCAAGGGTGGTGCCAAGCGCCATCAAACCGCAACGCCGGCGATTTCTTTCCGGAACAGCCTTTGCCATCTTGGCGTTACCTCAGCCGGCTGCTTTAATCGGATCGCGCCAGTGGCCGTTGCCGTAATGCTGACCGAATGGGTCTCCATGGGAGGTGGACCACCGACCGGCATGGCCAACAAATTCAGGACAATCATGCAGCGCTTTCGGATGCGTTTTGTGGCCGCCGCCCTTGGCGCGGCGATGATGTTCGTCGCCAATCCGACATTTGCCCAGAATAGTGAGCAAAAGCCGGCGGATAAGGATAAGCCGCAGGCCGGCGAGACGAAGGAGCCCCAGAAGAAAATTGACGAATTTGCCGAAGCCGAGCGGCTTTTGGAGGGCCCGGCTGCCAACCCGGAATGCTTGTGGCTGGGTCGGCGGGTCGTAAGCCTACTCTGGCGCGATGATCTCGATACTGCCTTCCGCCACCTTGACCTCTACGACCGGTTCGGCTGCCCGGCCGGTCACATCCAGGCTACTTTCCGCTGCCTCGTGCGTCAGGGCAATATCGATCCGAAGGCGACTGACACGCTTAACAGTCGCGTGCATGGCTGCTGGGTGAACCCAAATGCCGACGCGCAGGGCACGGCGGCCGTGCCGAGCGGGACGACCAACCGCTAACCTGTACAACTGTTCAGCAAGAGAGCCGCCAAGCTGTACAAACGTTCAGAATGACTTCGCTAAAGTTTGCCGAAGCGTTTCGCCGAACGATTTTTTTGTTCGCGCTGTTGTTTGCCTTGCATCAGCCATGACTGATCGCTACTTGTAACGACGCCTAATGCCAAGGTGCGCTAACAACACCTTGGTTGGACCTAGGGGACGGGTTCGGGTCTGCGCATTTTGCCCCGCGTGGTTGCCAGTTCTATGCGCACCGTCGCAGCCGTGGTGGCGCTCGTCGTCTGCGTGCATGCCGGTTTATGGACGCTCCTCCAACGGCACCAGGCGGCTTCCAACGTCGATGGCCCGCTCGCCAGTATTTCCTACTCGCCGTACACGCGATCACAGCATCCGGACTATGGCGACCGCCCGACTGCGGAGCAGATTCGTGCCGACCTGAAGATCCTGAGTCCCTATACGCAGGCGATCCGCACCTACAGTTCGACCGGCGGCGGTGAGCTGGTGCCCGCGATTGCCGCCGAGTTCGGTCTCAAGGTTACGCTTGGCATTTGGATCGACAAAAACGAAGCTCGCAACGAGCGGGAGATACAAGCCGCCATTGCGCTTGCCCGCCGCTACAGCAACATCAATGCGATCGTGGTCGGCAACGAGACCACGTTGCGCGCCGAAAAGTCGATTGATGATCTGGTGCGGCTCATCCAACGCGTAAAGCGACAAAGTCCGGTACCGGTCACCACGGGCGAAATTTGGACGGTGTGGATCGAGCACCCAGAGCTTGCTTCCGCGGTCGACTTCATCGCAGCCCACATTCTCCCTTACTGGGACGGATTCAGCGCAACTCAAGCCGTTGATAAGACCATCGAGTTCTATGACAAGCTGCGCGCCGCGCATCCGGGCAAGCGTATCGTAATTGCCGAATTCGGCTGGCCCAGCGCCGGCTACAACATGCGCCAAGCCGATCCAGGCCGCATCGAGCAGGCGAGCGTGCTGCGCGACTTCATTTCCCGCGCCGAAGCTTACGGCATCGACTACAACATCATCGAGGCATTCGATCAGCCGTGGAAGACCAATGAAGGCGGCGTCGGTATGTATTGGGGCGTGTTCGATGCCTCGCGCCACGCCAAGTTCGCTTGGAGCGGACTGGTGAGCGATCCAGACCATTGGAAGATCGGCGCCTTAGCAGTGCTGCTCGGTCTGCTAGTATCGATGCCGATCTTGGCGCGACGCGTTGCCACATTCGGGGAGGCCGCCGCGCTCGCAGTCGCCGCCAATGCAGTTGGCGCCTGGCTCGCCACAGTTTTCGCCTTCTGGCAAACTCATTATTTCGTGCTCGGGGCTGCTTTTGCGCTTGTGCTCGGTACTATCCTGCTTGCTCCGCTGGTCGCGATCGCGCTTGCGCGCATCGAAGAGATCGCGGTCGTTGTCTTCGGGCGTGGCCCGCGGCGGCTGATCGCGGCCGCCCTGCCGGCGCCGGCCGGCTTTGCACCGAAGGTCTCGATCCACGTTCCCGCCCACCGCGAGCCGCCGGAAATGCTCAAGGCCACGCTTGATGCAGTGGCACGGCTCGACTATCCGAATTTCGAGTGCGTTGTCGTCATCAATAATACGCCCGATCCTGCGCTTTGGCGGCCGATCGAGGATCATTGCCGCGTGCTGGGAGAGCGTTTCAAGTTCATCAACGAGGACAACGTCAGCGGCTATAAGGCCGGCGCGTTGCGACTCGCACTTACGCATACCGCTGCCGATGCCGAGATCATCGGAGTCATCGACGCGGATTATATCGTGCACCCCGACTGGCTCAAAGACTTAGTACCGGTCTTCGCCGATCCGAAAGTCGGTATGATACAGGCACCGCAGGACCATCGCGACGGCGATCGTTCGGTCATGCATCACGCGATGAATGGCGAATATGCCGGTTTCTTCGACATCGGCATGGTCCAGCGCAACGAGGCAAACGCTATCATCGTGCATGGCACCATGTGCCTGATCCGCCGCGCTGCGCTGACATCTGCCGGCGGCTGGCCGAGCGATACGATTGTTGAAGACTGTGACCTCGGCCTGCTGGTGCTCCAGCATGGCTGGCAGATTCATTACACAAACCGGCGCTACGGACACGGTCTGTTACCCGACACCTTCGAGGCCTACAAGAAGCAGCGCTACCGCTGGGCCTATGGCGGTTTCCAAATTCTGCGCAAGCATTGGCGTTATCTGCTGCCCGGCGCCAACGGCTTGACGCGAGAGCAGAAGCGCGAATTTGCAGTGGGCTGGCTCAACTGGCTAGGCGCGGAATCGATCGGGGTTGCTGTCGCAATTCTCAATCTCGTCTGGGTGCCTGTTGTTGCGTTTGCCGGCATCGCCATTCCCGACAAGATCCTCACTATCCCAATTCTGGCGGCATTCGTGATTACTCTGGGACATTTTGTGGCGCTTTATCGTGCGCGAGTCTCGATCCCCCCTGCGCAGATGGCCGGTGCCGTCATAGCTGCTATGTCAGTGCAATGGACGGTCGCACGCGCAGTCGGCGGCGGCGTATGGAAGGAAACCATGCCCTTCATGCGCACCGCCAAAGGAGGCGCGACCCGCAAGGGCACCGAATTCCCCGCGTTCTGGGAGGCAGTACTCGGAACCCTACTTCTGATCAGCGCGGTAGTCGTCCTCGCCACCAACTACAAACAAATTCGCGAGCTCCACGTATTCGCGGCCGTGCTCGTGGTCCAGAGTCTGCCCTTCCTTGCCGCGGTGGCGATGGCAGTGTTGGAAGACTCTCGTTTCAACGAATTTGCCTATTGGCGAAACGTCGAGGCAAAGGTGGCGGCCCAGTTGCCGCAACCTACTGCCATCGCTGAGGCGCCGGCCGAGCAGAAATCGGTGATCGGTAATCAGTAATCAGAAGCGGTGACTCAGGAAGCAGGGCCAGAACGGCCGTCGCTGATTAATTAGCGATTCCTGACTTGCCGTCATCCGGTCAATGCCGTTTCAACCAGCTTGATCCAATAGGAAGCCCCGTAGGGGATCGCCTCGTCATTGAAATCGTAGGCTGGATGATGGAGACCGGCGCCGTCGCCGTTGCCGACGAAGATGAAAGCACCGGGCCGCGCTTCGAGCATGAAAGAAAAATCCTCTGCGCCCATGACCGGCGCGACATCCTCGTCGACGCGCTCGCGCCCGACCACTTCAGCCGCGACCGACGCCGCAAATGCGGCCTGGCGCGTGTGATTACGAGTCACGGGATAATCGCGTCGATAGGTAAGTTTGGCGTTGGCGCCGTAGAGAGCGGCCGTTCCGGTCACGACCTCATTCAACCGTTTCTCCAAGAGATCGCGCACGTCGGGTGTGAGGCTGCGGGCCGTACCACGCAGGAGCGCAGTTTGCGGGATCACGTTGTCGGTAGAGCCGGCCTGAAAAACGCAGATAGAGATCACCGCAGCGTTGAGTGGATCGACATTGCGCGCAACGATCGACTGAATCTGATTGATGATTTGGGCGCCCACCAGCACCGTGTCGATGGACACATGCGGACGCGCGGCGTGTCCACCGCGGCCTTCGATCTCGATCGTGATACGGTCGGCAGCCGCCATCATCGGACCGGGTCGCAGCGCGAATTGGCCTACTGCAAGCCCGGGGTAGTTGTGCATCCCGTAGACTTCCTCGATGCGGAAGCGCTCCATTAGACCGTCCTGAACCATCGCCTTGCCGCCGGCGCCGCCCTCCTCCGCCGGCTGGAAGATCACAACCGCAGTGCCGGAGAAATTGCGCGTCTCGGCGAGGTAATGCGCAGCGCCGAGCAACATGGCAGTGTGACCGTCGTGACCGCAGGCATGCATTTTGCCGGGCACCGTTGATCTGTACGGCACGTCACCGATTTCCTCGATCGGCAGAGCATCCATGTCTGCGCGCAATCCAATGACTCGGCCGGCGTCCCTACCACCGCGAATGACGCCGACCACGCCCGTGCGCCCGATCCCGGTCACGACCTCGTCGCAGCCAAAGCTTCTGAGCTTATCGGCGACGGTGGCCGCGGTGCGGTGCACGTCATAAAGGATCTCGGGATTGGCGTGGATGTCGCGGCGCCAGGCGGTAATCTCGTCTTGCATGGCGGCAATTCGGTTGACGATCGGCATGAGCTTACTCCTCCCAGCGCATACGACCGGCCCCCATCGCCAACATAAGCTGACGCCCTCGACTTGGACAGGCCTGCAACGGCTGTCACTATTGACCCCGCGGCAGGCCGCCCGTACACACCCGCGCACCGGGCCCGTAGCTCAGTGGTAGAGCAACTGACTTTTAATCAGTAGGTCGCTGGTTCGATCCCAGCCGGGCTCACCATTCTGCGCCTGCGCCGAATGGCTCTCGGAGCCCCCTATGGCAAAGTCGAACGGTCAAGCGCTGCCGATCTTAATTGCAGGCGGCGGCATCGGGGGGCTGGCGGCGGCGCACGCGCTCGCGCGCAAGGGCCTCGCGGTTCGCGTCCTGGAACAAGCAGCTGAATTCCGCGAGATCGGCGCCGGCATCCAGCTCGGCCCCAATGTCTTCCGCGCGCTTGAGCGACTGGGTCTTAAGGAGGCGGTGCTCGCCGATGCCCACCGGCCGCCGGGACTCGAGATGCGCTGCGCGCTCACCGGCGAGCGCGTGACCCGCATCCCCCTACATGAGAGCGGCTTCGAAGAGCGTTTTCAGCAGCCCTACGCCGTTACTCACCGCCACGATCTCCATTCCGTCTTCATAAATGCCTGCGAGAGCAACAACCTCATCACGCTGGAGACCAGCCGCGCGGTTGAGGATTTCCAGCAGGATGACGCCGGCGTCACCGTCATCCTGCAGTCGGGCGAGCGCATCCGCGGCCGTGCCCTCATCGGCTGCGACGGCATGTGGTCGAAGGTACGCGACAAAGTCGTCGGCGACGGCAAGCCATTGGTGTCCGGCCATATCGCCTATCGCGCCGTGCTGACGCGCAAGGAGGTGCCGGACGATCTGTGGACGCCCGATATGGTCCTGTGGGCCGGCCCGCGCACGCACCTCGTTCACTATCCGCTGCGCCGCGCCGCGATCTACAACCTCGTGGCTGTCTTCCACTCCAAGCGTTACGTCGAGGGCTGGAATGCGGAGGCCGATCCAGGCGAACTGTGGGCGCATTTTGAAGGCCAGCGGCCCGAAGTGTTGCGCATGCTCGAGCGTATCGAGACCTGGCGCATGTGGGTGCTATGCGACCGCGAGCCAGTAAAGGAGTGGAGCAAAGGGCGGGTGACGCTTCTCGGCGATGCGGCCCACCCCATGCTGCAATATCTTGCGCAAGGCGCCTGCATGGCGATCGAAGATGCGGTCTGGCTCGCCGACAAGGCCAACGAAAATCCGGATGACCTCCCCGCGGCTTTCCGCACCTATGTGCAGCAGCGTTACCTGCGCACGGCGCGGGTGCAGATTATGGCGCGCGTCTATGGCGAGTTCTACCACGCACGCGGCCCGGCAGCGGAATTGCGGAATCAGATGCTCGGCCCACGCACGCCGGAAGAGGCCTACGACGGCATGGCGTGGCTTTACGGCGGGATGTAAGGGAGCGCTGATCGGGCCGTTGCTGTTTGCGACTTTATTCGTGCTGCCCCAGCTATCCCAGCGACGCCTTGACCCGCGCCGGACTGAGCGGCAGGTCGCGGATCCGCCTGCCGGTTGCGTTCGCGACGGCGTTGGCGATCGCGGCGGCCGCCGGGCCCAGCGAGGCTTCGCCGGCGCCGAGCGGACGTTCGTTCGGGCGGTTGATCAGCTCGACGTCGACGATCGGCGCTTCCGGCATGGTAAGGATCGGATAGCTCGCCCAGTCGCGCGTCCGAATGCCGCCTTGCTCGAAACGCACCTCCTCCTTCAAGGTCCAGCTCGCTGACTGGATGATCCCACCTTCGATCTGATTGGTCAGCCCATCGGGATTGATGATCAGACCCGCATCGACCGCGGCGGTGGCGCGAGGCACATGGATCTTGCCACTGTCGCGATCGATTTCGACCTCCGCCACCACGGCTACGTAGGAGGCAAGATTCTTATACCTGGCAAAACCAATCCCGCGACCGCGTACGCCGTCACCCGTCTCGCCATTCTTCCAGCCAACTTTGTTGGCGACCGCCTCGATCACGGCCCGTGCGCGCGGATCGCTGAGATGTGCTAGGCGGAACGCAACCGGATCCGCGCCACCCGCGTAAGCCAACTCATCCATGAAGGCCTCGACCGCGAACACGTTGGCATAGGCGCCAAGCGTGCGCAGCGAGGACACCCAGACCGGCATCTCCGGGATGAAGTGATTGACGATCCTGTGATTGGGCAAATCGTAGCCGGGGATGGCGTTGCGGTCGCTGCCGCCCGCCGGCAGCGGGATGTTGCGCGCAAGCGGCCGTTTCTGCGGCTGCGCAAGGCTCCAGCTTGCGAACAGATTGCTGCCGTCGGGCGCGCCAGGACGCACGCCGTGCGGGCCGCTCCACACCTCGTAGTCCCACCCAACGATTCTGCCGTCGGCAACCGCACCCCGCGCCTTCATCACCATGGCCGAGCCGTACGGCTCCCATGCAAACTCATCGTCACGCATCCATTGCACGCGCACCGGGCTACCGGGAACGGCGCGCGCGAGTAACGCCGCGTCGAGCGCAACGTCGTCGTGACCGTTGCGGCCATAGCAGCCCGCGCCTTCAGCGAAGATGCACCGAATCTGCGCGGAATCGATCTGCAAGGATCTGGCAAGGTCCTGCCGAAGCGCAAATACGCCCTGCGTATGCGACCAGATGGTGAATCTCCCGTCGCGGAATTCGGCAAGCGCGCAGGACGGCCCCATCGAGGCATGGGCGAGGTAAGGCTTCCGGTAGATCGCCGCAACCACGCGCGGGCCGCTAGGGCGCACACTCGTCTGCTTCTCACTGGCGACGGTGTCGACGCTCCGCAGGGACAGCAAATGCTCGTAGACCTTGTCCGTATCGGGGAGTTCAGTGCCGCTCGACCAGCGCGCGCCGCCGCTTAACGCAGCACGCGCCTTGATCGCCTGCTCCTCGCGCTCCGCGATGACGCCGATCAAGCTGCCGTTGCGCACGACGGCAACAACTCCGGGCATTGCCTTGACTGCGGATTCATCGACGGCTTCGAGCTTCGCGCCGTAACGCGGCGGGCGGACCGTACGGCCGTGCAGCATGCCCGGCAAGCGGATGTCCTGAACGTAGGCGGCACCGCCGGTAACTTTAGCCGGGATATCTAGTCTCTGAGCCGATTGTCCTACGAGCTTGTATTTTGAGGCGGTTTTCGGCGCGACCTTGGCCGTCGCCTCGCGCCTGAGATCGACGGCTGCAGCAAGCTCGCCGTAGCCGACCTTGCGCCCGCCAGGCGCGGCGATCACGCCTTCGGCGACGGTCAGCCGGTCCGCCGCCGCCCCGAGCCGCTTGGCAGCGAGATCGATGAGCACCACACGCACTTCGGCAGCAGCCATGCGCAGCGCCGCACCGCTGTTCTCGATCGACCGGCTGCCGTCTGTGTGTCCCTCGTTTGGCGTCCGACCGGTATCGCCGGAGATCATCTCGATCCGTGACATCGGCAAATCGAGCTCTTCCGCCGCGATCTGCGCGAGCGCAGTGAGGATGCCCTGCCCCAATTCCACCTTGCCCGTCAAAATGGTGGCGCTGCCCTCGGGATTGATGCGGATCCAAGCATCCAGCCTGCGGTTGTTCTCCAGGCTTCCGGGCAATCGTTCCTGTCCACGCGCAAGCTTCGGATCGAGCGAGAACGCAACGACGATGGCGCCGAGTCCGGCGGCAAATTCGCGACGATCGAAAGCGGGGCCGTTCACGTTCGTGTCCTCCAGCTTGCCTGCGCCGCCCGCAGCACTGCGCGAACGATGCGATTGTGGGTGCCGCAGCGGCAAAGATTGCCGGCGAGCGCCGCACGCACGTCACGCTCGCTCGGTCGGGGATTGCGGTCGAGCAGCTCTTTCGCCGACATGACCATGCCGCTGATGCAGTAGCCGCACTGGGCGGCCTGCTCGTCGATGAAGGCCTGTTGCAGCGGGTGCAGCTTGCTGGGCGAGCCCAGACCTTCGATGGTCGTGATCTCGTTTGTGGTCACGGTGCTGACTGGTGTGACGCAGGAACGCACCGCCTTGCCGTCGACCAGCACCGTGCAAGCGCCGCATTGCGCCAGGCCGCAACCAAATTTGGCGCCGTTGAGTTCGAGGTCGTTGCGGAGCGCGTAGAGCAACGGTGTATCCGGCTCGGCGGGAACCGAACGACTCGTCCCATTGACTCTCAGGTTGATGGCCATGCCTGCCGTCTCCACGGGCTGCCGCTATTCTTATTCTTCAGCGCGGTCATTTTGCGCCGTTACCGCCGCGGCGTCGAGCTCTCGTGCTGCTCTATTACAACGCCACGTCGCCGCGCGCCCAACTCTCGCGCGCGTCGGCGCAGAAGTCCGCGAACCTCTCCGCAGCAATCGCGGTGCGTATCCCCGCCATGAGATCCTGGTAATAAGCGAGGTTGACTGTCGTCAGCAGGATCGCGCCGAGCATCTCGTTGGCTCTGATAAGATGGTGAAGGTAAGCGCGCGAAAAATCGCGCGTCGCAGGGCACGTGCTCGTCTGGTCGATCGGTCGCGGATCGTCGGCGTGGCGTGCGTTCCTCAGATTGATCGGTCCGAAGCGCGTGAAGGCAAGACCGTGTCTGCCGTTGCGAGTCGGGAGCACGCAGTCGAACATATCGATGCCGCGGCCGACCGCCTCGAGCAAGTCCTCGGGCGTGCCCACCCCCATGAGATAGCGCGGACGGTCGGAGGGAAGCGCGCGCACGACACTCTGGACGATCCCGGGCATAACCTGCTGCGGCTCGCCTACGGCGAGCCCACCAATGGCATACCCGTCAAACCCGATATCGGTGAGGACGCGCGCGCTCTCGGCCCGCAGGGCCATATCGTCTCCGCCTTGGACAATGCCGAACAGCGCGTTGCCTTGTGGTGCCTGCTCGAACGCGCGTTTGCTGCGCTCGGCCCAAGCGAGCGAGAGTTGCATGGCGCGACGGAGCTCGGCCCCTGATGCGGGCAAGCGCAGGCATTCATCGAGCTGCATTGCGATGTCGGAACCCAGCAGAATCTGAATCTCGATCGCGCGCTCAGGAGAAAGTTCGACGACGGCCCCGTCGAGATGCGATCGAAAGATCACGCCCTTGTCCTCGACTTTGCGGAGCTGCGATAGCGACATGACCTGAAAGCCGCCGGAATCGGTCAGAATCGCGCGCGGCCAGCGCATGAACCCGTGCAGGCCGCCGAGCCCGGCGATCCGCTGAGCGCCCGGCCGCAACATCAGGTGATACGTGTTGGCGAGTACGATGTCGGTGCCGATTGCGCGCAATGTCTCGGGCGCGAGCCCTTTCACGGTTGCCTGGGTACCGACCGGCATGAATGCGGGTGTGGCGACGGTCCCGTGCGCAGTTGCGATCTCGCCGCGGCGAGCAGCGCCGTCATTGGCGAGCAAGCGGAAGGCGAAGGCGTCGGCCATCGATACATCTTAGCCGAGCGGACCGCATTCTTGTCTGCTGCCTTCCGCCCGCTTATGGCTGGAACAGCAGGCAGGCATCGCCATAGGAGTAGAATCGGTATGCCGCAGTGATCGCATGCGCATAGGCGCGCTTGATAACGTCTAGCCCGCAAAACGCCGCGACCAGCATGAAAAGGGTCGAGCGCGGCAAGTGAAAATTAGTGAGCATCACGTCGACTGCGCGGAAACGATAGCCTGGTGTGATGAACAAGGCGGTCTCCCCCTGAAATGGATGGATGATGCCGTCGTCCGCAGTGGCACTTTCCAAGAGTCGCAGCGAGGTCGATCCCACCGCGACGATACGGCCGCCTTCCTGCCGCACCTGGTTGAGCGCGTCCGCCGTCTGTGCGGTGATGCTGCCTTGCTCCGCGTGCATGCGATGTTCGGCGGTGTCGGCGGTCTTGACCGGAAGGAACGTCCCGGCCCCGACGTGCAACGTTACCGTATGCAGGCTGATCCCGCGCGCAATCAGGGATGACGTGAGCGAATCCGTAAAGTGGAGCCCTGCCGTGGGAGCCGCGATCGAGCCCTCCGCATGCGCGAATATGGTTTGGTAGTCGGCCCGATCGCGCTCGTCGGGCGGGCGCCGGATGTAGGGCGGCAGCGGCATGGCACCGCGCTCGTCGATCGCCTGGTCGAGCACAGGCCCATGAAACGCAAAAGCGAGCGTGACTTCGCCGTCTTCGCCCTTGGTTTCGACGGTGGCGTCGAGCTGACTGAGAAAGCAAACCTTACCCTCGTCCCCGAACCGTACGACGTCGCCTGGCGTCAGCCGCTTGGCGGGTTTGACGAAAGCGCGCCAGCGCGAGCCGTCGAGGCGCCGGTGCAGTGTCGCCTCGATGGCGGGCTCCGTCGCGCCCCGGCCGAGGCGCCGGCCGCGTAGGCGCGCCGCAATGACTTTGGTATCGTTGATCACAAACGCGTCACCCGCGCGCAGCAGGTCGGGCAAATCGCGCATGCCCCGGTCATCGATCTCCGGGCTCGAGCCTGGACGCACGACCAGGAGCCGCGCTGCATCCCGCGGCGAAACGGGGCGCAAAGCAATCCGGTCGGGGGGCAGTTCAAAATCGAACAGGGCGGTGCGCATGGCCCTTCATACAAGCGCCCGCGCGGCAGGTCATCGCCTAGCCCAAGCCGCACTACGAAACCGACCTCGGGCTTTGTCCGGCCTCTGATCGAGCACACACAAGCGCGGCCGTAGATTCATACCAGCAAGCCAAACGGCTCCCCCCGAATGAAGATTATCAACGCACTTCAATCCGACCTGTTCGGAGCGGGGTGCAAATTTGCCGGATGGCACCCGCGCCCGCCCGGATTGATCCATCTGAGGATCGCGAAAGTCCCATGCTGGTGTCGTGGTTGCGTCAAATGATTTTCACAGGCATGGCGTAGGCGTTCGGATCCGCAGAAAGACAAGGCAGGAGAGGTCAATGGGCGCCGTCATGGTGAGATGTCCGCAGACCGGACGGGACATCCCCACCGGTCTGGTCACCGATCGCAAGAGTTTTGAGTCCATGCCGGTCTTCTTCGCGCGGGTCCACTGCCCGATTTGCCGAACCGAGCATGAATGGTTCCCAAAAGAGGCGTGGGTGTGCGAGGCCGAACCGCGCGCGCAGGGCACCGCGTTAATTTGATTTCTTTCCGGCGATAACGCGATGGAACGGCCACCATTCACAGGTCGCGTTCCAAAGCAATCGGCGCGCGAACGCGGCTCACACGATCATCCATCCGCGCCCATCTTGGCCGAGATGATTCGGTCCGGCTCGATAACCGGCTCGCCCCGCTTGATCTTGTCGACGTTTGCCATGCCTTCGGTCACTTGTCCCCAGACGGTGTATTTGCCGTTGAGAAAAGGCGCATCAGCAAAGCAGATGAAGAACTGACTGTCGCCGGAATCCGGGGATTGCGCGCGCGCCATCGAGACGGTGCCCCGGCGGTGCGGCTCGTTGTTGAACTCCGCCTTGAGCTTCTTGCCGGAGCCGCCGGTGCCTGTGCCATGTGGGCAGCCGGTCTGCGCCATGAAGCCGTCGATGACGCGATGAAACGCGACGCCGTCATAAAAGCCCTCGCGCACCAATTCCTTGATGCGTGCGACATGGCCGGGCGCGAGGTCAGGACGCATGAGAATGACGACCTGACCTTTGGTGGTTTCAATTGTGAGCGTGTTCTCGGCATTCGTCATGAGTTTTCTCTGCTTGTCTGAGCTTGCGATCGTCAATTAACCGTATGGTGAACGGCCGGCCGGCCAATGCGTTCCCGAGGGCATCGCTGAACGGCAGTGGCGCGCAACGTTTGATCATTTTGGCCACGGCAATGCGATAAGCCAGCCGTTCATCATCCGACGCGCCGGTGGACTCGAATGTGATCCTCGGGTGTCCGAAGAGTTCGCCGTTGCGGCGGAAGCTCATCCGCACCGTGATCTGCATGCCCGCATGCGACTGGTCGATGGGCGCAGGAACCCAGCAGGCCCGCAGCGCCGCGCTGACCTCATTAAGCGTATTGAGCGGCAGTTGAGGTCCTTGCGCGAGCGCCTCCCCTACAGGCGGAACGAGCGCCAGCGCCCCCGCCAAGGCACGCAGCCATTTGATCACGGCTGGTCGCGATGCCGACAAATGGCAGCAGCGATTGGCCGGCCTGCGAATGGCCCGTGCACGCCGATCCTCCTTGTCAGTGTGCGTCGGCGGCGATCTGCACACGGATCATGCGGTCGGGATCGACCACCGGCTCGCCCTTCTTGATCTTGTCGACCACTTCCATGCCGGACAGCACTTCCCCGACAACCGTGTACTTGCCGTTGAGGAAGGATCCATCGGCATACATGATGAAGAACTGTGAATTCGCCGAGTTCGGATCGTTGGCGCGCGCCATGCCGACAGTGCCGCGCTTGAACGGCACATTGGAAAATTCTGCGGGCAGATTGGGATATTTCGAGCCGCCCGTGCCGTCGCCGCGGGTCCCGTCGCCGGTCTGCGCCATGAATCCAGCAATAACCCGATGGAATGGCACGTTATCGTAATACTTCTCGCGCGCCAGCAATTTGATGCGCTCCACGTGCTTGGGAGCGATGTCGTTGCGAAGCTTAATGACGATGCGCCCGTATTTGACATCGATGAGGAGCGTGTTCTGCGGATCGGCGCCAGGCGGCAGTTGTTGTTGCGCGAGGGCGGGCGCCATAAAGATCAGAGCGGCCAAAGCTGCGAGCAGGCGGATCATGGAATCTCCCGGGTTCAACGACCGGACGTGCCGGCGAACTTTGCTTTCAGGCGGGTGGCAACGGGCGGCGGAACGAACAGCGAGACGTCGCCACCCATGGATGCGATCTGCCGCACCAGTGTGGCGGTGATCGGGCGAACCGTCGGCGCGGCCGGCAGAAAAACGGTCTGCACCGCGGGCGCCATGGCCGCGTTCATGCCCGCCATTTCCACCTCATAATCGAAATCACTCGCGCTGCGCAGCCCACGGATCAGGAGCGTCGCGCCCTCGCGCTGCGCCGCGGCGACGACGAGATCGGCGAAGGTGATGCAAGCAAAATCGCAGCCGCTCGCGCGCGCGAGTGCGCCGCAAGTTTCATCAACCATCGCACGCCGTTCTGCAGCCGTGAACAAGGGCGCCTTCCCGGGGTGGGTGCCGATCGCGAGAACCAGGCGGTCGGCCAACCGGATGGCTTGGCGCACAACGTCGAGGTGTCCGTTGGTAACGGGATCGAACGACCCCGGGAAAAGCGCGGTGCGCGGCATGAGTGGCGGTCTAGCGTGCGCTCCGGGGGGCCGCAAGGTCGGCGGCGGGGCGTTCGCGCTAACGAATACCTAGCTCCTCAAGGCCGCATCACCGCCCGGCCGTGGCGCCCAGGTTTCACAAAATCTTGTTCCTCCTCATGCGCTTGCGGCCTTTCTTAGATCGGAACTCTGAGCTCGCGTGCGCTTGTGCCGTGGCGGCATCCCGGCGCAATGGCGGATGGACGAATGGAAAGTGTGTCGGGTCGGCCTGGCCCCCGCGTGGCCGGGTTTTGCTTCCGAGCACTCGCCAAACGCTAGTATCGTCTGTATCGGGCACAAACAGCGCCGACACGTTTCATGGAAATCACCGCTGCCGTGGTGCGCGAGAAGTTCGGCGCCTTCGCGATCGAGAAGGTCGAACTCACCGATCCGCGACCGGACGAGGCATTGGTCAGGATCGTGGCCAGCGGCATGTGCCAGACCGACCTGCACGGCCGCGATGGCTACTACAACATGCCTTATCCCGCGGTGTATGGCCACGAAGGCGCAGGGGTAGTGGAGGCCGTCGGCACGAGGGTCACAAAATTCGCGCCTGGCGATCACGTCGTCATCTCGTTCCCCTGGTGCGGCGCTTGCCCGAATTGCCGGCGCGGCATGCCGTTCCACTGCATGAAAAGCGTGGACCTGAAGACGCGCGGGACGCGTCCTGACGGCTCCACGCTCATGAGCAAGAATGGCGCTCCGGTTTACAGCGCCTTCTTCCAGCAATCCTCCTTCGCAACCCACGCCATCGCCAACGAACGCTACATGGTGAAAGTCAAGAAGGATGCCCCGCTGGAGTTTCTCGGACCGTTTGCCTGCAGCGGGCAAACGGGCGCCGGTGCAGTACTTAATTCGATGCGGCCGGAACCGGGAGATTCGTTCGCCGTCTTCGGAGTGGGCGCCGTCGGGCTAGCAGGGCTGATGGCGGCCAGAATAGCCGGATGCGAGCCAATCATCGCCGTCGACGTGCACGAGCCGCGGCTCGCGCTCGCACAGGCGCTCGGTGCGACGCACGTGATCAACCACAGGGGACGCACCGACGTGGTCGCGGAGATCCGCAGGATCACCGGTGAGGGCGTGCGCTTCTCGCTTGAGACATCGGCGCAGCCCGCGGTGTTGCGCGAATCGGTCGAGGCGCTGATCGCTGCCGGGACCTGCGTTCTTCTCGGGAGCGCCCGTCGCGGGACGGAGGTCTCATTCGAAATGCCGTTTTTGCAATTCGGCCGCATGGTCCGCGGCGTGATCCAGGGCGAAAGTCGGCCGCAGGAGTTCATCCCCCAGCTCGTCGACTTCCTCATGCAAGGAAAAATGCCGGTCCAGCGGATGATGACGTTCTATCCGCTCGCCGACATCAATCGCGCGGCGCAACACTCTTCGGACGGAACGACGATCAAGCCGGTGCTGCGCATGCCGAATTGAGGCGTCGCGGGATGTGTGTGGTATTGTTGGTCGCCAAGATTACTTCCGGTTAGCCGACCTAACGATCCATATAGTAATGCCGCGAAGCCTTTCCTGTCTTGCTGTGGTTGTCCTTGTCGCGATTCAATTTGGCGGCACGGCGAGCTTTGCGCAAAGGCCACCAACCGAACGGGAGCTGCGTATCTACGCCGGGCTGCACGACGCCGCTGCCCGCGGGGACGTCGTGGAAATCGAGCGACTGATCCGAGAAGACGAAAAGCCGAATATTCAAGATGCCAACAGCCGCACCCCTCTGCATGTGGCGGCGTTCCTGCGCCAACACGCTGCGGCGCGGGTGCTCCTGCGGCTAGGCGCCAATGTGAATGCGCTCGATGCCCAGCGCTACGACATTCTCACGATAGCGGCGGTGAACGACGATCTGGAAATGGTCAACATCGCTCTGGAGGGCGGCGCCAACGCGCGCGCCGTCACCAGTCTTTATAACGACACTGCGCTGATCGCAGCGGCCCATCGCGGGCACGTGGAGATCGTGCGCGTCCTCATCGCGGCGAAGGCGCCGCTCAACCACGTCAATGATCTCGGCCGAACCGCATTGCTCGAGGCGGTCGTGCTCGGCAGCGGCGGCACTAAGCATACGGCAACGGTCGAAGCATTAGTCAAAGCGGGTGCCGATGTCACGCTGCCCGACCGACACGGCACGACGGCGCTGCAACATGCCCGTACCCGCGGCTATTCGCAGATCGCACGGATTCTGGAGCAGGCCGGCGCGCATTGATCCCTCGTCCCCGCGCGAGCGCACCGCAACGTCGCAACGCGAAGCTACGAGCTTTTTGGCACTTCGCTGGAGCGTTGCAATTGCGCACGAATAAATGCACCAGCCGACGCGATTGCACGGCGGCCATCCTCCAGCTGGGCCGCCCAGAGGTGCCAAGCATGAATCATGTGCGGCCAAATCTCCAGGTTGACCCGCACATCAGCGGCCCCCGCCCGGCGCGCGATACGCAGCGCATCGTCGAGCAGCGTCTCGGCTGAGCCGACCTGCACGAGCAAGGGAGGCAAGCCGCCAAGATCCGCATGGAGCGGTGAGACCAACGGATCAGCCGGATCTCTACCAGCCAGGTATGCGGAGGCCAGCTCCTCGAGATAGGACTTCGAAATCAGAGGATCCACGTTCGCCTTGTCCGCCAGGCTTGCACCGGTCATCTGCAGGTCAACCCAGGGCGATACCAGCCAAGCGCAGGCGGGGAGCAGTTGTCCGGCATCGCGCAGATTCGTTATAAGCGCCAGCGCGAGGCCGCCACCGGCGCTGTCCCCACCGATTGCTATCTTGGACGGAGCAATCCCCTGATCGAGGAGGAAATGGTAGGCCGCACGTGCATCATCGACGGCTGCAGGGAATGGGTGCTCGGGCGCGAGGCGGTATCCCACCGCGAGCGTACGCGCGCCGGCCGCGCGCCCGGCCTCGGTCACCATGCCGCGATGGCTCACGATCGAGCCTGAGCAATAGCCGCCGCCGTGAAAAAATAGGACCACGCACGAGGAATCGCTGCCCGGCGCCAGTGACCATTCGGCGGGAACCCCGTTGGCACGGGCCGGCTCCAGCCTGATGTCGCCGGAAGCCGGAGAAATCGAGCCAATCGCATCGAGCCGTTCGCGTCGTTCGGCAAAGCCGGCCGGCCTGGGCTTTGAACGCAGTAATTCGCGAACAGCATCGATCCCGCTGCTGGACATGGACAGATTCTGCGTCTGGGTTGGACGCCTCCCTGCGAGGTTCAGATGGCGCTGTCAAAATCGACGACGCGTATCAGAAGTGAAATGTTGAGTCCTGTTGTGGCGGCGTGTCTGGTACCTAAGGAACATCCTCGCCGCGTTCGATGCGGCGCATCAGCCGCTCCAGCTTCTCCGAGGGTTTGGTACGAAGATCAGCGTCGTACATTCGACGAAGCTGTTCGGCGATTGCAAACAGAGTCTCCGTCCCCAAACGAACAACGTTCTGCTTTTTATCTTCGTTGTCGGGAACGGACATCTCAGATTGGCCTAGCTCGGAATACGCAACAAAACTGTTCGCCGAAAGCCGCCAACGCTGGCGCAGGCCGGAAGGTTCCTTCTCCTTGGACCCTGGTCTGGCGCGAGGCTTGTACTCTCTAGATTGGAGGCGGGCTGTTCGCAGCACGCACGGCGCGCCTCACGCGAGCAATCATAAGGTGTCGAAACAGAGAGGACAAATGAGTCGTCTACGCACCTTAGCGGCAACCCTCGCCGCGCTAGGCCTCTCGCTCGCCAATGTTGTCACCGCATCTGCCGAAGCTTACCCGACGCGGCCCATCAAGATCATTGTTCCGACGCCTGCCGGCGGGCCGGTCGACGTAATCGCCCGCCTCATTGGCAATTGTCTGGCCTCGTCCTCGGCCAAGCGGTGGTGATCGACAATCGGCCTGGCGCCGGCAACACAATCGGCTCCAAGGAAGCGGCGCAGGCCGAACCTGACGGCTACACGCTGCTCTATTCGAGCGCGAGCGGACTCGTGCTCGCCCCCATCCTGCAGAAGAATGCCGGCTATGATCCGCTCGCCAGCTATGACCCGATCGTTTTGGTGGCGCAGAGTTCGAACCTGCTGGTCGTCCACCCGTCGCTCCCAGTCAATTCGGTGCAAGAGCTCGTCGCCTATGCGAGGGCGAATCCGGGAAAGGTGAACTTCTCCTCGGGCGGTATCGGCGTGCTGCCGCATTTGATGGGCGAACGGTTCAAGTCAGCGGCTTCGATCGATATCGTACACGTCCCCTACCGAGGCGGCGGCCCTTCGATCAACGACCTCCTCGCCGGTCAAGTGCAGATGACGTTCGAGGGCACGAGCGTGCTCCTGCCACTCATTCGAAGCGGCAAGCTTCGCGAGCTCGCCACGACCAGTGCCAAACATATCTCGGAGCTGCCGGACCTGCCGACGATGGCCGAGAGCGGATTTGCCGGGATTGTCTCGACCAGTTGGACTGGGCTCTTGGCGCCAGTGCGCACGCCGCGCGCGGTGATCGACAGGCTCAACGCTCAAATCAATGAGGGTCTCGAATCGCCGCAGCTTAGATCTGCGCTCGCCACGCTCAGCAATCACCCGTTGGGCGGGACACCGCAGGATTTCACCGAGCTGATCAAGAGCGACATCGGCAAATGGGAGCCGATCGTGAAGGCTCTCGGGCTCAAGGCGGATTGAAAACCGCTCTTATTTTCAGCCCGAGCCGCAAGAGCCGCAATTCGGGTTTGGCCTGCGGCTCGCAACGACCGGTCACCTGCCTTCTTGATGCGGTGTTAGCTGCCGTTCTGATCACCGTCCTCGCTGATGCGCTCGACCGAGACCACGCGCTCGCCTTCCGCGGTATCGAACACGATCACGCCTTGGGTCGCGCGGCCGGCAATGCGGATGCCCTCGACGCGCGTGCGGATAAGCTGGCCCCCATCCGTGACCAACATGATCTGGTCCTCGTCCTCAACGGGAAACGAGGCCACGACAGGCCCGGTCTTGCCAGTTACTGCCATGGCGACAATCCCTTTGCCGCCGCGGCCGGTGGTACGGTATTCGTAGGAAGACGAGCGTTTCCCGTAGCCGCGCTCGGAGACCGTAAGCACGAACTGCTCCGCCGCTGACATTTCCACGTAGCGCTGTTCGCCTAGTTCGATTGCGCCCGTCGCCTCCTCCACATCGGGCGCAATTTCCTCCACTTCACCAGCGATTCCGCGACGCACGGCGCTGGCGCGCTTAAGATACGCCACGCGCTCGTCAGCGCTGGCGTCAACATGGCGCAGGATCGACATCGAAATAACTTTGTCTTCGGCAGCCAGCCTTATTCCGATATCGCCGATTGTATCGCGACCCTTCTTCAAAGAAGTTTTGCTCGCAGGAAACCGTATGCACTGACCTTCTCGGGTTGTAAGAAGGATGTCATCGTGATCGCTGCAGAGTTCAACACTCGCAATAGAGTCGCCATCCTCCAATTTGATTGCCTTGATGCCTGAGGGGCGAACGTCAACATAGTGATCGAGGGCTATTTTCCGAACGATGCCGTTCGTCGTGGCGAACATCAATTGAAGACCCGCCCATTTAGTTTCGTCCTCGGGCAAGGGCATTATTGTCGTGATGCGCTCGTCCTGCTGCAGCGGGAGAATGTTAATCAGCGCCTTGCCGCGCGCCTGTGGCGCCGCCTGCGGCAGGCGCCACACCTTGTCCTTGTAAACCCGGCCAAGGGAGGAGAAATACAAGACAGGCGTATGCGTGGAGGCCACGAACAGACGCGAGACGAAATCCTCCTCGCGCGTCTGCATGCCGGCGCGACCCTTGCCCCCGCGCCGTTGCGCGCGATACGTCGACAGCGGCACGCGCTTGACATAGCCGAGATACGAGACGGTGACCACCATGTCCTCGCGGTGGATGAGATCTTCTTCCTCGACTTCGCCTTCCTGCTCGAGGATGACCGTGCGGCGCGGGGTAGCAAACTTCTCACGCACGGCCCTGAGCTCGTCTTTCACGATGCTTTGGATGCGCGCGCGCGAGCGCAAGATGTCGAGATAGTCGGCGATTTCCTCGGCAAGCTTGTCCAGCTCGGCCTTGATCTCGTCGCGACCAAGCGCGGTAAGACGCTGCAGGCGCAGGTCGAGGATGGCTTTGGCCTGCTCGGCCGAGAGTTTATACGTGCCTGTCTTCGACACCTTGTGGCGTGGATCGTCGATCAGGGTGATCATGGCCTCCACATCGCGCGCCGGCCAATCGCGCGCCATCAAGGTCTCTCGCGCCGTGTTGGCGTCGCTCGAGCCGCGGATGAGCTTGATCACCTCGTCGATATTGCTGACGGCAATGGCCAGCCCGACCAGCACGTGGGCGCGATCGCGCGCCTTCCCGAGCAAATACTTGGTGCGGCGGGAAATCACCTCCTCGCGGAAGGCGATGAAGGAGGTGAGCAGGTCCTTGAGATTCATGACCTGCGGGCGGCCGCCCTCGAGCGCGACTACGTTGGCACCGAAGGTCGATTGCAGCGGCGTGTATCGGTACAGCTGGTTGAGTACGACATCCGCCATGGCGTCGCGCTTGAGCTCGATGACGACGCGATAGCCCTCGCGGTCGGATTCGTCGCGCAGAGCGGCGATGCCGTCGATTTTTTTGTCCCGCCACAGCTCGCCAATTCGCTCGACCATCGCCGCCTTATTCACCTGGTAGGGAATCTCGCTGACGATGATCGCCTCGCGCTCGCCGCGCAGAGTTTCGATCTCCACCTTGCCGCGCATGACGATCGAGCCACGGCCGAAAGTGTACGCGGTGCGGATGCCCGAATGACCGAGAATGATGCCGCCGGTCGGGAAGTCGGGACCCGGGATGATGCCGATCAGTTCCTCGACACCCAGCCCAGGATCCTCGATGAGCGCAATGCAGGCATCGATCACCTCGCCGAGGTTGTGCGGTGGAATGTTCGTCGCCATTCCAACCGCGATGCCGCCTGCTCCGTTTACCAGGAGGTTCGGGAACCGTGCCGGCAGAACCACCGGCTCTTTCTCGTTGCCATCGTAGTTCGGTTGGAAATCGACGGTCTCCTTGTCGATGTCGTCGAGCAGCTCCATGGCCGCCCTTGCCAACCGGCATTCGGTGTACCGCATGGCTGCGGGCGGATCGCCGTCGACCGAGCCAAAGTTGCCCTGCCCGTCGATGAGGGGCAGACGCATGGAGAAATCCTGCGCCATGCGCACCAGCGCGTCGTAGATCGCCTGGTCGCCATGCGGATGGTATTTGCCCATCACATCGCCGACCACGCGCGCCGACTTCACGTATTTCTTGTCGGGCGTATGCCCGTTCTCATGCATCGAATAGAGGATGCGGCGATGCACCGGCTTGAGCCCGTCGCGCGCATCCGGCAGCGCGCGCGCCACGATCACGCTCATGGCGTAATCGAGATAGCTGCGCTTCATCTCCTCGGTGATCGAGACCGGGCGAATATCGGACGGGCCGGGCGCTTCCGGTTGCTGGTCGTGGTTGTCGGCCAAGGGAAATCCAGTGGTGAGGTTTGTGCTTAGCTGATTCAGCCACCAGAGGCTACCCAAAAACGCGCCAAAGGCAGGCGATTTTCATATGGTGATTCAGATATTTATGGTCAAGTCACGGCGAAGGGTCAGCGCCTTCAGCCATGCCCAATATAGGAAGGTTTTTTGGTGCGTCGTTAGTGGCCGAACACCACCGCATGCATGATGCGGCCGGGTCAAATACGCGGGCTGTCTCTTGCCTGAAATATCTCAGCGACTTAGCGCGCTCACGGTTGGGAACATTGCGGCAACGCCTAGAGCTTTGGACCCAAGTTGGACCCAAGGGCGTCAGCGCTTCAAAATGTTTCCTGCCATCATCCCGATAACCGCGGCCGCACTCGTGTCGGCCTTGCGCGTGCGCTTGGCGTAGCTGCGCAGGAGCACTGCGGGATCATGCCCGCATCGAGCCGCCACGACATGCACGGGCACGCCGGCGTCAAGCAGTAGGGTTTCATGTGTGCCGCGTAGATCATGGAGACGCAGATCGAAACCACGCTTCCGCGCACGCTTTTTGAACTCCGTCGTCGTGGTGTTGGGATTGCGGAGCCTCGTGAATGAGAAATCTTCGCCTGGCGCCGGCGGATTGGGGAACATCAACGCATCGGCGGGGAGCTTGACCAGTGAAAGATCGACCGCGACACCATCGGGCACGCCGGCTATTAGGCGCAGATGTTTCTCGCGCTCGGCGGTCAGCAGCGCCAGCAGGCTATCGTCGATCGTGATGGTGCGCGTCCCCCGTGCCGTCTTGGGAGCCTTGAGGGCGAGCGCTTGCCCTGTGACGTGATCAACGGCACGCTCGATGCGCAGCGTCTTGGCCTTGCCATCAAGGTCGCTCCACCGCAACGCCAGTATCTCGGAACGGCGCGCGCCGGTGAACGCTGCAACGGCGACGATCGGGAACAAAACCGAGTCCCGGAAGCCCTCGACCAAGGTTCGTAGCTGATCTTGGTCAAGTACCGTGCCGTGATCAGCCTCGCCCGGAGACGGTATCTTTTCGGCGCGCTCCAGCGGATTGACTGCGAGCATTCCCTTGCGCACCGCGGTCGAAAGGCACGAGCCGAGCACCACATGCACATATTGGGCGGTGGAGGCAGCGACCTTGCCCTCGAGCTTGCAGTACAAAGCATCAAGTTCGGTCGCTTGAATCTGTTGCAACGGCCGGGACCCAAGCACGGGCACGACGTGAACGCGCAGAAGCTGACCATAGCGCGCCAGTGCGCGGCCTCCGACTCCCCGCTGTCGGCGCCCTGGCGCCCCGATGGCAAGCCATTGCGCTATCCATTGCCCAAGTGTGATTTTGTCCGGCGCCACGTGTGTGCCGTCATCGCCGCTCTTGAGTAGCCGGCGCAGCTCTTTGCGCGCGTCCGACAATGAACCGTGAAACGTTTGGGTGATGCGCTTGCCCTTGACGCGGTAGCGTAGGCGCCAAGAATTTTTGCCGCGCTCGTCAATTCCGCCGTCACCGCGATCGCGTCGCTTCGTCATTTGTTTTCTCCGTGTGTGAGGTCAAGATCGCGCATGGCCTGCGCTTGTCCGTAATAAAGGGACCCTGAGGGCTTCTTCTCCCCTTCAGCATGAGAAAGCAGCGCGAACTCCGGTATGTTGACCAGCGTAACCAGCGTACGTGCGACTTCCTCGGGTGTCGCGTATTTCGGGTAAGGACTGACCCCGACGATGCCGGGGGGCGCCACTCCATCGAGGAGCTGCATTACGGCTGACTTGAAAGCCTCGAAGTCGAAGCGGTTTGTGCGCCAGCTGAAATTGTGAGTGACGATGCTCGCCACCTCGGTGACATCGTGATCAATGGCGGCGTCAGCGTCGGCGGTGCTGGAAAAACCAAGGCCACGAGCGTAAATGGTCATCCGCTCGATGAGGTAACAAAGCCCTCGAGTCGGCCTGTCAGCCGGCGTGGCTGCTTTTAAAGCATAATCAAGATACCCCTCGGTCGTTCGTGAAAGCGTCGTTCTGCTCGATTTGGCCTCGCGCTCAAGGCGGACGCGGACCTCGGGGTCAACACGGATCAGCATAGCTACCCGGCGCCGGCCCGTAGGCTTGCGGCCCGAACCTTTGCGTCGGCCGCCCCTTGCCATGACCTCCCCTTTGAAATCCGGATACCGAAATGTATCCGTACAGTATTGACCTAGATACGTCAACCTCCTATCGAGTTAGACAAAACCAAATTCGATCCGATGGGGGATTTCAATGACAGAAAAAAGGCAGAAACCGCTGACGATCAGCGTCCCGGAAGCCGGCAGACGATACTTCGGGATTTGCCGCGACTCCGCATACGCCGCCGCCAAGCGCGGCGACATCCCGACGATCAGGGTCGGGAGGCTTTTGCGCGTTCCGGTGCGATTGCTGGAGGCCTTAATTGATGACGCTGCAATGAAACGCCGTCATCGCGCCGCGCGCGATCAGGTCACCGCCGCTTAAAGCGAAACGCCGTCCTTCGACAGGACGGCGCTCGCATTTTCCACATAGGGCTAAGCAGCCTCTCTCGCGAGGCGCTGTGTAGCCCAAAGCGGCCAAGGCCGCAAGGAGCCTGCACATGCCTACGACCCTCCCGAAAATTTCTTTCGCTTTTAAGCGCAGCGTGCCCGCCCATCCCCGCCGGGTTGTTGGGGACACGCGCAGCGTCACCTTAAGCCCGCAATTCAGCGTCTACGACGGCCGCGACCGCGTTGGTTCGTATCGACGTGACGGCGACCGCTTCATGGCGTTCGACCGTCGCGGTTGCGGGCTAGGCACCTTTCCGACAATGCGCGAGGCCGCTGACGCCATCTGCGCGAAGAGGGCTTCGTGACCACGCGCCGTCGCCTACCCGATCGAAGGTTGAGCGAGAGCTTCGACATCGAGATCGGCGGCTTGGAATACACGGCGACGGTGTCGCGTTTCTCGGACGGCCGCATCGGCGAAGTTTTTCTTGGCAACCACAAATCCAATAGTTCGGCCGACACGGCCGCCCGCGACAGCGCGATCGTATTCTCGATCGCCGTACAGCACGGCGCCGATCCCGAAACGATCCGCCGAGCACTCTGCCGCGATAGTCAAGGCCGGGCCTCCGGGCCGCTCGGTGCCGCTCTCGACAAGATCGCAGGGTTCAAGTCATGACCGCAGCCATTCTCCCGTTTCCCCACCGGCCGGTGCGCGTTGTGCCGCGCGCGATGGCGGATGGTTGGTTGTGTGGCGCGCGTGCGGTTGGCTGCATGGATCGCGCAACGCGGCTTTAGCCGACGCGCACGCGATCGCTACGGCTCACAATGTCACCATTGAAACAACTCGGCGATTTGGCGCGCCGACCGAGCTGATCGTCGTGCGCCAACAGCACAAGGAGAATGCAGACATGGCATTCCAACAGAAACCTAATCGCGGCTCGCTCTTCAAGAACGACGAAAAGTGCAAGGAAGAGGATCGCGACTATGCCGGCAGCATCAACATCGAAGGCCGTGAGTTTTGGCTGAGCGGATGGCTCAGCGAAACGAAGAAGGGCAGCAAGTATCTGAGCTTGGCTGTCAAACCCAAGGATAAGTAGAGCAGCGAGAAGCTGAAAGCGACGGAGACATGACCATGACGGACGAGGAGAAGACAGTGCACAAAATGACAGTGGAGCAAACGATGGAACAAACAGTCGAACAGTGGCTCGCGATCCGTAAGCAAGCCGGGCTCCAAATCGATCCGGAGACCGCTGAGGTTGAGTGGATATATGCGCAAATGTTCGATCCCTACGGTGTCAAACCCGTTCCCGAGGAATACTGGTGTGTCGGGCGGGAGTACTTCGCCCGTTCTCCTGGAAGCGACGTGTGGGTCTGGTTTAGCGATCTGCCCGACGCCACCCGCGACGCCTTATGGAAAAAGCACAGTTCAAAGTTGGCGTTTCCGGCAGGATTCGAGGATTGCCCGTTCTAGTAGGTATCGAATTCGTGACCGAGCGCTCCTGGCGTGACTTCGATGGACGACGGGATTCAATTTTGAAATCTGGGGAGGGGCGGCATGAAGTCCGCCGACGAGATACTGGCCGAGCACGGCATCAAGCTCGAAAGCCCGGCCCCCGGCCGCTACTACGCCATCTGTCCGCGGTGCTCGCATACGCGTAGCAAGGAGCATCAGAAAGCCAAGGTGCTCGGCGTCACCATCGAAAATGACCGCGCGCATTGGGGATGCAACCATTGCGGTTGGACCGGACCCGAGAGAGGCAACGGTAATGGTCGCGATCGCGATCGCGCGGGCTTCGAAACCTACGATTACTGCGACGCGGACGGCACTCTCAAATTCCAGAAGGTGCGCAATCCACCGGGATCGAAAACCCGCTTCTGGATGCGCCGCCCAGACAGCCACGGCGGATGGATCAATGACACCAAAGGCGTCGATACCAATCTACTCTATCGCATCGAGGAGATGAACGAAGCCATTGCGCTTGGCCGCACCGTTCTCGTGGTCGAGGGTGAAAAGGACGTTAACAATCTCTGGCGCATCGGCATCCCCGCCATCTGCAATGCGCACGGCGCAAGCGAACCGGGCAAGCAGCCGAAGTGGACCAAAGCACACAGCGAGCAACTGCGCGGCGCCGACATCGTCGTCATGCCCGACCATGACGCCGCCGGGTATGCGCACGCCGATGCCGTTTGCAAAACATCATTGGGCACCGCCAAGCGCGTGCGCGTCCTCAAACTCGCCGAGCATTGGCCGGAATGCCCGAAGGGCGGCGACATTTCCGATTGGCTCGCCGCCGGTCATACGTGCGAGGAGCTCGACGCGCTCACCGCTGCCGCGCCGGACTACGTGTCGGCAACGGCCCGACGGGAAAAGGTGCAGGCGAGTGAGGGTGCGCCGCTACTCGACGACGTGCGCGAGTTTCTGGCACGGTTCGTCGTCTATCCAAGCGACCACGCGCAAATCGCACACGTTCTATGGATTGCGCATGCGCATTTGATGGATGCATGGGAGAGCACGCCACGGATCGCGTTCCTGTCGCCCGAGCCGGCATCGGGAAAGACGCGGTCGATGGAAGTGTCCGAGCTCCTCGTTCCCAACCCGGTCGCGGCGGTGAACGTGACGCCGGCCTATCTGTTCCGAAAAGTCGGCAGCGAGGACGGCCCGCCGACAATCCTATTCGATGAAATCGACACTGTGTTCGGACCCAAGGCCAAGGAGAACGAGGAGATCCGGGCGCTGTTAAACAGCGGGCATCGTCGCGGCGCCGTCGCCGGACGCTGCGTGGTGCGCGGCAAGACGGTCGAGACGGAGGAGATTTCCTCATACGCTGCAGTTGCCCTTGCCGGGCTGGGCTGGCTGCCGGACACGATCCTGAGCCGCAGCGTGATCGTCCGCATGCGCCGTCGCGCGCCCGATGAAATTGTCGAGCCGTTCCGTCGGCGCGTTCATGCACCGATCGGCGAAGCGCTGCGGCGGCGGCTTGCGGGGTGGGCCGCTGCGATCCTGAAAGCGGCGACAGAGGCGCGGCCGCAGATGCCGGACGGCGTCGAGGACAGGAACGCTGACATCTGGGGGCCGCTACTCGCGGTCGCCGAGATTGCGGGCAGCCATTGGGTTCGGTTGGCGCGCAAGGCGGCGGCGGCGCTCGTAGCGGTGGCGCGCGAGGTCGAGCCGAGCCTCAACGTCCGGCTGCTAGCAGATTTGCGGACAGTGTTTGGGGCGGAGGAGCAACTCGCCACAAAGAAGATCCTAGCCGAACTATGCCTAATCGAGGATGCACCATGGGGCGACATGAAGGGCAAGCCAATCACCGACAACCAGCTAGCCCGACGGCTCAAAAACTACGGCGTAAAGTCGAAGACCATTCGGTTGGGCAATGATCGCTTTGCGAAGGGATACGTTCGCGCGGAGCTCCATGATGTCTGGCGACGTTATTTGCCCCGGCTCCCGTCTTCCGACAAAGACGTCACAGGCGTCACACCCGTCACAGAGCCCGATTTATGGGTACTTGATGTGACGCCTGTGACGCCACAGGGGCTAAATGTGACGCCTTCCGACGCCCCCGAGGCGCCGCCGCCTGTGACGCCTTCGCGGGAGCCTTGTGACGGCTCGGCCGATCGAGAAAAACCCCATGAAATGGGCCTTGTGACGCCTGTGACGCCTGTGACGCCTTCGGCGGGGAATAGGGGCGATGAGCCGGGTTTGAGCCGCCGACGGATCCAAGAACTCGCGGATTGGTACTCCGACAAAGGCCACCAACGGTGCCGTGACAGTGCACTCGACACCGCCGAATTCGACGCCGAGCTTCGGGCCATCTTGCGCAAGGAGGTGGCGTTTCCCGAGCACGTCGAGATTGAGTTCGAGAGAGTGATGCAAGTGGTGTTCGCGAGCTAGGAGGATCGAGAGTGGGCCCGAACGCACGCACGTCCCGCCAGCAAGCGGCCGCTCTTCGCAATCTGTCGCATAGGTTGGCGAAACCGTCCTTGGGCCGGGGGCGAATTCAACGTCAGTGTCGCCGAGCTCTTTGGGCACTCGGCACGGCTTCCACCTCAGATGCGATCGCTTGGAGCTACCGAGAGGTCATGTGGGGCGAGCGAAGCCGGCACTTTAATCGGGCCGCTATTCGCGCACTGACATCGATCGGTGCAGTGCGAGTTGGCAGGGCCAAGACGATCGGTAGACCGTGGCTATGGCGGCTCAAGGATAGCTGAGGCCGACTATGAATGCTCATTTCTTGCACAGTTCGGGCAGAACAAGCGGAATAATGCAATGAAATCAATGGGGCTCTTACTACGCGAGGTAGTCAAAACGGTGGTTCGCTTTGTTCTCCTACCCGCGAGCGGGCGTGGCGATCGAACGCCGAGGCTTACGCGATCTCGGGGGATTTGGATGGCCCGATCTGGCGCCCTCGGCGAGCGGGTGAATGGTCTGGTGCTTTAGCCGAACCAGCCGAACCGGGCCTGGCAGCGATTGTCGCGCTACTAAGGTAAATGAAAGGTTAACGCGGGGGAAACCTCGCGATGTCGCGAGTGGAGCTTCGAGCGCTTCAGCAAGCCCGCTGTATCGTGCGCGGCGCGCCATCGGCCTGCGGCCGGCAGCGCCGGAAGGAGGGCCCCGGTACCTTTTCGCCAGGATCGAACCCCCCGTAATGGCCACGGCCTATGCGAGAGGCGTGTCGTTCTGGAATTTTTTGGATTTTTTTGGAGCATGGACGCCCGCGGCGGCAGTGATCTGTTAAATAGCTTTCTGAACGCAACGAAGGAATAGAACTTTGAAGTTTCAGCCTGGGAACCAGCTCGGCGCTGCCGGCCGCCCAAAGGGCGCGCGCAACAAGCTTGCGAGCCATGTCTTTGCCGATGTTTTGCAATTCTTGACCGAGCCTGCGGCGTTCGAAGCAAGCGAGCGGACGAAGTTTCAGTCGCTGTTGCTGACGATGTGGCGTGAGTCGCCGCGCGACCTTGCGCGGTTTGTCGCAAGCATCTTGCCACGAGAGTTGCAGATTGAGACGAGCAGTGTGAATGAGCTTTCGGATGAGGAGCTAGACCGGATGATCGAAATGCTGCGCGCGAGAGCATTGGCGGCCCGCGAGCAGCAATCGCTCGACCAAGTAAAGATGCTCGAACATGTTAACTGAAAAAGAGGCAGCGGCACTTACGCGGCTGGAGCAAGAACGCGAGCGGCGCATCAACGAGAAGATTGAAAGCGGCGCGGCCGTGCGCCTACCACTACTCATCGTTGCCGGCGCGCCCGCATCTGTCGATGCCGAGAGCGTCCGCAAGCGCAAGTTGGAGGAGCTCCGGCGCAATGGCGAGGCCCGCGAAATTTTTTTCGCAGAGATTACGATTATTACGGGTGTGCCCCGGCCGGGACGCGACAACTATACGCCGCCCAACGCGAGCGAGCCGCCCGCGGTCAAGAGATGATGCTGCGCAAACAAAATTCATGGATT
>Ga0126377_10000121_pt1 | contig 40916 bp, 38 predicted proteins | sample PanSoiMetPlot_22_FD_92647 | JGI IMG/M metagenome (GOLD analysis project Ga0126377, IMG submission 92647) | Tropical forest soil microbial communities from Panama - MetaG Plot_22 | ecosystem: Environmental > Terrestrial > Soil > Tropical forest > Bulk soil | place: Panama | collected 2016-02-17 | reverse complement strand
GGTCGGCCCCGGCGCCGGCGGGATGGCGACCGCGTCCGCGGTGGTGTCCGATATCGGCGACATCGCCCGCGGCGTGCGCACGGCGCCGTTCGGCCGGCCGTCGGCGCGGCTCACCACCAGCAAGAAGGCGCCGATGCAGCGCCACGAGGGCGGCTACTACATAAGGCTGTTGGCGGTGGACAAGCCGGGAACCGCGGCCACCATCGCCAAGCGCCTGGCGCAGCAGCACATCTCACTGGAGTCGATCGTGCAGCGCCGGCGCGATGACCGACCCCATGGCGGCGAGGTGCCGGGCCGCTCGGGCGAGCCGGTGCCGGTGATCCTCATCACCTATGCAACCACCGAGGACGCCGTGCGCAAGGCGCTCGCCGCGGTCGGTCGCGACAAGGTGATTTCGGGCAAGCCGCAGGTCATCCGGATCGAAAAAAACTGATACAGTATTCCGGGCCACAGAGGGGAGCAGGGCGCAGGCCATGAGCAAAGAGGGACGCGTGCCGTCGATCACCATCCAAGCGGATCTGGCGCTGGAGCGAGTGCTCTCGCTCGAGATCGTGCGCGTGACCGAGCGCGCCGCGGTCTCGGCGGCGCGCCTAACCGGCCGCGGCAACGAGAAGGCCGCCGATCAGGCGGCGGTCGACGCCATGCGCCGCGAGCTCAACAAGCTGCCGATCGAAGGCACGATCGTGATCGGGGAGGGCGAGCGCGACGAGGCGCCCATGCTGTTCATCGGCGAGACCGTCGGTACCAAGCATGGCCCCAAGGTCGATATCGCGGTCGACCCGCTCGAAGGCACCACGCTCTGCGCCAAGAACATGCCGGGCGCCATCGCCACCATGGCGATGGCGGAGGGCGGCACGCTGCTCAATGCGCCCGACGTCTACATGGAGAAGATCGCGATCGGCCCCGGCTATCCGAAGGGGGTCGTCGATCTCGATGCGCCGGCCGATGAGAACATCAAGCGGCTCGCCAAGGCCAAGGGCGTAGAGCCCGGCGAGATCACCGCACTGATCCTCGATCGTCCCCGCCATGCCGACCTGATTGCCGGCGTGCGCAAGGCCGGCGCCGCGGTGCGGCTGATCACTGACGGCGACGTCGCCGGGGTCATCCACACCGCCGATCCCGCCAATACCGGCATCGACATCTACATGGGCATCGGCGGCGCGCCCGAGGGGGTGCTGGCGGCGGCGGCGTTGCGCTGCATCGGCGGCCAGATGCAGTGCCGGCTGGTGCTCGACACCGAGGAGAAGCGCGCGCGTTCCGCCAAGATGGGGATCAAGGACCCGCGCAAGAAATACGAGATCGTCGACATGGTGAAGGGCGACTGCCTGTTCGCCGCCACCGGCGTCACCGACGGCGCGCTGCTCGACGGCGTGCGGTTCCGCAAGGACGTGATCGAGACCGAGACCGTGGTGATGCGCTCGACCACCGGCACCGTGCGCTGGATCCGGGCCGAACATCGCCAGCTGCAGAAGTTCCACCTGGACTGAGGCCTGATCGTCGAATGGCCCGGGCCGATATCGCGATCCGTCCGGTCGAGTTCGCCGAGCGCGCCGACTGGGAGCCGCTGTGGAAGGGGTACCAGGCCTTCTACAAGGTCGTGATCTCGGACGAGACGACGGCCGTCACCTGGGCGCGCCTGCATGATCCGGCGGAGCCGATGGGCGTGCTCGGCGCTTATGTGGACGGCAAGCTCTCCGGCATCGTGCACTATCTTTTCCACCGATCGTGCTGGTCGATCGGCAACTATTGCTATCTGCAGGACCTGTTCGTCGCCGAGGGCGCGCGCAATCTCGGGCTCGGGCGTGCGCTGATCATGGCGGTGGAAGAGCACGCGCGGGCGGCCGGCGCGAGCCGCGTGCACTGGCTCACCCACGAGACCAATACGGACGCGCGCGCTCTCTACGACAAGCTGGCGGAACGTCCCGGCTTCATCCAATATCGCAAGCTATTTTGAGGTGATTCGCGGGCGGCGTAGTCATGACAATCGCCCTGCCACTACCAGCAATCCCAACGCGGCGCCTCTTTCTCGGCGTCGAGCGCTCCGTCTGCGGCCGTGTCTGGCGCGACCGCCTCGATGAGCGCGGCTCGGCGCGCGCGCTCGCGATCGCGCAGCGCCACGAGGACGTGCCGGAGCTCCTGGCGCGCATCCTCGCCGGGCGGGGAGTCGAGGTGGACGAGGTCGCGAGCTTCCTCGATCCGACCGTGCGCGCGCTGATGCCCGACCCCGACACGCTCGCCGGCATGCCGGCCGCGGCGGCGCGGCTCGCGGATGCGGTCGCGCGCGGCGAGACCGTCGCCATCCTGGGCGACTATGACGTGGACGGGGCGACGTCGGCGGCGACGCTCGGGCGGTATCTCCGGCTTTGCGGGCTGCGCCCGCTCATCCATATCCCGGATCGGCTGTTCGAAGGCTATGGCCCGAACACCGAGGCGATCCGCGCGCTCGCCGCGCAGGGCGCCACGCTTCTGGTGACGGTCGACTGCGGGACGATGAGCCACGCGCCGCTGGCGGACGCGGGCAAGCTCGGCCTCGACGTGATCGTGATCGACCATCATCAGGCCGACGAGCAGCTGCCGCCGGCGCTGGCCGTGGTCAATCCCAACCGGCTCGACGACCTCTCCAAGCTCGGCCAGCTTGCGGCGGTCGGGCTGGTGTTCATGACCGTGGTCGCGCTCAATCGCGAGCTGCGCCGGCGCGGATTCTGGACGGCGGAGCGCGGCGAGCCCGACCTGCTCGGCTCGCTCGATTTCGTCGCGCTCGGCACGGTCGCCGACGTGGTGCCGCTCAAGGGCCTCAACCGCGCCTTCGTCGCCAAGGGCCTGCTCGCCATGCGCCGGCGCGACAATCCCGGGCTCACCGCGCTGATGGACGTCGCGCGGCTCGGGGGTCCGCCCGAGCCCTGGCATCTCGGCTTCCTCCTGGGACCGCGCATCAATGCCGGCGGCCGCATCGGCCGCGCCACGCTCGGCGTCGATCTCTTGATGCAGGACGATCCGACCGAGTGCGCGCGCATCGCCGCCGAGCTCGACCGCCTCAACCGCGAGCGCCAGGCGATCGAGGTTGCGACCGTCGCGCAGGCAGAGGCCGAGGCGATGGCCGCGCTCGGCGCCGAGGAGAAGGGCGCGGTCGTCGTCACCGCCGCCGAAGGCTGGCATCCCGGCGTGGTCGGCCTCGTCGCCGCGCGGCTCAAGGAACGCTTCGGCCGGCCGGCCTTCGCCATCGCGCTCGAGCCCGGCGGGATCGGCACCGGCTCCGGGCGCTCGATCACCGGCGTCGATCTCGGCGGCGTCGTGCGCCAGGCCGTCGGCGGAGGGTTGTTGCTCAAGGGCGGCGGCCACGCCATGGCGGCCGGCGTCACGCTGCGCAAGGATTCGCTCGCGGCCTTCCGCGCCTTTCTCGAGGACGCGCTCGCGTCGCCGGTCGAGGCGGCGCGGCGCGAGGATGCGCTGCTGATCGACGGGGCGATCACCGCCGCTGCCGCCAACAGCGAGATGGTAGCGACGATCGCACGCGCGGGCCCGTTCGGCGCCGGCAATGCCGAGCCGGTGGTCGCGCTGCCCGCGCATACGCTGGTCTACGCGGAAGAGGTGGGGCAGGCGCACGTGCGTGCGCGCCTGCGCGCCGGCGACGGCGCGGTGATCGACGCCATTGCCTTCCGCGCGGCCGGACAAAAGCTCGGGATCGCGCTCGCCCAGAGCCGCGGGCAGTCCGTGCACGTTGCCGGCACGTTGTGCCTCGACCGCTGGAACGGCACCGAGCGCGTGCAACTGCGGCTGATCGACGTGGCGCCTGCGGATACGCGGATCGGAGTGCCCTAGTCGCGCGCTGCCGGCTCCTTCGCCGGCGCCGAGCGCGCGCTCAGGTCGGACAGCGTGTCCTTGATCGGCGCGAGCCCGGCGCGCGCGGCGTCGCGGTTGCCCATGTCGATGACCAACAGCACCCCGACCAGGCGGGCATCGACCACCGTGAACATCTGGCGGTACTGCTCGTCGTCGGCAAACGGCGCGGGTGGCTCCTTGCCGAAGCGTTCGAGGATCGCCTGCCACGCCTCGCGGAAGCGGTGGACGGCGGCCGCGGTTTCGGCCTGCCCCTGCGTCTCCAGCGTGTTCATCGCGACGCGGTATTGCGCGCTGGCCTCTTCCACCAGCCCGTGAAAATCCGAAAGCTCGTCGGCAGGCGCGGGCCCCGCGAGCACGCACACAAACAGGACCGCCAGCAGGATCCTCAATTGGCGTAGAGCCGCCTGGACGAACGACATGGTTGCTCCCGTAGCTTCGGCAAGGCTATCTAGCCCTGTCAAACCTTGCAGAAAGATTGAGAGCAATGTCGAAACTCCAGCTATCCGTCGCTGTCGGCAACTACGACCGGGTCCGTCCGCTGATGGACGGCGCCGTCCAGATCGACGGCGTCGATCCGGTGTTCATGAATCTGCCGCCCGAGGAGATCTTCTTCCGCGCCTTTCGCGGCATGGATTTCGACATCTGCGAATTGTCGATGTCGAGCTTCACCGTGAAGACGGCCGAGCGCAACTGCCCCTATGTCGGCGTGCCGGCCTTCGTGTCGCGGGCGTTCCGACACAACTCGATCTATGTGCGCCGCGACCGCATCAAATCGCCCGCCGACTTGAAAGGCAAGCGCGTCGGCCTGCCGGAATATCAGCTCACCGCCTGCGTCTGGGCGCGCATCATCCTGGAGGACGACCACGGCGTGAAACCGTCCGACATCATCTGGGTGAGGGGAGGGATCGAGGATCCCGGCCGGCCGGAGAAGATCACCATCAAGCTGCCGGCCGGCGTGCGCATGGAGAATGCGCCCGACGGCGCCACCATCTCCGGGATGCTGGAGCGCGGCGAGATCGACGGCTTCATTGCGCCGCGGGTGCCGAGCCTCGCGGGCAAGACGAATTCCAACATCGGCTGGCTGTTCGGCGATCCGGTCGCGGCGGGCAGGGACTATTTCAAGCGCACTGGCATTTTCCCGATCATGCACGTCACCGGCATCCGCCGCGAGCTGGTCGACAAGCATCCCTGGCTGCCGGCGGCGGTGTTCAAGGCATTTTCGCAATCGAAGGCGAAATGCCTGGAGGCGCTGGAGGACACCGCGGCGACCAAGGTGACGCTGCCGTTCGTCGAGGAGCAGCTGCGTGCCGCGCGCGAATTCATGGGCGAGGATTTCTGGTCGTACGGTCTCGAGCCTAACCGTAAAGTCCTGGAGACGTTCTTGCGGCATCATCACGCGCAGGGGCTCTCGGCGCGGCTGGTTGCGCCGGAGGAGCTGTTTCATCCTTCGACGCACGAGAGCTTTGCGATTTGAGCTTACGCGTGCTTACTGCTTCCGCGGCGGGATCTGGATCAGCTCGGCGAGCTGCTGCTGGGTCAGCGGCGCGGGGATGAATTTCAGCGTCACCGCTTCCGTGACCAGGGTATCGAGCCCCTTGATCTGGTCGGGGTCCACCAGGCTCTTGGGGAAGAACTCGTCGCGCACGCGCTTGGCCATCGCCTCCGGCACCTTGACGAATTCCGCATAGTCTTTGATCACCTGCGGATTGTCGCTGTACATGTAATCGATCGTTTCACGGTAGGCGCTCATGAAGCGATCGATCACCTCTTTCTTCTTTTCGAGCGCCTGGGCGTTGGCCACGATCACGCGGATGGTCTGGCCGCGCACCAGCGCGGCATCGGTGGCCTTGGCGACCACGCGGATCTGGCCGGCCTCCTGCTCCTTCAGCCCGAAGGGCGGCGAGGCCCAGCCGACGTCGACCTGATCGGTCATGACCGCGGTCAGCGTGGCCGAGGGATTGCCGGTCGCCGTCGGCTTGGCGGTGAGCTTGAACTCGTCGATGAAGGCGCGAACGATGCTCTGCGTGGACGAGCCCTGGGTCGAGAACGCGATGGTGCGGCCGCTGGTATCTTGCAGCGTTTTGATCGGCGAGGACGCCTTGGCGTACCAGTAGTCGGCGGCGCCGGTCGCCTCGGCGCCGATGATGCGCACCGGCGCTCCCTTGGCGTAGGCCGCCATGGCGCCCTGGGTACCGACCGCGAAGCCCATGTCGGCGCTGCCGGCGATCACCGGCTGCAAGGTCTCGCCCGAGCCCGAGGTGTAGACGATCTCGAGCTCGATGCCGTGCTTCTTGAAGATGCCGGCCTTGTCGCCGAGATGCGCGATCGAGGTATCCCAGTTGCCGCGTTGGCCGACCGTAATCTTGAGCAGGTCGGCGGCCGACGCCGGCAGCGACGCCGTGAGCATCGCCGCCGCCGAGCCGACGAGAGTCGAGATGACGAGGGTGAGAAATCGCGCACGCATGATCATTCGCTCCGCTTCTTCGCCCCTCGTCCGTCTATCGAAACGTCCCTACTTCTTCTCCGTTCCGCGCAGCATCGCCGCAGTCGAGACCGCGGAGTAGCCGGGCTCGACCCGCACATCGACCACCGCGACCTGGCCGGCTTCGACCGCCGCGATGGCCTTTTCGAAGGTCGCCACCAGATCGCCGGTCTTGGTGACGGGATCGAAGGCGACCGCGCCTTGCGCCTTGCCGAGCCCCGCGCAATCGATGTCGGGATCGGAGATGCGCTGGCCGATCCAGCGGTTCTCCGGCGGCCGGTTGCGGATGCGCGCGACGCGCTCCTGGTGCAGCTCGTCGTTGAAGAACGAGCGGTTGTTGCAGACCACGACCAGCAGCGGAATGCGGTAATGCACCGCAGTCCAGATCGCGGTCACGCCCATGCAGTAGTCGCCGTCGCCGCAGATCGCGATCGGCAGCCGTCCCGAGCCCTTGAGTGCGAGCGCGGCGCCCACCGACACGCCCGGTCCGCCGCCGATGCCGCCGCCGCCTTCCGAGCCGATGTAATCGAGCGGATGACGGAACGGCCAGGTGGCGCCGTTCCAGGACAGCGGCAGGTGCGTGAGCGTCACGTCCCGCTCGCCGACCGCGGCCTTGAGCGAGCGCGCGAGGTCGTCGACCCGCAGCGGCCCGGCGGACGGCTCGTACTTTTCCGCCTTCGGCTTCACGGCCGCGGGCTTGGGCGATTTGGCGCCGCCGAGCGCGGCGAGCAATTCCGGCACCGCTTCGTCGGGCGTCGTCGGCAGCAGCAGGTCGACCGGCGGCAGGATCTCGTGGTCCATGCTCCAGCCGTTGTGGATGTGGAAGTCGGCGCTCACATTGATGATCTTGGCTTTCGGTGCGTCCAACCCCAACGCGTTGCGCAGGCCGCCGGCAAGGTCGACCCAGTCGAGCGCGAGGATCACGTCGGCCGCTTTGATGGCTTCGATCGCTTCCGGCACCATGGCGTTCGACGCCGGTGCGCCGGCATGCAGCGGGTGATCGGTCGGGAAGCCGCAGGCGATCTTGAGGTCGCTGATCACCCTGGCATTGAGCGTCTCCGCCAGCGCGATGCGCTCGTTCCAGCCTTCCAGACTGCGCGACACCCGCCCCATGAAGATGACGGGATGCTTGGCGCCCTTGAGGATCGCCGCCGCTTCCTTGATCAAAGCGGCGGATGCGCCGGGATTGGCCGGCGGCATGAAGCGCGCGGCATCGATTGGCGCGAGCGGTTCGGCGAGCTTCGCCTCCTGCATCTCGGCGTCGAGATTGATGTAGACCGGACCGCGCGGCGCGGTGTTGGCGATCCAGGTGGCGCGGATGATCGCCTCGCGCGCGGCCGCGGGGGAGGCGGGCTGATCGTCCCACTTGGTGTAGTTGCGTACGATCGCGCCCTGGTCGCGCGCGGTATGGATCCAGTCGATCCACGGCCGGCGCTTGGCGGCGTCCACGGGGCCGGTGGCGCCGAGCACGATGACCGGCTCGCGATCGCACCAGGCGTTGAACATCGCCATCGTGGCGTGGAACAAGCCGACGTTGGAATGCACGGCCGCGGCCATCGCCTTGCCGGTGACCTTGGCATAGCCGTGCGCGATGGCGACGGCGCTCTCCTCGTGCAGGCACAGCAGCATCTGCGGCGTCTCGTTGCCGAGATAGTTCACGATCGAGTCATGCAGCCCGCGATAGCTCGCCCCGGGATTGAGCGCGATATAGGGAATTTCGAGTGCGCGCAGCGTGTCGGCGACCACGTCGCTGCCGAAGCCCGGCGCGTTGGTGCCGGTCAGGTTGGCGGGGCGCTCGAACGCGCGCAGCGATGGATGGGCCGCACTCGCAGGCTTGTCGGCAGCGGGCGCCGCCTTGGCGTTTGCAGTGGTCACTTGGGTGATCCTTGGGTTTATGGGAGTAAGGTATTGCGTTTGACGCGTTTTCTTACGGCGAACCGGAAGCCCACTTCGCCGGAAAACGCTATGGCAGACCCCATAAAACCGGATCAGAGGCCCTGACGCAACCGCGCCAGGAGCTTCACGCCGGCATAGCCGTCGGCCGGCGCCATCCCGGCTTTGCGCTGAAAATTGCGCACCGCCGTCATGGTGTCGTTGCCGACGCGTCCGTCCGTGCCACCGGTATCAAAGCCAAGGTCGGTCAGCCGCTTCTGAATCTCCTGCACCTCGGCCAGCGTCGGTGTGCGTTCTGCTCCGGGGAACGGCTGCGCGAATGGTCCGCCGCCCATGATGCGGTCGCCGAGATGCACGATGGAGAGGGTGTAGTTCATCGACGGATTGTACGAGCGCACGGCATAGAAGTTCGGCCCGAGCAGAAAGACCGGCCCGCCCGGCACCGGCATCCAGAGCTTGGCGGTGGCGTTCGGTTGCGGGAACGGCTTGCCGTCGGCGCGCGTTACGCCGGCCTGCTGCCAGGTTTCGTAGTTGCGCGAGGCGCCTTCCTTGGCCGTGCCCGACACGCCGCGCACTTCGTAGCCCCAGTGCTCACCCGGCCGGTAGTTGCCGCGCTTGACGAGATATTGCGCGGTGCCGGCGAGCGCGTCGTCGGGCTTGCCGAAGGGCGATACCCGGCCGTCGCCGTCATAGTCGACGCCGGTATTGAGCCACACCTCCGGCATCCATTGGGTGTGCCCCATGGCGCCGGCCCAGGAGCCGCGCATTTCCTGCGGCGTGCTCCAGCCGCGGTCGATGATGATGAGCGCGTTGAGCAGCTCCTGCTCCCAATAGGCGCGGCGGCGCTGCTCGCCCCAGGCGAGCGCCGCCAGCGCCGGGATGACCGGGCGCATGTGGTTCTTCTGCACGTCCGGATCGCCGTACGCCGACTCGATGCCCCAGAGCCCGAGCATGACCGAGCGGCCGACCCCGTAGTCCTTCTCGATGCGCGCGAACAGCGGCGCGTATTCCTTCGCCTTCTCCTTGCCGGTCGTGATGCGCCAGTCGGAGACGCGGCGATTGAGATATTGCCAGAGCTCCTCTTTGAACTCGGGCTGCGCGCGATCGAGGGCGTAGACCGAGGTGTTGGGCGTGATGTTGCCCATGACCCGCGTGTAGGTGGCATCGGAGATGCCGCGGGCGCGGGCGCGCGCGCGAAAGCTAGCGACCCATTGGTCGAATGATGCTTTCGTGCCTTGCGCTGGCGCTGCGGTGCTCCACGCCGTTGCGACGGCGGTTGCCAGCATCGGCAGGCACGCTCGCCGCGACAGGAGAAGGTTGGACCACTGGGGGCTCATGCTGCGCCATCCCGGAATCGGCTCGGTCTGATGGCGGCGATTCTACAACCGTTTCTGTCGGCTTTGCGGCCACCGGCGTAGGCATGTCCTCTTCGGACGGCATGACCTCTTGCGCCGGCGTGGCCTCCGGGGCCGGCGCGTCGGCGGGGCTCGGCGCGAGCGCGGCCGCGGCCACGTCGTCGCTGATCTCCTGACCGCGGCCACGGATCAGCCGCTCATAGGCGGCGACCAGGGTCATGTACGGATTGACGAAAACCCAGCCGTATTTGGTCGGCACCTGCACGTCGAAATGCAGGTGATAGGTGGTGCCGCGCTCGCGCTTGAAGAAGTTCCCGACCTTGCCGATCACCTCGCCCTCGCGCACCAGGCGGCCGCTCACCAGTCCGTCGGCATCGAACTGCTTGGGCTGCATGTGCAGATAGCGGAAGCGGATGCGCTCGTTCGGCGCGTTAACCACGATATAGAGGGTCTCCTGGCGTGGTGTCCGCAGCACCGCGCCGTCTCGCACGGCGACCACGTCGTGCTGGTAGGGCTCGCAGCGGTTGGCGCCCTCGATGCGTTGCTTGCAGGAAGCGGGGCGGATGTCCTGCCCCTGGTGGCCGAGACCGCCCGGACACTGGCCGACGAAGAAGAAACGGTGCTCGCAGAAATTGTCGCGCCAGGGGTAGGAAAAGTTGTCGGCCGCAGATTCATCGGAGATCAGCGTGCGTTGGCTGTTCACGCGGCAACGATAGGCCGCGACCCGGCCGCGCATGCCCATGCCGTTGCGCCCGGTGGCTTCGCAATTCCCCCAGTTCATGAACGACTGGGAATTGGCGAAAGCGGGCGCATTGGCGATTGGAAAGCGGATCTTGGAGTAGACGGTGTAATCGGCGACCCCGCTCCGGCGCTTGAAGCCGGTGCCGGGAAGCAGGTTGCCGGGGCGGTGATAAGTGAACACGGTCGAGGCCGCCGCCGGCCGATCGATCGTGTCGGCGTTGATCGCATCGGACTCATTGCGCGGCGCGCCGCCCACGATGTGCAGCGACTTGAGGAAGCGCACTGCGACCCTGTCGGCGTCGCGGCAGGAGGGCTTGCGAAATCGCGAGACGCCCTCGAAGCATTCGATGGCGACCACATAGGGCACGCCATAGCGCACGAAGGTGTAGCGCACGTTGCTCTCGAGATACATGCGCCGCACACCCGGAATGTCGTCGAGGCCGTGCACCGGCCATCCGATCATGCCGGTGGGCTCGTCGAGCGCATATACGAGCGCGGAACCGCTGATATGGATGTGGATCGGCTGGGAGAAGCTGATGCCCAGCTCGCGCATCTCCTGCGCGCGTGCGATGACGACCGCGTCGTAGCCCGCGGGCCCGGGGTAGAAGAACGGCACCGCATTGAAGCCGAGCAGGTAGTTGCCGGCGGGCGCAGCAACGCCTCCACTGGCGCCGTCCGACGCCTTGGTCGCGCGATCGCGCAGGAAGGCCGCGGTGTCGAAGGGAAGCAGCACCGGCACCGGGCTCGCGGCAATATCGGCGAACCGCTCGGACGTTGCGCGGTTGAGGCTCGCGACGAGCTCCGTCGCCAGCGCCGGCTCGAGCGCGGGAGGATCGGCGACGGGGGCCTCGGGAGCGGCAGAGCCGGCGGCCGAATGCCCGGCGAGCTCCACCGCGACCGCGCTCCAATCGACGTGCGTAGGCGAAATGCGCGGGCTCTTCATCTCCTGCGCGTGCGCGCCCATCGCGACAGCAGCAAGCGCCAGACCCGCAAGGCCCCATCCGCGTAACATAACGCTCCATCCCCCTCCGGAGCGGTCGGCGCGACGTCCGGCCCTGGACGTCAGTATTGCCACCGCACAACACCCTGCCAAGTAGGGTTCATACGGTAGTGGCAAAAACGTTATAAAGTGTTGCAAATCGGCCCGAGAGTCGCTTTGCCGAAAAAGCGCTTCGGATCAGTCCTTCGCGCGCTCCACGTAGGAGCCGTCGGCGGTCATGACCACGATCTTCGTGCCCGGGCCGACGAAGGGCGGGACCATGGTACGCACCCCGTTCGACAGCACGGCCGGCTTATAGGACGAGGCGGCGGTCTGGCCTTTGACCGACGGCTCGGTGTCGACGACTTCCAGTATCGCCTTCTGCGGCAGCTCGATCGACACCGGCACGTTCTCGTGCATGAGCAGCTTGACCTTCATTTCCGGCTGGAGGTAGGCGGCCTGGTCGCCGATGATGTCGTCGGCCAAGGTGACCTGATCGTAGCTTTCCATATTCATGAAATGGAAGCCGTCACCGTCCTGATAAAGGAACTGGTGCTCGCGGTCCTCGACGTGGGCGCGCTCGACCTGATCGGTGGTCTTGTAACGTTGCGCGGTCTTTACCCCATCGCTGATCCGGCGCATGTCGACCTGGGTGGTCGGCGTGCCCTTGCCGGGATGAAAGCTCTCGGCGTTGAGAACGACATAGAGCTTGCCGTCGAGATCGACGATATTGCCCTTGCGGAGCGAGCTGGCGATGACTTTCACGGTTGATCTTCCTCGATTGCGGGGCCGGCAGTGGGCGGCCGGGCCGAATGTCGGGGCGCACCATACTGATCTTGCGACCATTCGCCAGCGATTTTCGCGGGCCAACCGCCTGACGAGCCGGCCGGTCCGGGGGCCCCTTGATGGCTGACCCGACGGCTTTTTGGGCCCGCCACGCCGATCGACGGCCGTTTCTGCTGGGGCGCATGCGCATTGCCGCGGCGCTGCGGCAGTTCTTTGCGGCACGGGATTTCGTCGAGGTCGAGACCGCGGCGCTGGTGCGGTCGCCCGGCAACGAGACCCATCTCCATGCCTTCGCCAGCGACCTCATCACGCCGGCGGGCACGCGGGAGACGCTCTATCTGCGCACCTCACCCGAATTCGCCTGCAAGAAGCTCCTGGCGGCGGGGGAGCGGCGGCTCTTCGAGTTTGCCCGCTCGTACCGCAACCGCGAGCGCGGCGTGCTGCACCATCCGGAATTCACCATGCTCGAATGGTACCGAGCGAATGAACGCTACGAGGCGCTGATGGCCGACTGCGAGATCATTCTCGCGCTTGCCGCCGAGGCCGCCGCCACCCGTCGGTTTCAATTCCGCGATCACGCGATCGATCCTTTCGCCGCGCCGGAGCGGCTGACGGTCGCGCACGCGTTTGCGCGATATGCGGGCATCGATCTCATGGCCTTGCTGCCGCCCGCGCCGTCCGCGCATTTCGCTGCCGCGGCGCAAGCCGCCGGCGTGCGCACGGCCCCCGACGACACCTGGGGCGACATTTTCAGCCGCGTGCTGGTCGAAAAAATCGAGCCGGCGCTGGGCATCGGGCGGCCGACGATCCTCTACGAATATCCGGCGGTGCAGTCGCCGCTGGCGCGCCCGAAAGCATCGGATCCCCGGCTTGCCGAACGGTTCGAGCTCTATGCCTGCGGGGTCGAGTTGGCCAACGGGTTCGGCGAACTCACCGACGCGGCCGAGCAGCGCCGGCGCCTCGAGCAGCAGATGGCGGAGAAGCAGCGCATCTACGGCGAGCGCTATCCTATCGACGAGGATTTTCTGGCGGCGCTCGCCGTCATGCCGGACGCCTGCGGAATCGCGCTCGGCTTCGACCGGCTGGTCATGCTCGCGACCGGAGCCGTCAGCATCGCGCAGGTGCTGTGGACGCCGATGCCTGAGGCGTGACGCCGCAGCCGCGTCGGGCCGCTCCCCGCCGGGCGAACGATGATAGGATCGAATCACAACTGCCAAAGGGACATGCCATGCTCACTTTCTCCGCTGCCCGCCAACCCGTGATGGCGGCGGCTCTCGTCGTCGCCGGCCTCGTTTCGCCAGCCTCGGCACAGACCTACCCGGCGCAGAACATCACGGTGCAGGTCGCTTTTGCCGCCGGCGGCATCGCCGACGTCGTGGCCCGCCTGGTGGCACAGAGGCTGAGCGAGCGGCTCGGGCACACGGTGGTGGTGGAAAATCGCGGCGGTGCCGGCGGCAATCTGGCGGCCAGATCGGTGAGCTCCGCCGCACCGGACGGCTACACGCTGCTCGCCACCACCACCGCGCTCGCCGTCAACGAGACCGCCTCCAAGAACAAGGGCTTCTCGGTCGGCGATTTACGGGCGGTCGCCATCGTGGCGTCGAGCCCGGATGTGATCGCGGTCCATCCGAGCAATCCGGCGAAGGACCTCAAGGAGTTCGTCGCAAACGGAAAGACCAAGAGCTTCGCCTATGGCACTGCCGGCGTCGGCACCGGCCCGCATATCGGAGCGGAGTATTTCTTCCGAGAGGTCGCCAAGGTGCAGGCCGTGCACGCGCCGTTCACGGGTGGCGCGCCCGCGGTCACGTCCGCCATCGGCAACCACGTCGATGCCATCGCGCTGACGCTGCCGACGGTGGTGCCCGCGATCACGCAGGGGCTTCTGCGCGGCATCGGGCTTGCGAGCGCGACCCGCAATTCGGCGGTGCCGAACGTGCCGACCTATGGGGAAATGGGCTTCCCCGACGTCTACTCCGGCTCCTGGGTGGGCTTCTTCGCCCCGGCCAAGACCCCCGACGCAGTGATCGCGAAGCTCAACGCCGAGATCAATGCGGTCATCGAGGGGACGGAGGCGCAGCAGAAGCTCAAGACCATCGGCTTCGACGCGATCGTCAAGAACCAGGCCGAGACCGCGGATTACTTCAAGAGTGAAGTCGCGACCTGGGGCAAGATGACCCGCGCCATCGGCTTCTCGAGCGACTGACGGCGTCTCGCTGGGCTTCTTCGCGCTCTCGGCCGCCCTCTACCGGCTCACATGCACGTTGAGGATCGCGGTCTTGCCGCCCTTGTTGGCGGCAAGCGCGCCTTGCAGTGCGCCCTTCAGGTCGGCGAGCTTCTCGACACGCTGGCCGTGGAAGCCGAAATGGCTGCCCAGCTGCTCGTAGTCGGGTCCGTCGATCGTCACGCCATAGTGCAGGTCTTTGCTGGCCGAGGCGCCGTCCGGATAGTGATGGACGTGGCCCTTGCGCATCGCCTCGTATTTCTTGTTGTTCATGACGATGATCGTGATCGGCAAATCGTGCCGCTTGGAGGCGCCGAGCGCCTGGATGATGGGGTTGTAGAGGAACGAGCCGTCGCCGACGATCAGCACGACGGGCCGACTGCGTGCCGCGAGCTTGATGCCGAGCGCGGTGCCGATGCCCTGGCCGAGGCCGCCTGAGCCGCGGAAGAAGCTCTGCGGCTTGGTCTGCGGCAGGTGCTGGCGCAGTATCGGGGAGTGGGTGATGGTCTCATCGACATAGATCGTGTCGTTCGGCATCACCTCGCCGAGCGCGCCCATGAGCGAGAGCGGATCGATGCCGCTGCCGTTCTGCGCTTTCTCGCGCTCGGCCTTGAGGCCCGCGACGTAGCTCTCGTGCTCGCGCGTCCAGCGCTGCCGCCGCGCGCTCACCGCCGCGTCATCGATTTTGCCGGATTTCAGTGCCGCGATGATGAGCTTGAGGGATTCTGCGATGTCGCCTTCGAGATAAAGGTCGGCGTGCAGGTTCTGGTAGACCATGTGCCCCTTCAGCGGATTGTCGGCAATCGACACGATCTTGCCGCTGGTCGGTCGTCGCCGCGCCGGATACCAGGGCGCGCGTCCGCCCACCAGCAGCACGAGGTCGGCGTCTTCCACCGCCTTGTACCTCGCCAGGCCTTGATAGAGCGGATGATCGGTGGGGAAATTGGCGCAGGAATTCACCCGGCCGTTGATCGCCGGGATGGCGAGCAGATCGGCAAGCTCCACCAGCGCGGCGAATGCCTTGGGGTCTCGTCCGGCGGTCTCGGCGACGATGACCGGGCTCTTGGCGTTGCGCAGCAGCGCGGCGACCTCGTCGACCTCTTGCTGTCGCGGCTGCACGCCGGGCGCAGGCGGGATGTCGCGCGCCGCGCTCGGTGGCGTCCAATCGTGCAGCATGTGCTCGAGCGCGACGTTGAGGTAGATCGGGCCCTTCGGCACGCGCTGCGCCATCTCGCCGGCGCGGATCACGCTCTCGTAGAGCGTATGCGGGCTGGTCACTGCGCGCGCCCATTTGGCGACTGGCTCGACGAAGCGCTCGATGCCGCCGACGGTCAACCCGCCGTACCATTGCTGCTCGATATCGAGGTCGGGGTCTTCGCCGAGCGTCTGGGATTCGCCCGACATCACCACCATCGGCACCTCGTTCTGCATGGCGCCATGAACGCCCATGCTCCCCTGCAGCATGCCGACGCCGGCGTGCAGCAGGACGGCCTGCGGCCGACCGGTCATCAGCGTGTAGCCGGTCGCCATGTTGACCGCGAGCGTCTCGTGCCAGGACTCGACGTAGGTTGGTCCGGGCTTGTTGTCGAGCTTCTGGCGCGCCAGGGCTTCCCAGATCGGCGACCATTCCGAGCCTGGCGAGGACATGATGTAGTCGATCTTGAGCTTGCGAAACGCCTCGAGGATCGCCTCGCCCCCGTCCAGATAGTTCTTCATTTTAACCCTGCTCCCTGAACAATGGGGCGCATTCCAACACTGAATTTCAGCGGTCCGCAAGGCGACCGGGACGGCATGCCGGGCATGCCGATGGGGGCGCGGTTGCATGGCTCACCCAAGGGGTTGCGGGTGGATTGACATTTGGCCGTCCCCGCAGCATTTGCGCATGACTCTGCCAGCAGGACGTCAACGATGAGATCAGCACGCAAGACGCTGCGCAGCCCGGACGACTTGGTCGCGGCCGGGCTCATCCCGCAGGAGCGCCGCGCCGAGGTCGAAGCGGTCGCCGCGCGCTATGCGCTGGCGCTGACCACGGACGTCGCCGAGCTTGTCGATCCGGCCGATCCGCGCGACCCGATCGCGCGCCAGTTCATTCCCGGCCGGGCGGAGCTCGACAGCAGGCCCGAGGAGATGGCCGACCCGATCGGCGACGATGCGCACAGTCCGGTCGAGGGCATCGTGCATCGCTATCCCGACCGCGTGCTGCTCAAGCCGGTGCATGTCTGCGCGGTCTATTGCCGTTTCTGCTTCCGCCGCGAGGTGGTCGGGCAGGGGCGCGCGCTCTCGCGCCCCGAGCTCGACGCCGCGCTCGACTATATCCGCGCGCATTCGGACATCTGGGAGGTAATCCTCACCGGCGGCGATCCGCTGGTGCTCTCGCCGCGCCGCCTCAAGGAGATCGTCACGGCACTGGCTGCGATCGACCACGTCAAGGTGGTGCGCGTGCACACGCGCGTGCCGGTGGTCGCGCCCGCGCGCATCACGACCGCGCTGGTGCGCGCTCTCAAGGCACGCAGCATTGCGACCTACCTGGTGCTGCATGCCAATCACGCGCGCGAGCTCACTCCGGAGGCGCGTGCGGCTTGTGCGCGCATCGTCAATGCCGGCATTCCCATGCTGAGCCAGAGCGTGCTGCTGCGCGGCGTCAACGACGATGCCGCGGTGCTCGGGCAGTTGATGCGTGCCTTGGTCGAGTGCCGGATCAAGCCCTATTACCTTCACCACGGCGATCTCGCGCCCGGCACCGGCCATTGGCGCACCGGCATCGAGGACGGCCAGGCGTTGATGCGTGCATTGCACGGCCGGCTCTCCGGCCTTTGTCAGCCCAATTATGTGCTCGACATTCCCGGCGGCCACGGCAAGTCGCCGATCGGGCCGGCTTACATTGCCCGCGTCGGCGGCAGCAATGGCACGGCGCGTTATGAGGTGCAGGACTTCAACGGGCGCCGCCACGCCTATCCGCCGCCGGCGTAGTGGGTCTGGTACTTAGAACCAGCTGCCGCCGCACCACATCTGGCAGCTGCTGCGCCAGAAGTAGTTGTAGAAGACCGCATCGACGCAGCGGCCGTTCCAGTCGCCGGCGATGAGCCTGATCCGCTCGCCCGCGGCCCAGCGCATGCAGGCCGGCGATTTCGCCGTGAACCGGCGGCCGTTGATGATGAAATTGCCGCTGAACGGCGGCTGCACCACCTCGATCACGTGCCGCTCGGGCGGCAGGTGGATGCCGGGTTGGTAGCGATAGCGCGAATATTGCATCCCGTCCGCCCAGGCCGGCAGGCACGTGGCCAGGGTCAATACGAATGCAGACAATGGCTTGAGCATTTCCAGCATCCCCCTTTGGCGGTCACGAAAGATTAGAGGGGATCGGCAACGCTGCCAAGACAAGACGTGATCGGCGAGGCCGACCGACGTACGAGTGTGGCTGCCGTGTCAGCCGTCAATGCGGCGCCGCCAAGGCGGGAACCCGGTGATCGTCACCGCGCCTTGAACACGCGCGCCATCGAGTTGGCGCGGTGCTCGCGGGTCATGGCCGCCTGCATTTCGTCGTCGCTCAGGCCTTTGCAGCGTCCCGTGCCGCTCTCTTCGAAGCGGCCGGTGTCGTTGTGAAACACCAGGTTCCGGCAAAGGCCCCTCTGATCGGGGTTGAACTGGATACTCGCCACCGGAGTCTTGGGCCGGCGCGGATCACCTTCCGGGAAGGTCGGCGGCGGCACCAAGAGGCCCGCGAAGATCAGACCCAGAAGCGCCACCGCGATCGCGCCGCCGCAAAAACGCGCTATGAAGTCCCTGTTCCGTCGCATGTTCTGCGGAGACCTGCTGCCTGACGTCCGGGATTTGCGCTAGCGAAACTTGAACACGCGGGACATCGCGTTGGTGCGGGCCTCGCGTGCGAGTTCCGCTTCACCGTCGTCGCCGCTGAGGCCCTTGCAGCGCCCCATCCCGCTCTCCTCGAAGCGGCCGGTGTCGTTGTGGAACACCATGTGGCGGCATTGGCCCTTCTGATCGGGCGTGAACTGAATCCGCGCCACCGGAATCTTTGCTCCGTGCTGCTCACCCGCGGTCGGGAATGTGCGCTTCGGCAAGAACAGGCTGGAGAACGTCAAGAACAAGCACGCAATCAGGATGCCGCCGCAAAAGATCACGTAGGCGATCCGCGATACGGCGGGCTCACCACGGCTTGCGGGACGGACGCTGATGGTGGGGCGTTCGTTCATTGTCCAAGCGCTTTGCGTTCGGTTTCAGGATAGTCCCGCCGTCCCTGACAAAGCCCTAGGCGGGTCCGCGGCATTTTTGCGAAAATCTTAACGATTGCGGAACCTACGCCGACATCGCGTGGCCGTGCCGTCAGGCGCGGCGGGCGGGCTGGCTGTTCATGAGGGCGATGCGTCGGAACCAAAGGCGAACCTTCTCGGCGATGTTGTCGCGAGGAGGCGCGGCGGGCGTGCTGAAATCGTCCGGCCCGGACGGCAACGGTTCGACGACGGGGATGTCGGAAGGCTGGAGGGCAGGCTCGACCGGGGTCGCGGGAGCAGCCGGCACGGCTGCTCGCCGTTCGGCGGACCGATCTTGGCGAACGGAACGTTCGGCGGCGTCGCGCAGGGCAGGCGCGATGCTTTCGAGAAATGCCCGTTCGCGCGATCGGCTGAGCTTCTCGACCGCCTCCTCGAACGGCAGCCATTGCACGGCCTTGACGTCCCGCGCCACGCTGCCCACGGGCTCGCCGATGGCGCGCATCCGCCAGAACTGCACGACCTTGGTGCGGTTGCGGAGGTCGTGGGAAATCGTGCCGAGGAATTCGTGGATGTGGACCTTGTGCCCGACCTCTTCCATCACTTCGCGCCGCGCGGCGGCGACAGCGCTTTCGTTGGCGTTGAGCTTTCCTTTGGGAAGCACCCAGCTATTGCATTTTCGCAATTGCACGATTGCGATAAGCGGCTCGCGGCTACCGCGCAGCACGATGCCGCCGGCCGCGAGAATCGGTGCGCGGGTCTTTTCCCTACGCTTCATTCAATATTCTCCGCCGGCGGCGAGCTCGACGCCGCAAGTTCATGTCCCCACGGGTGTGGCGCATTGACGTTCCTACCAGTGTTTGCCGCGAGTCTTTCATAGCAAGGTCAAATGCACAGCATACCAGATCAATAGCGTTCCCGGTGCCCGTTGGTTCCGACGCTCGCGAAGCACCCGCTGCAAAGCGATACGAACGACGGACCGGGACGCCAGCCGCCCGCACCGATCGCCATCGGGCGCCTCTGCGGCTACCTCCGAATCAAGTTCAAATCTTGAAGCAAGACCGGCCGACATTCCATTTAATGTGCGCGTGCCGCATCCCGAACAGCCATTGCTGCGCTGCGTTGACCGGATGCGTTAAGTCGGTCAGCGTACATAAGCGCTGCTGGCCGGCAATCGCTCAAGTGCATCCCGCAACGCCGTCGGCAGCGGCTCGGTCGCGTAGAACGAGATCACGACCGGCAGCGCGTTAGGCTCGATGAGATCGGCCAGCATCTGCCGGTGGCGGGCCCTGACGACGTCTTCATCGTCGGGCTGCCGGTCGGCATCGAAAGGGTCGACGATAAGGATCAGCGCATCGACCCGCAGAGTGACGGCCTGGGCCTGCTCGGTCGTGTCAAGCGGCACCTTACCTTCCACAAGCCACGCCTTGGCGACCACCGGGTCGGCGGCGAGGCCCGCGCGCAAGGTCTCGATCAGCGGCGCCGGGCGTGTTGTCGGAGCATGCTCGCCGACCTCGAGGCCGTAACAGACCGATGCATAGGCGTCCATCGCAGGCGGGCTGGCGCGTCCCAGCGCGGCGGCCCAGCGATCGAAGCTCACGCGATCGCCGATGCGATTGTAGTATGCCATGATCCGGGCGTAGGCGGGCACGCGCCAACTCGCATCCGCCCTGGCGAGGCCCCGCAGGATTTCGACGGCGCTCGCGTCGCCCTCGGTCAGCCGCGCCGAGGCGTAAGCGAACGCGATGCCGCCGTGGTACTTGGCCGTGGCCTGCAGCGCGCTGAGCTCGGCCAGCCCACGTGCTGGTTCGAACCTGCACAGCGCCACCGCGCGTTCAAGCCGTCGTGGGATCGGCCAGCCGGCCACGGTCTCAGCCTCGGCCTCAAGCAATGGCGCCTCGATCAACCGATGGCGCGTGTGAGCGACCGACCAGGCGACCGCGTTGTCCTTGCGCCAGCGAGCGTTGTATTCCGCGGCGAAGGTCTGCCAGAGGCCGCCGAGCAGCACCGAGCCGGCCGGCCCCTCACGCGGCGCGAGACTTGGTTGCACGGCGAGCGCCGATGCGCGCTCGGTCAACCTCGGATGGGTGTCGAGCCAATCTTTCGAACGCGATTGCGCGGTGCCGGCGATCGTGGTGAGGACATCGGACGGCGTCGCTTCGAAGGCATTGATTATGCGCTCCAGACCATTGTCCGGCGCAGTCGGCTCGGCGCACTGCCAGTCCTGGATGATGCGCGGGAGCTTTTCCGTCTGCCAGGCATCGAATGCGTCGACTCGCGCCAGAGCGCGGATCAATTGCTCGCCGCCGACGGCGCGGGCCGCATCGGCGTCGGCCTCGTACTCGCAGCGGCGCGACCACACCATCGCGCGGCGGCTGAAGGCCGGAACAAAAATCTCGGCGATGGTCGCACCGGCACGGTCGAGTATGCTGCTCTCCTCGTCGATGTGCTCGGCGTGCGAGAGCCAGTCGAGGTGCGCCCAGTACAGCCAGTGACCGAGCCGTCCGTGGCGGCGGGAGAAATGGCCGAACTCGTGAGCGATGACGGCGCGTGCCTCGTCCTTGCCGAGCAGCGCCAGCAGCGGCACGCCGAGCGTCAGCACGCTGCGGGTCCCGACGAGGTCGAACAGTCCGCGCGCCTCGCGCGCGCCGGCATTGACCTCGTCGTTCAGCCGCACGTCGATGCGCCGACCGACATCCAGCCTCGTCTTCAGGTCGTCGAGGGCCGCGTACAGCTCGGGGGCGTCCTTTCGCTCGATGCGCTTGCCGCTGTCGCGATATCCGGGCCGCATCAGCCAGATCAGCATCACGATGGTGCCGGCGGCCAGCACGTGGATGAACGTGCTGTTGAAGAACAGCGCGCCGACGGCGATCGGCCCGGCGAACGGGATGACGCGCACGAATGTCAGGATCACATCGCCGGTGAGCGCGAGCAGCGCCAGCCGCAAGCGGTAAAGCCCCGGGCGCGCCGCTGCGGAAGCCTCGAGGCGCTTGAGCTTGTCGGAAGCAGGCGGTGGCAGGGAGATACGCATCGATAGCCTGTGGGATGCGTGACGAGACGATCGGCGTCAGGGACCGCGTAGCCAATTTTCAACCGTAGCGAAGTGGCGGCGTCATGGTCGACAAAGATGGGCACACTATGCGTGCGCAATGGTACTGCGATGTTGTGCCCGGCATTTCGCGGCGCTCCGCCGACCCACACCTCGGCTTAAAGTCCTTGATGACCATGGAGCCAGGCTGCGTCGTATCGCGTTACAGCCGAGACTATTCGGCCAAAGAGCAGCCATGCGCGTCGTTACACTGAACGCCTGGAACACGGAAGGCGATCCCCGAGGTGGCGCGCCACAGTCGATGAAGATGGCGTGCTTCAGACGTCCTGCGGCTCGGATTGAGCGTACGCGCCTCACTCCGCCTTGATGTTGGCGGCCCGCACCACGCCGCCCCACTTCTCGGTCTCGTCGGTGACGACCTTGCGGAAATCGGCAGGTGTCCCTGGAATCACCGTGCCGCCCACGTTCGCGAGCCGCGTCCTTACTTGCGCATCGGTGAGTCCGGCATTGATCTCGCGGTTGAGCCGCTCGACGATCTCGGGCGGCGTTCCCTTCGGCGCACCGAGACCGAACCACGAGCTCGCCTCGTAGCCGGGCACGCCCGCTTCCGCGATGGTCGGCAGATCGGGCAGCGCCGGCGAGCGTGTGGCGGTGGTCACCGCCAGGCCGCGCAGCTTGCCGGCCCTGATCGCTTCGACCGACGAAATCATGTCAGCGAATGCCGCCTGCACCTGGCCGCCGAGCACGGCGGTCATCGACGGCCCATTGCCGCGGAACGGCACGTGCAGCAGGTCGACGCCGGTCATCATCTTGAACAGCTCGCCGGCCATGTGCGAGGTCGTGCCGATGCCGGCGGAGCCGAAGCTCAGCTTGCCGGGGTTGGCTTTGGCGTAGGCGACGAACGCGCGGGTTGTGGTGGCCGGAACCTCGGGGTTGACCTCGAACACGTTCGGCACGCGGATGATACCCGCGACCAGATCGATGTCGCGAAGGAACACCTGACCGAGCTTGTCGTAGAGATGGACGTTGATGGCGTGCGCGGGCACCACGAGCAGCAGCGTGTAGCCGTCCGCCGGTGCGCGCGCGACCGCGTCGGTGGCGATGTTGCCGCTGGCGCCGGTGCGGTTCTCGACCACGAACTGCTGGCCGAGGCGCTCCGACAGCCATTGCCCGATCACGCGGGCGGATGCATCGGCGGCACCGCCCGGCGCAAAACCGAGAATGATGCGCACGGGCCGCGCCGGATAGGCCTGCGCCCAGGCAACCCGTGACACCGCTGGTAATGCAACGGTGCCCGCGGCAAGCCGCAGGAAACGACGGCGGTGAGGTCTCATCGACACTAATCGCGCCTACACCACTGGCCACCTCGACGATCGATGCTACCGCACAAAAGCAATATGCGAAAGCAAGGCACCCGTGCGCCTGCTCAGCGCGCCGGGCGGAACGCGGCTCGGTGAAGGAGAAAACTGGCGCGCCCTACGGGAATCGAACCCGTGTTTCCGCCGTGAAAGGGCGGCGTCCTAGACCGCTAGACGAAGGGCGCGGAGTGGCAATGCCAGGCGCGATGGCTTGGCCGCGGACATATAGAGGCGTTTTCGCGATGCGGCAAGGAAGCCTGCGGCCAGCCTGGAGGGGCATCGATCGCACCGCCCAAAGGGACGGTTTCACCACTTCCCGGTATTCGGCATCGATACCCATGGTTCCTTGGGCGGCAGCGGGTCGCCCTTCTGAAGGAGTTCGATCGAATGCTTGTCGGGCGAGCGCACGAAGGCCATGGTTCCGTCGCGCGGCGGCCGGTTGATGGTGACGCCGGCCTTCATAAGCTTCTCGCATAGACCATAAATGTCATCGACCTCATAGGCGAGGTGGCCGAAATAGCGCGCCTCGCCGTAGTCCTCGCTGTCCCAATTGTAGGTCAGCTCGACCAATGGCGCATCGCGCCCGTTGCGTTTGCTCTCGGCGACACGCCCTTCGTCCTCCGGCGCCGCCAGGAACACGAGCGTGTAGCGGTTCTTGTCGTCGACGCGGCGGCGTGCCTCCTTAAGGCCGAGCTTGTTGCAGTAGAAGTCGAGCGCCTGATCCAGATTGCGCACTCGCAGCATGGTGTGCAGATATCTCATGTTGTGACCTCTTTGCATCGCCTGGCGAAAAAAGCGGAACGAGAGAGAACGAGCGAGAAGCATATATGATCGCGCCCGATCTGGAGACAGCCATCGACAAGCTGCAGGAACTGGTGGAGGACGCGCGCGTGGTCGCGCCGTTCACCGGCGCCGGAATTTCCACCGAGTGTGGCATTCCGGACTTCCGTTCCCCGGGGGGAATCTGGACCAAGAACAAGCCGATCCAGTTCGACGACTTCCTCGCCAGCCAGGAGATGCGCAACGAAGCGTGGCGCCGGCGCTTCGCCATGGATGCGCATTTTTCCGCCGCGCGGCCCGGCCGCGGACACCTCGCGCTCGCCAGTCTCCATCGTATCGGCAAGGCCCCGGCGGTGATCACGCAGAACATCGACAACCTGCATCAAAGCTCCGGAATATCAGCGGAACATGTGATCGAGTTGCACGGCAATAACAGCTACGCTCTGTGCCTCGACTGCGGCAAGCGCTACGAGTTGATGTGGGTGCGGCAGCGCTTTACCGAAGCCCAGGAGCGCGCGCCCGATTGCACCGACTGCGGCGGTCACATCAAGACGGCGACGATTTCTTTCGGGCAGGCGATGCCCGAGCGCGCGATGCGTCGCGCCGAGCAACTGACTCTTGACTGTGATCTTTTTCTCGCGGTCGGCTCCTCACTTGTGGTATGGCCGGCCGCTGGATTTCCCCTGATGGCGAAGCGAAACGGTGCTCGATTGGCAATTATCAATCGCGAAGCGACCGAATTCGACGAAATCGCCGATCTGGTCGTCCATGAGGACATCGGAACGGTGCTATCTCCTTTCATCGTCCACTGATTCGGCGTTGGAGGTAAAGATGTACACAGCCTTCCACTCGTTTTGGGGCGCAAGTGCATTTTGGCCTTTCCCGTTCGCTGGCGAATGGTAATCTTCTTACCGGTGGAGATTCGAAGGCGCGCACACGAGCGCTTGGGATCGAGAAGCGCGAGCGGCGGCGTTGGGGCGTCATGACGTCGGACGGAATAGAACCGAAGGGGCCGGGCGGCGGTTTGGGGATTGGCCGCGCCACGGGAGGCGATATCGCTGATGAGACGGCGAGCGTCATTGAGCTCACCGGCGTCATCAAGTGGTTCGATGTCTCCAAGGGATATGGATTCATCGTTCCCGACAACGGCATGCCCGACATTCTCCTGCACGTGACGTGCCTGCGGCGCGACGGCTTTCAAGTCGCGTACGAAGGTGCGCGCGTCGTAGTCGAGGTCTTGCAGCGCGCGCGCGGACTGCAGGCATTCCGCGTCCTCTCGATGGATGAATCGACGGCAGTGCATCCGGCACAGATGCCGCCGCCGCGCACGCACGTGACGGTGACTCCGACGAGCGGGCTCGAGCGCGCGCAGGTGAAGTGGTTCAACCGCCTGCGCGGGTTCGGCTTCCTTACTCGCGGAGAGGGTACGCCGGATATTTTCGTGCATATGGAGACGTTGCGCCGCTTCGGCCTGACCGAGTTGCGGCCGGGACAATTCGTCCTGGTGCGCTTCGGCCCCGGCCCGAAGGGCTTGATGGCCGCCGAAGTGCGCCCGGAAGGCGCGCCGCTCGGTCCGGCGTCGCACTGACTTAACCCGACATTTATGGTACCTGGGTCCGGCGCTGCAAATCGGCGGGAGCAGGGTTGCTGCTATCGCCGATCACGCGTACGCGCGATATAGAGCGTCGCGCGTCTGCTATCATTCGCGACGCAGCCTCGAGGCCCTTGTCCATGCGTCGTCTGTTTTTCTTCCTGAGCCTGCTGTCCTTTCTGGCCCTGCCGCTCGCCGGGCCCGCCGGCGCGCAGCAACTCCAGCAGCTCGAGATCGTGAGCAAGAACGGCAGGCACGTGTTCGGCGTCGAGATGGCGGTGACGCCAGAGGAGCAGGCGAAGGGCCTGATGTTCCGGCGCGAGCTGCCGGAGCGCCAAGGCATGCTGTTCGACTTCCACCGCGAGCAGCCGACCAGTTTCTGGATGAAGAACACCTACATCCCGCTCGACATGATCTTCATCCGCGCCGACGGCCGCATCCTGAACATCGCCGAGAACACGGTGCCGCTCTCGGAAGCGCTGGTGCCGTCGAGCGGTCCGGTGCGCGCGGTGCTGGAGGTGATCGGCGGCACCAGCAAGAAGCTCGGCATCGCGCCGGGCGACCGCGTGGTGCATCCGATCTTCGGCGGCCGGTGACGTCCCCAGACCGATCGAGAGCCCCAAAACCGGTGCCCACTTTTCCCGGACATGCGCTAGTGTCCCGATTCCGAAGTTCGCATGGACTCGCGGCACACTCTTTGCGAACTTCGGAATCAAAGGGACACTAGCAACTCTATGATTCTAGTGCCGCTTTGAACCCGAAGTTCGCAAACGCACTTGCCGCGAAATCGTGCGAACTTCGGGTTCGCGGCACTAGACTTGATGCCATCTGCGCACGGCAAGATGCAGGGCAGGGAGGATCTCATGAGGCACGCGTTGACCGCGGCAGCTGCCGCGCTTGTGTTCGTTTCGGCCCAGTCGGCGGTGGCGGAGCCGAATGTGCAGGATCTGGCCGCCCGCACGGAGATCTGGCCGATCGAGACGCTCACGCTCACGGACCAGCAGTTTCTCAGCGGCGACAAGAACGGCAAGGCGACCACCATCGCCGGCGTTTTGCGATTTCCACAGGGGGCGTCGGGGCGATTGCCGGCCGTCATCCTGCTGCACGGCTCCGGCGGCGTGAGCGGCAGCCACGAGCTGTGGTCGAAGCACTTCAACGAGATGGGGATTGCGTCGTTCCTGATCGACAGCTTTTCGGCGCGCGGGCTGACCAGCACGTCCGCCGACCAGGCGCTGCTCGGCCGCTTCAACATGATCCTCGACGCCTATCGCGGCGCCGACGTCATCGGCGCCCATCCCAGGATCGATCCGGCCCGGATTGCGGTGATCGGTTTCTCGCGCGGCGGCCAGTCCGCCTTGTATTCAAGCCTTCGGCGCTTCCAGCAGGCCTGGGCGCCGCGCGTCACCTTCGCCGCGCACATTCCGCTCTACGCCTCGTGCAATCCCACGCTCATCGGCGATACCGACGTGAGCGCAGTCCCGATCCGGCAATTCCACGGCGCCGCCGACGACTACGTGCCGGTCGCGCCGTGCCGTGCCTATTTCGAACGGCTGCGCGCCGCCGGGCGCGATGCCCAATTGACCGAGTTCGCCGGCGCGCATCACTCCTACGACAACCCGCTCGGTCCGAAGACGCCGACGGTCGCCAAGGGCTCGCAGAGCGTCCGCGCCTGCAAGCTCAAGGAGGAGACGCTCGGCGTGATCGTCAACGCGGAGACCGGCCAGCCCTTCACCTACAAGGACCCCTGCGTCGAAACCGATCCGCATCTCGGTTCGAACGAGGCGGCGGCGCAGGCGACGCGGCTCGCCGTTAAGGACCTGCTGCGAACGACCTTCAAGCTGGATTAGGAGCGTTTTCGCAGCTTGCTGGACAAATCCGAACCGTGTATCGAGTGGCCGTGCGGCGGCGCCGGGGTATGGCGCAGCCTGGTAGCGCGGAAGTTTTGGGTACTTCAGGTCGCAGGTTCGAATCCTGCTGCCCCGACCAGCCGCACTTTTTTTTGGCCTAGCTGACAAGCAAGCGACCTTCATGACGGCACGCATCTACAAGCCAGCCAGGACCGCCATGCAGTCCGGCACCGCCAAGACCAAGGAATGGGTGCTCGACTACGAGCCCGAGCAGCCGCGCCAGATTGAGCCGCTCATGGGCTGGACCTCGTCGGGCGACATGCGCCAGCAGGTGCGGCTGAACTTCGACACCGCCGAGGAGGCGATCGCCTATTGCGAACGCAATGGCATCGCCTACCAGCTGTCCGAGCCCAAGCCGCCGGCGCGGCGCGTCATCTCCTATTCGGAGAATTTCGCCTTCAATCGCCGCGATCCCTGGACGCACTGATCACCGTCCGCTGGAATATCCACAACGCCGCGCTTGCGAAGGCGGCGATGAGCGCGATCAGCAGAAAGAAATTCGGCTTCGAGAGCGTGCTCCAGAAGCCGCCCAGGAAGCCGGCGAGGATGTCGGCCGGCAGCGTGGTCGCGAACCAGATCCCCATCATCAGCGACAGCATCCGGGCCGGCGCGATCTTGGAGATCAGCGCGAGCCCGACCGGCGCGAGATGCAGTTCGCCGATGGTGGCGAGGAAGAAGTAGCCGAGAAGCCAGAGCGGGCTCGCCTTGCCGGCAGCGGTCGATGCCGCGGCGACCAGGACCAGATAGCCGAGCGCGACGCACAGGCAGCCGAATGCCATCTTGGTCACGGGCGCGGACTCGGTGCCGCGCTGGCCCTGCCGCCCCCACCGCCGCACGATGACCGGCGTGAGCACGAAGATCATCAGGGGGTTGAGGGCGAGGAACCAGGGCGAGGGAATCTCGCCCCGCCAGAACGTGAGGTCGATCGATCGGTCGGTGAAGTCCTCGGCCCAGAGCACGATGGTGTTGCCCTGCTGGTCGTAGGCGGCCCAGAAAAAGATCACCAGCACGCAGATTCCGATCAGCGTGAGCACGGCGCGGCGCTCGTCGCGGTCGAGCGAGGTCTTCTCGCCGCCGGCCGCCTTGGGCGGCGGCAACTGGTCGGGCGGCAGGTGCCGCATGCCATGCAGATAGATGCCGAGGCTCACCAGCATTCCGATGCCGGCGGCGCCGAAGCCATAGTGCCAGCCGTAGTGGACGGCGAGCGTGCCGCACACCAGCGGGGCCGCGAATGCCCCGATGTTGATCCCGAGATAGAAGATCGAGTAGGCGCGGTCGCGCCGATGGTCGCCGGGTGCGTAGAGATCGCCGACCTGGGCCGAGATGTTGGGCTTGAACGCGCCGATGCCGAGGATCAGCGCCAAGAGCGCGAACAGGAACAGCGCCTCGAAGGCCATCATGAAATGGCCGATCGCCATCAGCACGCCGCCGACGATCACGGTGCGCCGCCGGCCGACCAGCCGGTCGGCGATGAGGCCGCCGAGGATCGGAGCGAAATAGGCGAACCCGGTGTAGAACCCGAACAGTTGGGAAGCGAGCGGCTGCGGCTCGAGCTTGCCGAACAGGAATTCAAGCGCTGTGCGGACCGCGGCGAAGCCGAGCACGCTCTCGACCCGGACCGGATCAAGCAGGTATTTCACCATATAGAGCACGACCAGCGCGGCATTGCCGAAATAGGAGAAGCGCTCCCAGGTCTCGGTCGCGAACAGCACCGCGAGCCCGCGCGGATGGCCGAGGACGTCGCGCGCCGTGGCGGGCGCGGGCGGGGCGTCGCTTTGTACGGGCGGCGTCATCGCCTGACACTAGTGTCCCGATTCCGAAGTTCGCACGAGTTTGCAGCATGTTCGGATGCGAACTTCGGAATCAAGGGACACTAGCAACTCTATGATTCTAGTGCCGCTTTTTTGAACCCGAAGTTCGCAAACACACTTGCCGCGAAACCGTGCGAACTTCGGGTTCGCGGCACTAGACGATTCAGGCAGGTCGAACCTGCTCTATTGTGCCGTTCTGGACGCCCACGGCAGCTGTGCGCCGGCGCGCTATGGCAGCAGGGCGTAGATGTCGCCGGAATTGGCGTGGTGCGGCAGCGCGTGCAGCCAGGCCGTGATCGCCTGTGCGCTCACCCAGTCCGGGTGAACGAGCGAGTGACTTTCTCCGAGCATCGCGTTGTAGCGCGTGAGGCCGAGCGCCGCGCAGCGCGCGATGCAGGCCGCCGCCACGTCGCGCTGGATGGTGGTGAACTCGAACGACAGTGCCGGCGGCGGGCGCGTTAGCCCCGCCAGCGCCTCCGCTTCGAAACCCTCGACGTCGATCTTGATGAAGGCCGGCATGCCGTGACGGCCGATCAGCATGTCGAGCGTGGTTACCGGCACGCGCACGGTCTTGGTCCAGGCCTGGCCCTCCCAGCCGGGCGCGCCGTCGGCCGCCTTGAGAAAAGCCGCCGAGGCGGTCGATACCGTCGGATTGTCGAGGTTGAGCTCGAGATCGAGCGTGCCGGCGCTGCGGCCGATCGCCGCCGGCTCGATCGCCACCGCGCGATCGCGGCCGTAGATGAGCTTGAGCGTCCTGATCAGGGCGGGCTGCGGCTCGGCCGCGACGACGCGCGCACCGAGCCGGCGGAAGGCGGCGATGCGGTCACCGACATGGGCGCCGATGTCGAAGACGAGATCGCCCGGCCGGACGAATTGTCCGTAGAGCCGGTCCATCGCGGCGCTGCGCTCGCGATCGACGTAATAGATCCACAGCGAGCGCGCGACGCCGCGAACGGTCCGAAAACCTTCGAGCCACGTCGTCGGCATGGCGGCCTCAGCGGGTGCGTTGCGACAGCTCGATCGCCGGCAGGGCGAGCGCCTGCAATTCCGGTGGCGGCACCGTCTCCTCCGGCAGGCGGTCGAGCCCGACGGCGATCAGCGCACGCCCGAGCGCGGGCGAGGCGGTCAAGACCGCGAGCGGGATCGACAGCAGCGGGCCGCCGGCGATGAACAATGCGTAGGGAATGGCCGACGGCGCAGTCAGCGCGAGCAATAGCACGGGCGCCAGCCCGACCAGCGTCTGCGGCCAGAAGTGCCGCGCGGCGAGTGACCACGGCACCTCGTGATCGTCGCGCGCCTGCGCGCCCCAGCCGACGGTGCGCCCGAACAGCAGCTGCGCCAGGAACAACGTGTGGCTCGCCCACATGATGGGCGCGACCAGGATGACGAAGACGATCGTGATCAGGAAGCTCGCGATGAAGCGCAGGCCGCCGCCGAACAGGTGCCGCAGCTTCGCGCGCGTGAGCACGTCGATCACCGTCGCGATGTTGGGTGCAAACCACATCGCCAGCACCATGAGCAGCAGCGCAATGCCGGCGTCGAAGCGCATGAAGTCGGCGGGCGTCGGCGCCAGCGCGACCGCGATGCTGCCGATCATGAGCATGGCGATCCAGGCCGGCGAGCCGATGAACATCAGGATCGCGAAGGCGAGCTGATAGCGGCTCACCGGCCTGAGGCCGGGCATGCGCAAGAAATGCCAGTACTGCATGTTGCCCTGGCACCAGCGCAGGTCGCGGCGGATGAACTCGACCAGCGTCGGCGGATTCTGCTCGAAGCTCGAGCCTTCCTCGGCCAGCACGCTCACGGCGTAGCCGGCCTTGCGCATCAGCACCGCCTCGACCTGGTCGTGGCTGAGCACATGGCCCTTAACCAGGGCGCCTGCGGTCAGCACCGGCAGATGACAATACTGCATGAACGGCGCGATGCGCACGATGGCGTTGTGGCCCCAGTATGGCCCGCAATCGCCCTGCCACCAGGCGCTGCCGATGGTGTAGGAGCGCATGCCGAGCCGCATGCCGAACTGGAAGATGCGGGCAAACGCGCTGGCCGACGGCATCCCGATGACCAGGCTCTGCAGGATGCCGATGCGCGGATCGATCTGCATGATGCGCACGAGTTTGAGCACGAGATCGACCGTCAACACGCTGTCGGCATCGAGCATGACGGCGAAGTCGTGGTCCTTGCCCCAGCGCTCGCAGAAGTCGCCGATATTGCCGGCCTTGAAGCCGACGTTGTCGGTGCGGCGGCGATAGGTCAGCGCAACCCGCCCCTGCCAGAACTCCTTGAGCGCGGCGAAGCGCGCGTCCTCGGCGGCGGCGATGGCGGTATCGCTGGTGTCGCTCAGCACGTAGACATGGAAGCGCTCGCCGACGCCGCGCGCGGCGAGCCCCGCCAGCATCGGCTCCAGCAGCCGCGCCACCCGGTCGGGCGGCTCGTTGCGGATGCAGAGCACGATCGCGGTCGAGGCGGTGATCGGCTCGTCGCCGCGTACGCGACCGGCGACCGGCGTGACCGCCGCGACCGGGTCGCGCGCAAAGCGCATGATCAGGAGGCCGATGGTCGCATTCCAGAAGCCGATCACGTACCACGGCAGCGTGATGGCGAAGAGCACGACCAGGATGAGATCGACGGCGCCGAAGCCGCCAGGCGAGAGCGCCACCACGGCGAGCCAGATCAGGCCGGCGATGGTCAGGGCGACGCTGGTGAAGAACAGGACCGGCCGCCAAGGGGACAGGGCGGGCAGGGCGGGGGGCGCGGCGACAAGGACCTCGTCGCGGGGGGAGCGTTCGAGCATGTAGAGGCTTTGCGTGTCTTTTTAGGCGATTTGAGGATATAGCGGCACCCACCCAAGTCCAATCGGACCGGTTACCGCGGCTAGGATCAACGTAAATGCAGGCCAAGGCCCTCTGGTACGTCGCGCCCGGGCGCGCCGAGCTGCGGGAGGAGGCGGTTGCCCCGCCCAAGTCCGGCGAGGTGGCGGTGCGGGCGCTCTACGGCGCCATCAGCCGCGGCACCGAGCGGCTGGTCCACGCCGGCCGGGTGCCTGCAAGCGAGCACGACCGCATGCGCGCACCGCTGATGGGCGGGGCGTTCCCGTTTCCGGTGAAGTACGGCTATGCCACCGTGGGGCGGGTCGAGAGCGGGCCGGACCACCTGAAGGACCGCACGGTGTTCAGCCTGCATCCGCACCAGAGCCTGTTCACGCTGCCGGCGGATGCGGTGTTTCCGGTCCCGGAGCGCGTGCCGCCGGCGCGCGCCGTGCTCGCCGCCAATATGGAGACTGCGCTGAACGCGGTCTGGGACGGCGCGCCCGGCCCGGCCGACCGCATCGCCGTCGTGGGCGGCGGCCTCGTCGGCCTGCTGGTCGCCTATCTGTGTGCGCGGCTGCCGGGGTCGGAGGTGACGGTCATCGACATCGCGCCTGCCCGTGCCACGCTCGCGCACGCGCTCGGCGCTCGTTTCGCGCAGCCGGGTCACGCGCCGGCCGATTGCGATCTCGTATTCCACGCCAGCGCCACGGCCGCGGGGCTGGCGACCGCGCTGCGGGTTGCCGGCGAGGAGGCGAGCGTGGTCGAGCTCAGCTGGTACGGCAGCGGCGAGGTCGCGGCGCCGCTCGGCGAAGCCTTCCACAGCCGCCGGCTGCGGCTGATATCGAGCCAGGTCGGCAAGGTCGCGCCCTCCCGGCGTGCGCGCTGGAGTCATGGGCGGCGGCTCGCCGCGGCGCTGGCGCTGCTCGCAGACCCGGCGCTCGATGCGCTCATCGCCCCCGCGGTCGCCTTTGAGGAGCTGCCGGGCAAGCTTGCCGCGATCTTCGGCGCGGACTCGCATGCGGTCTGCCAGCTCATCCGCTATCGTGACGACACGAAAGAAAAGTGAGGAGTACCCGTGTACGCAGTTGAAGTCTCCGACCAGATCATGATCGCGCACTCGTTCCGCGGCGAGGTGTTCGGCCCGGCCCAGAAGGTGCACGGTGCGACCTTCGTCATTCGCGTGGCGTTTCTTGCCGACAAGCTTGACCAGCACGGCATCGTCGTCGACATCGCGCGCGCCCACGAGGTGCTGAAAGAGGCGCTTGTTCCGCTCAACTATCACAACCTCGATGAGCTGCCGCAGTTCAAGGGGATCAACACCACGACCGAATTCCTCACCAAACATCTGTTCGACCACCTGGTCGGCGCGGCGCGCGCGGGCAAGCTCGGCCGCGACGGCCGCGAGCTCAAATCGATCCGCGTCACCGTCGCGGAATCGCCGGTGGCGCGCGCATGGTTCGAGGCGCCGTTGTGGTGAAGCAGGCGGTGTTCGCCGTCCCCGGCGACCTCGCGACGCCGACCGGCGGCTACGGCTACGCCCGGCGCATCATCGCCGAACTGGGCACGCTCGGCTGGCGGATCGAGGTGCTCGACCTCGGCGGCGGATTCCCATGGCCGACAGCAGGCGCCCGCGCGATCGCCGCCGAGCGTCTCGCCCTGTTGCCGCCTGGCCGCGCGATCGTGGTCGACGGGCTCGCCTTCGGCGTGCTGCCGGAAGCGGCCGAGGTGCTACGGCAGAGCCACGGGCTCATTGCGCTGGTGCATCATCCGCTCGCGCTCGAATCCGGCTTGAACGCCGCCCAGGCGGCGAGCCTGCGGACGAGCGAGCGTGCCGCGCTTGCCGGCGCCCGCCATGTCATCACGTCGAGCGCGAGCACCGGGCGGCTGCTGGTATCAGATTACGGCGTCGCGCCCGAACGGCTCAGCGTGGTCGCGCCCGGCACCGATCTGGTGCGCGCTCAAAGAAACGGACGTGCGGGCGCCGTCGCCGTCGCGCTGCTCGCGGTCGGCGCGGTCGTGCCGCGCAAGGGCTACGACCTGCTCGTGGCCGCGCTCGCCAAGCTCAAGCACTTGCCCTGGCGGCTCGACATTGCCGGCGATGGCGGGCGAAGCCCCGCTACGTTCGCGCAACTCAAGGCCGACATTGCGCGCTTCGGCCTCGCCGACCGCGTCACCTTGCGTGGCGCGGTGAGCGCGGATGAGCTCGCCTCGCTCTACCAATCCGCCGATCTCTTCGTGCTGCCCTCGCGTTACGAAGGCTACGGCATGGCCTATACCGAGGCCATCGTGCATGGCCTGCCGGTCGTCGGCACCACCGCGGGCGCCATTCCGGAAACGGTGCCGGCCGCGGCCGGCGTGCTGGTGCCGCCGGATGACAGCGAGGCGCTCGCGATGGTGCTCCGGCGCCTGATCGAGAACCCGCGCGAGCGCGAGCGGCTCGCCGCTGGAGCCCGCGCGGCGCGATTTCCGTCGTGGAAGGAGCAGTCCGCGCTGTTCGCGCGCGTGCTCGAGCACCTGACGCCTGGGTGCGCGGCATGAGCGGCTTTTCCGCCGACTGGCTGGCGCTGCGCGAGCCCTACGATCTGGCTGCGCGCAACGCGACCGTGCGCGACGCGGTCGCGGTCGCGTTCGCGGGAAGCCCGGCGATTGCGCTGGTCGATCTCGCCTGCGGCACCGGCGCGACGCTGCGCGCGCTCGGCCGCCATCTTCCGCGGCGCCAGAGCTGGCGGCTGGTCGACAATGACCTCAGTCTGCTGGCGCGCGCCTCCGCGCTCGGACAGCCTCCGGACCTCGTCGTGACGACGCGGCCGGTCGATCTCGTGCGCGACCTCGAATTGGCACTCGACGGCCCGCTCGATCTCGTCGCCACGTCGGCGCTGCTCGACCTCGTGTCCGCCGAGTGGCTCGACCGTCTCATCATCGAAGCGGCGGCGCGCCAGCTGCCGGTCTACGCGGCGCTCAGCTATGACGGCCGCACGGTGATCGAGCCCGGCGCGTCCCTCGATGCCGAGATCCTCGCCTGCTTCAACCTGCATCAACGCACCGACAAGGGCTTCGGTCTTGCGCTCGGCCCGACCGCCGCGGCGCGCGCGATCGAACGCTTCGAGCATTTCGGCTATTCCGTCGAGCACGGCCGTTCCGACTGGGTGATGGGGCCAGACGACCGCGCCATCCAGGATGCGCTATTCGCCGGCTGGGCCGAGCTCGCAGCGGCGACCGTCTCGGCGGATGCGATCGCGAGCTGGCTGACCCAGCGCCGCGCCTTCCTGGCGGACGGGCAATCACACCTGCGCGTCGGTCACGTCGATGTCTTTGCGCGCCCGATCGCACGGCGCTGAGCGCTGAGATCGCAGTCGAGCAGCACGTCGCCGCCGCGCGCATCGAGGACATGGGCGCGCATCGGCGCCCGCACCGCCTGATCGACCCGCTCGATCGGCGGCAGCGTCAGGCTCGATCGTCCGCCGCCGAGGATGATCGGCGCGATCAGGATATGCAGCCGGTCGAGACAGCGCGCGGCGAGGAAGCGCGAGACCGTGTCGGCGCCGCCTTCGATCAGGATGCGGCGCAAGCCGCGGTCGGCCAGCGCCGCGATGATGGCGGCCGGGGCCAGCCCGCCCTGATCCGCCGGCAGCGCCACGACCTCGACGCCGGCAGGGAGCGTCGCGCGGGTGCCGGCCTTGGCCACCACCAGCCTGCGGATACCGTCGGCGGCCAGCACCCGGGCGGTCGCCGGCAATCGGCCGCTCGGATCGACCACCACCCGCGCCGGGCTCGGGCCTTCGACGCGGCGGACCGTCAATTGCGGATCGTCCGCGATTGCCGTGCCCACGCCAATCACGACCGCATCGACCAGGGCCCGTAGACGGTGGAGGTGGGCAAGACCGGCCTCGCCGTTGATGTAGTGGGAGTGGCCGGTGGGGGTGGCGATGCGGGCGTCGATCGACTGGCCGCACTGCCCGACCACCATCAGGTCGTCGATTACCCCCGTCCGCAGCGGGCCAAAGATGTCCTCCCACGGCTGCGGCAAGGAACTATCGCCCCCGCGAAACGTTGCTGGGACGTGAATCCAAGACCGCTCGGAGGAGCGCTCGGAAGAGCATTCAGAGCTCAACACCACCAGGGTCTTCCTTGCCCAGTCTGACTAAACGTTCATCTGCCATCGTCCAATACCTGCTATCGGAGCGGGCTACGGCGTGCCATGATATTTGGCTGGACGTAGCCTGCAAACGCTTCAAACGCGTCGTGAAAAAGACATCACGGATGGAATAAGTTGTCGCTGGCTGCATTCTTAATTTTGGGGTCGATGCGGCTCGGAGATTCGGAGCAGTTCTTTAAAATCGTACGGTCCAGGGAGTGGCCTGAGGAGAGGCGTGTGCGGGGTGATATGAGTGGGAATGGGAAGTCCGACCTGTTTGGCAAGCCCAAGCACGTCGCGGTAGAGCGTGCACTTGCGGAATTTCGGTCGGGACGGCCGATCATCATCAGAGCAGGTGACGAGACGATGACGGTCATGCCGGTCGACGGCTTGACCGACCAGGGCTTGGCCTCTTTCAGGCTGGTTTGTGCGCCTGCGCGCCCGCACCTCCTGATCACCGCGCGCCGCGCCCGCGCGCTCGGGCTCGATGGCGGGGGACCAACGGGCCTCGCAATCGGCGATCTTCACAACGCGGCGGCGCTCCTGTCGCTGGCCGCCGACACCCAGGTTACGCGGCATCTCGATGTGGTCCCCGCCGGCGACACGGCGGGAGCTGCGATCGAACTCGCCAAGCTCGCGCAACGCCTGCCGGCCCTGCTGGTCGGAGACGGCACGGCGGCCGGCGTGGCCGCGTGCGATCTGCCGCTCATGGCGGTTGCCGCCGATGCGGTCGCGCAATTCCGCCAGGCTGCGATCGCTTCGCTCGTGGTCGCGGCCGAGGCGACCATCCCGTTGCATGGCGGCTTCTCGGCTCGTTTCGTGATCTTCCGCGATGGCATGGGTGGCGCTCCGGTCGCCATCGTCGTTGGCAGACCCGATCTCGCACAGCCGGTTCCGGTGCGGCTCCACTCCGCCTGCCTGACAGGAGACGTATTCGGCTCGCGGCGCTGCGATTGCGGCGACCAGCTTCGCCTGGCGCTGCCCCAGCTTGCGCAGCAAGGCGGCGGCATCATTCTCTATCTGGAGCAGGAGGGCCGCGGGCTTGGCCTCGCCAACAAGATCCGCACCTATCAGCTGCAGGACGCCGGTCTCGACACCGTCGATGCCAACACCGTGCTCGGCTTCGACGATGACGAACGCGATTATGGCATCGCCGTTCGCATGCTGCAGGTGCTCGGCTGCACGCGGGTGCGGCTGTTGACCAACAATCCGGCGAAGCTCGACGGCCTGTCGCACGCGGGCATCGACGTGTCTGGCCGCGTGCCGTTGCAGGGACCGATCAATTCCGACAACCGGCGCTATCTCACCGCCAAGGCGAGGCGCGCGGGACACAAGCTCGATCACGTTCTCGGCGCCTTGGCCGAGGCCGGTGAAAGCCCGCGCGACGGTTGAGCAGGCGGTCGCCGGTGAGGCGGAGATGAGCCAAGCATCGCAAACGTCCGCGTCTGCGATCCCCGCCTATACGGTGACCGCGCGGGTGCTGCATTGGATCATCGCCGCGCTGGTCCTCACGATGATCCCGCTCGGCATCGTCATCGCCAACGAGTGGGGCGGGCCGGTGCAGCAGCCGCTCTACAATCTGCACAAGTCGGTCGGCGCGCTGATCCTGCCGCTCGTCGTGGTGCGGCTGATCTGGCGGCTGACGCATCCGCCGTTGCCGCTTCCCGCCGACATTCATCCGCTTCAGCAATTCGCCGCGCACGCGACGCACTGGACGCTTTATGGGCTGCTGCTGGTGCAGCCCACCGTGGGCTGGGTCGCCACCTCCGCCTATCCGGCGCCGCTGCCGGTCTTCGGCCTGTTCGAATTGCCGCACATCTGGCCGGAGAACCGGCCGCTCTCGGAGCGGCTTTTTGTCGTGCACCGCATTCTCGGGATCGTCATCGCCGCAGTCGCGCTGTTGCACATCGGCGCGGCAATGCATCATCATTTCCTGCGCAAGGATCGCGTCCTCATGCGCATGGTCACCGGCTGATCGCTGTCATGGCATCGTCGAGCCGAACGGTCGGAGAGCTTACGTCTCCCGAGGTGGCGCAGCGGCTGCGGGAAACCTCGATTCTGTGCCTGCCGATGGGCGCGATCGAGCAGCACGGCGTGCATCTGCCGCTCAACACCGACGTCGTCGTCGCCGAGGAGCTCGCGCGCCGCATCGTCGCGCGCTGGGGGGAGGAGCTCGACCTGTGGCAGCTGCCGACCGTCTCCATCGGTCTTTCGCGCGAGCATGATTGGGCGCCGGGCACGTTGTCGCTGACCATCCAGAGCTTCGTTGCGCTCATGCGCGACGTGGCGCGCGATATCGTGCGCGCGCTGCCGGCCCGCAATCTAGTGATCGTCAACGGTCACGGCGGCAATCGCGGCGTGCTCGACAATCTGTTGTACGAACTCGCCGGCGACTTCGGGCTCAATGCCTGCGTCATCCATCCCTTCGACCTGTCGCAGGCCGAGACCCGTGCGACCAGCGCCGATGTCCACGGCGGCAAGAGCGAGACCTCGGTCATGCTGGCCCTGGCGCCGCAACTGGTGCGGCGGGAGCTGATCGCGCCGGCGGGTGCGCCGCCGGACGGCGATGTGATCGCAGCGTTGATCTTCGATCGCGGGGTGAGCTTTCCCTGGCGCACCGACGATCCGCGGCTCACGACGGACGGCGCGATCGGCGAGGCCCACGCCGCGTCGCCGGAGCTCGGGCAGGCGATCATCGACAGCGTCGTGGCGGAAACGCGCGGCGTGCTGCAACGGCTGCTGGAGAACCAGCGGCTGCTACGCGGGTCCCGGCGATGATCTTTGATAGCGCGCAAGCACGGCCGCGCGCCGACGAGCCCGGTTCAGGGCGAGTGTCATCAGCGCGTTCACGCGCGTCTTCCGACGCGCTATGCGCGCGCACTTTTAGAGTTGCCGCGCTGGCCGCTCGCTTTTGCTCGCCAGCACGGCTGCGACGCCGCTGGCGAGCGTCGCCAGCACGCACCAATAGGCATAGCGGAAGTCGGCCGCCACGCCGACCGTGAAGAACGTCATGACATAGACGACCGCGGATGCGGTCACGCCGATGGCGAAGGCGCCGGCCGGCGTCGCACGCGTCGGCCACGCGTAGGCGCCGACCACGATCGCCAGCACGAGCCAGAGGGCGGGCCGAAACAGCAGCGTCGGCTGCAACGCGTCGTGCAGCGCCACCAGCGGCGTGAAGAAGGGGCTGTGGCCGTAGGCTGACTCGCGCGCCGTCGAGCCCGGTTCAGGGCGAGTATCCGGCGCGCGCACTTCAGAAGAGTTGCCGCGCTGGCCGCTCGCTTCGCTCGCCAGCGCGGCCGGGGGCAGCCAGTCCCAGACCGGGAGAACGAGGTTCGAGCGGCCGAGGAATTGCCACATGAAGGTCGCGCGGTGCTCGAGATAGGCGAGCGGATGCGTCGTGACCGCGCGCCACCAGGCCTCGGTGACGCGCGGCGTGCCGAAGATCACGTCGTCGGGGCGCTCCAGCCGCTGCATCACGAACGGGCAGGGCGGAACGTGCCAATAGGAATCCCAGCGCACGGGGTCGTAGCACTTGCCGGTCAAGAGCGCGGTCTGCTCGGCGTTCCATGACACCGGGAATTGGTTTTCGCCGCTGAAATGCGTGATGCCGCCGAGATCGAAGACCAGGATCGAGTGCAGCGGGTGCTGCCGCTTGGCGTCGAGCAGTCCGTAATAGGTGAGCGGGACCAGCGCGTAGAACAGCGCGACCGCCGGCACGAAGACGATCGCCATCCGCTTTAAGTCGAAGCGCAGCGGCCAGATGACATAGGCGGCGATAAACGGCGCGGCGAAAATGGCGTTGGGCCGCAGCAACACGCCAAGCGCGATCATCAGCAGCGCCAGCGTCGTCACCGCCGCGCGGATCGCGCGTCCCATCGTGCGGCGTTCGCCGAGCTCGACTGCCGCGAAAGGCAGCACCGCGGCGGCCAACCACACCACTCCGAACAGGACGTCGCGCCAGATCATGCCGACGAAGAAGAAGGCGGGCGGAACGAACGCCAGCAGCGGCGTCACCAGGCCGAGCCAGGTGGAGCGACGAACCGCAATGAGCGCAAGCAAGCCGAAGCCGAGCCAGTAAAGAGTGGCGGTAAGCAGGAACATGCTCAACGCCCCCGGCGCGATCGGATCGATCAGCCGCCAGAGCACGCCCATGGCGGGCGATTGCCAATCGCCGAACTGCCAAGCCTGGGCATCGGCATAGACGTACCGGGCGTCGGCGGTGGGGTAGCCGGGATAGAACACCAGCACGGTGACCGCATACCCGGCGGCCAGCATCAACAGGACCGGCAGCGCTCCGGCCGGACGCGCTCGGACTTCTTTTGCAGTCGCATCGCTCTCCTGGAGGGTAGCCATTCACCACCGTGGGGTTGCGCGGGCGCGTGCTCGTGTTGTTACCGCAACACTCAGAATAATAAGGCGAAAACGTGCCGGGCCTACCCCACGGGTTACCTCACAACACACTTTCGCCACGGGTATACGTCACTGCGGTTCCCGGGGATGGGCGGTCTCGTGACCAAAACGGTGCACGAGCGGCTTCGGGGTATTGTTGCGGGCTGGGGGGTTCGTCGAGCAATGTCCAGGGCAACGCTCTTGCGCGTGCTGCTGGCTGTGGCGTTGGCCACTGCGACTGGCGTCCGGGACGGGCGCGCCCAGATCATCGAAGGACCAGGACAAGGCGGGGGCCGCGGAGCCTGCAACCCCAATATCCTTGTTGCCTGCGTGCCGACCGGGCCCGGGTCCGGCGGCCCCGGACCGAATAATCTCGGCGGCGGGGGCTCCAGTTCGGGCAACAACAACACCGGCTGGTACATTCTGGGCGGCGTGATCGCCGCCGTTGCCGGTTGGGCCATCACGAGTCACTTGTTTCCCGATCCGCCGGGCCCCGGCACGCCGCCACCTCCGCGCACGCAGCCGCCTGATAAGCCGCTGCTCTCGCAGCAGCTGCCGCC
>Ga0126377_10000120_pt1 | contig 40988 bp, 31 predicted proteins | sample PanSoiMetPlot_22_FD_92647 | JGI IMG/M metagenome (GOLD analysis project Ga0126377, IMG submission 92647) | Tropical forest soil microbial communities from Panama - MetaG Plot_22 | ecosystem: Environmental > Terrestrial > Soil > Tropical forest > Bulk soil | place: Panama | collected 2016-02-17 | reverse complement strand
CCCGCCCGACGGCGGTGCGGGCGCCGCTCACGATGACAGCCTGCTTCATGGTCTCAGTTCCTCAGTGGCGTGCGGGTGGTGAGCATGTGCTGGATGCGGTCGAGGGTGGGCTGCTGGAAGGCCAGCGCGCTGAACGCCTCCAGCTCCAGGTCGAGGATGTGCTGCTCGCTGACCCACTGCGGGGCGGACAGCTCGCCGCCGCAGAGCACGCGGGCCAGCGCCCGGCCGATCACCCCGTCGTGCCCGCTCGCCCGGCCGGCCCACTGGAGGGTCTGCACGCCCAGCTCCAGCGCCGCGAGCGTCGGCGCGCCGGCGGCGAACACCCGGGAGGTCGCCGGGTCGGGCGGGCGGTAGCCGTCCGCGAGCGCGAGCGCCGTGCGCTTGGCGGCGGCCAGCAGGTGGTCGGGGTGCAGCACGATCCGGTCGTCGGCGTCCAGGAACCCCAGCTCGCGCGCCTCGACCGCGCCGGCGGCGACCTTGGCGGTCCCGATGGTCTCGAACACGCGCCGCACCCAGGGCAGCGGCGGGGCGTCCCCGGCGGCCGCCATCGCGGGCGACACCACCCGGCGCAGCAGCTCCTTGCAGCCGCCGCCGGCGGGGACCACCCCGACGCCGACCTCGGGCAGGCCCAGGTAGGTCTCGCCGGCGGCCACGATCCGGTCGGCGGCCAGGCACAGCTCGGCCCCCGCGCCGAGCGTCCGGCCGTGCGGGGCGGCGACCACCGGCACCGGCGCGAACCGCAGTCCCTGGACGATCCGGTGCAGGCTCCGGACGACCTGTGCGAGCTGGTCGGGGTCGGCGCCGCCGTGGGCGACCTGGGCGCCGAGCATCCCGATCTCGAACAGGTTCGCCCCCACCGAGAAGTCGGGCGTGCGGCTGGCGATCACCAGCGCCTTCCAGCGCCCGCCCGCCAGCTCGTCGAGCAGCTCCAGCCCCAGCTCGAGCACGGCGCCGTCGACCGACGCGGAGGGCCCGTGCAGCTCCAGGCAGAGCACGCCGTCGCCGAGGTCGACGAGGCTGGCCGAGCCGTTGGCGGCGACCACGCCGCGCTCGTCCCGGACGCGCCCGAGGTCGAGGACCTCGGGGTCCACCGGCACCGGCTCCAGGCCGCCGCTGACGGGGCTGACGACCTGCTCGCCCCCGTCGCCGGGCACGTAGAAGCGCTCCCCGCCGCGGTCCAGCAGCTCCTGGACCCAGCCGCCGACCTCGAGCCCGAGCGCCCGCATGCGCTCGGCGGTGGCGCGGACCCCGAGCTGGTCCCACAGCCGGAAGGTGCCGAGCCGCTGGCCGAACCCCCACTCCATCGCGTGGTCGACGTCCACCAGCGAGCCGGAGATCTCCGGCACGCGGCGCGACGCGTAGGCGAGCGCGGGCAGCAGCGTGTCGCGCAGGAAGCGGGCGCCGCGGTCGTCCTCGGCCCGCTCCATGATCAGGCGCAGCCGCGCGCCGAGGTCGCGCTCGGCGTCGGCGGCCTCGACGAGAGGCAGGTCCGGCTCGCGCGCGGGCCGGTAGGAGAGCGTGTCGGGGTCGAGCACGTCGAAGGCGGTCCGGCCGTCGCGCCGGGTCCGCTTGTAGAAGCCCGCGCCGGTCTTGATGCCGAGCAGGCCCGCGTCGAGCATCCGGCGCAGCGGCTCGGGCGCGCGCAGCGACTCGCGCGCGTCGTCGTCGGGCACCAGCCGGTGCAGGTTCTCCGCGACCGCGACCATCACGTCCAGCCCCACCTGGTCGAACAGCCGGAACGTGGCGGTCCTGGGCCAGCCGATCAGCGGCCCGGTGAGCGCGTCGACCTCCTCGACGGTGAAGCCGTGCTCGAAGGCGTAGCGGACCGTCGACATGCCGGCGAGCACGCCCAGCCGGTTGGCGATGAAGTTGGGGGTGTCCTGGGCGCGCACCACGCCCTTGCCGAGGACCTGCTCCAGGAACGCCTGCATGCCCGCGGCGACCGCCGGGTCCGCCTCGGGGGGGACGATCAGCTCCACCAGCTTGAGGTAGCGTGGCGGGTTGAAGAAATGCGTGCCGACGAAGCGGCGGCGGAAGTCCGGGGAGCGTCCCTCGGCAATTCGCGCGAGCGGCAGCCCCGAGGTGTTGGTGGACACGACCGTGGCCGGGCCGAGCGCCTTCTCCACGCGCTCCAGGAGCTGCTGTTTCGGCTCGACCCGCTCGACGACCGCCTCCACGACCCAGTCCGCGCGCGTGAGCCGGTCGAAATCGTCGTCGAAATTCCCCAGGCGGATGCGCGCGGCGAGCGCGGGGGACATGAGCGCGGCCGGCCGGGCGGTGAGCATCCGCTCGAACCCCGCGCGCACCGTTGCGTCCCGGTCGGAGCCCTCGCCGGGCACGTCGAGCAGGTCGACCGCGAGCCCGGCGTTGGCCGCGTGGGCGGCGATGGCCGCCCCCATGGTCCCCGCGCCGAGCACGGCGACCCGGCGGATGCGGGTCTGGTCTGGCATCGCTGCCTCCTGTCGTCGCGGTCCCGGCGCGGGTTCCCGACCACGGTACTCCATCCGGTCGGTGCGTTAACGGCCCTATTTGGCCGGGTATCCGGCGACGCCGACGTCGGTATCGATTGCCGACGCGATTGCCAATTCGACGCCGACGTCGGTGTCGCCCATTGCCAAATTCACGATCACCTGTATCGTGGTGGTAATCACGTTGCCGTACGGCGGGCGCACGCGTTTCCGCGACCAAAAGCCGCGGGGACCGGCCCGCAGGAGGACATGGCCTTGACTCCGATCGCCGAGCCGGCCGACGGCGCCGACTTCTACCGGATCGACGACCTGCTGACGCCCGCCGAGCGCGAGGTCCGCGACCGTGTGCGGCGCTTCTGCGACGCCGAGGTCGTCCCGGTCATCAACGACTACTGGGAGCGGGCGGAGTTCCCGTTCGAGCTGGTGCCCAAGCTCGCGGCGCTCGGGGTCGCGGGCGGGGTCGTCCAGGGATACGGCTGCGCCGGCCTGTCGCACGTCGGCGCCGGGATGGTCGCGATGGAGCTGGCCCGCGGCGACGGCAGCGTGTGCACGTTCTTCGGGGTCCACTCCGGCCTGGCGATGAGCTCGATCGCCATGCTCGGCAGCGAGGAGCAGCGGCGGCGCTGGCTGCCCGCCATGGCCACGCTGGACAAGCTCGGCGCGTTCGCGCTCACCGAGCCCGAGCACGGGTCGGACGTGGTGGCGCTGCGCACCCGCGCCCGGCGCGACGGCGACGCCTGGGTGCTGGACGGCGCCAAGCGCTGGATCGGGAACGCCTCCTTCGCCGACCTGATCGTCGTCTGGGCCCGCGGCGAGGACGGCGAGGTCGGCGGCTTCGTCGTCCCCAAGGGCACGCCCGGCCTGGAGACCAGCCTCATCACCGGCAAGACCGCCAAGCGGGCGGTGTGGCAGGCCGACGTGAGCCTCGACGGCGTCCGGGTCCCGCTCGACCACCGCCTGGAGGGGGCGCGCACGTTCGCCGACACCGCCCGGGTCCTGACCGCGACCCGCTTCGGCGTCGCCTGGGAGGCCGTCGGGCACGCCGCCGCCGCCTTCGAGTCGGCGCTGGCGTACGTGGCCGAGCGGGAGTCGTTCGGCACCCCGCTGGCCGCCTACCAGCTCGTGCAGTCGCGCCTGGCCAAGATGCTCGCCGACCTCACCACCATGCAGCTCGTGTCGCTGCGCCTCAGCCAGCTCGCCGCCACCGGGCGTATGACCGACGGCCAGGCATCGCTGGCCAAGATGCACAACGCGGCGACCGCGCGGACGATCGCGGCCGAGGCCAGGGAGCTGCTCGGCGGCAACGGGATCCTGCTGGACAACCACGTCGCCAGGCACCTGGCCGACCTGGAGGCCGTCGTCACCTACGAGGGCACCGACGCGATCCAGTCCCTGATCGTCGGCAAGGAGATCACCGGGCGCAGCGCGTTCGCGCTGCCCCAGAGCCCGAGGCGGGCGCCGTTCGCCCGCCCGCGGGTGCCTCGGGCCCGGGCTTCCTGACCCGTCCCGCGGCCCGGCGGGCGGGCGCGGCGACCGGCCGACCCGCCCGCCCCCCCGGCCCGAGCCGTGCCCAGGCACAGGGCCCGGGCCGGGGCCCATGGCCGGAGCGCCCGCCCCGTGGCCAACGGCGGTCAGGGGCGGGCGCTCCGAGCCGCCGGGCGGTGACGCTGCGTGGGCTGCGGACCGCTTGCGGGCGCCGTACGATCGGTGCGGGATCGTGGCGATCGTCCGCCCGGCCCGACTCCTCCGGCCCTGATCCTCCGGCAGGGACCGCTCCGGCAAGGAGGGCGCGACATGCTGTACCTCGTCCGACACGGCCACGCCGGCAACAAGCACGCCTGGCAGGGCACCGACGAGCTGCGCCCGCTGTCCCCCAGGGGGCGCCTCCAGGCGGAGGGGCTGGTGCGCCTGCTCGCCCCGTACGCGGTCCGCCGGATCCTCAGCAGCCCCACCGAGCGCTGCCGGCAGACCGTGACGCCGCTGGCGCGCGTGCGCGGGCTGCGCGTCACCGACGAGCCGAGGCTCGGGGTCGGCGTCGACCTGGACCGGGTGCTTGCGTGGCTGGGCGACCGGGGGCTCGAGGGCGCCGTCGCCTGCACCCACGGCGAGGTGATCGGCGCCGTCGTCGAGCGGCTGGCGGCGCAGGGCGTCAGGTTCGGCCCCGAGCGCCGCTGGCTCAAGGGCTCGGTGTGGGTGCTGGACGGCCTCGGCGGCCAGGTCGCCCGGGCCCGTTACCTCGCTCCGGTGCCCGTCCCGGACTGACCGCCGCGGCGCCGGGGTAGCCTGGCCGGTGTCGCCGAACCGCGTCCCTGAGCCCGACGAGGGGCTCCCCTGGGGAGGGCATCGACCCATGTATTACCGCAGCGCCGGCCAGATCCCGCGAAAGCGCCACGTCCAGTTCCGCCAGCCCGACGGCAGCCTGTACGCGGAGGAGCTGATGGGGCAGGAGGGGTTCAGCTCCGACGCCTCGCTGCTGTACCACCGGCACCTGCCGACCGCGATCATCGCCGCGCAGAGCGTGGAGCGGCCCCCGGACGGCCTGGTGCCCAACGCCCCGCTGCTGCCGAGGCACGTGCGCACCCACCAGCTCGACACCGGCGGCGACCTGGTGGGGGGGCGCCGCCTGCTGCTGGCCAACGACGACGTGCGCATCTCGTACGTGGCCGCCGACGCGGCCAGCACCCTGTACCGCAACGCCGCCGGCGACGAGCTGGTGTACCTGGAGAGCGGGTCGGCCACGCTGGAGAGCGTGTTCGGCCGCATCGGGGCGACCGCGGGCGACTACGTGTACGTCCCCTGCGGCACCACGCACCGCTGGCTGCCCGCCGCTGGCGCCGGGGGCGACGGCCAGGGGGCCGGGGAGCCGACCCGCGCGCTGGTGATCGAGGCGCGAGGCCACATCACGCCGCCCGGGAAGTACCTCTCCGAGCGCGGCCAGTTCCTGGAGCACGCACCCTACTGCGAGCGCGACATCCGCGGTCCCGAGGGCCCGCTGACGGTCGACGACGACGGCCCCGCCGACGTGCTGGTGCGCCACCGCGCCGGGCTGACGCGCTACACCTACCAGCACCACCCCTTCGACGTCGTGGGCTGGGACGGCTGCCAGTACCCCTACGCGCTGTCCATCCACGACTTCGAGCCGATCACCGGGTCGCTGCACCAGCCGCCGCCGGTGCACCAGACGTTCGCCGGCCCGAGGTTCGTGGTCTGCTCGTTCGTGCCGCGCCTGTTCGACTACCACCCCGACGCGATCCCGGTCCCCTACAACCACCACAACGTGGACTCCGACGAGCTGCTGTTCTACTGCGGCGGCGACTTCATGAGCCGCGCCGGGTCGGGGATCGAGCTGGGGTCGATGTCCCTGCACCCCAACGGGTTCACACACGGGCCGCAGCCCGGTAGCGTGGAGCGCGCGCTCGGCGCGAAGGGCACCGACGAGCTGGCCGTGATGGTCGACACCTTCCGGCCGCTGGCGCTCGGCCCGGAGGCGATCGCCGCCGAGGACGCCGAGTACGCGTGGACCTGGGCCGGCGGCCGCCGTCAGCCCTCGAAGGTGTGAGTGCCATGGCCCGCCAGCCCCTGCAGCCCCCGCCGCGGACGATCGCCACCACCGGCTGGTGGCTGTTCGCCTTCGCGCTCCTGATCGCGCTGTCGACCTGACCGCCGTCCGCGGTCGACGGCGGCGACCCCGCCCGGAGATCCCGCCGGAGATCCGGGTCCTCGCCCGCCGCCGGCCCGGCGCGCCCGGGAGCGCCCCCGGCCTGTCCGACCGCAGGTCGCACGGCGCGGACCGGTGCGCGAGCGGGTACGACCGCCCCGGCCGTCTGCCATACTGGCGAGCGCCCCACTGAGGTGCCCGCGACCGCCCGGCGCCGACACGCGCGGCGCGCGAGCGCGGCGCGGACATCCTCGGTCACGCCGCGCAGCAGGGGTCGACATGCCGAACGTTCCCGACCTGCCCGCCGCCGGAGCCGCTTGCGCTTCCCCGGGCCGCGGGCGACGGGCTGCCGAGGGCCAGCCGGAGCCGCCCCGGTGAACCTCGCGACCACGCTGGCCGAGCAGGCCGAGCGCGGGGGCTGGAGCGACCGGGTCGCGTACGCCGGCCCGGCGGGCACGGTCAGCCACGGCCAGGTGCACCGCGGGGCGGCGCAGGCCGCCGCGGTCCTCGCCGAGCTGGGCGTCGCCCGCGGCGACCGGGTGCTGATCGCGCTGGAGGACTCCGTCGAGTTCGTGTGGTCCTTCCTGGCCTCGCTGTGGCTCGGCGCGATCGCGGTCCCCGTCGACCCCGAGCTGCCACCCGGCGACCACGCGTCCTCGCTCGCCCACGCCGAGCCGCGCGTGGTGGTCTGCGCGCGCGAGCTGGTCGACCGGTTCCAGGAGGCGGCGGCGACCCTGGCGCCCGCGACGCTCACCGGTGAGATGGCCGGAGCCGCCAGCGTCCCCGCCGCGGCGGTCGGCGGCGAGGCGCCCGCGTACGGCCAGTACACCGCCGGGACCACCGGACGGCCGAAGCTCGCGCTGCACCGCCACGACGACCCGCTCGTCTACCACCGGACCGCGGGCTCGGGGGCGTTCGGGATCGGGCCGGACGACGTGCTGCTCAGCGCCTCGCGGATGCACGTCGCCTTCGGGCTCGGGAACTCGGTGTTCTTCCCGCTGCTGTCGGGCGCGTGCGCGCTGCTGCACCCGGGCGGCGCGCAGCCCGGCGCCGTGGCCGAGACCGCCGCCCGGCGCCAGCCGACCCTGCTGTTCGCCGTGCCGACCTTCTACGCCCGGCTGCTCGAGGCGCTGCCGGCGTCGCCCCTGACGGCGCTGCGCGCGGCGGTGTCGGCGGGCGAGCCGCTGACGCCGGCGCTGGCCGGCCGGATCCGCCGGTGGGCGGGCTGCCCGGTCCTGGACACGCTGGTGTCGACCGAGGTGGGCCACGCGTTCTGCGCCAACACCCCGGCCGCGGCGCGCGACGGGACGCTCGGGCGGGCGCTGGAAGGCTACGAGGTCCGCATCGCCGACGCCGCCGGCCGCGACCTGCCCGAAGGCACCCAGGGCCTGCTGTGGGTGCGCGGGCCGACCCTGCTGATCGACTACTGGAACGAGCCCGAGGCGACCGCCCGGGCGCTCACCGGAGGATGGCTGCGGACCGGTGACCTCGCCACCCTCGACGGCGAGGGCTTCATCCGCCACCACGGCCGCGCGGACGACGTCGAGCTGGTGCGCGGCATCGCGGTCTCCGCGCTCGAGGTCGAGCGGGTCCTCGCCGCGCACATCGGCGTCGCCGAGGTCGCGGTCGCGGCCGTGCGCGACGAGCTCGGCGCGTCGTCGCTGCACGCGTTCGTCGTGCCCACCGACCCGGCCAAGGCGGGCGCGGCCCTCGGCGACTCGGTGATCGCGCTCGCCCGGGAGCGGCTCGCCAGCCACAAGGTGCCGCAGGCGGTCACGTTCGTGCCCGAGCTGCCGCGGACCCCGCACGGGCGGCTGCGGCGGTTCCTGCTGCGCGAGGGTGGCGTCGAGCCGCTCGCCGCCGGCCGGCCCGGCTGACCGCGCCAGGCCGCCGCATCGCGTGCAGGGGTGGACGGCGGCGGACGCGGGGGTGCGAGCGCGCGACCGGCCACGGAGCGATGATCGAGGGACCAGGAGTGAGGCAGCGGGGAGCGAGGGAGCGTCGATGGCGGTTGCAGCGGATCCGGCGGGCGGGCGGCCCGGCCCAGCCTCCGGCGCTTCCAGGGCGCAGCCCTCCACGGCCTGGTGCGACTGGGGCGCGTTCGCGGTCGGCGCGGCGCTGGCGGCGACGCCGCTGCTGCGGCGCGGGCACGGCGACGGCGTCGGCGCGGCCGAGGCCATCCTGATCGGCCTGGCGATCATGACGACCGCGGTGGCCGCCCGCGTGGCGCGCCTCGACCGCTGGCACTTCCAGGGGCTGCTGGTGGCGTTCGGCCTGTGGTCGCTGCTGATGCCGGTGGTGTGGACGTACGTCGCGGACGTGTACCGGCTCGCCTCCGGTGTGGCCGGCGCGCTGGTCGTGCTGCTGATGGTCCCGCCGCTGTGGCTCGCGTGGCGGGCGGCCAGCCGCCGCCGCGCCGAGGAGCTCGACGCCGCGGCGGCCGGCCCGACCGTCACCCTGCGCGGGCTGCGTCCGGCCGGCGGCCCGCCGGAGCGCGACGCCCCCTGACGCCGCCGGGCCGGGCACGTGAGCCAGGCCCCGCTGCGGGCTACCCTCGGGGTCGCGGCGAGGAGGCGGCGCACGGCGACGGGCAGGCACGGGCAGGGGACGACGGTGCCGGATCGGGAGCGGCGATGGCTCGCTCGCGGGGCGAGCGCGGTCGCCGGTGCCCTGCCCGCGCTCGCGTTCCCCGAGCCCGGCATCTGGCCGCTCGCCTGGATCGGGCTGGTGCCCCTGCTGCTGCTCGTCGCCCGCGCGCGGACGCCACGGGAGGCCGGCGTGCGCGCGTGGCTGGGCGGCGCCGGGCTGCTGGCGGCGGTGCACGCGTGGCTCGCGCCGGTCCTCGGGCCGGCGCTGCCGGCGTTCGCGCTGCTGCTCGGGGCCGCCCTGATCCCCTGGGGCGTGGCCGTCCGGGCGCTCCTGTCCGGCCCCGTCACCGTCGCGAAGCTGCTGGCGGCGATCGCCGTCCTGCCGGCGGGCTGGGTGCTGGCCGAGGCCGTCCGGTCCTGGGACCGGCTGGGCGGGCCGTTCGGGCTGCTCGGGTCGAGCCAGTGGGCGAACCGTCCGCTGCTGGCGCCGGCCGCGCTCGGCGGCGTCTGGCTGGTCAGCTTCCTCGCCGTCGCGGTCAACGCCGCGCTGGCCGCGGCGCTCGCCCCCGGCACCCGCGCGGCCGTGCGGCTGGCGGCGGTCGCGCTCGCCGCGGCCGCGTTCGCGTCCGGCCCCGCCTGGGACGCCGTGCGCAGCCACCCGTCCGCGGGCCGCACGCTGCGCGTCGGCCTGGTCCAGCCCGGGGTGATCGGGTCGCCCGGGGCGCGCTTCGACGCGGGCGAGCGCGCCACCCTGCAGCTCGCCGCGAGCCGCCCCGAGCTGGTCGTCTGGGGGGAGAGCAGCGTCGGGTTCGATCTCGACAGCCACCCCGACCTGCGCGCGCGGCTCGTGCGCCTGGCCCGCGTGACCGGCGCGGACCTGCTGGTCAACGTCGACGCCCGGCGCCAGGCCGGCCGCGGCATCTCCAAGAGCGCGGTGCTGGTGCGGCCCGACGGCATCGACGGCCGCTACGACAAGATGCGGCTGGTCCCCTTCGGCGAGTACATCCCGCTGCGGCCGCTGCTCGGCTGGGTCGCGCGGATCAGCAAGGCGGCCGCCGAGGACCGGGTGCGCGGCACCGCCCTGGTCGAGCTGCAGGCGCGCGCGGTGCGGATCGGGCCGCTGGTCTGCTTCGAGTCGGCGTTCCCGGACCTCGCCAGGCAGCACGTCGCACGAGGCGCCGAGCTGATCGTCGTGCAGTCCGCGACCACGACGTTCCAGCACAGCTGGGCGCCGGAGCAGCACGCGAGCTTCACCCCGCTGCGCGCGGTCGAGACCGGCCATCCGGTCGTGCACGCGACCCTGACCGGCGTGACGACGGTCGCGGACGCGCGCGGCCGGGTGCTGGCGCGCTTCGGGACCGGATGGCGCGGCGCCGCGGTCGTCACCCTGCCGCTGGGCGCGGCGGACACCCCCTACGTCCGGCTGGGCGACTGGGTGCCGCGCGGCTGCCTGGCGATCGTCGTCGCCGCGGCCGTCGCCGCGCTGGCGCGCCGCCGAGGCCCGGGAGGGCAGCGATCCGGCCGTCCCGGCCCGCCGGCTCCGGCCGCCCCGGCCCGGGAGCCCGCCGGCTCAGGCCGCGTCGCCGACGTTCATCAGCCGCACCCGGCCGCGGGCGACCGGGCGTCCCCGCTCGTCGGTGACGCTGACCTCCCAGAGCTGCAGGCTCCGGCCGCGCGTGACCGGCCTGCCCTCGACCCGTAGCTCGCCGTCACGGACCGGGCGGAGGAAGTCGGTGGTGTTGTCGATCCCGACGGCGACCCCCCGGCCCTCGAGGGCGAGCGTCGCGCCGACGCTCGCCACCGTCTCCACGATGGTCGCGTACACCCCGCCGTGGACGATCCCGGTCGGCTGGTGCAGCCGGGCCGTCACCGGGAGGACCCCGGCGACCCGCTCGGGACCGGTCTCGGTGAGGCTGAGGCCGAGCAGCTCGTCGAACGGGCTCTCGACGCCGTGGGGAAAGCCGGGCATAGGGAGGCTCCTGGTCGAGGGACCCAGCCTGACCTGTGCAGATCCGGCCTGGTCCGGGCTGGTCGAGGCTGATCGAGGGTCGATGCCGTCGGGTCGTGGCGTCAGCGGGGCGCCACCGCCATCCACGCGTCGCGGACGATCCGCTCCATCGACGACCGCACCGACTGCCAGCCGAGCCGCTCGCGGATCCGGCCGCTGTCGGCGACGAGGGCCTGCGGCTCGTCCGCGGGCGGCCCGTTGGAGACCGGGACCGCGCGCCCGGTCACCCGCGTGACCATCTCGATCACGTCGCGCACGCGGACGCCGGTGCCGCTGCCGGCGTTGAGCGTCTCGTGGGTGCCCGGCTGCGCCGCGTCGAGTGCCAGCGCGTACGCGCCGGCCAGGTCCGCGACGTGGACGAACTCACGCACCGCCGAGCCGTCGCCGTTGACCTCCAGGACCGGCGCCCGGCCGGCGGCGACCGCGAGGGCCCTGGGGATCAGGCGGGTCGGGTCCGGGTCCCCGTGGTCGTCGACCGCCCCGGCGACGTTGAAGCAGCGCAGGCTGACCGCGCCGATCGAGCCGTTCGCGGCGTGGAAGGACAGCAGGTGCTCGACCGCGAGCTTGCTGGCCGCGTACGGGCTGGTCGGCGCCGCCGGCGCCCGCTCGTCCACGGGCATCGGCGCGTCGGCCCAGTACACCGCGCCGGTCGAGGCGAACACGAAGCGGACCGGCACACCGGAGCCCGCCAGGGCTTCCAGGAGGTGGAGCGTGCCGCCGACGTTCGCCGTGTACGTGCCGACGGGATCGGAGAACGACGCCCGCACCCGGGTCACCCCGGCCAGATGGCAGACCCCCTCGAACTGCCCGGCGGTCACCACCTCGCCCACCCGGTCACGGTCCAGCAGGTCCGCGAGCGCGAACGTGACCCCCTCGGGGAGCGGCCGGTCCGGCCCGGGCGCCGACCGGGACAGGACCGTCACCTCGTGCCGGTCCACGGCCAGCCGAGCCGTCACGATCCGACCGACGTAGCCGAGTCCACCGGTCACCAGCACACGCACGTCGAGCCTCCCGGCGCTACCGGTCGGTGACCGGCTCGGGGACGATGGGCGGCGGGTCCGCGGTCTCGACCGGTGCCATCAGCCGCGGCTCCCGCAGGGTTGCGGTCAGGTCCGATCCGCCGGCAGGTCCCGCCGGCACCCAGACGATACTCGATCCTGCCGGCGGGGCCCGTCGCGCGATCGTTGCCGTCGCGTCACCCCGCTCTCAGAACGGTCACAACGTTCTCACAAGCCGGCCGTCGAGACTGCGCCGGCAATCTCGCCGGCACCCGCGCAGGACAGCGGCCATGCACCACCCCCGGTGCTGTGCCGAGCGGGCGGCGGCAGGCGCGTGCCATGGCCTGCCGGTCCGTCGCCCGCCCCCGCCGGCTGCGGGCCGTGCCGGCGCTTCCCCGGAGCATCCCGCCGAGCCGGATCCCCGAGCCGTTCACGCCACAGCAGGCCGCAACCCGGCGGCCAGGCACCGGAGGGAGGCGCCCGGGCGGGACCCCGGACAGGCACCCGGACCGGCACCCGGACAGGCACCCGGACAGGACACCCAGGGAGGCGCGATGCCGCGGCGGCGCGGACGGCACGAGGCGCGACCTGCTCCTGCCGTGCCCCCCACACCCGGCGGGCGCGGCGCAGCGGGCTCGGACGCCGCGCCCGGCTCGCGCGGCGCATCCGGTCCGGCCGGCCGGCCCCCCGGCGGTCGGCTGACGGCGCTGCTGCTGACGCTGACCTTCGTGGTCTCGCTGCTGGTCGCCGGCGGCGCCACCATCGCCCTCGCCACGCGGACGCCGGCCGTCCACGCGGACGAGGGCGGGGGCGGCGAAGGCGGCGGCCAGGGCGACGGCGGCCAGGGGGGACAGGGGGCGGACGGGCAGGACGGGCAGGGCGGGCAGGGCGCCGACGCCGGCGCGACCGGGGACGGCGACGGCGGCGACGGCGGCGGGCAGGCAGGCCGGGCGGCGGATCCAGCGGGCTCCGTGTCGATGATGCTGCTGCTGATGAACGAGCGGCTCGCCCGGCAGATCCTGGAGGATCAGGCGCGCGGGCGGCTCGCCCTCGCCATCGATCCGGCCCCCGCCGTCGGCGGGGCGGCCGTGGCCACCGCCGGGGTCCCCGGCGACGAGCCCCACCCCGGTCCCGGCACCTACGCCACGATCCCCAAGTTCTCGCAGGTCCGGTTCCGCGAAGACGGCCGGGAGGGCGGGGCCGTCCAGCTCTCGGACGACCAGGCCGGCACCGGCGGCCAGCCCTCCCCCGAAGACCCGGCCCGCGCGCGCGACCAGGCGCCCGCCGCCGAGCCGCCCGCGGTGGAGCCCCCCGCCGAGCGGCTCCCTGACGGGATCGCGCGGCTCCTCGAGAAGGCCGAGGCCACCGGGGTCGACGGGACCACCACGCGCGCCCCGACCACCGTGACCGCCCCGACCCCGGTCGCGACCCCGACCCCGGCCGGCGTGACCACACCGGCCACCACGGGCGACCTTGCCACCGCGAGCGTGGGGACCGGCAGGACCGAAGGGATGGAGGGGACCCGGATGGTCGGCGGGACCGGGGACCCCGTGGGGACCGGCAGGACCGAGGGCGGCGCGCCCGGTGAGCCCGGCCCGGCCGGCGGGATCCCCGTCCGGGCGACCCCCCTGGGCGCGGCCCCCGCCGGCCAGGTCCTCCAGGCGTGGCGGGCGAACCTGGGGTCGTTCCACCCCTCGGTGCTGCAGCTCGAGCAGGCGATCGCCGAGGAGCCCGACCTGCGGCTGGCGGCGCTGGGCGTCCCGCTGCCGCCGGAGATCCCGACCTCGGCCGGCGACGGGCCGGCGGCGCTCACGGTCTCGGCCCCGGGCGCGCCGCCCGCGTTCCTCGCGTCCGCGGCGCCGGTCGCGTCCCCGGCGCCGCCCACCGCCTCCCTGTCGCTCTCCCTGTCGCTCACCGACCCGCCGTCGCTGCCCGAGGAGGTCGTCGCCGACGCCGGGCAGGGGGGGACGCCCGGGCTCTCGACGGTGGCGCCGGCGACGGACGTGATGCCGGCGCTGTTCGACGAGGCAGGGATCCCGGCGCTGGTCGCCCCGTCGTACAAGGGCCTGTGGCTGGCGGTCGCCAGGGACCAGCCGGTGGCGGGCGCGCTGCAGCCGGTGCCGGTCGTGGCGGGGATGGCCGGCCTGCCGCGGATCGCCGGGGACTTCCCCAACGCGGTCTACCAGGGGGTGGTGACCGGCGACCCCGCCGCGGCGGGGGTGGAGCTCGGGCCGGGCGCGGCGGCGCTGGCGGGGCTCCCGCCGCTGGCCGGGGCCGTGCCCAAGGCGGTCTACGAGATGACCGAGGACCAGCCCGTCGCGGGGATGATGGAGCTGGTGGCGCCGGCCGCCGCCACCTGGCTGGGCTGGTCGCCCGTCGAGGCCATCCTGCCCAGGGCCGCCTGGGACGCGGAGCAGACCGACATGGGCGCGGGCGCGATGCTCCCCGCCTACGTCGTGGGCGGCCCCTGGGCCGCGGCGGCCGTCTCGGCCGGGCCCGGAGTGCTGCGGATGGCCGCCGAGATCCTCCCCGAGCCGCTGGACGCGCCGTTCAAGTTCGCCGCCGACGTGACCCACGACGCGGTGAAGTTCGTGTCGAAGGAGGTGATCGGGGGGGCGCTCGAGCTGGTCGGTCTCGACAAGCCGGCCGACTGGGTCATGGACAAGGCCAAGGACGCCGTGAGGGACGTCGGCAGCTTCGTCGGCGACGTCGCGAAGGACGTCGTCAAGGGCGTCGGGAAGGCGGTCAAGGCGGTCGGTAAGTTCCTCGGCGGCCTCTTCTGAGCCCGGCGGCCTCCTCGCGAGGCCGGGTCCCCCGCCCGCTCGCTCAGTCCCGCTCGCTCAGTCCCGCCTCGGCACGGTCAGCGGGGTCGCCGTGGCGCTGGGATGGTCGATCGCGGGCCGGCGGCGGACGGCGAGGAGCGCGATGTCGTCCCGCCGGGCGGGAGCGTCCAGCGCCGCCAGCAGCCCGTCGCAGGCCGCTTCGAGCCCCGCGCGGGCGCGGGCGGAGGCCTCGGCGGCGAGCAGCTTGAGCCCGTTGTCGAGCTGCTCGTCGCGGTCCTCGACCAGGCCGTCGGTGTACAGCAGCAGCGTGCTCCCGGTCGGCAGCGGCAGGCTGACCTCCTGCCGGTCGGTCTCGGGGGCGACGCCGACCAGGACGCCGCGGCCGCCTTCCAGGTAACGGGTGCCGCTGGAGGCGACCAGCAGCGGCGGCGGATGGCCGGCGTTGGCGTAGGTGATCGTGGTGCCGCCCGGGGCGATCCGGGCGCAGACGGCGGTGGCCAGCTCGCCGGGCTCCAGCCGGCCGACCAGCCGGTCCAGGCGGCGCAGGACCGTGGCCGGCCGGTCGTCCTCGATCGCGAAGGCGCGCGCGGCGCTGCGCAGGCGGCCCATGAGCGCCGCGGCCCGCAGGTCGTGGCCCATGACGTCCCCGACCACCAGGATCGCGGAGCCGTCGGTGCCGGGGATGACGTCGTACCAGTCGCCGCCGACCTCCACACCGGCGCTGCCGGCGACGTAGCGGCCCGCCAGCTCCAGCCCGGGGACCGAGGGGAGCTGATCGGGCAGGAGGTGGCGCTGGAGCGTCTCGGCCACCTGCAGCTCCCGCCGGTAGGCGCGGGCGTTGTCGACCGCCAGCCCGGCACGGCGGCCGAGGTCCTCGGCCAGCCGCAGGTCGGCGTCGTCGAAGCGGCGGCCGGCGCCGATCGAGATCAGCGTGAGGGCGCCGAGCACGCGGCCGCGTGCACGCAGCGGGACCGAGATCGCCGAGCTGGCCGGCCCGGCGCGGCGGTAGGTGGCCATCAGCTCCGGTGAGCGGACCCAGCTGGAGACCCACTCCTCGGTGATCTGGGGGAGCAGCACGGCCGGGCCGCCGCGGAGCACGCTCGCGCTGGCGCTCGCCTCCTGGAGGTTGAGCGGGTACTTCTGCTCCAGCGTGCGCAGGCGCGCGGCCAGCCCGGGGTCGAGGTGCCCGACCCCGACGCGCCTGGGCCGGCCCTCCTCGTCCAGCAGGTCGACGATGCTCCAGTCGGCGAGGATCGGCACGACCAGCTCGGTCAGGCGCTCCAGGGCCGAGTCGACCTCCTGGGAGGCGGTCAGCAGCGCGGTCGCCTCCGCCAGCAGCCACAGCCGGTGCTGGGTCTCCTCGGCCTGGACGCGCGAGGCCTCGGCGGCGGCGCGCAGGGTCTCGGCCTCGGCCCGGGCGCGCTGCTCGGCCTTGAGCAGCCGCTCACGCTCGCTCTGGGCGAGCACCCGCTCGGTCACGTCGGTCTGCACCCCGACGTAGTGGGTGAGCTTGCCGTCGTCGCCCAGGACCGGCGAGACGGTCAGCTCGTTCCAGAAGGTGCTGCCGTCCCTGCGGTGGTTGAGCAGCGTCACGGTGCAGCCCCGGCCGGCCCGCAGCGCCTCGCGCAGCTCGCCGACGGCGTCGTCGTCGGTCCCGGGGCCCTGCAGGAACCGGGCGTTGCGGCCGACCGCCTCCCCGGCGGGGTAGCCGGTCATCCGCTCGAACGCGGGGTTGACGTACACCAGCGGGTTGTCGGGCTGGTGCGGGTCGGAGACGGTGATGCTCCGGTCGGTCGAGCGGATGGCCCGGTCGCGCAGCTCCCGCAGGCGCGTCTCGCTGAGCGGGCGGGCGGTGGGCACCGGGCGCAGCCGCCGGCCGTCACGCCGTGTGGCCGAGCGGCCGCCCGCGCCGCCGTGCGACGGCCTCGCGCGCCGGCCCCCGGAGGAGCCGTGCCCGCCGACGGCCACCGGCGCGGTCTGGCGGCGGCGCCGCTGGAGCTCGAACCAGACGCACTTGCGGCCCTCGTCGTGGCGGGTGCCCCAGCGCTCCGAGATCGCCTCGACGATCGCCAGGCCCCTCCCGCCGGTCGCCTCCCGGTCGGCGCGGCGCAGGCGCACCCCGGAGGGACTGCGGTCCCACACCTCGACCAGCAGGCGCTCACCGTCCAGCTCCAGGTACAGCCGGATCGAGGTGCGCGCGTGCAGCACGCCGTTGGTGACGACCTCGCTGACCAGCAGCACCGTCGAATCCAGCAGATCCGGGGCGCCCCACGCCGCCAGGGTGCGCTCGGTGAACCGGCGCGCCTCGCCGGCACTGAGCGGGTCGGAGGCGAAGATGCTCTCGGCGGTCAGGATCATCGGTTGCTGCTGTGGCGGGGGTCGTGTCGGGCAAGTCTCCACCTTTCGGCCCGGAGTTCGCCATCGGGCCTGGCGGCCGGGCCGGCGGCCGGTGTCACAATCGACGCGCCGGTGGTGTTGAGAGCGTGAGAGGCGCGCGCTCTCGCACCAGGTCCACCACGACACCGATCCGAAGGAGCCGCCGGTGGTCGCCCCCGCACGGTCAGCCAGCCCGCGGTCGGCGCCCGCGGACTTCGACGAGCTGTTCCGCGGCAGGTATCGCGAGCTGTACTCGCTGAGCCACCGCCTGCTCGGGGACGCCGCGGAGGCCGAGGACGTCGTCCAGGAGGTCTTCTGGAGGCTGGCGGGCACCACCATGCTCGACCGGCCCGACGAGGAGATCGCCGCGTGGCTGCGGCGCGTGTGCATCAACGCCACCTACAACCGCCTGCGCGGCCAGCGGCGCGCCGCCCGCCGGCTCGAGCGGGCCGCGCGGCTGGACCCGGGCGGGCCGGCCGAGGACGCGCTCACCGGCGTGCTCCGCGACGAGCGGCGGCACGCCGTGCGCCGCGCGCTGGCGGCGCTTCCCGAGCGGCAGCGGGCCTGCCTGCTGCTGCGGCACTCGGGCTACTCGTACGCGGAGATCGCCGCCGCGCTGGAGATCGCGACCGGCTCGGTCGGGACCCTGCTGGCCCGCGCCGAGCGGACCTTCCGGCACAACTACCAGGAGCACGAAGATGCCTTGTCCTGACGAGGGCACCCTGCGGGCCTGGCTCGACGACGAGCCGTCCGCGGCCGGCGCCGGCGAGCACCTCGCCGGCTGCGCCGGCTGCCAGGACGCGGTGGCGCGGCTGCGGCTGGACGCGCGCACCGCCGCCCACGCCGTCCAGCTGCTGCACCCCGCCGTCGAGCCGGACGCCGAGGCGGTCGAGGTCGCGCTCGAGCACGCCACGGCGCGGTCGCGCCTGCGGGCCGCCGTCGCACCGGCCGGTGCGCGCGCGGCCGCCACGACCGTCCTGCCGCCTGCGGACGGCGCCGCCGCGGCCACCCCGCCGCGGCGCCGCCGGGGCACGCCGCGGGCGCGGCTGGGCGCCGCCGCCGCCGCGGCCGCGCTGGCGCTGGTCGCCGTGGTCGCGACCCCCGCCGGCCGGGGCGCCGCGGCCGCCTTCCTGGAGCAGTTCCGCAGCGACCGCTTCCAGCCGATCGAGGTGGACCCCGCGCAGGCAGAGCAGGCGTTCGAGCAGCTCGACCAGCTCGGGACCGTGAGCGGCGACCTCCAGGGGGCGCAGCCCCGGCCGGTCGCCTCGCTGGCCGAGGCGAGCCGCAGGGTCGGCTTCACGGTCCGCACGCCCGCCCCGGCGAGCCTGCCGGCCGGCGTGGGCGGCGACCCGGAGATCATGGTCTCGCCGGCGCACGAGGTGCGCTTCACCTTTGACCTCGCCAAGGCCCGCCGCAGCCTGGAGCGCGACGGCCGGGCCGGGGTGGAGCTGCCGGCGCGGTTCGACGGGGCGTCCCTGGTCGTGTCGATCCCGGCCGGCGTCGTGCTCGTCTACGGGGAGCAGGACCTCACCCGGCCCGGGATGCTGGTCGGCCAGGCCGGCAGGCTGCGGGTGTCCGCCGAGGGCGTGAGCCTGGGCGAGCTGCGCGAGTTCCTGCTCGACCTGCCGGGCCTGTCGGACGCGACCAGGCGGCAGCTGCGCGCGATCGACGACTGGCGCACCACCCTGCCGCTGCCGATCCCCGCGGGCCAGGTCAGGTGGAGCCGGTCGACCGTCAACGGCGTCGAGGCGCTCGTGCTGGCGCAGCCCGGGATCGGTGCCGGCCTGCTGTGGCAGCAGGACGGCCGGATCTACGGGGTCGCCGGCAACCTGCCCGTCCAGGAGGTGCGGGGTGTCGCAGAGCGCCTCCGCTGACGGCGACGGCCGGCATCGACAGTCCGGGGACCCGCAGGTGCCGGGGTCGCCCCGGGGACCGGTCGTCCGCACGGTGGCGCTGCGCAAGGAGTACGGCCGGCGGGTCGCCCTGCACGAGTTGACGCTCGAGGTGGGGCGCGGGGAGGTGTTCGGGTTCCTCGGCCCCAACGGTGCGGGCAAGACCACCGCGGTCAAGGTCCTCACCGGCCTGGTCCGGCCGACCAGCGGCACCGCCGAGGTCCTCGGGCGCCCCGCGGGCGACTCCGAGGTGCGCCGGGCCGTGGGCTACCTGCCCGAGCACTTCCGCTTCCAGGAGTGGGCGACCGCGGAGGACCTGCTGCACTTCCACGGGCGCCTGGCGGGGATGCCCGCCGCGGCCCGGCGCAGCCGGATCCCCGAGGTGCTGGAGCTGGTCGGGCTGAGCGGCCGCGGCGGTGACCGCATCAAGCGCTACTCGAAGGGCATGACGCAGCGGATCGGGCTCGCCCTGGCGCTCCTGGCGCGCCCCGAGCTGGTCCTGCTCGACGAGCCGACCTCGGCGCTGGACCCCGTCGGCCGCCGCGACGTGCGCCTGATCGTGCGGGCGCTCGCCGGCGGGGGCGTCACGGTGTTCCTGAACTCCCACCTGCTCAGCGAGGTCGAGGCGGTCTGCGACCGCGTGGCCGTGGTCGACCGCGGCCGGGTGGTGGCGAGCGGCCGCCTCGGCGACCTCGTCGGACCGGTCGCGCAGCTGCGGATCGCGGTCGACCGGGTGGACCGCGAGCTGCTGTCGGCGGTGGCGGCCCACGGCGAGGTGACCGAGGTCGAGGGGACCACCGTCACCCTCGCGGTCGACCAGCTCGACGTCGGGCCCGCCGTCGCCGAGCTGGTCATCGCGCGTGGCTACAGGCTGTACGGGCTGATCCCGGTCACCGCCTCGCTGGAGGACGTGTTCGTCCGGCTGGTCGGCGGCGAGACCGCGCCGCCGGACGGCCGGCCGCCCGCGCCCGGCGCGGTGACCGGCCCGGCCCGGGGCGGCGGCTCACGCGCCGAGGTCGCGTCGTGACCGGGGCGCTCACGGTCGCGAGGTGGACCCTGAAGGAGGCCGGGCGCCGCCGCCTCCTGCTCGCGGCGGCGATCGCCAGCGCCGCCTTCGTCGCGCTGTTCGCGCTGGCCTTCTCGTTCCTGTACGGCAAGGCGAAGCAGGCCGACGACACCAGCGGGCTCCTGACCCTGTTCGCCGTGGTCTCCCAGACCGTGCTCGGGCTGTACGCGGTGCAGTTCCTGGGCGCGTTCCTCGCGCTGTTCCTGTCGGTCGGGTCGATCTCGGCGGACGCCGACTCGGGTGCCCTGCACGCGATGCTGGCCAGGCCGATCCGCCGCTCCGCGTTCCTGGCGGGCCGCTGGCTGGGCTACGCGGGCCTGCTCACGGCCTACATCGTGGCGATGTCGGTGGCGCTGTTCGCGGTCGCCGGGATCATCGCCGGCTACCACCCGATCGACCCCCTGCGGACGGTGCTGCTGCTGGTCCTCGAGTCGCTGCTGCTGCTGTCGGTGGGGATGTTCGGCAGCACGGTGCTGCCGACGCTCGCCAACGGGGTCGTGCTGTTCGGCCTGTTCGGGCTGGCCTGGCTCGCCGGCGTCGTCGAGTTCATCGGCAACGTCCTGCGCAACGACCCGATGGTGAACCTGGGCGTGGGGGTCAGCCTGGCGTTCCCGAGCGACGCGCTGTGGCGCGGCGCGTCCTACTTCGCGCAGTCGCCCGCGTTCATCAGCGACACCACCGCGGGCGGCGGCGGCATCCCCTTCTTCGGGACCGCGGCGCCGGCGGGGCCGATGCTCGCGTGGGCGATCGCCTACCCGCTGCTGTTCCTGGCGGCCGGGCTCCTGGCGTTCCGCCGCAAGGACCTTTGAGGCGGCGCGGCCCGGCGCCCGCCGCCGCGCGGGCCTGCCTGGACGCGCCCGCCGCGGGCGGTACCATGGCGGCGGTGCGGCCGGGGGCACTGAAGGAATTTGCCCAGCCGTCGGCGCCCCGACGAGGCGTCGACCCCTGCATCCTTGCGAACGCCCCGGCCGTACCACCCTCCGCGCCGGCGTATCACGAAGAGTGCGCCAAATCGACGCAGATGGGTCTCCACGCGACGCGCAGTTCGTGAGATCCTGGCACGAGCCGGTGTCGGCCCCCCAACGGCACGGTCGCCTGCAACCAGTTCGCCGAGGTGGGCAGACGCCGACAGCGTCCGAACGGATGCCACGCCGCAGTGAGGCCGAACGCGGGCTGGAGGGTGCGGATGGACGACCTGGCGTTCCGCGTCGGGATCGACGCCGGGACCACGCTCACCGGTCTGTGGGCGTGCGCGAGCGACGGCCGCTGCACGGTGATCAAGGTCCCCAGCGGCGAGGACGTCGCGGCCACCGTCACCGACGCGCTCCGCCAGGTCGCCGACGCCTTCGGCATCGAGCTGGGCGAGCTGTGCAGCAGGATCGACCGCCTCGCCCACACCACCACCACCGGCCTCGCCGAGCTGGCGTCCGGCACCGGCGCACGGACCGCGGTGATCACCACCGAGGGCTTCGGCGACACCCTCGAGATCGGCAGCATGCGCCGCCAGACCGCCGGCCTGGTGGGGCTGGAGCTGGGCGACTACCTGCGGCGCAGCCGCCGGCCCCCCCTGGTGCCGCGGCGGCTGGTCGCCGAGGTCCCCGAGCGGGTGACCCGCGACGGCGCGGTCGTGCACGGGCTCGACGAGGACCTGGTCCGGGACGTCCTCAAGCAGCTCGTCGAGGACGAGGTCGAGTCGGTCGCGATCTGCACGCTGTGGTCGGTCGCCGACCCGCGCCACGAGCGGCGGCTGCGCGAGCTGGTCGCCGAGGCGCTGCCCGAGGCCGAGGTCTCGCTCTCCAGCGAGGTCGCGCCCGTCGTCGGCGAGGACGTGCGCATGACCACCACCGCCGTCAACGCCGTGCTCGGACCGGTGCTCCGCCGCCAGGCCGAGCAGCTGGAGGCCGCGCTCGCCGAGGCCGGCATGCGCACGCCGCTGCTGGCCGGGACCAGCCTCGGCGGTGTGCTCCCGGTCGCCGCGCTCGCGGACCGGCCCGTGGTCGGGCTACAGGCCGGTCCCGCGGCGGCGGTCACCGCGGCGCGGGTCGTCGGGGAGCTGCTCGGTCGCCGCGACCTGATCGTGGTCGACGCCGGCGGCGAGAGCGTGGACGTCGGCCTGGTGCTCGACGGCGCGCCCGTGCTGCGGCCACGGCACGAGGTCGGGGCACTGGAGCTGGCCGTCCCCTCGGTCGAGGTGCGCTCGATCGCCGGAGGCGGCGCGAGCGTCGCCGCGGTGCGGGACGGGATGCTGGAGGTGGGGCCGGCCAGCGCCGGGGCGAGGCCCGGGCCTGCCTGCTTCGGGCGCGGCGGGACCGAGCCGACGCTCACCGACGCGGACCTGCTGCTCGGCACGCTGGACCCCGACCACTTCGCGGGCGGCCGCATGACGCTGGACCGCCAGGCCGCCCAGCGGGCCGTCAGCGAGCGCGTCGCGGAGCCGCTGGGCCTGGAGCCGATGGTCGCGGCCTGGGGCATCCGGGAGCTGTACGCGGCGCAGACCGCCGAGCGGCTGCGCCTGGTCACCGCCGAGCACCGGCGCGGGGCGCGCGACCTCACCCTGATCGTCGCCGGTGGCCTCGGTCCCTCGCACGGGTGGCTGATCTGCCGCCAGCTCGGCATGGACTCGTTCCTGGTGCCGCCGTCCGCCGCCGCGCTGTCGGCGTGCGGCGTGGCCGTGGCCGACCGCCGTGCCGCCGTGGAGCACGCCGCCTACCTGCGCATCCGGCCGGGGGTCCTGCCCCGCGAGGAGGACCTGGCCGGGCTGCGGGCGGCCGCCGAGGAGGCCGGCCGGCAGGCCGCGGCCGCGCTCGCCGGAGCGCCCGAGCCGGTCGACATGCGGCTGGAGCGCTCGCTGGCGATGCGCTACCGGGGGCAGGCGCGCCAGCTGATGGTCCCGCTCGGCGACGACCAGCTCGACGCGGCGACGTTCCCCATGGTCCTGGACCGCTTCGAGCTGCAGCACGCCGCCCGGTTCGGCCCCGAGGCGGCGCTGCCGGGCGCCGGCTTCGAGGTGCTGAGCGTGCTCGCCGACGCCACCGGCGAGCTGTCCGGCTTCCTGCCGCACGGCGAGGGCCGGCCGCTGGAGCGGCTCGGCACCCGTGCCGTGGTCTTCGACGAGCCCCACCGCCCGCTCGCCACACCCGTGTTCGCGACCGAGCTGCCCACCGTCGGCCAGTCGGTCCAGGGGCCCTGCCTGGTCCACCTGCCCGGATGCACCGTGGTCGTGCCGCCCGGAGCGCGCGCCACCGCCGACGGCGAGGGCAACCTGCACGTGCGCCTGGCCGTCACCGACCCGCCCAAGCGCGGGGCCGTCCCCGCCGGGGAGCGCGAGGCCGGTCCCGGCCGGCCGGAAGCCGCTGCCGACCCGGACGAGCGGCCGGCCTCCCGGCTGCCGGACAGGGACCTCGGTTCCGGTGGGAGGTCGACCCCTTGAGTGCGAACGGGTGGCGGTTCTCGCTGACGGGGCGGGGAGGGCGGCGGCCGGTGGGGGAGCTGCCGGCGCCGGTAGCGAGCGGGCGGGTCCGTGCGGAGCTGCCGGGTGGCGAGGACGACCCCGGGTGGGTACGCGACCGGGCGGTCATCGCCGAGCAGGTGATCCGTCACGGCGTCGCCGCGGTCACCGAGCACATGCGCGTGGCGCTCCAGGGCGTCTCAGGATCGAGCGCGGTCATCGAGAGCGGCGAGTACTTCAGCGGGCTGCACCTGCCCGACGGCTCGCTCGCGGCGACGGGCTTCCACCTCACCACCAAGGCGGCGCCCGCGGGGATGCTCATCCGCCACCTGCGGGAACGGGCGGAGATCGGCCCCGGGGACATGTTCGTCGCCAACGACCCGTTCATCGGGGCGATCGACCAGTCCGACCTGTACCTGGTCGGGCCGGTGTTCGACGGTGACGAGCTGGTCGCCTGGGCCGGCGCGATGGCGCACCAGGCCGACATGGGCGGGATGGAGTTCGGCGGCCTCTCGGCCCGCGCTCGCGAGGTCTACCAGGAGGGCATCCGCCTCCCGGCCGTCAAGCTCGTCGACGGCGGGAAGGTCCGGCGCGACGTGCTGGAGCTGATCCTGGCGGCGACGCGGCTCCCGGTGGCCGTCGGGCTCGACCTGCGCGCCCTGATCGCCGCGGTGGACGCCGCCCGCGAGCGGCTCGGCGAGCTGATGCGGCGCCACGGGGCCGCCACCGTCCAGGGGGTCATGCGCCGGATGATCCAGCTGTCGGAGGATCGGCTGCGCGCACGCCTCCGGGAGCTGCCCGACGGCATCGTCCACGCCGCGGACTTCCTGGAGCACGACGGCCACGAGAACGAGCTGTACACCGTGGACCTGGTGCTCACCAAGCGGGGCGACAACCTGCGCCTGGACTTCTCCGGCTCCAGCCCGCAGGCGCCGGGGTTCATCAACGCTACCCGCGCGGGGCTGCACGGCGGCACCGCCGGGGCGCTCCTGCCCACCCTGGGATTCGGGATCCCCTGGAACGACGGGGTGCTCCGGCCGGTCGAGATCGTGGCCCCCGACGGGCTGGTGTGCACGGCCCGGCCGCCCGCGCCGGTCGGCCTGGCCAGCTCGGAGGCCGCGTGGGTGGTGACCAACGTGGTCGCCGCCGCGGTCAACAAGCTGCTCGCGTGCTCGCCGGCGCACCTGCACCGGGCCCAGGCGGTCAGCTCCGGCACCCGCTCGACGTTCGCGCTGGGCGGCGTGGACCGGGATCGGGAGCGGTTCGGCGTGCAGCTCGGGGACCCGCTCGCCGGGGGCGGCGGGGCGTGGGTTGCGCGCAACGGCGTCGGCGCGGGCGGGCCGGTGTGCACGCCCCTGCCGGGGATCGCCTGTGTCGAGCGCGTGGAGCAGCAGTTCCCGGTCGTGTACCTGTACCGGCGGCTGGCGCGCGACAGCGGCGGGGCGGGGCGCACGCGGGGCGGCCACGGCGCCGAGATCGCGATCACCCCGTACGGGGTGGCCAGCGCGGACGCGCTCGTGCTCACCCACGGGCTGGAGGTCCCCAACGCGGCCGGGCTGTTCGGCGGGTGGCCGGGCGCGACCGTCCGCCAGCGCTTCGGGCACGCGGTCCTGCGCGGACGCGCGCCGGTCCCGAGCGTGATGCCGGGCCGCCCCGAGGCACCCGAGAGCGGCTGGGAGGAGCTGGGGCCCAAGCCGGGTCGCATCCCGATGACCGGTGCCGACGTGTTCGCGGTGAGCTGGCAGGGGGGAGGCGGCTGGGGCGATCCGCTCGAGCGCGACCCGGCCGCGGTCTGGCGCGAGGTCAGCGAGGGCGTCATCTCCGCCGACAAGGCGCGCAGCATCTACGGGGTGCTCGGCGACGGGGAGCGCGTGGACCTCAAGGCGACCGGCGACCTGCGCCGGGGGATCCGGACCGCCCGGATCGGTCAGACGGTGCAGGCGGACGAGCTGGCGGGTCACCGGCCCGTGGCCGAGCGCGACTGGCCACTCGGGGGCTCGCTGCGCCTGGTGCGCTCGGCCGGGGAGTGGCGGGTGGTCACCCGGCACGGCGCGGTGCTGGCCACCGGGACGACCGCCTGGCGGGCGGGCGCTGTCCAGCAGCCGGTCATCCCCGACCGGCGCGGCGACGGCATGCTGCTCCACCACGATCTCGCGATGACCGGGTTCTACTGCCCGGTCTCGGGCGAGCTGCTGGCGCTCGACATCCATCGCGTCGGCCAGCAGCCCGGCGACGACGTGCTGCTGGACCTGGACTCCGTCGACCACCTGCTCGCCCGGACCCGCAACCTGCCGCCTCCCGGCATGCTCGCCTCGCCCCGCTCGGCCACCGCCCTCGCGCTGGCGGCCCGGGGCGGGGTGCCCGCGCCGGCTCGCGCGCTCCCCCGGCCGGTGTTCCCGCGCTCGACGCCGGTGGCCCAGCCGGCCGCGTCCGCGGCGCCCGAGTCCGGTCGAGCGCGGGTGGACGCGCCGGAGGGCGAGCCGCCCGGTGGCGGGACGGCGCGTGCGGCCCGGGTCGACGCGCGTGCGGGTGAGCGCCCAGGCGGGGACGAGGATGCGCCCCGGGCGGACGCGCCGGAGGGCGAGCGGCCCCCTGCCGGTGCGTCGGAGCAAGATGCGCCCCGGGCGGACGCGCCGGAGGGCGAGCGGCCCCCTGCCGGTGCGCAGGCGGAAGGCACGCGCGGCGGCGCGGATGCGAGGCCGGGCGCGGCCGACGCCGCGGACGTGGAGAAGAGCGCGGACGGCGGCCGGGCGACGGCCTCTGGTGAGGAGACGGCCGTCGCCGCCGGGGAGCCCGGGTCGGACGAGGGCGCCAGTGCCGGCTCCGGCGCCGCCGGTGGCGCTGACGCCGAGGCCGACGTGGGCGACGGCCAGGACGCGGCGGGGCTGGCGGATCAGGCTGTCCAGGCGGGCGCGAAGTCCGCTGGTCCGGGCGATGCCGCTGGTCCGGGCGATGCCACCGGTCCGGACGAGGAGACCGTCGCCGCGGGTGACGAGGATGCGGTGGAGGCGCCGGCCGCGGCCGGCGAGGCGGAGGGGGATGCGCCGGACGGCGGCGGATCCGGCCCCGATCGGGATCGCGACGGCAGGTGACGGCGGCCGCCGAGCGGCGTCCCGCCCGGCGGCCGCTCAGGAGGAGGCGGCCACCACCGCCCGGCCGCGCCGCAAGGAGCGCGGCCGGCGGCCGTCGACGTCGCTGAAGCCGTACTCGTCGGCCAGCTCGGCCGCGAGCAGGACCTCACCGGACCTCGCCAGCACATGGGGGTCCGCGGCGAGGGCGGCGACGGCACGGCCCGCGAACCGCGGCGACTCGGAGTTGCCGAGGTCGACCAGGCGCGCGACGCGCAGGATCCCTTCGGTGCGGACCAGGCCCGGGTACAGCGTCACCGCGGCGACCCCGTGGGGCCGGAGCTGGTCCGCCATGTCGGCGACCATGCGGTCGTCGGCGACCTTCGCCACCCGGTACGCCACGCTGGCGTCGTCCACGGGGAAGAACGAGACCGTCACGATCAGCCCCGAGCCGAACGGCACCATCAGCTGGGAGGCGAGCGCGGAGGTCACGTAGTGCGCGCGCACGCCCGCGGCGAACATCGAGTCCCACAGCTCGAGCGGCTGCTCCCAGAACGGCGACCGCCACTCGTGGACGCGGCCCGCGTGGAGCCCCTCGTACCCGCCCCACACGTTGTTGACCAGCAGGTCGAGCTGGCCGTGGCCGCGCTCGATCCCGGCCAGGAGCGCGGCGACCGCGCCGTCGTCGCGGTGGTCGCACACGACCGGCACGGCGACGCCGCCGAGTGCGCGGATCTCCGCCGCGGTCTGCTCGACGGTCCCGCCGACCGCGACGGTCGAGTGGTTGCCGCTGGACCGGGCGGTCAGGTACACGGTCGCGCCGGCCGCCCCCAGCTCCAGGGCGATGCCCTTGCCGACGCCCCGGCTCGCGCCGGTGACCAGTGCGGTGCGGCCGCGCAGCGGCCGCGGGACGCCGTCCGGGCGCCCGTCGGGGTGGTGAGCACGCATCGATCACTCCGCGAAGAGATGCCCGTAGCCGATGTGGATGTGGTCCTGGTGGCCTTCGTCGGTGAAATAGGGGCGGTGGCCGAGGCGCCACGGGCTGCCGACCTCGGCGGGGCGCAGCGGGCCGTCGAGGCGGTCGAGCCACAGCGCGAGGTCGCGCGCGGCGGTGTTGCCGTGACGGACGGGCGCGTGGTCGACCTCGTCGATGTCGACCGCGCGCCAGACGGTGTGGTTGGACACGCGCCGGGTGCCCTTGACGTAGGTGGAGTGGCCGCTGCGGGCGCAGGAGATCCGGATGGCCCAGCGGTCGGCGAGGGCGGCCAGCAGCGACTGGACCCGCAGGTCGAGGTTGCCGGAGGCGAGGTCGGGCGCCGGGTCGCAGCCGCGGCTGGTGGTGGTGGTGATGCGCGGGTTGGCCAGCAGCGCCCGCACGAACGGGTCGCGGCCGGCCGGCGGTGGCCGGTCGAGGGTGTAGCGGCTGGCCAGGGTGATGACCTCGTGCACGTACCAGCAGGCGTTGTTGTAGCGCTTGAGCGCGCGGTGCTCGGCGGGGGTGCCCTCGACGTGGGGGCAGGGGTCGACCCCGCCGGCGAGGGTGGCGAGCCCGTTGGCGCACAGCTTGCGGGCGGCGGCGGGGATGGCGTCGGCGGGCTCGTACACCGAGTCGCCGGGCCGCTTGAACGCGTCCCAGGTGCTCGGCGGCCCGTTGTTGACGTTGAACTGCATGGGCCCGGCGCAGCAGCCGTGGCGGTTGACCCCGGCGTGCACGCCCGGCGCGGGCGAGCGGCCGTGGTCGGACTCGATCTTGCCGATGCCCGCCAGGAGCTGCCAGGTGAGCGCCGGGCAGGCCAGCTGCTCGTGCTCGTCGGTGCGGATGTAGTAGGCGAGGTAGTCGCTCGGGATGTCGCCGAGCGCGTAGCGGCTGGCGGCGACGCCGCGCAGCTCCCTGAACGCCGGCGCGGAGCCGCCGTCGAGCAGGCGTGCCAGGTGGTCGCCCAGGGCGCCGCGGAGGCTGGGCAAAGGGAAGCCGGGGGAGGCCCCGCCGGCCAGCAACGCGAGCAGGCACAGCACGGCCACCGCGACACCCAGCCTCCAGCGGCGCCCGGTCGTCATCGCACCGTCCAGCCGTCCTCGCCCCGCGCGACCGTGACCAGGGCGGTGGTCAGGCGCGACGAGCCGCGGTCGGCCATCACCAGCACGCGCATCCGTCCGCGGCCCTGCGACTCGCGCTGCAGCGCGCGCACCTTGCCGGCGGCGACCTTCAGGTGCCGCGCGTACCAGGCGGTGGCCGCGGCCTCCGGGGTCGGGGCGGCCGTGGCGCGGGCGCTCCGGGCCGCCGGCGCAGGGGGCGCGCCGACCTGCCCCGCCGCGACCTGAGCCGCGACCGTGCGAGCCGTGCCGTCGGGGGCGTCGGCGTGCTGATAGATGCCTGCGACGACTCCCTGAAGGGAGAGCGTCAGGGCGCCCGCGATCATTACGCGCCGGCCGAGCGGAGTCTGCAACAGGCGCACGGGCACCAGCAGCAGGGTGCGCGCGGCCTGGATGCCGGCGCCCGGGACGAGCGCCTGCCGGGGGATGCTCATTGCGAGGTTCCTCCTGAGGGTGCGGCGGAGTCGGCGGCTCGGCGGCGGCGCCGGCGTGCGCGCCGCCGCAGCAGGACGGCGGCGACGAGCGGCCAGGTGGACCCGGCCAGCAGCACGCCCGCGTACTCGTCCGCCCGGTGCAACGCCTGGCCGGCGCGCAGCAGCACCAGCGACGCGAGCGAGCTGACGGCGAGCACGCCGGCGGTCATCAGCAGCGGGAGCAGCCAGTAGCGCACCGCGGCCGGCCGCCGGCGCCGGTCGATCGCGATCGGGATCACCACCAGCCCGGCCATGCACAGCACGAACAGCAGCGCCTGCGCAGCGGTCGAGACCATCGCGGAGGTCGTGACCGCGATCGAGAACGGCACCACGTACGCCAGCGCGGTGGTGGCGATGAACGCCCGCTCCCAGCCGCGCCGGCCCACGGCCCAGTCGTTCACGGCGCCCACGCCGCGCCGCAGCCCGGCGAGGATGCCCGCCTTGCGCTCCGGCTCGGCGCCGACCAGGACCGGGCTGCCGGTCTGCATGCGCGACAGCGGGTTGCCGACGAAGCTGTTCCAGTAGGAGCCGACCAGCTCCTCCTCGGCCTGGCCGGGGCTGCGCCCGCGGCCGGGCGGCACGCCGGGGTCGAGCTGGTTGAAGACCCCGAGCATCACCTGCGGCACGCCGGTGCTGGGCGCGCCCGCGATCCGGACGGTCGTCTGCGGCTTGGCCAGGAACAGGGTCAGGCTCAGCAGCAGCAGGATCACCAGGATCCAGGACCGTCCCGGCGGGCGGGCGAGCACCCCGAAGGCGACCAGGAGCAGCATCGCGAGCTGGGTGCTGCGCTCGAGCGCCATGCTGTTCGCCTCGCGCCAGCCGCTGACCTGGGTGGCCGCCGGCGCGCCGATCAGCAGGTCCAGGAGGTTGAGCCGGTTGACGTCGCGGACCCGCTCGATGGAGCTGCGCGTGAGCCAGGCGGTCGCGCCGACCGTCCCGCGGGCGTACCCGTTGAGCACGCCCCGGCCCTCGACGTCCACGGTCTCCCGCTGGTACTGCCACGGGCGGCTGCCGCGAGTGGCGGCGTCGTCGGCGTCGTGCGGGTCGACGGCCAGCGCGACCGCGAGCAGGACGACCGCGGCGGCCATGTAGCGGATGACCAGGACGCGCACGCTGGCGCGGCCGGACCCGGCGAGCCGCGTGAGCGGACGCAGGGGGCGCAGTGGAGTGGTCTGGTGCCCGGCGGCGCCGGATCCCAGCTGCTGGTCGAGCAGGCTGCGTGGAGTTGCCATTCCTCACCGATGCCTCGACGAGCGCCGCAGGCGAGGCGGTCCCCGGCTGGAATCGGTGGACGGCGGCCGCGGGCGGCGACGTACGCGTGGTGCTGCTGCTGTCGTTTCGGGATGCCGGTGCCGGCAGGTGCCGAACACACGTTCGAAGGTACGCTCGCCATTGAACCCCGAACACACGTTCGATGCAAGTGCGCCGGAGGGAAGACCGCGCAGGTCAGCGCGTGTTCACGAAGGCCGGACGAACGCCATCATCCGGTCAGGCGGACCGGCGCCGGCGCCGGTCCGCGGCGCTGTCACACCGCCGCGGTAGCGTGCGGTCACGGCTGGAACCGGTGGGGCGGCGACCAGGTGGAGCTGGCCCCTCGCGCACCGACCCGATCCCGTCATCCCGTCGGGCGGCGCGCGTGCGGGGCGGCGGCACCTGGTCGGGCCCATTCTGATAGACCTTCTCTGCAGGACCCTGGAGTGTGCTCCGACCGTCGATGGGGTGGTCGCCCGTTGCTCACGAAGCTCGCGCGCACGGTCGTCCGCCGGCGCGGCCTGGTGGCGCTCGCCTGGCTGGTCGTCGCGCTCGCCGGCCTGGGCCTCAGCGGCCCGGTGTTCGACCGTCTCGGCCAGACCGAGGGCCTTCGGCCCGACGCCGAGTCGGTCCGGGCGCAGGCGCGCATCGACCGGCTGCTGCCCGGCGGCCCGGTGATCGTCGCGGTGGTCGACGGCCGTTTCGCGTACGACCCCTCGCTCGCCGCGAGCGTCACCCGCGCGACCGAGGATCTCGCCCGGACGGCGGGCGTGACCGATGTCGACAGCATCTACACCAGCCCGGGCGGCCAGGTCGCGCCGGACAACCGGTCGTCGCTGATGCTGGTGGAGCTCGCCGAGGGACTCGACGAGGCTCGGCTGCACGCGCTCCAGGACACCGTGGTCGCGCGGCTGCACCGGATCGACGCGCCGCGGGTGCTGGTCGGCGGAAAGGAGCTCGCGGAGCGCGAGTTCGCCGAGCAGGCGGTCCACGACCTCGCCCGCGGCGAGGTGCTCGCGCTGGCCGTCCTGCTCGTCGTGCTGCTGGTCGTGTTCGGCGGGGTCGTCGCGGCCGCGCTGCCGCTGATCGTCGCCGTGGCGTCGATCAGCGGGACCCTGCTCGTGCTGCTCCCGGTGGGCCTGGTGACCCCGGTGTCGGAGTACTCGGTGAACGTGGTCACGCTGCTCGGCCTGGGCCTCGCGGTCGACTACTCGCTGCTGGTGCTCGCCCGCTTCCGTGAGGAGCGCGCGGCCGGTCACGAGCCGGCCGGGGCGGTCGAGCTCGCGGTGGCCTCGGCCGGGCGGACGGTCGTGTACTCGGCGCTGGTCGTGGCGCTCGCGCTGGCCGCGCTGCTGGTGTTCGCCGAGCCCCTGCTGCGCTCGATGGCGCTGCCGGGCGCGGCCGTCGTGCTGCTCGGGGCGCTGGCAGCCGTGACCCTGCTCCCGGCGCTGCTGGCGCTGTGGGGGCGGCGCGTCGCCGCCGCCCGCCCGCCGCGCCCGGCGGCGCGCAGGCTGCTGCCCCGCCTGGCCGCGTTCGCCCAGCGGCGAGCCGCCCAGGTCGCGCCGCTGGTCGCGCTCGCGCTGGTCACGGCCGCGCTGCCCTTCGCGCACGCGAACCTGGCGGACGCCGGGCCCGAGTCGCTGCCGCGGGGTTCGCCGTCGCGCCAGGTCGACCAGCTGGCGCGCGAGCGCTTCGGCCGCGGCGTCGACCCGGTGAGCGTGCTGGTCGACGTCGACGACAGCGAGCCGGCGTTCGTCGAGCTCGCCAACCGGGTCAACCAGCTCCCCGGCGTCCGGCTGCTGGAGAACCGCCCCGACGTGCCCGGCGGGCACGCGATCATCGACGTCACCCCCGACAGCCGCGCGTCGGCCGGTCCCGAGGCGCGGCGCCTGGTGTCCGAGATCCGCGCGCTCGACACGCCGTTCGCCAAGCAGGTGGCCGGCACCGCGGCGGAGGTCGTCGACTACCGCGCGTCGGTCGCGGCCCGCCTGCCGTTCGCGCTCGGCCTGATCGTGCTGGTGACGTTCCTGTTGCTGTTCCAGCTCACCGGATCGCTCGTCGTGCCCGTGAAGGCGCTGGTCATGAACCTGCTCTCACTCGGCGCGAGCCTCGGCGCCCTGGTCTGGATCTTCCAGGACGGGCACCTGTCGGGGCCGCTCGGGTTCGATCCCGTGGGCGCGATCGACCTGACCACCCCGTTGCTGCTGCTGGTGCTCACCTTCGGCCTCTCCATGGACTACGAGGTGTTCCTGCTCGCGCGCATCAAGGAGGCGTGGGACCGGACCGGCGACAACGCGGGGGCGATCGAGGTGGGGCTGCAGCGCTCCGGCCCGGTCGTCACCGCCGCCGCCACCTGCATCGTCGTGGTGTTCGTCGGCTTCGCGGCGGGCGCGCTGCTGCCCCTGAAGGCGCTCGGCGTCGGGATGACCATCGCCGTGCTGCTCGACGTCACGGTGGTCCGCGGCCTCCTGCTCCCGGCGACCATGCAGCTCCTCGGCGACCGGAACTGGTGGGCGCCCGCGCCGCTGCGCCGCGTCCACGGGCGGCTGCTGCGCCGCGGCTCGGCCCCTGCGCAGGCGCCGCGGCCCCCGGCCGCGCCGGACCCCGGTGTCCGCGCCGGCTGACCCCGCCAGGCGAGGACCCCCCGGGGGGGGTCCCCGCCTGGCGCTCCGGCCTGCCGAGGACTCCGTGTCCGCGCGCCGGCCGGCACCTCCGCCGGGCCTCGCGCGCAACCGCGCGGCGCGCCGCGACGGCCCGGCGGCGGGCTGTCCGGTTCGCGTGCTACCGCTGCGTTGGCTGCCCTGCCCGAGCGGCGCGCTTGCTGTCGATCGTTCGAGGCGATGGCGTAGAATACGGCCCTCGCGTGACCGGTCCCAGCCGCCTCGGCTACGGGCCGCTGGTCAGGGCCTTGCCCAGCGGCGCAGACGCGTCAGGACGACCTGCCGTCGATCCCTCTCCAGCATGCTGGGCGGGCGGCAGGACAGCCAGCCATGGCAACGCCGCAAACAGCGTGAGGAGGGCCTGAATGCGCTCGCTGGCCGTGCTCTACGCCCTCGCCGACGGCAGGGCGACCGCCGGCAGCCCTGCCCACCCCGACTGGATGGAGTCCGGGCGGATCTACGACCTGAACGGGCTGCGCCTGTTCCTGCTCGGCCGGCTGTACGGGCAGCTCAGGGTCGATCGTGCGCTCACCACGGAGACCTGCCGCATCGGCCCGGCAGGCTTCGAGCGCATGGCCGTCGAGGCTGACGCCAGGGCCGACTCGCTCGCCGCCCGTGACGTCTCGGTCGCGAGGGGACAGCACCTGCTCTGGCTCGGCCGCCGCGTGTGGCAGGACCCCTCGTTCTCGATCCCGGAGGCGCTCCCCGAGCCCGTCGCGCTCGGCGCGCTCGCATGGCTTGCGGGCGCCGGGCCCGACGACGCCGACGCGCTCGCGCTGTACGCGGGGATCGCCGCTCCGGCGTGGGCGGTGGCCAGGCGGACCCGGCTGAACCCCTCCGAGGTCGGCGCGCTCGTCGTCGACCTGTGCGCGGCGGCGCCCCCCGCCTCGCCGGCCGGGACGATCCCGGCCAACTCCGGCCCGCTCGCCGAGGCCGCCGCCCGCATGCAGGCCCACAGGCAGGTGAGCCCGTTCGCCTCCTGACGCCCGGGGCCGGGCGTCTCAGCCGGCCACGCCGGTGCCGTGCAGCAGCACCACGATCTGGCGTGGCGGTCCGGTCACGCTGATCCGTAGCCGCGCCTGCCGGGCACGCGCCGCGCCGGGTGTGAAGCGGACCGCCACGCCGCAGCGGCCGCCCGCGGCGAGCGTGAGGCCGGTGCAGCGGGAGGCCGCCCGGAAGTCGCCGCCGCCTCCTCCCGAGACCGTGATCGCGACGATCGCACCCGCCCGGCGGCTGCCGTTGCGGATGCTCACGATCCGCTCGCGACCGGCTCGGCCGACCGGTTGCCTGCCGAAGTCCAGCCGCGTCGCGGCGGCGGACCAGGCGCCGGCGGCCGCGGGCGCGGCGGACCGTGTCCCGCCGCCGGGTGGCAGGGCCGCGTCCGGCGCCGCCGGGCGGCCGCCCGGCGAGGTGATGGCCCCGGTCCCCTCCGAGCGCGCGTCGGGTGATGTGACAGCCAGCACGACCAGCAGGACCGTGACCACCAGCCCCGCGATCACGGTCAGGATCCGGGCGTGGTTCCCTCGCCGCCACCAGGAGCGGCCCCCGGCGGCCCCGGCCCCCGGCCCGACCTCGTCCGCGACCGGCTCGGCGGGCGCCGGCGGCTCGGCGCCGGTCGTGGGCTGCCGGTCGGCGGCACCCCGCGCCTGCCTGCCGCTCGCCTCGGGCACCACGGGCGCGTGGACGAACCTGCCGTGGGGACGCTCGGCGCCGGCGGCCGCCGCGGCCGCGCCCGGGAGCGGCCGCTCGTCGCCCGCCGCGGGCACCCGTGCGGTGCGGTCGTCGTCGACTCCGGGGCCCGGCCCGGCGGTGGGACCGGCCCCCGCCCGGCGCTGCCCGGCCCGGCTGACGGGTCGCGCTCCGCGCCCGGCGTGATCGCCGGCGGCCGGCCCCAGGTCGCCACCGGCGTCCGAGGCCCCGCCGGCCTCCTCCGGTGGACCCGACTCCTCCGTCCGGAACGCCTGCAGCTCCGCGACGGCCTCGTCCGGCGACAGCCCGCCCGCGCCGAGGTCGGCGCCAGGGCCGGCGCGGTCCGGGCCGCCCGGGCCGCGGCGCGCCCCGTCCGCTCCGAGGTCCGAGCCGCCCGCGCTGCCCGGTCCTTCCGCCCGGTGGGGGCGGCCCGCCCCATCGGCGGCGGGGGACCCGACCGGCTCGGGATCCGCCGGGACGACCCCCCGGACGAACGTCGCCCGGGTCGCCGGAGCGCGCGGCCGCGGGGAGGCACCGCCGGGGCCGGGGGCTGAGCCGGGGCTCTGGGCGGGCGTGGTCCCTGGTCGGACCGGCGGCTGCGGCGGGAGCGCTCCGGCCGCGTCGCGGGGAGCCGGGCCGGCGGGGCCGCCGGGGCGGGCGAGCCCGGCGCGGATCTCCCGCGCCGACAGCTCCGTGGTGACGGCGTCGGCGGCGACGGGCCTCGGGGCCGCCGGGGTGGTGCCGTCACCTGCCGCGGCATCCGCGTCGGGTCCGCCGGCGGGGGTCGTGGCCGGTGCGGCGCCGGCCTGGTGCGCGGCCTGCGCCCGCCGGGTGCGGCGGCGCCGGGACCTGCGGCGCTGGCTGCGGGAGCGGCCGGTCCCTCCGGTCGCCGTCGCGGGGTCCGCCGCCGGCATGGTCGGATCCCCGCCGGGCGGCCCTGGCTCGCCTGACGGGGCGGCCGCCGGGCGGGCGGGCAGGGGCAGGTCGTCCAGGCGTTGCCGCCCCGGCGGCAGCCGCAGGGTGCGGCCCAGCCTCGCCAGCCCGGAGTCGCGGCTGAGGGCGAGGTTGTGGCTGGTCACCGCCACAGCGCGCTCGTCGCCGTGGCCCCGGCGCGCGCGCAGCGAGCCGGTGAGCAGCTCGCGCGCCTCCTCGGCCTCGCCGAGGCACAGCTTCAGGGTGCCGAGCTGGTGCGCGAAGTCGGCCTCGGCGAACCGGTCGCCGCTGGTGCGAGCGGCCTGGAGTCCCTGCTCCAGGGTGTCCCCCCAGGCCTCCCAGCGTCCTGTCAGCCCGAGCACCGGCTCGATCCCGCCCACCAGCCGGATCACGGTCGCCCAGTCGCCCTGCTCCCCCGCGAGCGCGATCATGGCCATGCACGCGTCGCTCGCCGCGCGGGACTTGGCGCTGGTGATCGGCCGCTGCTCCAGCCAGCCGGCCAGCGCGCGCAGCGCGTCGCCGGTGTCCAGCCGCCCGAGCAGCTCCCTGCGCCCGTTCTCCCGGTGCCAGGGCGCCAGCGCGTACCCCTCCTCCTCCCGCTGCGCCAGGCCGCGGCGGCCCAGCACCGCCAGCCGGTGCCCCGGGTCGTCCACACCGCTCATCGCCGCGACCAGCTCCCCGGGGACGGGCGTCCCGGGAGCCAGCGCCAGCACCGCCAGCACCTGGCGCTCCGGTGGCTCGAGCACCTGCAGGCTCAGGCGCTCCACGATCGACGGGTCGTCGCCGGCCCGGTCGGCGAGCGCGTCCAGGGGGGCGCCGAGGTCCCGCACGAGCGCGCTGGCCAGCCGCAGCCGCAGCGGATGGCCGCCGAGGGCTCGGCAGAGCCTGACGACGTGCTCGTGCGGGACCTCGCCCTGCGCCTGCTGCAGCTCCGAGCGGACGATGTCCGCGGCGTCGTCCTCGGGCAGGCCGCCGAGCCGCATCCAGTCGCAGTCGAGCCCGGCGAGCTTGCGCCGGGCGCCGAGGATCAGCATGCAGCGCGGCAGCGCGCCCGCCAGGTGCGCCAGCGCGCCCGGCCCGAGCGCGACGTCGTCGAGCACCACGATCGACTCGGCCCGGGCCAGCAGCCGGGCCCGCTCCGGCTCGGGCGGGTGCACGGGCCGGGCGGGCTGGTAGATCGCGGTGAGGAGGCGCTGGAGCAGGTCGTCGACGCGCCCGTCGCGCAGCCGCAGCGCGACCACCGCGCCGTCCGGCTGATGGTCGGCGAGCAGTCGGGTCAGGTGCCGCAGCAGGGTGGTCCTGCCGTAGCCGGGCGGACCGAAGAACCCCAGCGGCCGCCACCGGGCGACCGCGCGCACGGCCGCGGCGACGTGATGGTCACGGCCTGGCAGGGTCGAGGCGGGGACGGACACGAAGCGTGGGAGCGCCACCGGGGCCTGCGCCGGCGGGTGGGACGAGCGCTCGAGCGTGAGCCTGGCGCCCTGACCACCGCCGATGGCCACGCGCAGACCACCGGAGACGATGCTGTCCACCACGTCAGCTCCCGAGTCGGCGCCAGGTCCGGACAGCGGTGGGTGGAGCGCCACCGCTTGGCTCCTCGGCACTGATGGTATTCGCACGATCCCGTCACGCCCACCGTCAGGTTCCGCCCGGTCCGGGCCCTGGCCGGTGGCGCCGGCCGCGACCGGGCCGCCGCGCGGTGCCTGCCGCCCTGGAGGAGGACCGGACGGTACCACCACCAGGCGGTACCGTTCGGTCCTCCTGGTGTGGCATACTCGCGGCATGGCCCAGCAGCTCACCTTGAAGCTTCCCGAGGAGGACCTCGCGCGGCTGGACGCCCTCATCCGCGCCGGCAGGTTCCCCAACCGGCACGCCGCCCTGCGCGCCGCGTTCGAGCGCATGCTCGACGCGGAGGGCGAGGCGCTGGTCGACGCGGCGATCGTCGCCGGCTACCGGCGGGTGCCCGACGGCGACGACCCGTTCATCGCCGCCCAGGCCGACGCCGCGGCCCGCCGCTCGATCCTCGACGAGCCCTGGTGAACCGCGGCGAGGTCTGGTGGGTGGAGGAGCCGGACCTCGGCCGCCGCCCGCACCTGATCCTCACGCGCACGGCCGCGATCCCGCTGCTGCGGGCCGTGCTCGCCGTCCCGGCCACCCGGACCGTCCGCGGCATCCCGACCGAGGTCGTCGTCGGCGAGGACGACGGGATGCCCGACCGCTGCGCCCTGCTGCTCGACAAGGTGACCACCGTCCCCAAGCCGTTCTTCGTCGGGCGGATCACGACGCTCGGGCCGGACCGGCTGCACCAGGTGTGCACGGCGCTGCGCCTCGCCGCGGGCTGCTGAGCGGTCAGGCCAGCTCGGCCAGCCGGTCCCGCGCCGCGTCCAGGCTTGCCGCCACCGCGTCCATCCCCGCCCACGGGTCCGCCGCCCCGGCCAGCCGGTCCGGCACGGTGCGCAGCGTGTGCCGGTCGGCCGACCAGCCCGGCTCGTCCAGCTCCTCCCACGCCAGCGGCACCGACACCGGCGCGCCCGGCAGCGCGCGGACCGCGTAGGGCGCGGCGATCATCTGCGCCCAGCCGTTGCGGCGCGTGTCCAGCAGCAGCCGCCCGTGCCGGTCGGCGAGCAGCCACTCGGTGGTGAGCCGCTCGGGGTCGCGCGCGGCGAGGACCTGGGCGCTCACCAACGCGAACGCGTCCGCCTCGCCGGTCGTGGCGCTGCCGTCGAGCGGCACGGCGATGTGCAGCCCGCGCGAGCCGGTGGCCTTCACGAACGCCGGCAGCCCCAGTTCGTCCAGCAGCCCGCGCAGCGCCCGCGCGGCGGGCACCACCATGCCCTGGTCGTCGCCGGGGTCCAGGTCGTAGACGAGCAGGTCGGGCCGGTCGAGCGCCGGCCCCGGGCGGCCCTCGGGGCGGCCCTGCCCCTGCCGCCCGCGCCCGCCCGCGCGGCCCCCGCCGGGCGGGGCCGCCCGGCTGAGCCACACGTGCGGGGTGATGCAGCTCAGGTTGGCGAGGTAGACGAGGTCCTCCGGGGCGCGGCAGACCATGTGCGTGACCCGCTGGCTCCTGCCCTTGCGCACCTCGACCCGCTCGATCCAGTCGGGGAACCCCTCGCTGGCCTGCTTCTGGTAGAAGCCGTCGCCGCCGTGCTGCGGCCGCGGGCCGGCGGAGCGCGCGGCGATGCCGCGCGGGAACCGCTGCAGCGTGACCGGGCGGCCGGCGATCAGCGGCAGCATCGCCGGCGCGACCGCCTCGTGGTAGGCGGCGAGGTCGGCCTTGGTGATGCCGTCGTCGGGGAACAGCACGCGATCGGGATGGGTCAGCTCGACCTGCCGCCGCGTCATCCCCTCACCCCCGGTCAGTACCGCTGCCCGCCCGGGCGCCCGACGAACAGCCGGCGCAGCAGCAGCAGCGCGATCGCGCCCAGCACCGAGCCGAGCAGCCCGGCCGGGCGCAGCTCCAGGTGGCCGGTGTCCAGCCAGCTCGCGACCGCGCCGCCCAGCAGCGAGCCGAGGATCCCGAGCAGGATCGTGCCGAGGCAGCCTGTCGGGTCCCGGCCGGGCAGCAGCAGCCGCCCGAGCGCGCCGGCCGCCAGGCCGATCAGGATCCAGCCGAGAATGCCTCGCTCCACCCCGGACCTCCCTCGCCGCCCCGCGACCCTGCGGCCAAGCGTGCCACGAACCGGGCCGGGGCGGTGGGAGGCGGTCGTCAGCGCTCGGTGACCACCACCGTCTGGAGCATCTTGTCCTCGAGCGTCTGCCGCTTGGGGTCCCACAGCGGCCACAGGCAGGTGAGGATCAGCCAGACGCCGCTCGTGATCGCGCTCAGCGTCGCGCGGATGAAGTACCTGAGCAGCCCGATGCCGCCGCCGGGGGGGACGCCGTCGGCCTCGCGCACCAGCCGGATCCCGACGATCGCCTTGCCCCAGGACTGGCCGCGCTGGCCGTTGAGCCAGCCGCGCTGGTACACGCTCACCACGACCGCGGCGATGAACAGCAGCACGGCGAGGCCGAGCAGCGCGCCGTTGACGCCCTTGGTGCCGTCGTAGTTCGTGGGGCCGAGCGCCAGACCGAGTGGGAACACGATGAACGCGGGCACGTACAGCGCGATGTCGAACAGGGTGTCGAGCACGAACGCGGCGGCGCGCTGCGCCCACTCGGCGGCCGGCCGCCCGTGGAAGACCGGCACCGGCGGCTGCCCGTACCCGGCCGGCACGGACGGGGCCACCGGCGCGCCCGGCTGGTACGGCGCGCCCGGCTGGTACGGCGGGCCCGGCTGGTACGGCGCGCCCGGCTGGTACGGCGGCGCCGGCGCCTCCCCCGCCGGGGCCGCCGGCCCCGGCGGGGCCCAGCCCGGCGGCGGCTGCTCGCCGCCGGCGGCCGGACCCGGCGGCGACCACCCCGGCGGCTGGCCGCCGCCAGGTTCCGGGCGCTCCTCCGGCTGGCCCGTGCGGTCCTGCTCGTCCATGCGTCACCTCGCTTGCTCGACCCCGACGGCCGGCGACGGCTCCACACCGCGAGCACGTCCGGGCAACTCTAAACGATCGCGACCGACGCAGAGCGGGCACGCCCGCAATGTGGGTGATCCCGGACACGCCGCGCGCCGACCGGCGGTCACCCGCCGACGTGCGGGTAGCGCCAGGTCGTCGGCGCCGCGGCGGTCTCCTTGATGGTCCGCGGGCTGACCCAGCGGACCAGGTTGAGGCCCGAGCCGGCCTTGTCGTTGGTGCCGGACTGGCGCGCGCCGCCGAACGGCTGCTGCCCCACGATCGCCCCGGTCGGCTTGTCGTTGACGTAGAAGTTCCCCGCGGCCTGGCGCAGCCGGCCCGTCGCCTCGACCACCGCCGCGCGGTCGCTCGCGAACAGCGAGCCGGTGAGCGCGTAGGGACTCTCGTCCACCAGCTCCAGCGTCGCCTGCCAGTCGGCGTCGTCGTAGACGAACACCGACAGGATCGGGCCGAACAGCTCGCGCGTCATCGAGTCCGCGCGCGGGTCGTCGTGCCGCAGCACGGTTGGTTGCACGAACCAGCCGTCGGCGTCGTCGCCGGACCCGCCGGTGACCAGCTCGGCGCCCTGCTCGCGGGCGCGCCCGATCGCCTCCAGGTGCCGCCGGTAGGCCTTCTCCTCGATGACCGCGCCGAGGAAGGTGGACAGGTCCGCCACGTCGCCCATGGGCAGCGACGCGGCGAGGTCGGCGACCTGCTCGCGCACCCGCGGCCACAGCGACCGGGGGACGTAGGCGCGGCTGGCCGCCGAGCACTTCTGGCCCTGGTACTCGAACGCCCCGAGCCCGAGCGCCACCACCAGCCGGTCGACGTCCGCGCTGGGGTGGGCGAGCACGAAGTCCTTGCCGCCGGTCTCCCCGACCAGCCTCGGGTAGCCGCGGTAGGCGTCCAGCGACTGCGCGGCCCTGCGCCACAGCCCGCGGAACACCGTGGTGGAGCCGGTGAAGTGCAGCCCGGCGAACTCCGGGCGCCGCATCGCGGCGTCGCTGACCAGCTCGCCGTCGCCGTGGACCAGGTTGATCACGCCGTCGGG
>Ga0126377_10000119_pt1 | contig 41101 bp, 49 predicted proteins | sample PanSoiMetPlot_22_FD_92647 | JGI IMG/M metagenome (GOLD analysis project Ga0126377, IMG submission 92647) | Tropical forest soil microbial communities from Panama - MetaG Plot_22 | ecosystem: Environmental > Terrestrial > Soil > Tropical forest > Bulk soil | place: Panama | collected 2016-02-17 | reverse complement strand
GTAAAGCCTTCCTTGATCGCCTCCCTGGTCGCCACACGCTGCGCGTGCATGGCGTACGCGGCGCCGCGGAACAGCACGTCTTCCGCTTTCAGCGCCCGCAGCGGCATTTCCATCGTGGCATCCACGACCGGGTTGACGCCGAAGCCCGCCCGCACTTTGGACAGGTCTGCCGCTTCGCGCGGATCGATGCCGGTCTTGAGCACGCGCAGCGCATTGGGTAGCTGCGCGTAGAACCCTGGCGACCAGGCTTTGACCATTGGCAGGAGCTCAGCCATATATGCCTGACGCTCGCCGCCAGTGACCGCAGCACGCGCGGCATCAATGCCGATCGCGGTCGCATGAACTGGCACTTCCACGACCGCTCGAGCCGTATTGCCACCCATGTTTGCGGCGTGGGTTATCGGCCCAGACAGGAGTCCTGCCAGGCGAATGATCGACGCCCGAGCCCAATTCGACGGCTTCGCCATGCCCTTCAGGAACTTGGCGGCAGCATCAGGAGCGGGATCAGCCATCGCCGCGACGAAGTTGCGAAGCATATCGGTCGTCACTTCGCGACCGCCGATCGCCTCGAGCAGCTTCTCTGCCTTGGCCTGCTGATTGCCGCGCCGCTGGAGCTCCTGGTCGAACGCTCGAGCCGCGTCCTTTTCGGCCTGCTTCGCGGCGATGTTGGCAACCTTGCGCTGCTGCTCGATGTAAAGCTGGCCGCGGAACGCAGTCCGCTTCGCCATCGCGTTCTCGAACTGCTTCGAGTCCCAAAACGCCATCGTCTCCCAGGTATCTTTGCGCTTGGCGAAATTGTCCTGCTCGGCTTTGAGCTCGGCGCGTAGCGCGCTCAGGAGCTCTTCGGGCGCCGAGCGGACCTTCGCCTTCCGGTTCGCCGCTGCCGCGGCGCGCTCCGCCTTGAGCCGATCGAACTCGGCGCCCTTCTCGTGCAGCGTCATGGCGTTGTACCGATCGAGCTCGGCGTACGCCTGGTCGATCTGCTCGAGGATGTTCTTCGGCGCTCCGTTGCGGCTGGCCTCCGCCTTGGCGGTCGTCGCTTCGCGCTCAAGTTCCCTGCCTTTGGCAAGGACGGTCGTCGCCCTGGCCGCTGCTCTACGAGCCTGCTGCGCGGTCTGCTGCGCCGCCTTGCGCTCGTTCGCCGCGGTGATATCCGACGCTAGCGTCCGATCGAAGCGTTGCTTCAGCGCATTCAGCGTGCGCCCCGCGGTCGTTCTGCCACCCCTGGCGACGGCGAGAATCTTGTTCGCGTCGGCGAGCGTGCCTGCCGAGAACACGAGCTCTTCGGGAGACAGGTTGTCCACGCCGCCTTTGGCGATGATCGCCTCCGCCGTGTCCATCATCCGACCCGCTTGCTCGACCGCCGCTGCCTGAAGTGCCATCAACTCTTCGGGGTTGAAGCCCTGGCCGATCTTGGTCTTGTTCCAGTCCTGGACGGTCATGCCGACGCGCTTCGCCAGGTCGTTGCGGAGCGAGTCCATGCTGATCACGCCCTGCCGATAGGCTTCAAACAGGTCGGGGTTGTCTTCCGCGGCCTGTCGAATCTGCGCCGCTATCTCAGGCTCGCCCTCGAGCAGCGCGTCCAGGTTGGGCATGTTCGCCGCGGTACGCGCCGACGGCGGCGTTTCTGTGGCGCGTTTAATCGCCTCGCTCGAGACCAGCGCCGTCGCGCGCACGCGACCGAACTCGCCGCTGACTGTGCCGACGCCAGAGCGAATCGTGCCGCGGCCCTTCGACAGCACGATTTCCTGCGCCAACCGAGCGCCCTCGTCCATACCGCCCTGCGCCTCTCCTGGCGTGACCGGCTCTGGCGCACCTGTATCGAACGGCAGCGGTTCAGGCGCAGCGGCTCGAGCCGCCTCTTCGGCGCCCTGGACGCGCACCAGGTTCGGCTCGGCGGGCGCGTTGGTCATCTGATCGTAGGCGCTGGTTATGTCCTGGATTTCGCGGTCCAGTCTGGTCCGCTCGGCGCGGAGCTCGGCGGGGCTTAGCTCGCGCTGGCGCAGCTTGGGAATGTCGGTGATGCCGCTCTCGCGCAGCACGTCGCGGACCTCGCCCGAGCCCTGCTCGAGACCAACGCGGTCGTACCAACCCTCTTCGTAGGGGCTCGCTCCTGCACGGCGGGCAATCTCGGCGACCTGGAGATTGGTCAGACCGCCTGCCCACCGCGGGCGCTCGATCTTCTGACCGGGGTTGCGGATCGCTTCATCGATCGCGTCACGGCGGTTCTGGACGTCCTGCATCCGCTGCTCGAGCTCGCCGCCGTAGTCGAACATCTCGTCGGGCGTCATCGGCGTTTCGTTGGGCTGCGCCTCGCGCAGCGCGTAGGGATTCGAGTGGACTTCCTCGAGCGAGCGCGGCTCGCGACCACCCACGGTCGTAGGACGCTCTGTAGGGCCTCCAGGAGGCTCCTGTGTCGTCGCTCTGAGCTCTGGCCCCTGTCGGGCCTCCGGCGCGCGAAACCCCTCAGATTCGCGTCCTGCGCGCTCCAGCGCGGGTCTGAGCCCGCCGCGGGTTATGGCTGCGGTTCCGAGTAACCCTGCGGTAGCTCCGAGCCCGATGTTGCGGAGCCGTTCCTCTGGACTGGCTGACTCGGGGGTGGCGACGTTTCCGGCATAGCCACCGGCGACGGCGCCTCCGACATTGAGGGTGAACGGAAGGTAGGACTCGCCCCGTTGCCGACCGCGGACGACGGCGGGCGGTCCGCGTTGCGCGGGAACAGCACCCAGGCCCCGCTGGAGTAGATCGGATCGTTCGGCGGAAGTGGGCGCAAAGGTCGGCGCGAGCTCGGCGCTGGTGGCGGCGTAGGCTGATCTTGGAACGTCACTGGTCCTCCCGGTATACGTCCCGACCTGGTCTTCGGGGAAGCCGATCGAGATAGCCGCGTCCTGGACGGCATTCAACGTGCGCGTGTCTCCCACTCGTTCAAGTGGCACCTGAAGCGACCGCTTACCCGTTCCGACGATCGACGTGATGCCCATGTTGTCAAGCGCAGCTTGAAGTCGCCCGACCTGGTCGGGCGTGCCGCGGGCGCCGACGCCGACTATGTCGCCCGCACGGTAATCGGGCACATGGATGCGGACGCGCTCAGCGTTGCTCGCCTGCCCCACCTGAGCCGCCACATACCGTGCCGTGTCCTCATTACCAGCAGGTAGGTGAACCGCGTACTCGTCCGGCGCGACCGGAACGACACGGTGAGACGCCTCGAGCCAGGGGAAGATGCCACGCTGCGGATCGTAGCCAAGCCGCTCCGCGGTGGCCTGGTCAAGCCCCTGCACGAGCGGCGCCGACGCCTCCGCGTACGGACGCTGCTCTTCGCGGAAGGCCAGGTTCGACGGCTTCGCCGCGGGACTCGTTTTCGAGGATCGACCAAGCCGCTTGCCGCGGTACGTGCGCTCCACGCCGCTGATACCGAGCTCGGGCGGCAGCGGGTCTTTCAGGTACTGGCCGTACTGCTCGAGCGCCCTGCGGACCGGCATCGAGTCCATGACCTGTTTGACGTCGCCCGAGAACTCCATGTCGGGATTGACCGCGCGGAACAGGTCGCGCTGCTTGCCGAGCTCGATCGCGTCGCGGAAGTGGCCTTGCTGCCAAAGTCGTAAGACTTCAGGATCGCGCTGGATCGAGCGCATCCCGTCCCACAGTCCCGACTGCATCGCGTAACCGTCGACACCGTACTCACGCGCGAGCTCGCCGATGACCGACTCGGTGCCGCGGTAGGCACGGTCGTTGTTGGCGACGTTCTGCTCGTGCGGGCGGTCGATGAACCACTCCATCTCGCCTGTTCGCTGGTTTTTGCGGAGCGACGGAATCTCGTCCGCGGAGACGTTCATCAGCCGCCAGTTGTGCAGATCGTTGGTGATGCGCGGGTCGAAGAAACGCCCTTCGGCGCTCGTGTAGTTACCCGCGAAGCTGGACGTCTTGGCGCCGCTGGTAACTGGCGCACCACCCGTCGAATAGCCCTCGATCTGGCTGTTGCGTTTGGCGTTGACCGCCTTGCCGGTGATCGGGTTCTGCTTCGGGTCGGCGATGGCATCCAGGATGTTCTGGCGAATCTCGCTCGCCGAGAGACCAGCAGCGCGACCTTCCCTGGCAACTTTGCGAACCAGCCCCGCGGCCTGGATCGACTCGGCGACCTGGCTGTTGACCCTGGTCAGGATGCTGTTGATCGCGTTCAGCGTGAAGAACTCGCCGGTGTTGTCGGGACCGACGATGTTCGCCGCCTCGTCGCCCTGGTCGGTATAGAACGACCGCTTGTGCTGGTTGGCCTCCCACAGCGCCCGCAGATCATCGGTATGCGGCATCCCGCCGGGATTGAGCTTGACCATGCCCTCCTGCTGCGCTTCGAGCGGATCGGCGGTAAACGGCAGGATGTCCTTCGGCACCGTGTTCAGGTCGATGTGAGCGCGGTTGTCGGGCGCTGCCTCGCGGCTCTGCCGCGCTAACGCCTCGAAGCCCGCCTCTGGCGCACCCGCGGGCAGATACGTCGGTAAACGCTGCACGCCGGCAACTGGCCGTTCGGGCGGCGCCGACGGCTCCCTGGTGACGTTGGGCAGCATCAGCGGCTCGACAATCCGATCGGGAGGCCGCGGCGGCGTAGGCCGTTCGGTTGGCTCGCCGGTAGTGATCAAGCCCAGGTCGACCTCGCCGCGCTGCCGAGCGCGCAGGAGCTCGGGCAGACGCTCGAGCGTGGGGCGCAGCACCTTCGCCAGCGCGTCGCGTACCGGCGGCGTGGTGACGTCCATCAGACCGCCGAGCGCGGCGCCCGACGCAAACGCCTGGACCTTCGACTCGAGCGTAGAGTCTGGACGCTCGGCGTCAAACAGCAGGTTCTGCACGCCGTTCGCCAGCGCGCCGCTGGTCAGCCGCTCGGCGACGCCCGAGACGAACCTGGTCGCTTCTGGCGTGAGCACGCGACCAGCCTGCTGCGCGATGGTCTCGCCGAGCCCGGCGCCGATCGCGCGACCAGCGCCGAAGGTCGGCCCGAAGGTCAGCACCTGGAGCGGATCGGTGAGTTGCTGCGCGATACCCGACGTCAGCCCGCCGACCAGGAGCACGTCTCGAGCGGGGTTGTTGTCTTCGATCCACTTGTTCTTGGCCGACTGCTGCGCCTGGTACTGGTCCCAGGTAATGCCCATCGACGGGTTGGCGAAGACGTTCCAGATACCGCCTGCAACGATGCCCGGCAGCGAACCAGGCAGGTTCTGCACCTGCTCGGTTGCGCGGCGGTTTGACTCTTCGTTCAGCCGTTGGATTTCGGCGAGTTGCTGCTGTTGGCGAGCTTGCGCTTGCTCGGGCGTGCCGTACGCCTGCTGGTACAGGCTCTGCGCGCCGGAGCCAATGTCGCTGAACGTCTGGCCGATCGCCTGCCGCGCTGGTGCGCCTTCGGCGAGCGGCGGCTTGTTGACCTGAATAAGCTGGTTTCGCAGCGCGTCAAGCTGGTCTTGCAGGCCCTGAAGCTGCGCCATCGGCGACTGCGCTTCGGGCGTGTTCGAGACGATCGGCGGCTTCGCCTGCGGCGCGGTCTGATCGCCGACGTACATCGGCGGCGGATTGCCCTGATCCTCGCCGAGCGGACCAGCGCCGCCGTACTTCTGGAGGTTGTTCTGAAACGTGTTGACGTACTGGTTACCGCTGGTGCCCGTCGCGTCTCGAGCGCCGGTGATGTTGCCCTGGTTGTCGATCGCGCCGAAGTACGCTGCCGCTGCTTTGTCCCAGGAGCCCCACCGCGAGAAGTTGTCGCGCAGAATCTCGGCGCCGCGGGTGATGTTGGTGAGTGGATCGAACGGGTCTTCGCCGGGTTTGAACCACGAGCGCAGCACCTGCATGAAGCCGAGCGCGCCCGCCGAGCTCTCCGAGCGCGGACCACCGTTCTCGGTATCCATGATCGCCGAGATGACCGCCTGCGGGACGCCCGTCGATTGTGCCGCCTTGGTAATCGCGTCCCACTGGCCGCGGACGCGGTCGCTCGCACCCTGGACGGCTTGCCCGACTACATTCTGAGCAGTGGTGGTCACCTGCGTCGCGGCGTTCGCGACGGCTCCTTGCGGACCGCCGGTGGGCTGGCGTGTGCCAGCTTCGTACGGCCTGGGATCGATCAACTGATCGAGCGGGTCGCCCGAAGCCTCGTTCTTGCGGACCTCGTAGTGCAGGTGGGGCGAGCCCTCCGTGCCCGACTCGCCCATCGTCGCTATCTGCGTACCCCGATCAACGTGCTGCCCGACCTGGACATTGGCCGAGTTGAGATGCATGTACGCGTGCGTCAGTCCGTCGGCGTCCTTGACGTAGACGATCAAACCGCCGGCACCGCCCGGGTCGCGGAACACGTTGGTGACCGTGCCTGGCGCGAAAGCGTCGACTTCGGTGCCGATGCCCTGGCCGTTGCTCGGCACCAGGTCGACACCGCGGTGCGGCGTGCCCGTCCGATAGTCGCCGGTGTATGTTGCGCCGAAGTCGAATTGCGTCTTCCACTTCGAGCCGAGCCGCTGGTCGCTGGCAGTGGCGGGTTCCTCAGAGTGCGGCATCGCCGCAGGCTGCGGCGCCACGCCTGCTACATCCGCTGGCTGCGCTACACCTGGCTGCGTCTGTTGCGGTTGCTGAAGCTGCGTCGCGTAGTCGGATAGCTGCTGCTGAACGGCGGCTTGCTGTTGCTGACGCTGCTGCTCGGCGAGCCGCTGCGCCTCCTGCTGCGCGTTGTACTGCTGCGTCGCGTAGTCGCTGAGCAGGTTCTGGACGTCCTGAAGCTTGGCACGACCGGCGCGCTGCAAGTCCTCGAGCGTGTCTCCAACTTGTTGGCCTACTCCCTGGCCGGTCTGCTGGAGCCCTCGAGCGTAGTTCTGGAGTTGATCCTCGATCGAGCTTTGCAGGTCGTCCTTGAGGATCGTCCCGACCACGCTACATCGTCCCTGGCGCTATGCCTGGAAGCGGCATCTGCGTCATCGGCCCTGGTGCTGGCGAAGGTAACGCCGCGGGCGCGGGCGCCGCAGCGACGAGAGGCATACCCGCGCCTTGGGGTGCCGCGGCTCCAGGAGGGGGAGACGGCATCGACTGTGCGGCGTTCTGAAGTGCTGCTTGCTGGAGCGCGCCGGCCACCTGCTCCTGGTCGCCGACTGGCTGCATGGGTTTGTTGTTCCGACCCATCGGCGGATCGGCGACACCGATGCGGTCGGTCACGTCGAGGAACTGCTGCGGGTCGCGCTGCGCCTCGCTCATCAACCAGGTTCGATCGTTGCGCGCGTACGCATCGCGGAAAATCTGGTCGATTTCCTGGTTCGACACCGTCGCCATGTCGGGGTGGCGGGCGTTGTTGCCGAACACGCCGTCGGCGATGGGCTGCGCGTCGCGCTTGATTTCGTTGGCAATCTCGTACTGCATCTGCTGAATTTCGCCGCGTTTGGTGTACCTGGTCGGCACGTCAGTGGACTCCGAAACGTTCCTCGCGCTCGTCTTCCCAGGCTCGAATCTCACGCATGAAACGCGACCAGCCCCACGCTATCGCCAGCGCGATACTGAGCCACGCGCCCAGGATCAACAGCCACATCATGCTCGTTTTGGGAACCTCGTCCATCGCACACAACCGTGCCACCACGCGTTCCACTTGATCCAGTCCAGGAGCGTGTAACGATGCCGCTGCGCGGTCACATGCCCATCCCACCGGCCTGCGCCGCGCCCTGGACGACGTTGGGATATGACGGCGGAGCGACGCCGGCCCCGTTCGGAGCCTGCGCCAGCGCGCCCAGGTCGGGCACCCCGCCGAGCCCAGGCCCGCCGCCCTCGAACACACCCGGCTGCGGCTGACCAGGTTGTGCAGTGCCTGGCGGCAGACCGGGCTGGACCGTGCCGAACTGCGCTCGAGCCATCGCCTGCTGCGCCTTCTGGAGCATGTCGCCCCGACCAGCCAGCATGAAGACCTCGTTGTACAGCCACTTCTTGTACGCATCGCTCTGGCGAATCTCGTCGCGAGCGATGCTGCGCCGAATCTCGTCCGGGTTATCGCCCATGTACGAGACCGCCTCGTCCTTACCCCACGTTCCCGCGGCAAGCCGCTCGTGCGCGTAGCGCGCCATGATCATCTCGTCCGTCGGCAGTTGCGCCTGGACTTCCCAGGCAATGTGCATCGGACGCTCGAGGTCTTTGGGACCGAAGCCGATGAACTCCGCCTTGGCCTGCTCCGACGCCGACGCCGCCGAGTCGCCACCGTAGAACACCCACACCTTCTCGCCGGCGTGCTCGCGGATGAGCGCCCACATCTTCTCGGTCTGCCCTTTGAGCAGCGCCTCGAGACCGTGCCTGACCGGGCCGATCCTGGTGCGCGTGTACTGCAAGACCTGGCTGATCGCGAAGCCGGCGCCTTCCATGCCCGACAGCGTGGTCACGCGTGGCGATTCCAGGTCGCGGATCGCACCGTCGATCAACGCCATGTGCTTCTCGAGCGTGGCCGCGTCGGGGTACTGAATCCTGGCGAGTTGCCTGCCCGGAGGCAGGTTCAGAATCTCGCCCGGGTGAACGCTCGTGTCGGGTTCCTTCGGTAGCCCGTTCTCGCCGATCACGCCCGCCGCGGGCGTGTCGCCGTACGTCACCAGCGGGCTCAGGAGGTCTCGAGCGACATATTGGGCGTGCATCGCGCGGAGGTACTGGCGGTACTTGACCAGCCACAGCTTGGTACGTCCGATCGACCAGCCGACCTTACGATTGCGCCAGTGGCTCATCGTCAGTCCCGGTGCATAGTCGTATGGGACGCCGAACGGATAGCGGTGGCGGTACTGCTTCACGATGTAGCCGGTACCTTCCTGGTTGTAGTTGCGACCAACCACGGCCCAGGTCGCCCATTCCTCATCCCAATGCTCGTAAAGCTGGACCGACGAGTTAGCCAGCCGTGAGGCTTCGATGATGTTGGTTGCCTGGCCGAGCTCTTCAGGAACGATGTTGCCGTCACCGTCTCGACCGAGACGGTAGCGCCGAAACGCAAAGCGCGTCGGCATCTGCGCCGTTTCGAGCACTTCGCAGAGCTCGCCCATCGACCACTGCGGGTAGACGTTCCGCGGGTCGACGTAGGCCCACACAAACGGCGGGCCAGCCTGCTTCTTGGCGTCTTCTGTGGCCTGGTCGTAGCTCTTGTAATCCGCCGCGGTCGCCTTCCCGTTCGGGCTCGGAATCGAGTACCGCGTCGCCCACAGGTCGCTGGCCCACAGCATCTTCGACCAGCCGCCGCCATCGTTCAGGCACGCGTCAGCGACCTGGTTCATCGTGTCCTGACCGGGCGTCCTGGTGCCGCACTGCCACAGCGATTCTTCGGTGAAGTGCTCGAGCTTGGATGCCACGGTCTGCGCCGTGTCACCTTCGCCGCCGACGATCGACAGCCGCGGCCTGTCAAGCGTCAGGATGGCGGTCTGCTGGAACGCCTCTTCGGTAATGTCGGGGTCGCGCGGATCGACGTTGACCAGGATGTAGTCCTTGTCGGCCTCCGCCATCGCCGGCGTCCGCATCTCGCGCTGGTCGCGGAACGTGTCAATGTCCTGGTCCTGCTGCAAGTACAGGTCGCCGAGCTCGGTACCGAGCGACAGCAGGTACTGCGAGTCGGGCGCCTTCAGCGAGTCAGCCATCAGCGCCTCGAGCTTGCGAAGCCGTAATGCGACCTGGACTGCGGCGCTGCGCGCTCGTGCTGCGAGCCAAGGTAGGCGAGGCTAAGCGCAGTGACGCAGTCATCGTGCATCCCTGGCGGTGCACTGTATCTCAACATTCCCGTAACGGACACCTTCGCCTCGTACGCCAGGAGCTCGCCGGCCTGGACCTGGTCGTTCAGCAGCGTGACGTGGCCCTGCTCGATACCGAGCGACAGCGCCTGGATCGCCGCGGCTTTGCTCGCGTTGGTTGCCGTCCAGCCGTAGACCGGCAGCGGTTGCCGCGGAGCACCGATCAACCTGGCGTAGCCGCGCTGGAGCCGCTCCACGAGCGGCGAGCCCATGCTGTTGGCCTCCGCCACGATCGTCAGCGGGTGGAAGACCTCCGCCAGCTTGTGCAGCCGCTCGGTCTGGAACTCCCACTCGACCTGGCTGTAGCGGTCAATGACGCGCTGCTCCATCAGCGTCGCATCGATCACCGTGACGACCGTGTAGTCGTTGCTGCGCCCCCAATCCACGCCGAAGACGTGAACGTGCCCGCGAGTCGGACCCTGCGGCTTCAGTCTCGAGACCGCGCCAACGCCGCGGAACACGCCCGCACCTTCGACTTGCAGGAAGCGCGCCTCGAACTCCTGCGCGTAGTCGCGCTCGGGCATCTCTCGGCGTGCCGCCGCCAACTCGTCCTGGTTGATGTGCGGGTTGACCGACGTCGGCATCTGCCACGACTGCCAGTCAGTCTCGAGCTCGTCCTGACCGCGCTGGTAGAGCACGTAGAAGTCGTTGAGTCCACGAGGCGTGGAAAGCCACCAGCTTTCGCCGGCGAAGTCAGCGAGCGTTGGCCTCAGCGCCTGGTTCCAGATATCGAGCAGGTTGGGCACCATCGCCGCCTCATCGACCACGATGCGCTTGTACTTACGACCGCGGGCAGGGTCGCCGGTATCCATTGACCAGCACTCGATCGTGCCGCCGCCGTAGAGCTCGAGCCGATGCTCCTGCTCGCTCTTGAGTGTGACGACGGGGCCGAGAATGCGCTTGAGCTCGCGCCAGCTTTCTTCCAGGAGCTTGTACGTCGGCCCGAACCAGCCGGCTGGTTGCCCGTCCAACGCCGTCCTGACGACGAGCTCGTGACCCATCGTTGACTTTCCGCTTCTGCGGCCTAGCGCGACGACGTTGTGTCGCCTCGCCTCACGTCGAATCTGCGCCTGAGCAGCGTGAGGTCTCGGTAGTGTGACCTGGAAATTGGGCACTTGACAGGCTCAGCGTGGTGGATTACAGTAGTCCATCATGACCTCACGACGCTGCTTCGCCTGCCGCATCCGACTAACTGGCACCTACTGGCTGTGCGGCCTTACCCGCCTCTGCACCGACTGCGCCGACCGCCTGGTTGTCACTCACCCCGACCACGCTCCTCTCCGAAAGATTGAGGCCAAGTGATGGAACAGCTTTCCATGTTCGATACCGTTCACGGCGTCGCCCTCGCCAACGCTGACGAGTGGCCGACTCAATACCGCCAGGACTCGCACGGCTTCTACGTGGTGACCGCGCGCTACCCCGGCGTCGGAACGCTCCAGGCTCGTCACCGCTTCCTATGGGAGGCTACCTGCGAGGTTCGCCGCCAGATCGCCGTTCGTCAGCAGGTTGCTCGAGCCCTAGCCGCGGCGCCGTCGTCAATGTTCTGACCCGTTCTCTCGACCGTTAGCTTGACCGCCCTCCGGGGCGGTTTCTTTTTGCCCTGGTAAGGCGTAGGTCACGTCGATGGTGTTGTCGGCGACGACGCGCTTCGCCTCCTGGACGACGTCCGCGTAGGCCACGGTAACCGTGATGTTGTTGTCGACCGTCACGTCCTGACGCGCCACGATGCCAGCCCGATCGAGGATCGACTCTGCTGCTTTTAGCTGAACGGCGTGCGTCTCGCCTCTGAGCATGATCGTTCGCAGCTTGCTGATGCTCGGCATCACGAGCTCGTCCAGGCGCTTCGCCGCAGCGTCCTTGACGTGCCGCGTACTCCCACCGTGTGAACGACAGACACGAGCCCCGCGGATGACCGGTGCCTTGCACGGTGTGCCGTCCGATTTCTTGGCCCGGCAGACCAGCCAACCTACGGAACCGCTCATGCTCAGCCCGATGCGTAGCTAGCTGCTTGCCCGGCTCCGCTGAGCTTCAGCTTGCTTCGCTTTGGCGTGGCGCAGACGTGGCCGTGGCCGAAGGGTGCTCCGCACTCGAGGCACGTCCCATGACCGCGCGTGCAGTCGTAGCGGCCTTCGGCTACCGCCTCGGCGATTTCTTCGGCGACGAACTCGAGCGTCTCCAGGTCGCGGTCGAAGTCGCGCCTCGTCTTCCAGACTCGGTCGAAGGTGTTGAGCTCACCCGTCGTTCGCGACAGCACCAGGTACCGGAATGTGGGAATCACGTCGTACGCCCTCACGTAGGCCCAACTGTACAGCAGCGGTTGCCACGTCTCCTTGCCGGCTCTGGTTTCGCTCCACGATCCCACCGTCGTCTTGAAGTCCCACACCACCGCACCGTGCTGCGACCACGGCGGCGACCACAGATCGACCGCGCCAACGACCGGCCAGTCCAGACCGCCCCAACTCGTAGGAATCGTGATCCTTCGCTCGCTCCGCGACTCGCCATCACGGTTCAGGCCCAGGTAATTCACCTGGTCGATCATGCGTAAACCCTCGAGGTACAGCGTGCCGTCGACGGTCACGTCGACTTCGGCGAGCCGCGCCCGCATCGAGTCGAACTCCCTGAAGTAACGCGACCGTGCCTCTTCCAGCCGAGCGTTAGCGAGGCTCGCTCCGCTCGCCAAGTGGCCGTCGGCGCAGCCGTTACGGCACACGCCCCGGTGCCCCTGGTGGAGTGCCTCCAGAGCAGTGTGCACGCTATGCCCGAACAGCATAGCCAAGCTTGGCTCGGACGCAAGGCCGTTGATGTAGCGGTCCTGGAAGGCCCTGGGGCATTGCTCGAACAGCATGAACCTGGACGCAGACCAGTGATGTGTGACGGGAAGTAGGACGTTATCGACCGGCATCCCAACGTTCCTCCAAATTGCTGGCGATGCGCTCGAGCGCCTCAGCGAGACGTTCCAGCAAGGCGAGCTCACGTTCCTTCAACTCGCGCATCATCTTCTCGGTCGGCGATTCAACGTAGATCGGCATTGCGTTTGTCCTCGTCCGAGTAGCTCGGCACGGTTACGGGGTCGACCCTGACGACGACGCCCTCGACCAGCGGCTGCATCGCCGCGACCATGTTCGAGACCAGCCACTGACCGACCAGGTCGGCCTCGCCGACGTCGCATTCGGCGATGAGCTCGTCGTGAACCATCATCACCAGCCTTGCCGAAGGCACGGCCTCGCGCGTCTCGTACAGGCGCTTCAGCGCCAGCTTGAAGCCATGCGCCTCAGCCATCTGCACCGGCGTGTTGGCCTTGACGTTGTTCGAGAAAATCGCCAGACGCCTCCTACCGGAGCCAGTGAAGTCGATGACCTCCGCTTCGGTGCCCCACTCCCCCAGGCCGCGGTGCCACTTACGGATGCCCGGGTAGGTCGACATGAACTTGCGACGGTAGGCGAGAGCTTGCTCGTCGCTCAGGATGATGCCGTTCTTGCGCTGCTCTCGACGGAACGTCTCAGCACCGGCGCCGAACAGGAACCCGAAGTTGATCGCCTTGGCCTCCTGGCGCGTACAGCCCACCGCTTGCGCGGTCGCGGTATGCACGTCGCCGCCGGGCGTGTTCAGGATGCGCTTCATCGTCGGATCGTCCGACAGCCACGCCGCAATGACGATTTGCAGTTGCGAGTAGTCGGCGCGGACGAACACGCGACCTGGTCCTGGCCGTATGGCGCTACGCGCGAGCGTCTCGTGCGGTAGCTGCTGGAGGTTCGGCTCAGAGCAGCTTGTACGGCCCGTCTGTGCGCCGATCGGATTGAACGACGCATAGATGCGCCCGTCGTCGGCGACGCACGCCAGCGTCTTCTGGAGCAGTCCCAGACACGTCCCCGCCGAGCGGTACTTCAGCAGCGCGTCGACAATCGGATCGTCCGACTGCGCCTCCATCAGCGCGTCGACTCCCGTCGAGTAGACGTCGAGGCCGCGCTCCTGGAGGATCGGCAGCACCTGCGCCGGTGAACGCCAGTTCGTTTCCGTTCCGACCGCGGCGATGGCATTGAGCTCCTGGAGACGATCGTCCATCAGCGTCTCCTGTTGCGCGATAGCGTCCTTGAGCATGGTTCGATCGCACGGCACGCCCGCGGATGCGAGCCACCAGGTCGCGGCCTGGACGTCCTGCTCGAGCGACAGGCAGTAGCTCAGCGAGTCGACGTCTGCGTCAGCGAGCAGCTTCGCCTCGAGCGCATCCGCGGCAGCGAACGTGACGCGCGCGTCTTCCGCGGCGTAGGCCAGCTTCGCGTGCCGAAGGTCCGGCGCATCCCACCCACGCTTCTGCTCGGCCTTGTCGACGTGCTCAGCGAGATGCCGCTTCGCGATGCCCTGGAGCCGATAGTCGGTCCAGTCTTCCTTCGACTCGAGCACCATCGACATGGTCTTGACGTCCACGATCTTGCTCGGGTCGACCGCAATGCCGCGCGTCGCCAGGAACGCCAGGTCGAACAGGTACGTGTGCATCCTGACGCTGCCGACCTTGTCGAGGTAACGCTGGAGCGGCGACAGGTCGGTCATCTTCCACGAGTCGATGACCAGGTGGGTCACGCCGTCGGACAGGTTGATCGTCCGCATCCGCTGGTGATGCGCCGACAGGCCGGTTGTCTCCGTGTCCAACGCGCACGCCGCGGTGCTCAGCGTGGCGAGGTACTGCGGCAGCTTGTACGTCTCGGTGATCGCGACGTACTCGAGCGTCGGCGCCGTGGCGTCAGCCGCCTCGAGCCGAGCGAGCTCGCGCGCCGCCTTTTCTTCAGCCCGTTTCGCGACCGCTTCGGGGCTCGGTTCCTTGTGGGTGGTTCCCCGACCCCTCCCCTTAAGGGGAGTAGGTAGGTCGGTACCACCTGGTTCTTTTTCGGGTTCGGGCTCAACCCCCGTAGGGGGTTGCTGTTCAGGTGGTTCCACTGGTTCCAAATCGGCTGGTACCACCTGGTGAGTGATGTGCGCGGTCAGCGGCTCGTCGGTCCAGTAGACCTCTGCTTGACCGCGCTGCGCGTGATGGAGGTCACCGCGCAGCCCCATCTCCTTGAGCTCGCGCTGGATACCGGCACGGTTGCCCTTCGTCGCCATCGTTACCTGGTTGGTCGACATGGCGCGGTCGAAGTCGAACGCCTTGTGCGTGACCAGCGTCGCCTGAATCTTCTCGGCAAGTCGCTCTTCTTTGGTCTGCACCACGCCGAGCGCGGTGTACCGCTCGGTTTCCTTGTCGAACTCCAGAACCAGCGGCTCGGTCATGCTCAGCCGCGAGCGACTCTTCAGCACGCGCAAGTTGCTGGTGTCCTCGTCGCCCTTGTACGGCTCAAGCTGAAGCAGAATGTCGCAGTAACCGCTGATGGCGCTCGAGCCGCGACCCGCGTCGCCGACCTCGCCTCCCGACTTACGGCTATGCCGAAGAATGCCGACCGCGAAACCAGCCGCGGCGAGGCGTCGAACGTGGTGCATTTCTGTCGCAGCTTTACCGGCGTGGTCTTCCTCGTCCAGCCCGGCGATGATCGACAGCGTGTCCAGGATGACGACGTCAACCTGATCCGCGGTCGCATGTTCGATGAGCTCGTCTATCTGTTTGCTGAACGGTCCTGGCAGCGTCTCGTAGTCGAAGACGGTGTAGAAGGCGTCCTGCTCGACCAGGTCGTTCAGCCCGTAGCGCCGCATCGCCTCCAGAAAGGTGCTCTCGCCCTCTTCGGTGACGTACGCCACGCGGAACGGACCGCTCACGATACGACCGCAGTAGAGCTCGTCACCGGCGATACCAGCGCGCAGCCCGCCCAGGACGAAGGTGGTCTTACCGACCTTGACCTTGGCGACCACTTCAGTGATCAACGTGCGCCCGAAGATGCCCTCGATCAGCCAGTCCACCGCGGGCGGGCGCATCGCCAGCGTTTCTGAGTGGTTCCGCCACCTGATCAAGCCGCCGGAACCTCTACCCCCGAAGGGGGTAGCCTCTTGCGCGCCAGGTGGTTCCCCGGTTCCAACCCCTATGTTCGGTACCGCGGAACCACCTGCGCCAGACAGCTTCGCCGTCAGCGGCGGCGTGCCGTAGCGCAGCGCGATTTCGCGGTAGCGCCTCGAGGCATCGCGCCTGGTCGCGTACTTGTTCAGTCCGAGCGTCACGTCACGCTCCGCCAGGACGCTGGCGATGACCTCGACGTCGGTGCAGCCGGCCATGCTCAGCATCCTGGCAATGTCGACCAGCATATTGCTGCGGTCGCCTGCCACCTGGCCGTTCCAGATCGCCCACTGATCGCCGAACAAATCGACCGGCGGCACGTCGGTGCCAGCGGGCACGACCGCCTCGTCGGATGCCTGGTCGCGTTCGATGATGTAGTCCAGGACGAACTGGCACACCCACTGCGGCACGTCGACGGGCACCACCTGGTCGATCCAGCGATACTCGCGCTCGGTGGTCGACGGCGGCGCAACGCAGTAGCCGTCGCTCAGCACGTCGAACTTACCGCGCCTCGCTATCCGTACGGCAGGCATGTCGCCGCGTCGATACAGCCAGTGCTCGTGGCCGCTGCCGCCACCACTGGCGAAGTGCATCGTCAGCGGCAGGCCGCGACCGACGAACTCGGCGAACCACTCGATCGAGTCCGGCGCGACGTCGACCAGCCCCGACGGGCCGAGCGCGATACCGACGTTCGCCTTGGGGTGCAGCGTGAACCAGGTCGTTATGACCGCGGGATCAATGGTCGCGTCCGCGTGCGCGTTCGGGACCAGGTTGCCGATCGGATGCTTACCGGGCTTGCACGCCCCGTTGTATCCATGCGCTCGGCAGGCGCACTCGCCGTCCTCGATCCACCACAGCGGCAGGACGTAGAAGCCATCGTTAGCAAACTGGTGAGCGGCTCGACTTGTGCTGGACTGCACATTGCCGTCGCCGCGGGAAGTCGTACTATGCACTTGAGAGCACACCCAAAGTCCTTTCACAGAACGCCGTCCCAACTCACCCAAAGCCACGGACGGCGTTTCTGTTTGTAAAGATTCCGCGGTCTAGCTTACGTCTCCAGCCCCGCTGAAAGTAGCCACGATTTCAGGTTCATCTTTCGGTCGCCAGACCTTCACGTCACAGCCCGCGGCTGCGAGCCAGGAGTGCCACGCACGTTGCGACGGAGTTGGATACTTGCCCCTTCCCTTGAGCTCGCGATAGATGATCCGCCTGCCGCGGACGAAGACCCAATCGGGCCAGCCGTCGGAGTCGTAGTGATCGTCGCCCAGGCCGAGCGTGTGCACACCTGTGACGGAACCGTGACTGAAGCTGACGTGGAAGCCATGCCACCCGTAGAGATGCGCCGTCTTTACGACGAACCGCTCGAGTTCATCCTCGCCATCGCCGCGCAGGACGATCCGCGACGGTGGCTTCCGCCTAGCAGCGGCGCGATGTAACCGGCCAACGTCCATAGCCCAGGTTCCTCACTCCCCACGCCATCGCGTCGATACTGGCGTACGGGTCCGTTCTCGAAGCGCCCGCGGCGCCCTGCGGCGTCTCCGCCCACGTTGGGCGGTCAAACTGCGCCAGCCCGATGTACCGACCTCCAGCGCCTGACGCCGCGGCGTACCAGGTCGACTCGAGTCGAATCATGCAGTCCAACCGCCGCGCGAGCGAGGGGTAGGCTGCATACAAATACTCGCGTGGGGTGAGCTTGACCACGACCGGCTCTTCAACCTCGACGGTCTCGATCACGGTCTCGGGCTCAGCCGCGGGCGTCACGTCAATCGCCTGCGACACCAGCATCACCGCTGCCAGAAGTACTGCCATTCCTCGAGCGTACGTCGACCTCGAACTGGTTCAGGTCATGGTCGAAGACGACGTACCGATCGACCAGGCTGATGCGCCCGCGGGCAATGGCGAACTGGACCGCCTCGACGGCGGTCTCGGCGTTGCCGATCCAGCAGTCGCGGTCGTTATTGGGCAGGCGCACCACCCAGGTCTTCACCGATCGGCCAGGAGCCCCGCGATGAACGCCGGCAGCGTGTCGCGGTGCGAGCCGTGCTGGTCGGGACGGGTTTCCCAAAACGCGAAGTAAACCTCCTGGAGCTTGGGCGGCAGCAGATCGAACAGCGCCCTGGTCTCCGGCTGCATCCTTCCCAACGTGGTCATGATTTCCTTGTCAGTCAGCGTCATCGGCGGTCTCCTTGATCAGCCAGTCGCGCAGCCTGACCACGTCGTCATCGTCCAGGACCAGGCTGCGAATCTCGAAGTTCCGCAGCCCTTGCTGGTCGATGATCGGGAGGTCCGCGGTGATCATCAGACCGTCGTCGGTCCATATCCAGCGCGCTGGATGCTTCTGCGCTTCGTTGCGCCAGTACGCTTCGACGTCTGGATTAACCATGAATCTGTGATCCCTTCTTGAGCACCGCGTACACCGACACGTTGTTGTAGGCCGACCGCTGCACGCCCCAGGACGGGTCGATGAAGGCGTGGTCGCGGAACTGGTAGACCAGGTCGTAGTACGGAATCTTCCAGTCCAGTGCCTCTTCGATCAGCGCCTGCTCGTACTGGAACGTCTGGCCGTGGACGTGATTGGTCACCTTGACGATGACGCCCATCGAGCACACGCGCCACGCCTCGCGCACGCCGTCGATAATCAGGTCGTCCAGCGCCGCCTGGGTCGCGACCGTGCCGAACCTGCCGGTCATCACCGAGTCCTCGCCGCCGTCGGCGAGATGGGGCGGGTCGAAGGTGACCACGTCCCAGGTCGCGTCGTCGTACTTCAGGTCAGTGAAGTCCATCACGCCGTCGGGCGCCCTGGCCTCGTCCATATCGTGACCCGTTACCGGGATCGGGGCGCCCTCGCTCCAGAAGTTGCCGTTGCCGTACGTGACGTCCAACGCCATACGTGCCCCTGGAAAGCTCACCAGGACGATGCTCTTTACGATGGCCCCTGTAGACCAGTCTGGACCGCAACCGCGCAGCAGCGGCCTGTCAGGGGCCTCTGCGTCGACGCCAACGATGCGAACCGGACGCGGACCTCGACGCTGCTTCCGCAGCCACAGGATGGCGGCATCGGTCGACGTCCCTGGCGGCAAATCGGAAAGAACTTTCCGATTTGTGTAGAGCTCCATGAAGCGCCGCGCCATGCGGTCGCCGAGCTCGAAGTGTTGCTCGAGCCACGGCATCCATTCGCCGTGATCGAGCGTTGCCTTGTGTGCCTCGAGCGCCTCGCCCAGGTCGATCGAGAGCTCGAGCGTGCGTCGGAACGACAGCTTGAACTCTTCGACCAGCACCAGGACGCGCTGCTCGGTCGGGGAAAGAACGGCGAGGGATTGATCCCTCGCCTCGACAATTTCAGTTGAAGGGTTCGTCATCGGCACCACTCACGTCGACCTCATCGGGGTCGTCTTCGTTATCCATCGACGCGAGCTCCGCCTGGAGCCGCGCCCTGCGCTGCGCCGCGGTCTCGCGACCTGGCGCTGAAGGCGCTGCCGCAGCGGGAGGCGGCGTTGCCGCTGGCGCGACCGGGCTCGAGCCGTTCGTCTCCCGCATCAGCGGTCGGAGCCGAGCCGGCACCGGACGGAGCAGCGCGAAGCGCATCTTCTTGCCGCCGTTCTTCTTGTCGTCCTCGAGGCCGAACGAGGCCAGCGCCTTCTTGCCGACCAGCGCGCCGTCGAAGTTCTCGGCGATGCGCTCGCATTCCTCTTCGGAGAGCTCGTGGGCCAGGAACGCCGACGCCCACATCCTCGCCTTCGCCGGACCCTTGGCGCCCTTCGCGAGGCTCATGCTCGAGAACTCGACAAAGTCGTACGGCGCGTGGTCAATCTCGTTCAGGAACGCGATGCCCTGGTCGTCGTAGATGCGGCAGTGCCACATGATCGACGTGTACGGCTTGCCGTCGATGCTCGAGATGCCGTTGTACTCGTCCATCGACATGAGCTCGACAACGTGGTCTTCGCTGATATCGAAGCGGTCTTCGATCGCGACCGAGAAGTTGCCGCCTTCACTCGGTTTCTGCATTCGGATTGGCATTAGGTCGTCACCTTCACTTCGTCTTCGTCTGCGACTGCGTCGCCGTTGACCCACTCGGGGTCGGATTCAAGCCAGTAGATCAGTTGCGCGAGCATCGGTGCGAGCTCTGACAACTTCGCCGAAGCCTTGATGGCGTCGCGAGCGCCCATCAGGTACGCGGCACTCCAGACCTCCCTCACGTCCTCCGCCTTGGCGGGGTTATTCGTCTTCCACGCGAACCACGCGGACCGCGGATCGGGTCGGTTCACGCGACCGCCACGGCGTAGCCGCCCTCGTGCGTGGGCATCCGCTTCAGCAGCTTGAGCGTGTCGCGCGTGAAGGCGGTCGCGGGCTTGTAGCGATAGATGGCGACGGTCTCCCCGCCGCGGCGCAGCACCACGTACGTACGCCCCTTGTGGACCTCGACCGTCGACGCCGACCACACCGGCTCCGGCCCACCAGGACCGGAGCGGAGCCACGCGGCGTGTGCCCGACGGATCAGGTCGGTATTGCTTGGCATCCCCGAACTCTACACCAGCTATTCGCCACGCGCAACCCACCAAACTGCCTCTTGACAGGATTTTCGTGGTGGCTTACAGTGATCCATCATGCGATACGAACTGGACGGCGACCTGATGGTCAAGGCCGCGAAAGAGTGGGGTAAGACCCAGGGGTTCCGCGGGAACCAGGGTGGCTGGATCAGCGACGACAAGGGTCGCTCGATCTGCCAGGGCTGGTGGATGCTCTTCCGCACCAATCCGACCCCGATCCTCAACTGGCTCACCCGCGAGATAACCGCGTTCCGCACCCTGGACGAGATGGTGCTGAACACCGCGCCGAGCTATCGACCGACGATCCGCCCGCGGAACTGGCGCTACGTGCTCCTGGCCGACGCCTATGACTGGCGCATGACCCGCCGCGGCGACCCTCGCCGCGCCTACAGAGGTATCTAATGATTCCGAAAACCTGCGTCGCGCAGCTTTGCTCCAGGAAGGCGGTCGCGCTGGTGACCGACATGGAGCACGGCAACCTCGAGGGCTACGCGCCCGTCTGCATCAGCCACGTCATGACCGCGGTCAGCAACGGTCTCGCCCGCGGGCGCCGTGAGCGCCCCGGCTACCGCCGCCCGACCATGATCATCCCCCTCGACTCGGACGATATCAGTTCAAAAGTCGGGGCTTGACAGCCCCGACGTGGTGGGATACAGTAGTCCATCATGACACCTGACCAGCGCGCAGTGTTCAACGCCGCGTTCCGCATCGGGAACGCTCTAGGCCGCAAGTTCGAGGCTTCCGACCTCACGCCCGAGCTCCGCCAGGCAGCGCAGCTTTACGCCGCCACATACGAAGGCGACTTCGACTACATGCTCCAGATGCGCGACCAGGCCACGCTCGGCGGCTTCTGGTTCAACGACAACCAGTCCAAGGGCATCCTGAACTGCCTGATGGCCGACGCCCGACGGCGCCTCGCCGACCGCCCGAAGCCTGCCGCGCCGGCGTCGACGTTTACACCCGCGGCCCAATCGCACATTTACCTGAAGGAGCTCCCCGACGGTCGCTACCGCGTCACCCTTGCCGACGGCGACCACCTTGCCATCCGCGTGTCCCTCGCCGGCCAGGATTCGAAGCTGACAGGCTCGCGCATCGTCTCGACCCGCATCAACGGCGACGAGTGGATGGGCGTCGCGCACATCGCCTCGAGTGGCGACTTCCGCCTCTGGCGCTCGTGCGCTGGCGCGCTTCGCTCGCGAGTCCAAGCCGCGGTCGACGTCCTCGACCAGGCCAAGACCCAGGACGAGTGGCTGGTCGCGGGACTCGCCTTCGCCCAGGAAGGCTCGCAGTGCTTCATCTGCGGTCGCGACCTGGACACACCCGAGTCCCTGACCGCCGGCTACGGCCCCACCTGCGCCGACAAGCACGGCCTGCCGTGGGGCCGCAAGGCCATTCCGATGAGCGTGAGGCTCGCGCAAGCGGCCTCCGCCCCCGCTGCGGCGGCTCCGCAGATCGATCCCGAGACCGGCGTGCAGGAGAGCGCCGACGAACTGCTCGACCTGGTCGAAGCAACCAGGACCGCCCCTGTCAGCCTCGCTGAGGCAAAGGCCCGCGGCTACAGCCGCACCTACGAGGAGATTTTCGGTGACGACTAAGACCGCCAAGCGGCCCACGTTCTCGTGGGCCAACACCACCGCTGCCGACCAGGCCAAGGTACTGGACCTGATCGGCGGCGACGGCCACACCATCTGGAACCCCGTCGCGCTCAAGAACGACGGTTGCTCCGCCTACATCATCGATGCGTTCACCACGGTAGAGAAGAGCGACAACTCGTACAAGGGCTCGATCTTCTCGTCCGAGACCGGCGAGCGCCAGGAGTCGATGACGGGTCTGTACGGCCTGACCCTCATCCGCTCGCTCGCGCGCCACTACGGCGTGGAGAGCCACAAGTTTGGCCGTGGCTCGGAAGCCCGAGAGCTCACCGCTGGTATTCAGCGGCACCTGGAGGCGGGGGCGTAAGCCCCCTCTCCCCTTCGGAGGATTGGATGACCTCGTTTATCGAAGTTCCTCAAATCACTTACAGCGGTCAAGAAACGCTGCCCATTTACCTGAACGTCGCCGACGTCGTCAGCGTCGCCGCGGACTACGACGGCGGCACGGTCTTTACGGTGCGCGACCTGGGCAGCGAGGGCTGCGCCAAGTTCAAAAGCTACCTGCCGATCGGCATGTTCCTTGACCAGCTTGGCGAGCTTGCCCGCTTTCCGGGCGTGCGCTCCTGGACGGACGACACCAAGGTCGCGTTCCGCGAACCCGCTCAAGAACGAGCGCGCAAAGCGCGAGACGCGGAGCGCGCCTACGCGAAACAGGAGGGCTAAATGCCCTCCACGTCGCATCGCCGTTGCCAGTACCAGGGTGACGGCTGCATGGGCACCGCGCACGCCGGTCACGACCAGTGCGCGCACTGCTACTTCACCTACATCAAGCCGCAGATCGCGGCAGAAAGGCTAGACGTGAAACGCCGCCGCCAACTCAAACGGCAGCACGGCATCGGCGATGGCGACGCGCAACAGGAAGGCGGCACTCAGTATCACCTGGTCGGTGAAAAGAAAGGCCCGACCCCGCCGAGCCGCGCCATCCGCAACGCCATTTACGACATGGAGCTCGACAAACTGATCGCCGGCAAAACCGACGAGCAGGCGCTCGAGGCAGTCTCAAACGAGCTTTTGAAGGTCAACATGCAGGACGTGACGCCCCTGCCACTGCCCAAGCCGCTGAAGGCGGAGCCCGAACCCGAGCCACCAGCGTTGACGCGCCACGTCCACGCCGGCGGTCAGGATTCGCACCTAAGCCTCGCTCAGGTCAAAGAAGTGATCGACGCCTACCAGGACGGCATGACCGTGGTCAGCATCTGCGACGTCTGCAACATCGCCACGACCACGCTCTACGCCATCCTGCGCGAGCACGACGTGCCGCTGCGTAAGCACCAGTCCTGGCCGGCGCGGAGAACGCCAGCCGAACTCACCATCAAGCTGACAGGAGCAGCACCCATGCCTCAAAGCACACCCGCAGTATCGTCTCCCACGGTTGAGCCCGCCCCCACCAACGGGGTGGTTTCCGGGTTGACTGAATGGACAGTCACCTACACGGTCGTTCGCACCGAGACCGTGGTCGTCGCCGCCAAAGGCTTCGCCGAAGCCGCTGCCGCGGCACGCGCTGAAATCGCCACATTCACCGCGGGCATGGACGACGTCGAGGTTATCGCCGTCGCGAAGAAACGCTCATGAGCCGCATGGTCACGGTCCTGGTCCTGGCTCCTGGAAAGGAGCCCATCAGGACCGAGAAGATCGATGGCGACGACTATCACGAGCTCAATCGCCTGGTCGAAGGTAATCTCGGCACCTGCACGCTGCCGCTCGCGTGGCGGCAGCAGGACTGGTACGCCTTCTGTGACGACGAAGCAATGATCCGCGACGAGCCGCGTCCCGCGCTGAATCGGTGGGCCGAGCACCTGGGCCACGCCGTGCTGCGCGGTCCCATCGTCATCGTCAAGACCGACTACACCGGCGAAACTCGGAGCCTGCTCCGCAGCGACATTGCCGACCTCGAGATGCGCCTTGCGCAAGCGCCGACCGCCGAAGCGAAGGAGTCCGCGCGCTTCGAGGAAGCGTTCTGGAAGGAACACCCGAGCGGCTTCGCCATCATGGACATGGAGACGGGCAAGTGGGAGAGCTTGTAATCGTGGGGCTCATCTTGAGCCCCTATCTCTTCCTGCTCCTGGACGAGCTTCGCGACCGTTTGACCGACGACGGCTCGAGGAAGTACCGCCTCCGAGCACGGTCAACCAACCCGAACCTCAGCGAATGGGAGAAGCTACTGTGAGCCCGCATTCCCTGGCCGAAGCCTGGAACGTAGAGGCGTTCCAGCGCGGCGTGACGGAGGCCACGCCCGGCTACGACGACGCGCAGAACCTGTTCTACGCCGGCGCCGCGGCATTCCTGGCGATGGTCGCCGCCGCGGGACGTGACGGCTTCTACGACCTGGCGGTCATCACCCAGGCCGAGCTCAAGGAGTACCTCGATGGCCTCGCCCCCTGACGCGGTCTGGTTCGTCGCCTTCGCCGTGTGCCTGCTCCTGCTCGGCGCCTGGTTACAGCGCCCTCGCTAGAGTCGCGACAGGACTTCGTAGACCACGAGCAACACGAGTGCGATGCCGCCGATCAGCAGGAACAGGCTGGTGATCGTCGGCTCCCACTTGCCAGTCACCATGTGTCCGGCACGCTCCCTCGAGTAACCGACCGAGATGGTGAGCTCTAGCCTGAAGTTCGACGTTCTGGCCGGGTTCGGATCGAGTACTTCGTCTGGATCGACCGGCAGCATGTCCGCATCACAGCAGCGTTCGAGCGCCGCTTAGCCACCACACCAGCACGATCGCGGCCAGGATCAGCACGACCAGGAGCCAGAACATGGCGTGATTGATCAGCAGAGTCGAGCGATGGCGAGTGCTGCGACCAGCCCAAAGAGCGTCGCAGGCGTCATGGGTAAGACCCCAACGATGCCGATGACCGCCAGGATAAGGACGACGATGGCGATGATAAACCCCAATGAAAATGGCGCCAGACCCACGGTCACGCGACGACCTCCTACACCAGCCACACGCAACTGAAGCCCCCGAGACGGTCCCAATCGGCACGCCCGAGATTGTTCCAGACCGACTTATATCCAGGCGCCGAATTCGCTATCCAGATCGTGTCACCCTGCACGCCGCGCAACGCAGTCCAGTGGTACCAGGCCGCGCCGCTGATCATGCCCGTCGTCATGCTCGCCACCCTGTACGCATCATCGAAGCCAAGCCACGCCTGCTGCGAGGCTTGACCGTAGCGGTCCAGGACGTCCATCAGCGCCGAGCCGTCGGCGTTCATCAACCCATACGTCGCGTTGACGTTGTCGGGGTAGCCAATCTCGTACACGGTCGTCTCACGGTCGGCGTAGATATCGCCGCTCGACGCCAGTCCTACGGAACGCTTGACCCATTCCAGTGAGCAGGCTGAACAGGTCCAGGAATAGAGTTGACCGGGCATATCCGCCCAGGCATCCCATACGACCTGGTCGTCAGGAGGCTCAGGCGCCGTCAGAAAGGGGTCCGGAAGACCCGGTTATCCTCCTGGTAGTAGTAATAGACGCCCGTCGTCGCCATCGTCATCGACACTTTGTGGCCTTCGTCCAGGATTACATAGCGTTCGTCGGAGCGAATCTCGCCACCGTCGTCGGCGATGGCCTGCGCCACTCCAGGTCCGACGTTCCAGTCAGGCATGACTGTTACTCGCCGCAGCGAGCTCCGCCTTCGGCGCGTCGGTCGCCTCGAGAATGTCGTCACAGAACTCGAGGATGCGTCGATCGACCGTCGCCCACGGCATGTGCTCGACCTTGAGCTTCAAGTGCTGCCAGTCGGCATCCTCGAGCTCCAGGATTCCGTTCTCTGAACGGTCCAGCGCATCGAGCACGCGGATGCTCTGGCGCATCTCGCTAATCGTCGCGCCCGTCTGACGATCGAGCGGGTTCCGCAGCGCCGCCTCGACCAGGGTGCGGTAGTCCACCAGCGCGGCGTCGTACATCGGATCGCCGCGGTCCAGCCGCGGATCGGGCAACGAGCGCAGCAGGATGCGCTTCACGAGACCGGCTGACCGGCCATCGTGTTCCACGTCGCGGAGACCATGTTGTTGATGTCGGCATCGGTGGACGCTGAAGTGATGCCCTCGGCGCACAGCAAGGTGGTGAATGGCGCGCCGTAACTACCCGGCGCATTCGCCACCTTGTTCGCCAACGCCACGCGGTTGTTGTGGTTCGGCGTGCTTTCAGCCTCGCTGGCGATAGCCTGCGCCGCAGAGACCGCGGCCATCTGCACGCGCTGAATCAACTCCTGATCGGTCGATGCGGTGAACTCGTCTGCCAGGCTCATGCGGCCATCCTCATTTCCAGCGCCTTCAGGCGCGTATCAGTGTCGATCGCGAAGCGTTTGAGCGCCTCGAAGGTGACCGCCGACAGGTGGTCGTAATCCAGCGCCAGCACCTCGCCGACCTGGTCGCGGTCCACCACCTCCGGCAGCACCTCCAGCCAGTCTTCGGCGACGAAGCCGACCTTGCGCGTGCCGAGTGACAGGTCGGTGTAACTCACCGCGTGGACGCGGTCATCCAGCACCAGGCCGAGCGGGTCGCCGAGCGGGGCGAAGTCGGTCTTGAAGCGGCGCGCCGACGTGGGGTTGAACGCGACCGCGTACATCTGCGTCCCGACGCCGCCGTAGATGTTCTTGTTCGGATCGAGGCTCAGAATCTCGAAGAATGTGGTGTCCGCGGCGTTGGAGCGAATCCCGAAGCTCATGCGCCCGGTGCCGTAGCTCGCACCGTTCGTGAAGCTGGCGCAGATGCCGCTCAGAAACAGCCCCTGGCACCCGAAGTAGAGCGCCCCACCGTTGCCGCCGCCGCCGTAGGTGTCGTCAATGAACGCAAACCCCGCTGACAAGTTCAGCGACGTTGTCGATGTGTTGACGCGGTTCGCCCAAGTGTTCGCGCCGGCAATCGCCGAGCCCTTGACGTGAAGCTGCGCCGCCGGCTGAGTCATCGCGCCGATGCCGAGCCGCCCTTCGTTCGTCGGCTGGAGGACCATGCGGATCACCGAGCCGTTCGCAGTGTCGCGAAAGTACCACGGTGCGTTGAACGTATCGAACGCCATCATGCGCGAGCTATCGACCACGATGTGGGTGTTGCCGTCGATGAACTGCAACTGCTTGCCGGCGACGCTTATGTTCAGATTTCCGTTGGTGTACACATCACCGTTCGTGGCGATGTTGAACTGGTTCGTCCAGACAATCGAGCCTGCCCCGGTCGGCGCGGTCATGATGTGGAAACCGTCGGGCTGAAGCTGCGCGAGCAATGCCCCCGACCCGGTGGAGTAACGGTTCCAGCTAGCACCGTCGAAATAGCCGTTGACGGCCATGTTGGAACTCGCCAGCCCCGACAGGGTGAGCGCGCCGTCGCTCGATTCGACACTCAGGTTGGCGCCGTTGTTGAGCGGAGTGCGGATGTACTCCTTAGTGGAGTTGCCCATGTACAGAATGGTGCCGGTGGGGGGGCCGTTGATCAGTAGCGACTCAGTGATCGAGATTTGCTTGCTAACGCTGTTGCCGATGAACGCCCCGCTCGGCCCAACAAGCGGCCACGTCAACGCGCCGCTCGCGATTGGCAGCCCCTTGCCGCTCGAGTGATCGTGCTGATCGACCGCCTGCGCCAGCACCTGGACGTCTTCCTTCAGGAACAGGTCGGTACCCGCGGTCGCGTAGGGAAACTGAATGGCGCCGGTGTAGTTGGTGGAGTTCTGTCGGCTCATACCTCAATCTCCGTCGTAAAGTGCTGCATCGCGACGATATGGAGTGAGCCGCGCCACTCCCGTCCGACCTCATCGAACGCCTGGGCTATCTTCAGGTCGATGAACGACAAATCCTGCACGGTCTCGTCCGGCAGGGTGACCGTCAGCGCCGCGGGATTGTCGACCGCTTTCTCGATGTACTGCTGAATCTGACGTCGCCCGATCCGCAGCGGCACGCCGTCGCGTCGCACCAGGCCGTCAGCACACAGAATGTCAGCCTCGAACGACATGAGTCGCGGCGGGCGAAGGGCATGGCCTACAGCCACAGCAGACACCTGCGGCGACGTCGTGTTGGTGGTGTTGACCAGGTGGACGCGGAACAGGAACAGCACGCCCGAACCCATCGGCGTGACCGGCTGGAGCTCGTACGTCGAAGCGTCGAACCGATTCGGCAGCATCGTCCAACTCGTGTCTTTCGGATCGTCCTTGTACTCGACCTGAACGTAGTTCGACGTGTTGATCAGCGGCCCCGTCACGGCGACATTCCGTAGTGACTTGATGCTGGCGTGAAACCCACCGTGAAACGTCGGCAACTGAATGAAGGCGTCGCCCATGTGGAAGCGATAGCTCGAGCAATTGACCGGGTTCGGCGAGCAGGCGTTGATGACCCATCCGATCGTGCCATCCGAACAGCCCAGATACGTACGCGTGTGATTGGCTGGTGCACCGATCGCGCTCACGAACAACGTCTGTATGCCCCTGCCAGGCAGCGGCGCAATCACAGAGCCGTGCCAGGCGTCGATGTGGATGGCTTCCGACTCGGGCGTCTTCAGCCCCAGGCCCCACGCCCCGAACTTGCACAGATAACCCGTCTGAGTGTCGCGATTCAGGATGGCGGCGTAGGCAAACGCCGTCCCGACGCCGCAGAACGCAGTCACGCGACCGTTGACGGGACCGCTGTTGCCGACCAGCTTTTCGGGACCGACGTCGGTCCACGCCAGGTCGGGGTCGATGCGCGCCAGCGAGTAGCCGTAGCTGGTGTAGATCGAGTTCTCGAACTGGCCCCAAAACTTGCCGTTGTTGGCGTCGTCGGCGAGCTTCAGGAACGGAAACAGCGAGTGATCCTGGCCGCTCGCGTCAAGCGTGTACAACCCGTCGGTCTTGCCAATCAGCAGCGTGCCTGCCGCGGTCACCATCAACGACGTGATGACCGACGACGCGTCGCCGGCGCGGAAGATCGCGTTGGTGTAGTTGCCTTCGACGGTCGGATCGGCGTTCGTGTCGCACTTCCGCAGCCGATTCAGGTCGTCGGCCCACCAGAACTCGCGACCGATGACGGCGAACGCGACTGCGGTAAAGGTCGCCATCGGCGTGTACGTGGTGCCGTTGCTCGTGTACTGCGCCACGCCGCTCGAGAGCGCGAAGAACGCGCGCTGGACCTTGTCGAAGTTCGACTGGAAGACCGCCACGTCGAGAACGGCTACGCCCGAGCCGAAGTCCTTGACCAGCGTCCAAGCAGCATCGCTATCGCGACGCAGCACGTACCGCCCGTTGGCGCAGTACAGCGAGCCCAGGAGCTCGAAGAAGCGCGTAGCGCCTACGGCAGTATCGTGCGACGGCGGGGTGAACAGCGTGAGCTCTGGACCCTTGCACCACGGCCAGACACTGGCGTCGACGCCTTCGGCGTACAGGTAGCTGCGGTCCTGCTTGGCCTGGTCGTTCTGCTGCAAGCTGACGCCCATGCCGAAGGTCAACTCTTCGTACTCGGCGTTGCGCTCGGTCAGCGGCGACCAGCCCGAGTACGAGTAGTCAGTCGGCTGGATGTTGCTAATGTCCTGGACCTTGCTCGAGACAAGCTGCGACTGACCAGGTTTCGCCGCGCCGAGCAGGAAACCCTGCCTCCACGGTGGCGTGGCAGTTTTGTCTTCGATGACCAGGTGGTACGGGTACGGGCTGCGCCGCCCGCCAATGTAGCTCACGCGACCGCTCGCGGCCCGAAGAACCGCGCCTTGCGGAAGAGCAACTGCGGCGCAACCGCGGTGAAGTGCTGGTGCGTCTCGTCGTTAAACCAAACGGCAGCAGCAGCTTGATCCCGTATCAGCCGCTGGTTTGCTGCCACTTCCAGGATGTGCCCGAAGCGGCGCCAGCCGATCAGCAGTGCCGACGCCGTCGCCCACGTCCGCGTGATCGGCGCCTCGTCGTCCTCGAGCACCAGCCCTTGCTGGTCGCCGAACGTCCCGCCCGCGGCGCGGCAGTGGTCGTAGGCGCGCTTGTAACAGCGCAGCCATATCTGATCGCCTTCGGCGAACGTCCTGCCGTTCGTGTTGAAGATCATCGTCCCACCGTCGCGCTCGACCTGGCCGTACACGATCGCCGCGAACGGGTCGACCGTCCAGGGATCGATGCCTGACGACAGCACGCCCGCCTGACGGACGTGGTTGGGGTCTTGCAGCCAGGGGCAGACTTCGCGCAAGTCATGGCGGCTCACACCTTCGATCGCGGTGCACACCACGTCCACGACCAGCCAGCACTGCTTCAGCCCGTCGTTGATCAGCTTGTGCATCGTCGGCGCGTCCCACGGCCCGAGAATCTCGAAGAGCTCGCCGATGCCGCCGCCAGGACAGTCCACGCCGGTACCGTCCAGACACTCGTACGAGAAATGTTCCATGTCGGCGTACGTGTGCGCCTCGAGCGCCGAGTAGTACGTGCCGCCCGGCGGAGACAGCGGTGAGACCGTCCAAGGCAGATCGGGCGTGAGCGCGCCGTTTGGCGGGTCGTAGGACTGCACGACGCGGTGCTTGTCGGTCGGCTGACCGGCGTACGGGCGATACAGCGGTCGATCGACGTACAGGTCGTTTTGCGCGATGCCCGACTGGATCGGGTACACGTCGCAGTGCAGCACGCTGATCGTCGTTCCGCCGGTGGCGCGCACGGAGTAGCTCTCCGGTCCGACGTAGGGACCAGACTCGACCGCCAGGTTGCGTCGGTACTCAGCTAGGCTCGGCATGAAACGCAGGCCAGTCAGGTTTTTTCTGCGGCACAGCGTACGGCGCAGCCGTCTTGCTGCCCGACGGCGCCGGCGGCACGCTCGTCTTCGAGACCAGCAAGGCCGGCGGTCGACCTCCACCCACCCCAACCACGAGCCGCGGCGGTCCCGCAGGAGACGTCGGCGAGACAGGAGGCCAGATGCCCTTCCTGACCTCGAAGGAGACCTCGCCCCACGTTCGTACGGAGCCGCCGAAGCTGACGAAGACCCGCTCGAGCTTGCGGTAGCTCAGCGCCCCACTTGGCGCCAGCACACCGCTCAGCGTGCGGTGCAGCGCCCTGACGAACGCCAGCGTGCCCGTCGGATGCAGTGTGCCGCCGAGCGAACGGGTGTAAATCTTGCCGAGCAGGACGACGCCGCTGGACACCAGCGTGCCCGCATAGGAGCGCCTGAGAAGCCGCACAGCGGCCAGTGCGCCCGCGGGGGTTATGGAGCCTGCCCACGCGCGCAGAAGCTGCTGACGGGGCGCTACGGCCCCTGTAGGCGCTAGTGTGCCGACATAGCTCCGCGGCAGCGTACGGCGGGTTGCCAGCGAGCCCGTAGGGGCTACGCCGCCAAGCAGCTTCCGAGCAACCCCACGGAGCAACGCTCCCACCGGCGTCAGCACACCGACCAACGTCCTGGTCGTCTGCCTGGGCAGCGCCCCTGTCGGCGCCAAGGCGCCACCAACGGTCAGATACCGCGCCCTGCTGGTCGCGAGCGAGCCGCTCGAGGGCAGCGTCCTGGTGATCAGCAGCGTCGCCCCGCTCAGGACACCGTAGGTCGGCGCCGCCTCGAGCGTAGCGTACGTGTTGGTCCCGTTCGCCCAGGTGTTGTAAGTCCGATCGGTAGCGGTGACCGGCACTCATCTAGCCGCCCGACGTGACCGTCGCGATATACGTGGCGATGATCGAGTCGCCCGAGCTCAGTGCCAAACCAGCAAAGACCGAACGGTCCCACATCTGACCGCCAGGCACCGCGGCCTGCGAGAACAGACCGTGTTCGGTAATCGTCACCCCCGCGTCGACGGTGATCGTTGCCACCGACTGGTACTGGTTCGCCGCGGGCGCGCTTTGCGTTCCCGTCGGTCGCGTGTTGTCGGTCGAGTATTGCGTGGTGAGCTCCGTTACCAGCGCGGTCTGCGCCGCTGCTTCGGCAGTCGAGCCTGTTCCGATCGCGTGAAAATTGAAGGTCTCGAGCTCGAACGTGTTCCTGAAAGCGTTCACGACCGCTGCCACGCCCGCGTCAGTGACGACCTTGCGCGACACTTCACCCAGGTCGTAGATGCCGTTCGGCGTGACGTGCTTCAGGCTCAGGCTCGACTCGAGCCAGACCGCGCTCGAGAGCGCGTCCATCAACTCTTCGGCGAGCTCCACAGGTAAGTAGCCGTGCGCCAGATAGACCGCCCTGCCGAGCCTGGACCTGGCTATCTTGGCCGGCATCAGCCGCATGGCAACGCTCGAAGCGAAGGTCATCGGTGACGAGTTGAGTTGCAGCATCAGGGTTCCTCTATGGCCGCGGTCGCGATGACGCCGACGTGACCGCCGGCCTGGGCGCACACCAGGGTGACAATGTCGCCGAGTCGAACCGCCTGGTGATTCGGCAGCGTGCTGGTGAACTTGCCGGTCGCGCCCGCGGCGATGCTCGGCCTCGAGGCTGGATTGGTGTAGACCGACACGCCGTTATTGCGAACGTCGATGATCGTCGCCGTCGTACCCGTCGCGCCCTGCGAGAAGCACGCGACCGTCCGAATCTGCGCTGGCCTGGGCGCGACCATTGCCGCCAGCACGAGCTCGGCAGACGTGTTCAACGCAAAGCCGGTCAGGATGGCCTGCACGGCCTGCTCAGACATTCGACACCGTCACGCCGCGCTTCTTGATGACAACCGACTGCTGGCGCACCCCGTTCGCCACGGCACGGTCTCGAGCCAGCACCGCGCCCTCGATGGCGTGGTAGGCGCGTACGTAGTCAGCCTCCGCCTCGATCCCGACCAGGCGCATCGCCTCGTCTTTAGGCAGCGACAGGAAGCGTTCGCCGTCGACCACGCCGCGGTCGTCGGGCTCGTCCAGACAGGCGTCGCGCTGGACGTGCTGTACGGCCTTACCGAGCATGGCGACGACCGTCCTGACCTCGCGCTCGTTGCGACAGAAGCGCCGACCGCCGTCCTCCAGGACGATGCGATAGAAGCCTGGTCCGAACGTGCAGTCGGGACGATGCTCAGAGTTCATGCTCGCGTACCTGCGCCTCGATCGTGCGCGCCGCCGCAATCCAGGCGTTCTGCTCGGTTCCGCTCAGACCGTCCCACGGCTTGCTCATGTCGCCCAGTTGAATCATGTACGCGTCGTACGCCGCCTTGCCGAGCCGATCGTCCGCTGCTGCGCTGGTCATGCCCCTATGAAACCGCTGAAACTCGCGCCATAGCCAGCCCACTCACGGCGTGGTGAACGTCGCCAGGGTGGTCAACGTGGTGCCCTGCGCGTTGGTCGCCTGGACCTGGAAGTAGTACAGCGTCTTAGTCACGAGGCTGGTCAGGTTGATTGATTGCGTACCCGCCGCTGCCGCGCCCGCCGCGAGGTTTGAGCCCACCGCGGGCGTGGTGCCGTAGTTGATCCTGGCCGCGACCGTCGGCAGTGAGCTCAGCGTGAACTGAATGTTGCACGTCGTCGCGGTGATGTTGGTGATCGACACCGCGCTGATGCCCACGCCGCCCGTCGGCGGAATCGCACTGATGACTACCTGACCAGGTCGCGAGCCAGTCGCCGCGCCCTGGTAGCCCAGGCTCGCGTCGGTCGGAAACGACGACGGTTTGGTAACGCCCTCGTTGCCCGCCCAATCGGTCGGCGAGTGCGTCCACAGCCCCGCCGCGGCACCGACCTGTTTCTCGATATCGGTTGGCGTCATGGCGACTCCGGTGTTTCAGGCTCGGGTTCTGGCTGCGGTTCGGGCTCGGACGGGGGAACCGGCTCGGGATCAGGCTGCGGGGGTGTCGGCGGGTTGGGTTGTTCCAGATGCACTTGTGCCTGCTTTCTCCGCCCAATACGCGACCAGGTCGGGAATGTCCCGCTCGGCGCCGGCGGTGTAGCCCTTCGACTCGTAGTGTTCGACGTTGGCGAGCGGAGCAAGAAACTTGGTCCCGTCGGGCTTGCTCATCTCGACGTACGCCGTCGGACTGATTTGCTCGTCTGGACCGCTGGTCGCCTCCGCCGCGGTATTCGGCTTGAGCGCCAGCGTTTCCTCGTCCGACGCCGGTGCGGGGAAGGCAGCCAGCACTTCCTCGATCGTCGTCATGTCCAGGTGAATCGGCGCCGCGGTCGGCGACGGATCAACGATTGGGTGCTCGGATACGGTCATGCGGCACTCCCTCCCCGCTGGCGACGGCGCGACTGCTCGATCGGGTCATAACCGTGCTGCGCGTTCAGCTTGGCCTGGAGCCCTTCCATCGACTCGGTCTCGGCGGTTTCCACGCCCGACAGGAGGCGGGCGTCTTCTCGCGTCTCACGCGCGACCTCGCGCTTCGGTCGAATCACGCGAATGTCCTTGCCCGTCTCCGACTTGATCTGCGCCAGGTACTCGCGAATCTCTTCGACCGAGTAGTCGTCAAACGTGTCTTCCAGAGCCAGGTCGCGATATCGCTCGCCAGCCCGCCGAATGGCGTTGATCAGCGCCGCCTTCTCGCGCTGGACCTTGAGAATCTTCGGGTACTCGACCTGGGTGTACTGCTCGACCTCCGACGGCCCACCGTCCCGACCAGGCGTTTCGCGCATCTCGTGATAGCCCTTGTCGGCGTAATAGGCGCGGTTCTGCGGATCACCCTGAAGCTGCACGACCGTGCCGTCCGGCTTCAGGAACCAGCGCAGCGGGTAGTTGTAATTCTGCCCTTTGACCGGCTGGACCGCCTGCCCCGACGTCTGATCGAGCAGCTTGTCTACGAACTCGTTTCCAGTAACTGTTTCTGGCACTACGTGCCCCCTTAGCTCGCGCCGGCGAGCAGGATGCCGAAGTTGTCGCGCATCTCCTGGTGGCCGTAGATGACCTCGACCGCCAGCTTCCAGGCAAACATGTCAATGTCGTAGAAGATGTGCGTCTTCGGCGTGCGCTGCACGACCAGCGCCAGCGCGTCGCGGTGGAAGATGGCGTTGTTCGCCTGACCCGCTGACGGCTTGACCAGGTTGGTGGTCATCTTCAGCGTCAACCCGTACATATCGCCGAGCGTGCCCGACTTCACTGGCGTGTTGCCGGTGCCGATATACAACGCGTTGCTCCAGCGGTCGAGCGCCAGCTTGGCGACCTTTTCCGCCGGGGTCATGATGAAGAACCGATCGTCCTGCGGCACGTCGGCGTCGTCCAGGAGCTTGATCGCGGCCAGCACGTTCGCATCCGAGACGGCGGTGCCGAGCGTGCCGACGGTCTGGCTGAAGCCTGCGAAGTCGGTCGCCAGCTTGGTGTCAATGTCCTTGGCGATGGCGTAGCCGAGCTTGCGCTGGTACTCGTTCTGGACGTCCACGATCGCCTGGACCTTGACAATATCTTCGATTCCAACCGCCGCGTAAGACCAAATATTCAACGTAATTGTTGTCGCCGTCTCGGCGACAGTTTCGTACGTAATGGCGTTGTTTTCGCCCTTGGCTCGCGCAGCGAGATTCCCAATACTCGCCACCTTGACCGTCTTGCCAACGGAAGCGTCTGACTCGAAGCCGCGATTGACCGAATCGGCGATGACCAGGTTGCTTTCGGTCGCGCGCAGCACCTGCTTCGACCAGATATCTGGCGAGAACACGCCATCGGCGATGGTCTTGTCTACGAACTCGTTGCCGGTTGCGGCAATGCCTGAGCCGACCGCCATATGAACCCCTTTAGCGTGGTGTTAGCGGAATGCCTCTCGTGGACCGATGTTGCACTCCGGGTCTTGGATGCCCGTTCTCATCGAACAAGGCGTCGTACTCGCGGAGCGACATGGCATCGACCTGTTCGTCGGTCACCACCCGGACGCGAGCAGGGGTTCCACCCTCGCGCTCAGGGACCGGCTCGGAGCCGTTGACTTCGCTCAAGATCGACTTTCGCAGTGCGGACTCCCGCTCTTTGTAGCGGTGCTCGGATACGGAATCGATCAGATAGGACAGGTATTCTTGCAGACCCTCGTTCCAGGATTTGCCTTCGCCGAACTGTCTGCCGGCAACATCGCGCTGAACTGCCTCTGGCAAGTTCGACTGAACGCGACCAATGACCTCCATCATCGGCTGGTACGGGTCGGCCTGTGCGGCAGCGAGCCCTTGCTGCTGGTACTCGCGTTGCGTGAGCTCGCCGAGCGTGTACAGGTCGTTGTTCGCCGCCGCCTCGCGTTTGGCGCGCTCCGCGGCGTCGCGCTCTTCCTGACGCCGAAGGTCTCGCGCGCGGACGTCGGCTCGAGAGCCGATCAGACCGCTCAGCCGTTCGTCTTTCTCCAGGACGTCGGTCGGCAGGTTCTTGGCGAGCAGCGCGAACGCCTCTTCGGGCGACGCCGCTGCGTTCCACGTCGCGCGCCAGTCGTCACCCGAATCGGGTGAGGTTGAAGGCCCCTCGCCCTCACCCGATGGGGCTTCGCCGTCGACGGGAGGCGGCTCAGGAGGCGGTGCCGCAGCCCGTCCTCGACCCCGCCGCGGCGCTTCGGTAGGGGGAGGCGCCGCTGGCTGGTCGTCTACCAGGTCGGGATGGATGCCGCGGTCTGATTCAGCCACGCTTTAGCGACTACTCATTTCTTGCTGCGGTCGACGCCCTTGATCTTGCCAGCGTTGCGCGAAGCATAGAACACCTGCTTCGCCTTTTTGGCACCGTACTCCGCCTTCATGTTCCGCATGATCTTCTCGCCCTTTTTGGTGAGCGGCACGGTTACCTCCTGACACCACCGAACGTGGTCGGCGCGGTGAACTGCGGCAGCGTGTTGCGAATCTGCGTCAACGCGTCATTTGGATCAATCCCATACTTTTCCTGCATCGCCTGGAGCACGATGTTCTGCGTCGACGGCGCGGCACGTAGGAACGACGTCGAGTCCAGCTTGTTCGGCGTCGGCGTGCTGGCGATGAACTGGTCCGCGGTCGTCTGATTCGCGCCCGGGTTCTTGATATCGTCCACAAGCTGCTGCAAGTAGCCCACGCCGCCCTGCGTATTGCCGCCGACCGTGCCCACGCCACCAACAGTATTTGGTGCTGAAAACGCCGCCGTCGGCTGACCGGCCAGCAAGCGGCTCGCTTGGCCGATGACCTGAGCCTGCCTGAACGGGTTGGCCTGTAACTGCGACGCGGCCTGGATCGCGCCCATCTGCTGCGCGTACGCCTGCTGCTGCGCCGCCAGGGTAGTGAGGCTGCGCCCCTGCGCGTCGACCGGCACGCCGTTCGCGTCATACGCCACCGGCACGAAGCCGTAGAGTTGCGCGGCCTGCGCTTGCGCCTGCTGCGTCACCGTGTCACCCCACCGCCCCGTCAACCCCGCCGCGGCAAGTGCCTGGTTGAAGTACTGGTTCTGCGCCTGGAGGGTCTGCTGCCCCTGGTACGTGCCCAGGAAGTTTGCCGCCCTTGTGGCGGCTTCCAGCGTCGGCGCACCGTTGTACACGCCGGTCACGTTGGCCTGGTTCAGGCCGAAGGTGTTGTTGAACTGACGGATACCCTCGTTGAACTGATCGGTGTTGAACTGGAAGACCTTGTCCCACTCGCGGACCTGTTCGTTGAACGCCTTCAGGTCGCTCGAGTTCAGCGCCTGGACCGCTTGCTGAATGGCTTTGATGTACGGGTCGGCGCTGGTGTACTGCGTCGGCGTGCCGCCCGAGACGGTCGCGGTCGGCCCGACTTGCTGCGAGCTCGGCGTGTTGAACGTCGCGCCCTGCGTCGGCGTCTGCGTTCCGCCGCCCTGGCCGGTCTGACCGCTCGGCGTTTGATACGAGTAGCCACCGCCACTCGAGTTGCCCTCTACCCATCCGCCCGAAGCGCGGAAGTCGGCGCGGCCTGATTGAGTGTCAAGATCGTGGCCGTTGACGATGTTGGTCATGTGGGCACCGTGATCGTGATGTTCCTGTTCTGCGGCTGGACGGTCGGAATCGGCGTGATCGCCATTTGCGGCGTCTGGAATGTCGGCTGCGGCGTGCCGACCACCTGCTGCGGTGCGGGCACCGCCGCGGGCTGCGGCGTGGTGAACGACGGACCTGGCGCCGCGTTCCAGGGGGCGATGCCGCCGCTGTACGCCGTCGCCGCGCCGTAGTTCTGACCAGGCACCGCATTCAGCGGCGCGGCAAAGGTCCGGTTCGAGCCTTCGGCGATGCCGCTCTGCGCGAACGGGTTCGGGACGGCTTGCGTCTGGACCGGACCTGGCACGGTCTGCTGACCGCCGGTGCCCATGCCGTTGCCGCCCTTGAGCGCGTCGACCTCCTGCGGCGAGGGCTGGCCGTTGTGCGTCTGGCGGTACTTCTGGAACATCTGCGTCAGCGTCGCGTACGCCGCCGCAGCATCCTGCCCCTGCGCTCCCGTCGGGTCTGCCCTGCGAACCAGGTTCGCCGCGGCCTGAAAGACCTCTGGACCGCCCCCGAGCTCGGTCGCGAAACCCGCGGCGCCCGAGACCAGGTTGGCCGCGAAGTCGCTCGGTGGCGCGACCAGCAGACCATGCTTTGTTTGCCCCAGCAGGCCGAGCCCCTGGTTGACGAAGTTCTGCGCCGCCTGGACGCGCTGGTTCAGGATGTTGGCGCCCGCGGTCGCGCCCTGATTGATCGCCGAGACCGTCGTCGCCGCGGCGCTCGAGGCCGTCGCCATCGCGTCGTTGGCGCTCTTGATGATCGCCTGCGCCTCTTCGACCGAAATGTCCTGGTCGACCACTCGCCCCGATAGCTGGCTCGCCAGGTCTTGCAGCGCCTGCGACGCGGTGACGCGCGCCTCGTTCTTGACCCACTTCCAGCCCGTCGGCGAGCTCGGATCGGGCGCCGGGATCATCTTCGACGTGGCGTTGGTCGTTGGCGGGGTGACCTGCGGCGCCTGGTAGTTCGGGTTGTCGGTGCGCGCGACTTCCTTGCCCGTTACCGGGTCGGTGTAGACCAGGAACTTGGCCGTGGTGTTGGTGTTCAGCGTGGGCCGCGGCGTGGCCCCTGGCGGGTAGTGGTAGCTCTGCGTCCCGTCCGGGTTGTCGACCAGCACGAGCGTGTCGTCGCCCTGCTTGATCGTCTTCGGCAGACCTTCGTCGCCGACCTTGGTGAACGCCTTGGCGGGGTCTTTGGCGTTCGGGTCGAAGGTGTAGCGCGTGCCGTCGATGACGACCGCCTGAAGCGGCGAGTTCTTGTCGACGTTGACCGTGTTGACGACCTTGCCCTGGTCGTCAAAGACGAAAATCTTCTCGGGCGTGGAAACGATCTGCTTCTGCGTCGTTGGGTCGCGCGAGACAGCAAAGATTTCCTTCGAGCCTTCATCGATCTTGCCGATGACCCGCTTACCGTTCGGGTCGTTCGGGTCGATCAGGTCGGTGTACGTACCCGTTCGGCGCGTACCAGCCGCGGCCTGCGGCACGCTGGCGACGATCTTCTGCGCTTTGGGGTCGTAGTAGCCCAGGACTTGCGTGGTGTCGTTCGGGTTCTTGAACGGCACCCACGTCGACGGGTCGGAAACCGCGTCGTCCTTGGTCTGGAAAACCGTGCCCGTCGCCGGGTCGCGCACGAAGGCAGGCTTCGCCGTCGACCCCGCGGGTAACGGGTCGCCGTTGTCGTCCAGCTTGTCCAGGTTCGCCGACGCGCTCGGCGTCTTGGGTGGCGTCGGAACCGCCTTCTGCGGTCCCTGGACGACGTCGTAACCGACCCCGCCCTTCCAGGGGGCGTTGCCGACCTCCTTGATGATGATCGTGTCCGGCGTCGCCTGCGGGTCTTTGGGGTCGTAGATGGTGAGAATCGAGCCCTGCTGCTCGGTTATCTCCGGCGGCTGGCCTGCCAACCCCGCCTTGGGGTTGGGAATCTTGACCATGTTCGGCTGTTCGCCGGTGATCACCCACCCAGGTCGAAGCGCGGTGACCGCCTCTTGCTTGTTCTTGTAGGGCATCAGGCGGCTCCCAGGATGTACGGATCAGGTACTTCGCGCTGCTTCGCTCGGCCCTGAATATCAGCGTCGGACAACGTTCGCAGCCACAGGATATTCGTGTTCTGACCAGCGTTCGAGACCGCGCGCCGCAGCATGGCATTACGGTCGGTGCGCGTCGCCTGCTGCCAGATCGGAAGCGCCATCGTCTGCGCGACCTGGTCGCGGATAGCTGCGCCTCGAGCCTGCTGAAGCTGAGCTCGCTCGTCTTCGGTCAGGTCGATCGACCAACCGCGCCCGACGTTGACCGCTCGAGGCTGCGCTGGAATGCCCACACCCGCCTCGCGCAGCGCCGCCAACGTCGGCTCGTCGCGCTCGATGTCATACCGACCAGGCACGACATAGCGCCCCAGGCCGGTCGCGCCCTGCGTGCGTTCCTCACCCATCGGCGTCAGGCTTGGCGGCACGTTCCCCGACAGGCCGGGGTAGTTGGCCTCCATCGCGTCGATGAGACCGCGGATGCCCTCTCGAGGATTACGCGTTGCTACACCCGTCGCACGCTGCATCTCCCGACCGAGCGCCGAATACGGGCCGTAGCTCGCTGCCAGTGATTCCCAAAACTTGCCACCGCGGGCGTTGGGGTCTTGCAGCATGTCTACGAAATCGCTCATGCCTTGCAGGAACGTGTTGTCGAGGATGTACTTGCCAATACCCGAAGCGGCCATGCCGAACTCTTCGGGGTCCATGATGCTCTTGCCGCGGTGGACAGGGTCAGTGATGATCGCCGCCATCGCCAGCGGAAAGCCGATCAACGCCATGTTCTGGAGCGGAACGTAGTACGTGTTCTTGGACACCGGGTCTTCAATGCGGAACGACCACGGTCGCCAGCCCTGCGGATACGTCGAGTTGACGTTAGGGTCTTCCGAGTACGCGCCTGTCAGCATCCCCTGCATCCCCAGGTAGATGCCTGCGCCGAGAATGCCGGTGCCGACGATCGCTCGTGCGGCACGCTCTTCTGCAAGTAGGACTTGCCGACCGCGGGCGTACCGCTCAGCCCTGGTCCCGACCGGCATCTCTCGCGTTCCGCGTGCGGCCTCATACGTGCCCATGAAGCCGAGCGGCGTCAAACCAGCGCCCTGCGCGGTGATGTTGGCCGGCGTCTCCATGAACGGCAGTATCTGGCTGCGCGCGAACGTGCCCGCCTCCGACGTCGCCAGGTTGCGACCAGGCATGGTGCGCGGCAGCGGCAGGTTGCGTTTTTCCTGGAAGACCATGTGCGCCGCGGCGTCTTCGGCCTCTTTCGCCAGGTCGGGGTATTCCTCGAGGTTCTTGAGGATGGTTGCCACTCGCCCATCCCTGGCCGCGCCGGTAAAGCCTTCCTTGATCGCCTCCCTGGTCGCCACACGCTGCGCGTGCATGGCGTACGCGGCGCCGCGGAACAGCACGTCTTCCGCTTTCAGCGCCCGCAGCGGCATTTCCATCGTGGCATCC
>Ga0126377_10000118_pt1 | contig 41145 bp, 50 predicted proteins | sample PanSoiMetPlot_22_FD_92647 | JGI IMG/M metagenome (GOLD analysis project Ga0126377, IMG submission 92647) | Tropical forest soil microbial communities from Panama - MetaG Plot_22 | ecosystem: Environmental > Terrestrial > Soil > Tropical forest > Bulk soil | place: Panama | collected 2016-02-17 | reverse complement strand
GCGTGGTACTTGCGCGCGTCGATGTCCCAGTCGGGCCAGCCCAGATGGGCCCGCCCCGCCCACTTGAGCGACTTGGGCGCGTTCTCGTCGAGCAACTGCAGCACGAGCATCGTGTCGCATGTTGGGCGGCTGAGCGCCCCGGTCAGGCGGTACCAGACCAGGTCGTCGAACATGCCGTTGTGCACGGTCCGCTCGGTGTGGTTGCGCTCGCCGGTCAGGATCGGCGTGGCTCGTTCGGTGAGCCATCGGGATACGAGCGCCACCCATTGGTCGTCACACTCGGGGTGGTCGATGGGTAGGCAGTAGGCTTCGGCGCCGGTGAAGCTGAAGGCGATTGAATAGACCCGGAAGTCGTGGTGCCACCAGCCTGGCGTGACGTTGGTCTCGAAGTCGTAGGTGAATGCGGGCTCCGTCCGTAGCGCAGTGTCCAGCACCTTGAGCCCCGATCCCGATGTAACGAGATCCACACGGACAGGTGGCGTATTCGGCGGGGGGACCAGGTCACCCCGCACCAGACGCCCAAAGCGATGGACATCTGCTCGCCAGGCGTTCTCCCGACCTCGATCCCGCAGGATAGCTGCAGGATGGTAGGCCGGGAGGACCCACGCCTGATACTTCGCTGACCATATTTCCTTACCCGAAACCTGTCCCACTGTGCCCTTGCCCAGTAGTCTCTGGACGGCGATGTTGCCCAGAGCCAGAATGAAAGCGGGCTTGACACGCTCGATCTCCTCCTCCAGGTTCGGCGCACACAGCCTGGCGAAGCTCATGTCGGGCTCACCGGGGCACTGGTAGGTGTTGGTCAGGTAGGCGCGCTTTATACCCGCCTGGACCAGTCCCTCTTTGAGTAATTGCCCCGAAGGGCCGACGAACGGTCGGCCCTCCTGGGTCTCGTTCCAGCCAGGGTTGATGCCCACGGCCATGCACGCGGGCCCACTCCACTCCCCAGCCGACCACCACTCCCCACCGACGCGTGGGCCAGCAGCGGCAGGACACTCAGCGCAGCCAGACATCAGCGCACAATCGCCTGGATCGTATCGCGCTCATCCAGCGGCAGATGCGCGGGCCCCTTGGTGTACTCGGGGATGAACGTCGGGCGGATGAACGCCCGCCCTGGACCCACGCGCTGCTGGCGCCAGTGGCCCCTGACCTTCCAGCGGTGCGTCCACTCGGGCGCCTCGCCCTCACCCAGCACGGGCCCGCTGGCGTAGCGGCGCAGCACGACGATCCTGACCTGGGGCAGCGGTCTGCCCTCACGCCTGGCCATCTTCTTGTGCAGCCGATCCAGGTCGAGCGTGCGGTGGCCAGCGATCTCGGTCTTGAGGAAGTTGGTCCACACGTACAGCAGGCGGTAGATCAGGCCCGCCGAGCGGCGCGCATCCTGATCGTCCATCTCGACCTCGGCGTCGGTCAGCCCCTGGTCCCTGAACCGTCGGTCCTCGTTGCCGTGGTTGCGGATCTGCTCGGTCGAGTAGCGGATGCCATAGCCGAGCGGCATCCAGTGCCTGGGCATCCACGGCCCCATCTGCTGGCGATGCGCTTCGGGTGTGTCGACGATGCTGTACAGGATCTTGCCGTCGATGTTGTGCGGCGTGTTGTTCCTGTCGATCCCGCTCAATTGGAAGCTGGAGCCGTGCTCGCCGTGGTGCGGATCCTTGGGGTTGGTGAACTGGCCCCACAGCAGGGCCCGCAGCGGCTGGCTGCCGCTCGGGTCCAGGTGGGTCGGCAGCGGCACGGCGCCGTCGAAGTAGACGGTCCCCGTCAGGCTCGGGAAGTCGTCGGGCTCGAAGTGGAACAGGGTCATGCTCAACTGCTCGGCGGCGTCGCGCAGCAGGTCGGTGATTTCACGGGAAACGTAGAACGTCTCGCCGAAGTCGACGATACCCACCATGTGCCTGCGCACCGCTTCGACCATGTTCGCCGCCTGGGTGTCGGTCATGTCGTCTCTGAGCGGTGCGACTCGAAACGCGTGCTCGAAGCCCCTGTCTCGGCGCAGCAGCGCGCCGTACGCCTGGCGAAAGTGGAGCGCGTCCAGCGGATTAGCCATTGCCGTTCCCCCCGTCGGTGCGCTTGAGGTACTTGAGCAGCAGCCTGGCCATGTCGACCGCGCTGGCCCCCCGTTCGAGCGCCCTGATCATGATCTCGTCCTGGGTCTGCTGGCCGATCAGGTACAGCAACTGGACGTTCGTCGTGGTCCCGATCCTGTGTACCCGGGACGTCGTCTGCTCCCACTGGATGACACTCGGAGTGAGCGAGAACAGGATCATGCTCGACGCCGCCGTGAGCGTGATGGCCACGCCGCCAGCGGCGTAGTTGAGCAGCATCACCCCGTTGTGATCCTCTTTCTGGAACCAGTCCTCGGCCCTGGTGCGCAGCGGCCCCGAGACCGAGCCGTCGATGACGCGGTACGGACGGCCCGTGCCCTCCAGGGTCTCGGCCAGGCGCTGCAGGTCGGGTCTGAACCTGGCGGCGACGACGACCTTCTCGTCGATGCGCTCGTCGAGTAGCTCCATGGCCGCTTCGAGCTTCGAGGTACCGATGTTGACGCTCTGGCCGTTCTCGTCGGTCACGTGGCCAGCGGCGATCTGGGTCAGGCGCAGGATCTTGGTCAGCACAATCGTGGCGTTGGCTTCGGTCACCTCGCCGTTGCCGTTGTCCAACTCGGCCCGGAGCATCGTCTCCATCTGGGTGTACGCCTTGCGCTCGGCGGGGCTGAGGGTGATCGGCACCTCGGTCACGATGGGCTCGGGCAGGTTGAGGGCCGACTTGGGCACGGCGTGGACGTACGGCGCCATGGCCCGCACCAGCTTCTCGTGGCCGTCGCTGCGCAGGATCAGCGCGCCGCCCTTGCCGCGCATCGGATACGCCCCGTTGGGGCCCTGCGCGAGCACCACGGTGTTCTGCTTGAACTGGATGTAGCCCTCACGGAAGACGGGCTCGTGCGGGCTGACGATGCGGAACTGGGACCACCAGTCGAGCGGGGAATGCGCTGGGGTACCCGACAGCAACAGCTTGTGCTCGGCAGCAGCGGCGAGCTTCCACATCGAGCGCGTCCTGGCGGCGCTGGGCGACTTGATGTACTGCGCCTCGTCCAGGATGAGCAGCACGGGCGACCACGCCTGGAGCCGATGCAGCCGCCCCGCCCCAGTGCGCCGCTGAGCGGTCAGGCTCTGCGACTTGGGGTCCTTGAGCTTGTCGTAGGTGGTGATGACCACCTCGGTGCTGGCATCCAGGCTATCGACGTCGCTGATCACCTCGCCTGGCAGCCACTTGTCGAACTCGCGCCGCCAGACACCCTGAGCGACGACAGGGCACACGATGATGGTCCGCGTGGACTTGAGCAGCCGATGCAGGGCAATGGCCCCGAGCGACTTGCCCATGCCTGGCTTCCACTGCAGGTAGAAACCGTGACTTGCACGAGGGTCCTGCAGCGCGTGATAGGCTCGTGTGATCCCCTCACGCTGATACGGGTGCAACGCTACGGTCATATGCGATCCCTCCTCAAGAGATCTACTAGAGATGCGACACCTGTGCGCCGCCTCGTCCGTGGCGACTGTTGCACAAATGCCACTGGTCATCCTACACTCGTGGGTGGTTGCCGTCAAGTGGCAACTTTCCATCTAGGCGGAGGTACACATGCCCAGCACTGTTGCTAGTGCCGATACGAATCGAGTGAGTTTCCAGGGCTGGCTGCCCGCGCAGGAGGCGGCTGATCATCTCAACGTATCCCGCGAATACATCTACAGGCTGAAGGCTATCTACGACAATGGTGGGGCTGGTATACCCGGCTTCATGCTCGGCGAGAAGTCCAGCGTACTGATGTTCAGGATCTCCGATTTAGACGCGTACAAGAAGAGTCATCCGGACCTTGGCAAGAATCGGAGCGATCCTGGCGTAGCTGTAGCTGGCTAGGCCGTCGGATGTTCGCACCGGATACTCCGGTCCCGCTGCAGTATCTGCGGCTGGGGGCCAGCGTGATCCCGCTGGCGCCGCACGACAAGCGCCCGTATAGCTCGATCCTGGACGGCCAGACCTGGGCACCCTACCAGAACAGGCGTCCAACGCAGGACGAGGTGCGCGGCTGGCTGGCGCGCGGGGTCGAGCACAACTGGGGCGTGGTGTGCGGACAGGTTTCGGGCGGGCTCTACTGCGGCGACGTAGACGAGCCCGTCTTCGCCCGCTGGGTCATCGAGCACGCCCGGGATCCGATCTTCAAGGGCGCGTGCATCGTCGAGTCGGGCTCGCACAAGGCGCACATCTGGTTCAGGTCCGACTCGCAGGTCTTCTCGGGGCGCTGGAAGCCCAGAGGTGGCAAAGCCGTCGGCGACATACGCGGCGACGGCTCGGGCGGCGCGGGGCCCTCGTACATGGTCGTGCCGCCGAGCATCCACCCCGACACCGGCGAGGCGTACGTGGTCCGCACGGGTAGCTTCGAGCGGTTACCCGTGGTCCCCAACGGCGAGCAGTTCCTGCAGGACATCCTGGCCACGTACCTGCAGAGCCACCCGCAGCCCGCCCTGCCGCCGCCCGCGAGCAGCAGCAAGACGATCCTCGATCTGGACGACGACGAGCGTCAGCGCGTCTTCGATGGCGTACGCGCGCTCAAGCTCAAGGCCAGGATCAAGGACACGCTGCTGGTGCCGGGAAACCAGGACTTCAACTCCAGGCACTGGCAGCGCAGCGTATCCAGCCACAGCGAGATCGACTTCGCGGTGTGCTGCGAACTGATCAGGAAGGGCCAGGGCTTCGAGCAGATCGAGCGCATCTTCGCCGCGTGCCTGGTCGGCGCCGCGTGCTACCGGAACAAGCAGCGCTCGAACCACGGCTACAGCTATCTCAAGGCGACGTACGACGCGGCGTGGGCCGAAGTCGAGCGCGAGCGCCAGGCGGCCAGGGTCGCGGCGGGGACCAACTTCAAGGTGCTCGATGCGCTGCGCATCCAGTTCGACGTCGGGGAGAGCCGGTACCGGTTAGCGGTTGAGTGCACCAGGAGCGACATGTCCACGTTCCAGGCGCAGGTCGAGATCGACGACGAGGATCTGCTCTCCATGGACCGCTTCCAGAGCGCGTGCCTGAAGCAGATCCAGTTCGTCCCGGACTTCGCCAACAACCAGCAGGGGCGCCACTTCAAGAGCACATTTGGTCAGGCCGTGGCCAACTCGGTGACCGAGGTCAGGGTCGCCCTGGAGGTGCAGACGCGCTTCGGCTTGCTGGCCATGGCGCTGCGGGACCAGCTTCGGGCCCTCAGGGATGGCGAGCCCGAGAGCGCCCGCCACACCTCTGGGCTGGGCTGGCGGGTGGGCAACACGTACTACCTGCGCGGGATGCGCGTGCTGCACATCTGGCGGGCCCTCGATCACAACTTCCAGCCCCAGCTTTCGGAGCGCGTGTACCGCATCCTGGGCCACTACGAGCCGTTCACTCAGTACTGGCCCGACGGGACGTCCGAGTCGGTGATGCGCCTTGTGCTTGTTTAGCTCGGTACGCGCGCTTGTAATTCTCGCGGCAGATGCGGCAGCGGCGCTCGCCATCCGCGCGGTACACGGTGTTGGCTTCATTGTATTCACTGCCGCACCGGGGACAGTGGGTCCGGCGGGCGTTGATGCCAGTTGGGCCCTGGCCACGGCGCACGTTCTCGGCGTGGCTGATGGCCTCCAGGCAGTCGGGGCGGACGCACCGCCTGAGACCAAACGGGTGCCCGAGGTGGTCGATGATCGGGGCCTCGTCGGGGATCGGCCCGATCCACCTGACGTACGCCACCCGGTGGGCTAGCTCGCCCGACATGTTGTGGTGCGGCTTGAACCTGCCATAGCCGTCGTTGGGGTTGACGTAGCCCGTCCACAGCCAGTGCCGCTCGCCGAAGCGGACGCGTGCATCGAAGCTCTCGGTCCACGCGGGATTCCAGGTCAAATCACCCCGGGCAGTGCGCTCCGGTGTCAGTCTGGGCATGGGCGAGTTACCCCTCTCCCTCAGCCAACGAAGCCCATCGCCGCGTCGATCTCGGCGAGCGTCTCGGCGGCATCGAACATCTGGCCCCAGATGGTGACCACGAACGTCCTGATCGGCTCACCGGGATTGCGGTAGTAGGTACCCCAGCCGCCGACGTGCGCCGTGGCCAGCCTGGCAATCTCGTAGTTGGGCTCGCGCGGATGCAGCGTCAGGTACGGAACGGGCGCGGCCATCGGCGCGGGTAGCGTCTGGGCTATCTCAGTCATCAGAAGCCAGGGTACGGTGTTCCCTCCTGGCCAGGCACGAACTCCAACAGGCGCCGGTGCCTGGTCGTCCCGACGTAGGCCACGCATGCCTCGGCCCTGGCCCCCTCGGGGGTGAGCAGGTTGCGGTAGGGCAGCGTGCCCCAGCTATCGACCAGATGGACGGTGTCGGCCTCCCTGCCCTTGGCGGCATGGATCGTGCCTACCCGTACCAGTGGCGGCTGCACGAACGCCTGGAGGCCGTGCTGAGCCAGCACGCGTTCGTAGTACTCGCCGTGCGGTAGACCGAGGGCTTCGGCCCTCAGGTCTCGGCCCAGGATGTGCGCCTCGACCATGTGCTCCGGGGCCTGCCTGGCCAGCCGAGCCGACTCGGCCTTGAGCCCGCGCGGCAGCCCACTCAACTGGTCGATCAGCCCCGCCATGGCCAGCGCCGAGATGGCCCCGCGCTGACGTAGCTGGACCAGGGCCCGAAAGGCGTGCGCCGCCTTGCGCTCCAGCGGCCCGCCGCCCCTGACGTTGCCGTACGGGACGCCCGCCTCTTCAAGCTGTTCGTAGACGGGCCGCAGCAGACGCGCCGTGCGCGCCAGCCAGAACTCGGTGCCGTCGGTCACTTCGCCCGAGCCCGTGCCCGTCCAGGTGCCCAGCCACTCCTCGTCCCTGTAGCCCGCGCTGTACAGGATAGACTGTGCCCGTTCAGCGGCGTGCGCCGTGAGGCGTCGGCTGTCCCCGAGTGGGCGCAGTACACCAGGGTGGTTGATGAATAGCTCCGGTGCCGCGCCGCTGAACAGGTAGATGGCCTGGTACGGGTCTCCTGCGAGGGCCGTCAACCTTCCAACCGACCAGGCGTCTACCGCCCGCCACAGCAGCGGGCTGTTGTCCTGGACCTCGTCGGCCAGCACGACGTCCACCGGGGGCGTCTCGAACAGGCCCGCTTCGAGCATGTCCTCGAAGTCGATCCGCCCGATCTGGACCTTGAAGTCCGTATACGCCTGAGCGATGTGCTCGCACCGCTCGACCGAGACGACGGGCCCGCGCGGATCCCACGGCACGACCAGGTACGCCTGCTCGATGGGGATCATGCGGTGCCTGGCAGCGGAGTGCACGGCGAGCGCGGCCTCGACCTCATCTCGGCCAGGCTCGGCCCACGTGTAGCCTTCCAGTTCGTCCATGTCATGCCGCGTGGGGGTACCGCCAAGCGAGAGCACGAACGCCTTGAGATCGTCCGAGTCCATGACCTTGCCGCCGGTCATCTTCAGGGCCAGACTGTGGATCGTGCCGACCCACGGCAGGATGTTGTTGAAGAACTTGCGCCTCGCCCAGCCGTCGGCGGGGGGCTTGAGCCCCCGCGCCGTGGCGATGCGTTCCTTCAACTCGTCTGCTGCGGTCCGAGTGAAGGTGATGGCGCACAGTCGATCAGGGCCGTATTCGTTCACGACCCGTAGCGCCTGTGCGGTCAGGCGGGTGGTCTTGCCCGTACCCGGCGGGCCGTACAGCTTGACGACGTGCTCGCTCATTTCGCACACGCCTTGTCGAACCGCCACGGTTCAAAGCTGGGATTGTCGTCCTGCAGCACCTTCGCAATGGCGTTGCGGGCCAGTTGCCAGCGCAGCATCTGCGCATGCTGCGCGGGGGACGGCCTGACCGACGCAAGCGCGGCGGCCAGAGCCTCGTAGTCCTTACGGGACATCGACATGGAAGCCCTCCCCGACGGTGTCGCACGACGGGCAGCCATCGTGGTGATAGTGCAGCGGCTCGTCGTACGGGCAGTCACGCACCGCACAGATGGTGCACTCGTCGATGTCGCACGCCTGCCAGTCGGGGTGCGGATTGACCCGCAGTAGCTCGCGCGCCTGGAGCAAGTAGCGCAGCGCCTCGGCCATCTCCAGGGTGTCGCAGTTGTAGCGGATGTCGTGCTCGCCGATCTTCTCGATGGCCATCCCGACCAGCGAGAAGGCGTCGGGGAAGGGGGCGGGCATTACGCCCGACCCCCCGTGATGATGCGGTACGCGTGGCGCAGCAGGTCCATGAGCGTCATGGCCTCGGTCGCCTCGGCGCTGAGCGCATCGAGCTTGGCCTCCAGCGCAGCGATGCGCTGGTCCTGGGTCTGGGCCATGGTCGACACCCGCTGGTCCAGCTTGCGCCACTCGTCGTTGTCCGTCGAGGTGATGCGCTCCCAGATGCGATTCTCCAGGGCATCCTCGTCGACCGTCTCGGCCTCCTCACTGATGATGTCCCGGACGTCGCTCGCCGTGGTGTAGTCGCTCAGCGCCTCCTGGATCTTCTCGTCGACCGTGTCCTCGGTGACCAGATCCCGCTGGTTCAGGTCGTCGTCGATGCGCTGCTCAAGCACATTGTCCAGTTCGTTGCTGACCACGTCGGACAGATCCGCCTCGCCGATCATCTCCTCGACGCGGCTCTCGTCGGGGTAGTTGTTGACCGACAGGTAGCCCTCGATGCGCTCGTTGACCGTCTCATCAACGTGGTCGTCGACGTACTGCTCGACCTTCTCGGCCAGCATCTCCTGGACCCTGTCCTCGGTCGGGAAGCCGGCGTCCCTGATGGCGCCCTCGACCATCTCGTCAATATCCTGGCCCGCCTCCAGCGCAACCAGCCGCGTGGATACGCTGCTATCCAGTTCAGTGACCCGCTCGCTGAGCTTGTTGAAGTCCTCGTTGACGACGTAGTCGCCGTCGCCCTGATCCTCCAGAGCGTTGCGCACCATCTCGCTGATGGCGCTCTCGCTGACTGCCGCTTTCAGTTCATCAAGGGTCTGCTCCAGACCCGAGGTGTCGACGTTCAAGCCGATGTCGACCAAACCGAAATAGCTCATGTCTGTGCCCTCCTCAAGGCAATTGAATTGGCTGCGGCGGGGTCGATCAGAGGGGTATCGTCCGTCCCTCGTCACATGTTCCGCCGCCACAACCATGGTGCCACAACTGGTGTCTCGTGTCAAACACCAATTTGCCGCTATAGCCGGATAAAGCTAGACCCCCAGCCCCAGCGCAGCACGCTCACCCAGGCGTAGTCGCCGTAGTCGCCCGTGACGTACTGCCTGCCCCACGCCAGGCTCGGGGCCCAGACGTCGACCCAGCCCGTGCCCCGCCCGAGCAGGCCCCGATCCAGGCACGTCACCTCCCAGCCGTCGGGCAGCATGAGCACGCTGCCCATCGGGAAGCCATACGAACAGGCGGCGGCACCCAACCGGGTGTACTGCCCGCTGGCCATGGTGCCCCGGAGGGTGTAGAAGGTCAGCCGCACGTACTCGCGGCGCGGCTGCCAGTCCTCGTCCGACTCCTGGGCCCTGACGTCGAGCCTGCTGAGCAGCAGCCAGGCCACGACAGCCAGCAGGACGAGCAGCCAGAACCTCATTCGCCCTCCGGTAGGGCGGGCGGCTCGACCTGGGTGTACTCGTAGCGCGGCTGCTGCTCGACCGCCTGGGCCCGATGGCTGCGGTATGGTCGCACAGGGGGTGGCGGGTCGTAGCGCTTGCTGCGTACCCGGTCGTTGGGCATCTCCAGGTTGGCCAGCTTCTCCAGCACGGTGCCCAGTTCGAGCGCCGCATTGGCCGCGCGGCGGTAGTTGCCCGCCTGGATGTAGCCCTGGATGGTCTGCTGCAGGGCCTTGATCTCGGCCCGCAGTGCCACCGCGTGTGGGATACCGGGGATGTGACTCATATGTAAGCTCCAAGCCAGCGTAGAAGCTGGATGACCACGGCGGCCATGCCGATGACCACAAAAAAGAGCAGGGTCGTCATGACCCCGCCCACCAGATTGCCCCACAGCCAGAAGAGCGGACGGCCCAGCACGTGGGCCGCCCAGAACTTCAGGCTAAGCATGCTCGGCCACCTGTGTCCAGATGACCAGGCTGGTCACCACGCTGCCGTCGGTGTCCCGGCGGCCCCGCGTGATCAGATCCCAAAGCTCGCTGCAACTGAGCATCTCGCGCGTCTCGCCGTGGCTGCCCAGGTACAGCGCCTGGGGATCCGACCACGACAGGATCACCTCGGTCTTACTCACCGGCCCGCTCCCACGGCTTGGCGCCGATGAACTCGTCGAGCGGATCCTGCTCGTGCTCGGTCGCCCAGACGCGGTACTCGGCCCACGCCTTGATCTCCTCATCCGGGTCGGGCAGTTCATCCTCGGCGATCTCGACGTGGTCGCCGTCGCTGAACGCATCGTAGCTGTAGGTGTGGCCGCCGTCGCTGTGGCCATAGACCCAGTACTGGCCCTTGTGCCAGGTCTCGCCCGTCTCGTGCTTGGTGCAGTGCCAGGGCACCGCAGCCAGAATGTCAGCGTACTCGTGCATTGCTTGCCCTCCTCAAGGCAGGTAGTACTCGTGGGGCTGAGATACGGGCAGCCCCGACCCACACGAATTGTGCTCGTCATAGCCGACGGCGCCCGTGCTTGGCGTTGCTTGCACGGATCCCGTCTACCGAACCCTCCCTCGGGGACTCGGAGTCCCCAATTGCCTGCTCATCATCACGCAGCCACTTGAACCAGCGGGCCAGGGCCCAGGTGAACAGGGTGCAGAGCCCCAGCCAGGCGGCCAGGGCCCAGACCCACCAGGGCATCTAGATCTCCGCTTTGCCCTGCACGACGGCCATGGTGGCGGTAAAGGCGCGGCCCTTGGTGTCGGCGCGCTCGCCGAACAGGACCGAGTGGGCCAGCCCCGAGCCCTTGGATCCGCCCTTCCAGTCCTCAAGCTCGACCACCGCCTGGTACAGGCCCCACGCCGTGCCCCAGGTGGCGCGGTTCTTCATACCCGTGCCCGCCCCACGGAACAACTCGAACGCCTGGACCCGCCGCTCGTCGGTGATGCGCCGCTCGCTCTCACGCCGCTTGGCCCGCTCGGCGTTGGCCTCGATGGTCAGCACGGGGTCTTCGACGTACTCGGGCAGTTGCGGGTAGGTCTGCTGGAGCACGTACTTGATCTCGCGCGGCGCCTCGGGGCGGGCCCTGGTCAGGGCGTAACCCGCCATGACGTCGTACGCCTCCTGAAGCTCGGGCAGCTTGGCCTCGGCCCGCTCGACCACATCCTCCAGCCAGCGGCCCATGCGCTGCATGATCCAGGCGTCATGGACGAACCTGGCCTGCTGGGTCGACGCGGCCAGCGCAGCGGCGAAGGTGTTGCTGCAGACCGTCCTGACGCTGCTGGTGTTAGCCCCGGACGCGGTGGAACCGTCCATCATGCTCCAGGCCATCAGGAAGTTGTCGATCTCGTCGCCCCTGACGTTGAAGGCGGGGAGCTTGAAGGTGGCCACGAACTGCTTGCCGTCCTTCAGCGCGAGCAGCGTCTCGACGGGGCGGCGGACCCGCTCGTCACACAACGCCACGAACTCCTGGGGGGTGACCAGGCGATAGTCACCCGACACGGTGCCGAAGTACGCCTCCTGGGGATCCTCGGGGACGGGGCCCCGAATCAGCCCGAAGGCAGGCACCTCGATGTGCTCACCATTCTGCTTGGTGACGATGGTCTGAAGCTGCAGCTTGTGCACCGTGTACTCGCCGACCAGGCTGAACGCCTCGGCCGCCGTGTGCTCCAGGTTGTCCACAAAGCCCATGTTGTGCCAGGCCGCCAGGCCACGGGCACCGTAGAACTTGTTCGAGAAGATATCCGCTGGCATCTCTGCCCTCCTCAAGTGTATTTGTCGCCGTCCTGCGACCCCAACATCGTTGCACAATTGTCCGACGATGTCAACCCTCGATTTGTCGACTGGGCTTGAGCCAATCCGGCCTAGCAACGACAGCCTTGTGCCAGTCCAGGCGAGTCCTGTCGTACGCCGTCGTCTCGTACACGAAGCACAGTTGGCAGAGCAGGACGAGGTGTCCACCAGGCATCGTGTACTCGCGTAGCTCGGTCCCGAGATGCTCCCGCAGGGCCCCGTCACAGCCCATCATAACCCGGCGCATTACCGGTCCACCTCGGGCGAGTTGCCCCTCTCCTGGAGCCCAGCCGCCATAACCGGCACCTGGCCCCGAACCTCACGCTCGGCAACCTCGACGTGCACGTCGGGGCTGTCGTACGGGAAGCGGCGCATGGCGGCATGCGCGTCGATGCGATTCCAGTACACGGGCCCGACGGCCACTTGCACCTGGCCCGCCGTGTGCTGGGTCACCAGCAAGATAAAGACGGTCGGTTTGATCGGCAGCATGTGCCCTCCTCAAGACACGGAAAAGGGCGGAGGCCGTAGCCCCCGCCCTGGCGGATTACGCTGGTACCTGTAGCTCGGGCTGGAACCGATGGCGATGCTCGTCGTAGAGCGTCTCGCACTCCATGCAGAACGGGCCATCGTCGTCCTCGTGCTGCTCCTCGACATGACCGCACAGGCAGCGCGGCTCAGGCGGGCCCGACTGCTCGGCGATCAGCACCGCAGTGCTCATGTCCGTGGCGACGAGCGTGGAGCCGTCCCAGTAGTACGCCTGTGCCTGCTGGGCGCTCGCCTCCCTGGCGTGGTACTTGAGCGCCGAGACGGTGTAGTCGCGGGTCCAGTCGCGGGCCTCGTCGCTCATCTGCCAGTCGAGCAGGTACAGGTGGGTACCCATCGACCTGCAGATCCAGATGAACCTGCCCTGGTAGAACTTCAGCGCCTGGTAGTCGGTGCTCAGGTCGCACGTGTAGTGCTCGGGCTGGCGCCTGTCGATGGCCGTCTGCAGAATGGCGGCAAACGCTGGGGGTCGCCAGGTGTGCTCGATGGGCCGATACCCCAACCCGGCGCAGTCTCGGTCCGTCTTCTGGCAGTGGCCCCAGCACTGCTCGCCCTCGGCGGTGGAACGGTGAGATCCCTCACCGTCCCCGCATACACAGTGCCAGTCGATCTGCATGCTGAGTCCCATCTACTTGCCCTCCGACCTGGCCACGATGCGGGCCCGAATGGCGTCCTCGCTATCGACGCAGATGACGGTGCCGCGCTCTTTGCCGATGCATGCCTGACGCTGCTCGTACTGCTCGGCCTTGACGGCACATTCGGTGTAGGCGTTGCTGATCTTGAGATCGAAGTCGTGGATGAACCCGGCGTGGGTCAGGCTGACCAGCTTATCCAGGAACAACAGCACCGCTGGATGCTCGGCGACGTACGACGTACCCTGCTCGGTGTAGCCCGCTTCGAGTCGAATAGCGGGCAAGATCTCTGTCTGCAGGGAGCGGATCACGCCCTGGATGTTGCTTGCATCCTGTACCTGCAGTGCCAACCGATAGATGTTGGTCATGTGCTCTGTCCCTCCTCAAGGACGCCCCAAGTGTGACAGGTGTTGCGTCCGTTGTCAACCCCTGTCACACCGCTATAGCCGGAGCTAGCTGTCCTGTAGCTCTACCTTGGTAATGATCAGGTTGGGGTGCTCATGCTTGATCGTGGCGATGGCATCTTCCAGGCTGGTGGCACTGACCGAGATCAGACCCTTGACCGTGATCAGCCAGTGCTCCTGCTCCTGCCACGCTGGCACAGGTGGTTTGCTCTGGGCCCGCCGCTCGACCGCTGGTGTCGGGGCCACGGGCTCGGGTCGCGGCGCCAGGCGGGGCGGTACCTGGCTGCGGTCGGGCTCGGTGATCATGTGCTCCAGCGCATGCCTGGCAGGCTCAGGGATCCTGTCCATGACCAGCCTGTTGTTGGCCTCGTCCTCGGCGTCGATCACCCCGTCGCCCGACGGCAGGGCCACGGGCGCACCTGGCACGGCGGGCTCGACCGACGGCACCCAGGCGAACTTGTACTGGCCCGATGGGTCGGGCATGAACTGGCCGCCCATCTCACGGCCACTGCCCGAGCCCGCACCACGGCGCGGCACGCCAAGCTCATCGACGATGGCGAACATGGTCGGGGCCCCGACACTGAACTGCCGCTGGATCCACTTGATCGGGATGCGGCTGTCCGCGTAGTGGTGGGCGATCTCTACCTTGATCTCGTCCGAGATCCGGGCAGGCACATGGGGTGGGGTGCGCTTGATCTTGGGCACTGGCTCCTCCTCAAGAGCAGGCTCGGGCAGGAGGTCGGCGATCTCCTGCTCGATGGGTACCGACTGGGCCACACGCTGGGCCCGACGCAGCTTGGTCTTGCGCCGCTCCAATCGGCGCCGCTGATTCTCCATGTGCTCGTGCTTGGGGCACATGCCGAACCTGGCGGTGCGGTGCACGGTGGCCACGCGGCACACCTTGCAGCGCTGGTGTGATGTGGACGGGCTCACCAGGGCAGCACACCCTGGTCGGTACCGTGCTCGGCAACCCGTTTCAGGATGCTGCACGAGACGCACACCTCGGAGCCGTGGGCAATGGCCACGTTCTCGGCCCCGCAATCCTTGCAGCGGCCCGTCCACTCGCCCATCTGCCAGTGGTTGAGCGTGCGGCGGATCCACAACAGCTTGTGCATCCGATTGGTGTGCGGGCTGTCCTGCTCGGACAGGAACTTGTGGCCAGGGCACCAGTTGCCCGCCCACCTGCCAGGGATGGGCTGACACGTGCATGGCCCGAGGTGCACCATGCTGCGGCTGAAAGCCTGCCGCTCGGCTTCGCTGAGTTTGATCTTGTCCATCGTCCCTCCTCAGGGGTGGAATGTCGCGGCGTCCGACCGCGCACTCCCACCGTACCACGATGGTCCACAGTTGTCAACACTCGATTGCCGCTAATGCCGGGCTAGTCTAATCGTCATCTTCGAATAGCTCAGGGTGTGCAGCCTTGAGCCTGCGATAGGCCGCGATGTCTTTGTCCACGTTGTCTGCATACCGTACCGGCGCTGGTTCGCCCAGTGCAGGCGGGTTGGACATGACCCGCTCATCCTGAGCCTTGCGTACGCTCTCGAACATGGCTGCCTCGTCGATCCTGTCCTGATAGGTGATATTGCGCTGCAGATCGTCGAAGCTATCCCTGCGCACTCGGGATCTGGCTCCGGTCATCTTGCGCCAGCACGACGGGCAATGATCACGACCTTTGACGGTGCCCGACTCGAACCGTTCCTGTGCCCGGCCTCCCATCGGCTCGTTGCAGTTGGTGCAGATGATCTGGCCATCCCGTAGCTGGCTGACGTCAGCAGTATTCCAGGACGTACGACGCGACCACTGACCCCGCTTGAAGGGCTGAGTACGCGTATCGCGCACGTAGTCCAGCCTGCCGTCGGGCACGAAGTCGTAGTGATTCGGATTGACGCACCGCTCAGCATCGGCCGAGTGATCGTCCCGGTGGAACAGACGCTTGTCGGACGGCAGCCAGACCTCGGGCTTCTCGAACGACCACAGATAGCGAGTGACCGACACATTGCTGGCATGTCCGATGTTGACGACCGGTCTGCCCCGATCCTGCGGGGCACCACGGCGCCACGGCCAGCAGCGTGTCTTGTCAGGCTGGAACGAGGACACATCGAGGTGGGGCAGGATGCGCGTGAGCCACTGCATGTGCAGCGTACGCTCCCACTGCGTCCACTCGATAAGCAAGCTAGCAGCCAATCCGCCGGGCGGTGGAGTCATGAGGCTGACCGCCCGGCGAGTGCGGACGAGCAGGTGAGCATAGGCACGCATATGGTCGGGCCCCGTCTGTCCGCCCAGTGCTTGAATGCTGAAGGCAGGGTGGATAAATCCCAGATGCAGCACCGACCAGCCTGGGAACCAGTCCGGGCGCCCACCTGGGATGGGGAAGACGGGATAGAGCTTGACGTGCTGCACGAGCCCCGTCTTGTGCCAGGCAAACGGTTTCTGCGGGTAATGGGCCCCATTGTGCGGGTCGGGACGCACATCGGTTAGCAGCACGGGCATGGCGGTACCTGGGAAGGCAGTGGTGTGCACATGGCTGGGGGCTTGCTGCATCTCAGGACGCAGGGACGGATGGAGCCCAGGAGTAGTGGGCAAGGGCGTGGCGAGCAGGGCTTCGATCTCGTGCTCGGGTACCTGCAGGGCCAGGGCTGCGGGGTCGTGTTGGGCCATGTAGCACATGTTAGCTAGGTGTTTTTAGCTTGTCAAGCGATTGGCCACAGCCTGGTCACGGACACAGAGGGGTATACGAGTTCGAAAGAAGCCTCAATCAGCCCTAGTTTAGCTCGTTATTGGCCATAGCTTAGGCAATAGAAACGGTACCGGGGGGTGCCTTTGGTCATTACTAAGCTGTGGCCAATAACCGGTATTAGCTAAGATTAAGCAGACCGGTACTAGCTTATATGCCCTGGACATCGCTGTCACCATGTCCACTAGCTTACCGGTGAAATGGACAATGTCCGCTGGTTAGCTACTGGACATGGTGCCTAGACAAATCCTACGTTATGTCATGTCCAGGGCCCGGTTCCGCCGGCCCATACAGCGCGGTCAAAGTCCATCAGCCCAGCCAGCGCACGCGGAAAAGCGACCCCGCCCCCGTGCGGGCCCGGTAACACCGGGCCGCGCCGGGGGGGAGAGGTGGGCTACTCGCCCGCCTCAGGTAGACGTAACTGCTGTGCTCCGCCCCAGCACCACGCGGGCCCAGCCGCGCGCCACTGGTCGAGCGTCATGCGCCCGCGCTCGTTGCGCCCGTTGATCGGGCGGCCGATGGTCTTGTGCGGGCGCAGCCCGCCGTTCTGCTGGGCCACGATGCGCCCGCATACGCTGCAGCGGTCAGCCGCCATGGCGCCCCAGTAGCGCGAGAGGGTCACCTTGCGGTGACCCATGAGACCAGCTTGCGCGCGTAGGCGCGGAAGCTACGGGTATCGGCCGCGCGCACGGCGGCGCGGCGCGCGAGTGCCTCGCGCTTGTCTCTTGTGCGGCGCTGCCGCGCGCGGGTAGCGTTACGTTGCATCGGTCCCTCCGATGTGGGCAGCGCACGAGGGGCGGCTACCCCTCGTGCGCACTAGGCTAGACCTTGGACTCAAGCTCGCGCAGCGCAACCGTCAGGCGAAACTCACCTGAGGGCGTGCGCTGCGCCAGTGAGCGGGCCAGCGCGACGTTCGTACTCCAATCTGGCCAGCGTTTCTGCAAGCCATGGCTGAGTACCAGCCGTTGCACGCGCGCGAGGATCGTTCGGCGGTCGATGCCAAGCTCACCTTCCATGGCCTTGTAAATCGCGGTGGCGCTGGTCGCCTCCGCGATGTACTCATCGACCGTGGGGACGGGCTTGGCGGGCGCCTGCTGCAGCGCCTCGCGGCTCTGCTGCAGCGCCTCGCGTGCGTCCTTGGCCAGAAGCTGCAGGTAGGTCACCGCAACGTCGATGTTGTCGGCTAGCTTCTGCAGCTTTTCTGCCCGCTCGCTCCATGTCTGCTGCTCAGCAGCGGACTCGAATTGAACCTTGACCATTGGTACCTCCCGACGCGGGAGGATGGGAGGCAGCGCCCCCCATCCAGCCATGATCCTCAAGCGGGCAGGTCGCCGAGGATATCGTCGAGTGCCGAGCGCCTCTCTGCAGGCTCAGCTTTTGCAGGCGCCTCAGCTTTCGGCTTGGGCGTCGATGTGGCGGGTTTCGGGGGCGCGGCCCATTCTTTCGCCTCGACCATCTTCGCGTCGAGCGCGCCCGCTGCCTTCGCAATGCGAGGCAGCGCGGCGACGAACGCGCGCAGTGCGTCGGGCGAATCGAGACGGATCCACATATCGCCGAAGCGACCGATGCTGCCATCGGCCAGCTTGGGCGCAATCTTGAACCCGTAGGACGTCTTCCCTGTGGTCTTGGAGACGTGTTTCTCAACGCTCACCACAAAGTCAACGACCACCGCTAGAGTGCGCTCTTGAGGGCTCGCGCTGCCCAGTGAATCGAGGATGCTCATGCATCTCCCTCAGTTGGTATGGCCAGGATTGGCCGCGATACCAGTAACCCGCTTGAACTAGCCGATTCCCCTCGCTCCACATGCCGTAACGATGACACTCGCACGCGGGGGAGACCTCTTGGTCGGGTTCGCCACCTTGTCGAGCCCCGCCTGTCGGCCCCGCTCGCTGGTGACACCACCAAAGTACACCCATGCAACACCTCGTGCTTACCAGATCCGGCACAGTATGGTACCAGTTTGGGTAACGAGCGCTTCTCGGAGTGTGGTGCTGCTGGGTGTGGAGTGTCACGACTCCGTGAACTGGTCGTTACGCAACGGCTCGTTCACGGAGTGCGCTCGCTCCAGTAACGGGTGTGTGTCACTCCAGTAACAGTGCCCGTGTCCGGACTGTTACCGGAGCGGAACCGGAGCGTTACCGGAGCTTTACCGGACCGTTACATGCGCCCCCGGCCCGCCCCCCCGGTGGTGCTGCACTATAAAGGGGGCGCAATTCGGGACTTTACCCTGGCCGGTTTTTCGAGATCCCTTCCCCTGACCGCGCAGAATGGCCCCACTCCCTGACCAGCTTGTCCCACGCCCAGACCCACTTCTGCACGCGCTGGATCTCTTTCTCCCTCAACCTGTGCTCACGTAGTCGGTCGGGCGACAGCCAGTTGGCGTTCGTCAGGCCCTGCTTGCGGCGCTGGTTCGAGACCCACTCCTCCACAATGTGCATCACCGTCTCGGCGTCTTCGCCCGACAGTTCGAGCACAAAAGCCCGTTCCCCACCCAGCACACCATCTCTCCCGTCCTGGCCACACATACGACCGACCAGAATACGGTGGCGCGGCACACTCGGCACCGCACCACCCTGTGCCTGTGGTAGCCCCTAAGCCCCGTTCTCGCGGTCCTTCAGGCGCAGCACGGACGGGTCCTCGCGCACCTTGTCGAGCAGCGTCAGCCAGCCGATGGCGTAGTCCTGCCTGGAGATCTTCATGCGGTTGAAGGTCCGCCGCATGCCGAGGGTCAGGTCAGAACGAAAATGTGCTTCGAACAGGTCCTGGACCCACTTCGGGCGGGCCGCGAGCAGTTCGGGCGCGGGGCGGTTCGTGTAGCGCTGCTTGGGCTCGCTCCCGCTCTGCGCCACAACCTGTGCCCTGGTGCGCGCCTGGCGGGCGGACGTGGTGTCCTTCACGGCGGGGCCGACCGCCCTGGCACTCCTGGGCCCGACCTGGACCACCTGGGCGGGCGCCTTCCTGCTCTTGAGCTTCTGCAAGCGCTCGCGGACGCCACGCGCCCCCGCTACGCCGCGTGCACCATCGCCCGAAACCAACCCAGGCACCTCGTCGACTACGTCGACAGAATGGATCGAACTGCTGAGATCACGGCCGAAGTCCAGGGCGTCTCCCAGTTCACCGTTACCAGCAGCAGGATGGTCACTAGCTGGAGCAGGAAGATCAGCCACCGCCACCACGGTCTCGGGCGGCGGCGCAGGGTCGGGCTGTACGGCCGCGACCACCTCTTCGAAGGCGGCCTCCAGGGCCGTATCGAGATCCGTCTCGGCCTGCTCCAGGGCAACCCACGTCTCACCGTCTTTGCGCTCCCACTGGCGTGTTTCCTTATTCCAACGTTTCACGTTTCAAACGACTCCTTTCGACGACACGCCAAGGGTACCAAACCGGAAATTGAAGTGTCAACCCATCTAACACTGGGCTACCAGGGCAGAACCTCCTGGCGGCGGGCCATCTCCTGCTCGCGGGCACGCCGCGCGCGGGCCAGCCAGCCCATCGCAAAGTCCTGCCGCGAGGACTTCTCGCGGCGCGCGGCGCGCTTGTAGTCCTCCAGGATCATCTCCAGCAGGTCGGGGTTTTCGGAGGCAAGCTCGCGCGTGATCGAACCGGTTCTGATCGCCATGTGCTACTCCTTGCGTGCCCAGCATCTAGCTCCCACACCAGCCACCGGGACTCAAAAGCTACTCATACCCCCCTACTTCCCCACTTGTCAAGCGTGCTACGCTGGAGCGCGTGGGTCTGCAGATACTGAACGGGACGAACCCCCCTGCGCCGCCGAGCATATTCCTGGATCAGGGGCTCGACCCCGAGCTTCGCCTGAGACATGTGCTCGATGCCCAGCGGCGGGCGTACGACGAGTGGGACGAGTGCTGCAGGCTGGCCGACGACATCGACCCCGAGAACGACCCCGACCTGCTGGAGAACGCGCGCAGGAACGTCAGGAATGCGTATCGGCGCTGGTCGGAGATCGCCGACCAGGCGCAATCTTTAGGTGAGCAACTCAGGCGTAAACAGTTGGAGTTGCCCGCGCTGAGCGACCAGGCGTACCAGGACATGCTCGCTTCCCTGCTGGAGCAGTTCGACGGCGGGCCGCACTACCGGCTCCTGTGCGAGCGGGTGGCGGGGCTGCACGTGCGCTTGAAGCAGATGGAGACCAGCGGGCGCAGCTTCGCCGCCTCGGAGCACACCAGCCTGAACGCGCAGTTGCTGAGCTACGTCAACCAGCTTCAGAAGTACACCGAGACGATGAAGAGCGAGAACATCACCAAGGAGTCGCAGGCGGTCGCGGAGGCCATCCTGTCGCTCGTGGAGAAGCACCTCGCCGCATCGCAGCCCGACCTGTGGCACGCCATCATGAAGGACGTCAGGGCGGCTTTAGAGGGTGCGAGGGCAGCGTGACGCGCATCGACGTGTGTGCACGCTGCGGGCGGCGGCTGGTCATCACGCGCAACAGGATGTGCGCCGCGTGCGCCGCGCGGCCGTACGGGAAGGTCACGCCCAGCTTGTGGCGTAACCGCTCCGTGGAGGCTCGCCGTGCCGCCTAGCCCGTTCACCTACATCCCGACCACGCCCGAGACGCTGCCGCACTACGAGGCGGTCAATGCGGCGGCGGCGGACCTGTACGACGAGATCCTGAACCATGTGCCCGAGGGGCCAGATCGGACGCTCGCCATCCGCAAGCTGCAGGAGGCCAGGATGTGGGCCAACTGCGCGATTGCCTTCGGAGGGAACAGCCTTGGCCCAACCCAGACCCGCCAATAACCCCGTCTATACCCGCAGCGTGTTCCCGCTGGCCGTCGACGAGATCACCAACGAGGCCAACGCCGAACTGGCCGACGCCGTGATGGCCGTCCAGGCCAGCCTGATCGGCGGCGCTGGCGCGGGGACGACGCTGACTAGCCTGACCCTGAGCGGTCCCTTGACGCTCAGTGGCAACCTGCTCTTTTCGCCCGATAACACGTACAACATCGGGACTAGCTCGGCTTCCCGTCCGCGCACCATCTGGGCATCTAATACGCTGGTTAGCTCTGTCGGTCTGAACGTCGGCGGCGTCCAGATCTACGCGGGTAACCCCGCACCCACTGCTGGTCTTGGCGTCGATGGCGACTTCTACTTCCGCAACGGTACCCCGGGTACCGCCAATCAGCGCATCTACGTGAAGTCAGCGGGCGCGTGGGTCGGCATCGTCTGAACCGCAGGGACAGGATCAGGTGGGCCCACCGCGTGTGGTGGTACCCCAGGATCTACCGCCACCTCCTGTGCCTGTTCGATGGCTGCCCGAACTTCGGGCCGCGCGACTACTGGCGCGATGCAGGACGCGGCACCGGTTTCCCCTGAGGCGCGCTGCGCGCAGACCGGAGGCAAGCTCCAGTGTGCTGGCCACTGGGACCACTACTCGACGTACATGCTCTGGACCAGGCACTTCGGCCAGTTTGGGGTAGCCACCAGGCTCGTGCCGTACGACCACCCCGCCCCTGAGACCATTCCCCGAGAACTCAAGCGATGACCTTCAGCGACACGCTCTACGACGAAATGATCGCGGGTGCCGCCGCATGGTACACGGGCCCCGCGCCGCCGTCGGCCAGCCTGGGCGGCGACGGCGACATGTTCCTGGGCACCGATGGCTCGGTGTGGACCAAGATCGGCGACACGTGGACCCAGACCAGCACTGACCTGACGGGGCCGCCTGGAGCGCAGGGGCCCGCAGGGCCGCAGGGTCCGCTCGGGCCCACGGGGCCGCAGGGTCCAGCGGGCACGGGCATCAACCTGAAGGGCAGCGTCAACAGCGCCGCCAACCTGCCTGCCCAGCCACAGCCGCTGAACGACGCGTACGTGGCCCTGGACACCACCCACCTGTGGATCAGCAACGGCAGCCAGTGGAACGACGTCGGCCCGATCCAGGGTCCGATGGGGCCGACCGGTCCGCAGGGCGCGCAGGGCGCCCCAGGCGCCACGGGCGCGCAGGGCCCCACGGGGGCACAGGGACCGCCTGGCACCGACGGTGTCGACGGCGCCACGGGGCCCGTTGGCCCGCCTGGACCAGTTGGGCCTGAGGGCCCGCGCGGACCGAAGGGCGACCCAGGCGACCCGTACGGCACCCCTGTGCTGGCCATCGGCAGTATCGTCCACTGGCGCCCGTGGGAGATGACCCACCCTGTCTACGGCGTGTGCAAGCCCGCCGTGGTGCTCGGCGTCTGGGACGAGTACCACAACCTGCTCAGCCTGCAGGTGCTCGGGCACGGCCACGGCCCGCCGCCCCTGCTCGACCAGGTGAACACGGGCCACGGGCCTGGCCAGTGGCACTATATCTCTGACTGTCCGTACTCGTTCATGCTCCGACAGAGCACCCCGTTCGTACAGCAACCCGTTCTGCGCGCGAACGGAGCGGGCCATGTAACCTTCCCTGAGCTTCGAACCCTGGTACCCGGAGGCGTCTCATGACCGAGACCGATCCCAATGTGACCACCACCCCGGAAGGCGAGACCGTTGTCCTGGAGCCAGGGGATCCTGGCTACGTCGAGCCCGTCATTCAGGAGACCCCGCCTGGCGAGCCGAACGCCGTGCTCGACCCGCAGCCGATGCCCGCCGACGCGCCCGCGCCGCAGGATCTGACGTACATGAAAGAAGCGGGCGAGTCGGACGCCGAGTTCCTGATCCGCTCGCGCGAGGTCGTGGAATCCGAGAACCCGACCGACATCGTGCCCAATACACCGCAGATCAGGCCGTTCCCGAGCGAGGTCATCGAGGAGCCCGAGCCTGAGCCCGAACCCGAGGCGCCGCCCGAAGAGGAGCCCGCGCCCGAGCCAGCGAGCGCCTGATGCCACCGCAGATCGTCATGGGCCCGAGCGCCTTCGTCACGCTCTCGAACGTCGCCGCCGCGCCCAACGCGGCGGGCGATACGGTCGTCTTCACCGTCGAGACCGACCAGGCGGTCCAACTGCGCTTCACCGTCTGGGACGCCCAGAACCCGTCAGTCACTGCCGGCGGCCAGGAGGGCAGCGCCATCCTGGGCAGGCGCACCTTCAGCTACGCGCTCAGCCCGCTCACGGCCAGTGCGCAGGGCAAGGTGATGGGCTACGAGATCACCTCGCTGACCACCCCACCGCCGACGCTGCGGCCGTTCCAGGGCACGGTCCGCATCGGCGCCGCGCGCACGGTGGCCAAGAACAACGCCGTCCCGGTGCGCTGGAACATGTTTGGCGACGGCACGCGACCCGCAGGTGGCGGGGGGATTGGCAACTGGTCCAGCTACACCTGGGCTCAGTACAACCCCAAGATGACCACCTACCCGACGCCCTGATGGCACGCGTAGCGAGTCACGCGCCCACGGAGGTGTGCTGATGGCGGGCACCACTGGCCGTCCCAATCCGTGCTACGGCTGGAACGCGTACGACTGGTGCCAGGACTCCAAGTACTCGGTCAGCCTGTTCACCGCGCTTTCGTTCACGGGCCAGACCCCGACGACGGGCCAGACCACGGTGACCATGACCGGGCCTGGCGCCACGGGCAGCAAGATCGGGCTGTTCTTCGGCACTGGCATGGGTCCCGGCGGCTACAACCGCAAGACGAACCTGGTCGCGGGACCGTCGGCGGTCATCGTGCTGCGCGAGCTACGGCCCGCCACCGTGTACAACGTGGCCGCGTACGGCGTCGACAACCAGGGCACGACCTGGGTTGGGCCCAATGCCCTGCTGACCACGACCTGAGGCACTACTTCACTATGTGCGCCGAAGGGAGAGCGTGAATGAGTGACGAAGAGATGGCCGCCATCATCAGCCAGCTACAGGCCCAGCAGAGCCTGCAATCGGCTGCCCTGAAAGCCGCGCTCGAAGCGCGCTGGACGGGCGAGGACTCGGTCGACGCGTACGTCAAGGCGCTCACCCCGGGTATCACCACCTCGCCCGAGATCCCGCTGTATCCCTGATGGCCGACCCCGCCCTGATCCAGCAACTGACCCAGCTACAGGCCCAGCAGGCGGCCATCTCGGCGGGCCTGAACGCGATGAACGAGGGCCGCTGGACGGCCGCCGACTACGGCGCAGACAGCCTGGAGGCCATCCTGTACGGGCTGAACCCTGGCTGGACGGGCCAGATCAGCCCGCAGGCGCCGTGCTACGACCTGCCCGAGCCGCCGCCGCCCGAGGCCAACCCGGTCTGGATCGGCAGCCCGAACTACTACCACGGCCGAGCGGGCTGGCCCGTCATCGCCATCGTCATCCACACCATGGCGGGCACGCTGGCCTCGTGCGATAGCTGGTTCCGCAACCCCGCCTCGCAGGTCTCCTCGCACTACGGCATCGGGCTGGCGGGCGAGCAGCACCAGTACGTCGCGCTCTCCAACGGCAGTTGGGCCAACGGGGTGCTCGAACCGGGGAACGACTGGGTCTCGATTACCGGCAATGGCAGCAATCCGAACTACCAGACGGTGACCGTCGAGACCGAGGACAACGGCTCGGGCGCCACGCCCGTGACCGACGCCCAGTGGGGCTCTACGCTGGCCGTATGCCAGCTAGCCCTGCGCACCTACCCGAGCATCCGCTACCTGATGGGCCACAACGTGATCTCACCCAGTTCACGGCCAAGCTGTTGCGGCGACCGGTGGTGGGACAGCGGGCGGTTCGATCAGCTAGCCCAGGCCCTCGAACTGGAGGCGTGCTGGTGAGAGTCGCCACCGTAGGAGCGTATCCCTTGACCATCGGCGGACTGATCGCCATCGTCGTGCTCATCGTGGCCATCGTCGGGCTGGTCGGCGCCGTGCCGATGACCCCGGTGACCATCTTCGGCCTGATTGCGGCGCTGGCCGTGGCGCGCCTGCTGTGATCTGCCCCGACGTGGTCACCGCGCAACTGGTCTGCCCGCACTGCCAGCATCGCTGGCAGGCGACCTACCAGTGCCCGATCCCGTCCGAGGCCCACGTGGGCACGCCGATGCCCGACGTCAAGGCCAACTGCCCCAACTGCGAGCAGAGCGGGGCCAAGCCGCAGGCGTACTGGCTCCGCATGGAGCAGGTGCCAGGATGAATGTGGCGCAGCACGCTCAGCGCCTTCGCGTTCACCGGTCTGGGCGGGCTGGTCGGTGTCAGCGCGGGGCTGCTCATCCTGGCCTTCAAACCCCCTCCCCCGCCGCCCATGCCTGAGCCGACTCCGCAACCGAGCTTGACGCCCACGCCGACCTGGACCGTGGGGCCCACGGCCACGGTCGTCTGGACGGTCACCCCGCAGCCGAGCGTGACTATTGCCGCGCCAGCTATCACCCTGCCCGTGCTCATCCCGCCGACCGAGACGCTCGCGCCGACGGACACCCCAACCCCTGTGCCCCCGCCGCCCACCCCGACTCCGACGCGCGTGCCTCCCCCGCCTCCGGTGCCGACTCCGACAGCCACTTCCCTGGCCGTCGAGCCAGCCCCCGAGGTGAGCCCGCCCGTCGAAGAGCCAGAGGTGCTCGAACAGGCGCCCGCCGAGGTGGAGCCTCCACTGCCTCAACCTCTGGTTACACCCGTCCCAGAGGAGTCTGACGAGCCACCCGAGGCAACGGCCGAGCCTGCTCCCCCTCCGACGTCCTCAGGGGGGCAGGCCGAGCCGCCCACGCCGACGCCTACCGGAACTTCCGTACCGGAAGCAAGCGCTACTCCGGTACCGACCCAGACGCCCAGGCCCAGGCCACCGGAGCCGCAGCCTGAGCCCCCCACGGCGACACCCAACCCACCGACCGCAACCGCGCAACCGACGAGCACCCAAAAACCTGTGCCGCCGAGCGCGACGCCCGTGCCGCCCCAGCCGACCGCCACCCCGCGCCCCACGCCCGTGCCGCCGCCGACGGCGACGCCCAAGCCTGGCAACCAGAACCCGCCTGGCCAGCCGCCTGGGAAGCCCGAGACCAAGCCCACCAAGGCGCCCAAACCGTGATGTGCAAATTGACATCGTCGTCCTCATCGCGGGGGTCCTGGGGACACTGGCCGGGGCAATTGCCTTTCTGTTCAGGCAACTCGTGATCACCAAGAACAAGCGCATCAACGAGGTCCTGGACGAGCGCGACTACTGGCGCGGGATCGTGCTCAAGGAGCACGGCGTGGCGGACTACGATGCCTGGTATCAGGAGCAGCACCCGATGCCCAAGGCGGGCCGCGAGACGTACCTCAAGCAGGAGAAAGAGTGAGTATGATGGCCCGCCGTGAGCGTGCCCTACCGCGAGGGTCAGGCCGACTGCCCCGCCCTTGCATCGTGTCTGCTGGTGTGTGTCTCGGTGCTCATGCTGCTGGGCGCCGTGGTATGGATTCTCGTGCACAGTGTCAGGGGGTGAGGTGATGCCCTGGAAGAAGGCTGACGGAGGGTTCACGACCGCCAAGGGCGGATTCGTCAAGAACCCCAAGCAATACGAGGCGCTCAAGGGCAAGTACGGTAAGGCCCGGGCAGCAGCCATCACCAACGCAGGAGGGAACAAGAGTGGCAAAAAAGGGAAGTAGTGGCGGCAGCGGCGGACGCTGCGTGCCTCAGATCAAGGCGGGTACGGGGCGCATCCCGTCGAGCAAGAACCTGGGTAAGTACTGATGTTTCCACCCAGCAGGCCGCAGACCAGCAACCCGTTCGCGGGGCCGATGACCAGCACGCCCGACATGGGCGGCGCACCCCCTCCGCCAGCCGCCAAGCCGGTCACTCCGCGCCGACCCGCGCGCGCGCCCTCGCCGATGAAGCGCAAGGCCAAGGCCGCTGCGCCCAAGTCGAGCGGTGCAGGCGCGAGCAGGCCGCCCGCGCGCAAGGCCGCGCCGAAAGGAAAGAAGTACTGATGCCGCCCATCATCCGCTCTGGCAACTCGTCGGGCGGGCGCCCAGGCAGGCCCGTCGGGCCTGTCAAATCAGGCAGCCACGGCGCCGCCAAGGGTCCAGGCTCCTGCTGTAAGTAGTGCCCCAGACCACGCTCGACGGCCTGGCTGGGCTCGATTTCTCGAAGCTCAGCAGGGGCAACCCCGATGATTGGTTGAAGCAGTGGGAAGAGCGCGCCGCCGCACGCGTCGCGCCCTTCCGACCGGTGACGCCCGAAGAGCGATTCGAAGCGTTCCGGCACTTCAACTTTAGGCCACATGGCCTATTCCTGCCCGAGGACGGGCAAGCCGAGCTTGAACTGAAGCGCAGGCTCAGATGGATCGGCGAGCGGCCGACGCCCGACGAACGTTTACGTGAGTATCATGCCCTGCAGGACGAGACCGAGGGCTGGGCCCGTCGAGGCGTTTCGGGCCACTGGGTTGGCCAGCAGGCCCTCGCTCGTTCTACGGCCAGGTTCCGCATCGCCGCGTGGGGGCGGCGCGGGGGCAAGACGACCGAGGCGGCCATGGAGGCCATCGGGGTGGCCTGGCTCAGGCCGAGGTCGTGGATCTGGCTCGCCGCGCCGACCATGAAGCTGGTCTCGCGCGCATTCGACAAGTGCATGGAGATGGTCCGCGACCACGGCCTGAAGACCAGGACCGTGCGCGACACGAACCAGGAGAAGCTGTGCGTGCTCGACAACGGCGCGCGGCTGGAGGGGATCTCACTGGAGAACGTGTGGACTGCCGCAGGTGCAGCCATCGACCTGGCCATCATCGACGAGGCGGCACAGATCTACCCTGAAGCGTGGACGCGGGCCATCCTGCCCCCACTGACGGACCGTAATGGCCAGGCGCTGCTCATCTCGTCGTGGGAGGGCGAGGGCGATTTCTTCCATCAGAAGGCACTCGACGCCCGTGCCGAGATGAACAAGAACGGGACCGAGGCCGCCTGGGAGATGTTCCAGGACGCGTCGTACGAGATCAATTTCTACGCGTTCCCGCAAGGCCGGCAGACCCCTGCTCTCGCGCAGGCCGCTAAGGAGATGGAGCCATACGAGTTTCTCGAACAGTTCGGCGGTATACCCGCGAGTTCGAGAAGCAGGGTCTTCCCCGAGTTCAAAGAGAAGGTCCACGTCACGGACGTGGACTTCAATCCGGACCTCCCGGTCATTCTGGCCGTGGATCCGAGTGGCGGTTCGAACCCGTATGCCATCCTGGCTATCCAGGAGTACACGGACATGACCGTCATCTTCGACGAGGTCTATGAAACTCATCGGTCGACCGAGGAGATGGCCGAGATTCTGTGCTCCAGGCCGTGGATGCGCGCCAGGCAGATCAGCCCCGACGGGGCGCTCTTGCCGCAGTGGGAGATCGAAGGCATCTCGGACATGATTACCGACTCGGCGCAGCCTGAGGAGATGCGCCGCTGGCAGCGCATGGGCTTCCCTGCCTACTGCATCGAGAAAAAGCCGCAGATCTACGAGCGCATCCCCTTCCAGAGGAACCAATTGCGCGACCCCGTGCGCTTTTTCCGCTTCTATCGACACCGGGTAAACGTTTTGCTGGAGGACATGGGCTGTGAACCCGAGTCCGACCACCTGTTGCCCGAGGACGAGCAGCGCGCCCTGGTCATTCAGGTCGAAGAGTCACTTAACGACGAGCATTTGCTGGGCGAAACGCTCAGGTACCTCAGATCCTGTGCCCGAATGCGCGTCGATAGCCACTGCAGCAACACCATCCAGGAGTTCAAGGTCTACACGTACGACAAACGCGCCAAATCGACCAACGAGAATTATCTGGAGAAGCCGCGTGACTGGATGAACCACTCGATGGACGCGTGGGGCTACTACGTGTGGGTAAAAAAGCGTTTTGAGGGCGAGCCCGAGGGCGCCGCCAGCTATTCCTACCTGGATACGCACATCGAGCCCGACATCGACGAGAATGTCATCCCGCAGCGCACCCCGCCCGAGGTCCTGGCGCGCCAGCCGCAGTCGCGCGGCAGGATGTTCATCGAGGAGATGCGCACCTATCATCAGCGCGGGCCGTATGAGCCACGCTCTTACCTGTCGGTGGCGCATTGATGGATCCTGAATCGGTTACCCCCGACGGCGCGTACCGGTACGAGATCGACGACAAGCCGACGTACGAGGAGGTGTGCTACTGGCGCGACCACCTGGCGGCGGAATGGGGAGACCTGGATGAGGCGATGGAGAGCGAGGAAGACCTGTACTTCCAACAGTTCGACGTCGAATCACCGGGTGGTCGGCTGGCAGTCAAGACGGGCTCGGCGCCTGCCGACGCCGACGCCGCAATCGACTCGCTGGTACCTCCAGATGTATCCGTGCATGTACGGCCAGCCCGGAGCCGCCAGAAGTATCGAAAGCAAGCTGACAAGCTGACCCGCTTCGGCAAGGCGATGCTGTTCAACTGGCGCAAGCAGAAGGACGTGCTGCGCCAGGTCTCAACCGACATGGTCATCAGGCGCGTCGGGGTCTTCCGCATCATGGTCGACCGCACGCTGTGGCCGCACAAGCCGCCAGGTATGGAGGCGCGCGGGCCCGAGCCCGAGCAGATGACCGACGAGAGCGACGAGGAGTTCGCCGCGCGCGAGGAAGCCTGGTCGGACGCCGACCCCGAAGAGGTCTGGGAAGTCAGGCACAGGCGCAAAAACCCCATCGTTTTCCAGCGTCGGGACCCGCGCGTGGTCAGGTGGCGCGAGGCCGACGATGGCGAGCTACTGGTGGTCGTCGAGCACTACCAGACCAGCAAGACCGAGGCGCTGCACGCCTTCGACCGCTACGCCGAGACGGCCCACGCGCTCAGGGGCATGCTGCCCGACGAACTGGTCTACGTCGACGACGTGTGGATGGGCCGCTACCGCTGCCTGATCCTGAACGACCACCCGCTGTTCGAGGTCGGGGGGGAGGGTCCGTATCGCGGCGTCGCGGAGCACGGCTACCCCGAGATGCCGTACGTGATCGTCCCCTTCCGAGAACTGACCTTCGACGACGTCGAGCGGCGCTACCGGGGCATGCTGACCAACGCGGCGGGGCTGTACCCCATCGAATCAAATGTGCTCACGATGCAGGTCTGGATGCTGGCCATCAACGCCTGGCGCACGTATCTCGGTTGGACCAAGGATGGGCGCGAGATTACTATCCGGCCAGGTCAGTACATCCCCATCGACCAGCGCATCGGCGAGTACCTGCAGATGCTCGAAGGGCAGCCCGTACCTGACGAACTGCTCCAGACGACAGGTGTCGTCGACCAGTACATCCAGCGCAACGGCGTGGCGCAGGGGCCCCGGAGCGCCGAAGGGACTCGCTCGGCCCAGCAACTGTGGGCCATCCAGTCGATCCGCACGCTCAAAATCGAATCGGCCAAGGACGCTCTGGTACGCAGCATCACACGCGCCCTGGAGCTTGCGGCGATGCAGCTTGAAGTGTGCCTTCAGGATCGGCTCACCCTTCCGGTTCCGGGTAAGGACCGTAACGGCGAGGACATGGGGGAGGTCACGATCCGTCCCGAGGACGTTGACGGCTACTGGGACGGCTGGGAAGTCAGCCTGGGCCGACGGCTCGACCCCGCGATGCTCGAACAATGGAAGGCCCTTCAGGCGCTGCAGGCCAACAAGTGGATCCCGCACCGCACGTCAATCGAGTTGAGCGGCGCCACGGACAACCCCCAGGAGTGGCTCGACGAGCTTGTGCGCGAGGCGGTCGATGCCCTGCCCTTTGTCATCGAGCAGGTCGGCCTGGAGCGTATCAAGAACTGGTTTGGCGAAGATTCCGAACGCTTTATTGCGCTCAGCCAGAAACTGCTGGAGCAGCAGGGTCAACAGGCTCAAGCGCGCTCGCCGATGGCGCCGCAGGGTGGGACCCAGCAGCCGCCAGCGGCGGGCGCACCGTCGGGCGGCGGGGTGTCCGTACCGCGTACTGACATGGCTGGCCAGGACGTGGCGCGGGCAACTCGCTCGCTCGGCGGCGCGCGCACCTCCGGTCGGCCAGGCAATCAGCCACCGGACAGGCGTGGACAGACACGCCAGATCGGATGATAGGATCGGCCGATGGCTGACGAGGCGCTCGGTCTGTTTAACGCCATGCGGCCGAGCGCGCCCGCGCCGTCGGCTGACATCCGCACCGCCAGCGGCAACCTGCACAGCCTGGCGATGATCCCCGGTACGCCAGGCTACAACTCGCGCATCCCCAAGCCGCCGTGCTACCGGTGTGGTGAAGACCACATGCCAGGGCACGACTACGGCCACCCGTGGGAGGACCAGCCCGTGCACGACGAGCCCGTTTCGGCAACGGCTATCATGACTCGACCCGCGCCCAGCGTGCATGGCCCCGAGGTGCAGCGCTTCCCCAACCATGAGTCCGCTACTCGTAGGGTCGCCCTGTACGTTGGGCGCGGGGACACGTATGTGGTGGCCGTCGAGGAGCCGCCCGACTGGGACTCCGTCGACACCTTCAAGGTCAGGGCGGCGCTCGTCCTGCCGCTGGTGCGGCTGGCGCGCGCGCTGGGCACCAAGGTCATGGACAAGACCGGTGGTGACCTGTTCATGCTCGAACAGGAGCAGGAGGAGAGCGATGCCAGGGGCCAACCTGCGCCGAATCATGAGCGAGGTGCCGAGGGCGCTGGAGATCGTCGCCCACGACGACAAGAACGCGGTCCCGCTGGGCAGGAAGAAGATTGGCCCAGCCCGGGCGAGGGAGAAGCAGGGTAACTACGTCGCACGGGTCATGAACGGCGAGTTGCCGCTGGACGACACGGCAGCCGACGTCATCCGCCAGTACATGGAGGGCTACCATGCCCGATTCCCTCGCTAAGGCGGCCCACGATGCGCGACACGCCTCACCTGACGCGGACATCCATCAGGCTGTGCATGGCTCCGTCTTCAACGATGCGCAACCGGGCACGCCCGCGTTTGCCCGAGCCCACCTTGTGGGATCGAGTGCGCCAGAGCCGCGCATTGAACGGTGGGACGGCATCGGCCCTGAGGGCATGGGCCCTGTCGAGATTCTTGACGGACGTACCGGGAAGCCCATTGCCAAGATCAACGCCGCCGCGCGACGGAGGCTGATGGATGCCTAGCTTCTGGGACCCGCCCCCCAAGCCGCGCAAGACGCCCCGCGACCGCCTGCTGCACGAAGTCGGCATGAGCCGGCTGGAGTACCCCCAGCCGCACGTCATGGCCAGCCCGCCTGGCACGCCCGCGCCGATGAATCTGATCAACTACACGCCCGACACGTCCGAGGTGCATAGCCCTGGCACCCTCGCCCCCGTTGACCGCCTGAACTACAGCCTGGTGCCCACGTCGGACAGCCTGGGCGCGGGCCAGGGCGAGGACGGCCAGCAACAGCAGCAAGGCGCAGGCGACTGGCTCAAGCAGTACCTGCTGCCGCCCCAGATGGGTGCTGGCGCGGAGCCCATTCGGACCGATGTAGCCGGCCCAACGACTGAGACAGTTGCCCCGAACATAGCTCCCGGAGCGTACTCGGCGGCGACCCAGCCGTACAACGCGGGCCAGACGGGCACGGCCACGCCTGGTGCGCCAGCGGGACCTGGCACGCAGCCTGGCATGGACCAGATTACGGGTCGCTACGGCCAGCAGGCGCCGATCAGGGCCAACCAGTTCTCGCCAGGCCAGCCGCCGCTGACGCCCACGCCGTACGGCACGGGGCCGGGGCCGCGCATCCAGGCCAGCGGACCGACCGAACGGCCGTTTGGCGCGCGCGCGACGAACATGGGCAACGGGGCGACCTTCGGCGCGGGCCAGGAGGGTCGGCCGCCCGCTCAGGACCAGACCGCGCCAGGCGTGTATCGCGGCCTGGACACGGTCGAGAGCGGCGGCACCGTGCCGTCGCAGAGCCAGCCCGACCCGACCCAGCCCGCCGCGCCGTCGACCCGTCCGCCAGGCTCGCCCGACACCACGGCCGTTGATAACCAGGCGCGCGCCGCGCTGCAGGCGTCGGGCGTCGTGGCCAGCCTCAACGAGTGGGACCTGTACGTCGACCGCGACCCGGTGACGCACGTCGCACAGCAGGTGCGCTACCACGACCGCACGGGCCGTCAGCCAGACATTCCGGTCGGCTACTTCGCGGTCGACCCGAACACGCACCAGTTGACCCTGGTCCAGTACAACGAGGCGCTGCGCGCGCAACTGCAGGGCATTCCCGATGCCCAGAAGGCAGGCGCGCACATCGTCGACATCCTGGAGCCCGACGGCCAGCGTCACGCGATCATGTTCAACGACGCGGGCAAGCGCGTCGCCGACCTGGGCATCTCGCCTGCTGGCGCGGCTGGCGCGCCGCCGCTGAAGACGCCTGGCCACGTGTTCGTCGAGGGCACCGGCGCCAACCAGATCTGGCAGCGCGTCAAGGCCGACGGCACGACCGAGGTCGACCAGAACCTGACCAACCGCGCCCAGACGGCGTGGGCGGCCGAGGAGCAGCGCAAGGCGGACGATCAGGCGGCCAAGGATCGGCTGGCATCGCAGACCCAGTTGGCCACGGCGAGCATCTACACGCTCACCGCGCAGCCTGACGGGCGGTTCATCCTGCTCAACACCAACACGGGCCAGGCCCAGGTCGTCGGCCAGGAGGACCTGAGCAAGGGCACGATCACCGTCGGCAACCGCGATGTGGTCAAGTTCACGCGCCAGAACCCGGACGATCCAACCAGCCCGATCATTCCGACGGTGATCTACTCGGCGCCCGCCGACAAGCACGTCGAGACGCTCAACGGGGTGACCTACCAATGGGACCCGCGCGACCCCGCCGCGACGATGCAGGTCGTCTCGACTGACCCGTTCTGGGAGCAGACCGAGCAGACCAAGCTGGCCAAGGCGTACTCCGATCTGGACACCGCCCAGCAGAACCTGATCACGGGCCGGATCGGGAACATCAAGTCGCTCAGCGAGATGTACAAGTCGGCGTACGAGCTAGAGCATCCCAAGCCCGAGATGCTGGGCGGCAACCTGATCATTCCCGCTGGCACGTCGATGGAGATCGACTACGGCGGCTACGGCGGCAAGGGCGTCGAGCACGCGGGCGGGCTGCCGCTGCCCCAGGAGATCACCGACACCGCCAACTTCATGCGCTCCCTCGGCGGCCAGATCGGCGAGCAGATTGCCAGCTACAAGCCCGCCGACCGCCCCGCGCCGCCCAAGGTCACCCAGCCCACGCCCGCGCCGCGCCCCGCGCCTGCCGCGCCTGCCGCCCCAGCGCCCAAGCCCACGCCTGCCGCGCCCGCCGCCCCCGCCGCGCCTGCTGCCCCCGCACAACCGCGCGAGTGGGGACCTGGCGACCCGTACAACGAGCAGAATCCAGACACCGGTCAGTGGCAACAGGTCCACATCACCGACGACTGGAACTACGACGTCACGCCGATCCCCGAGGAGCAGTACGGGGACTACGGCATTCCAGGCGCGGGCCAGGACACCTTTGCGGGCCGGGGCCTTACCCCGCAGACGGGTCGTGGCTCGACGGGGGTGGGGTGGGATCCCTACCCCTCCCCCCACCCCCTTGGCGCGGGCGCTGAAGGTGATGTGCCTGGCGGACCGCTCAACCCGATGGAAGGCAACTGGTGGGATATCGACCAGCAGCGCTTCGCCGACTACATCCGCGACCTGCTGCGCGACCCGACCAACCAGCTACCCCAGCGCAGGCCGCCCGAGGAGGGCTACACCAATTTCCAGGCGGGGCCCGCTGGGGGTGGCGGCGGGAACATGGAGGGCGCGGCCGACCTGACCCCGTTCCAGCAGGGCATGAGCGAAAGCTCGCAACAACAGGGCAACGTCGAGTACCCGCACCGCACACCCGACGCGGGCGACCTGACCAGCGACACGCAGTACCCGCGCGACCCGAACGACCCCGAGTTCAGCACGCGCGGCGACCCCGAGTACACTCGCCGCCGCAACCCGGGCGAGGTCTTCCAGGAGGGCATGGAGGTCGGCCAGCAACGGTCGAGCGGCGACCCGGGCGCGCTGACCAACGCCGAGCGGCTCTTCGGACTGTACCCCGGTCTGCACACCGAGGTGCCCAGCAACTTCGACGAGTGGCAGTCGTCCGACCAGAACATCTACGCCGAGGTGTGGGCGGCGATGCGCGGCCAGCAGCCCGCGACCGACGTGCCTGGCGCGTGGGCGCCGCAGTGGCCGCCGCCGCAGGAGCCGCAGCCCGACCGCACGCCGTGGGAGAACAGTCACCAGACCGACCCGTGGCACATCATCTCGCCCGAGGGCCGTCCCGAGGGCAGGCAGAACGCCCAGGAGCCAGTTCAGCTACCAGGCGGCCACATCATCAACCAGGGCGAGATCAAGCCGCCTGGACCGCTCATCAACGTCGCCCCGCGCGTGGGCCCAGGCGCAACCGACATCGGCACCAACTGGGTGCCCAAGCTGCCTACCGGACACGTACCTGGCCCCGAGGTCAAGCTGCCCGACGCCACGGACATCGGCACCAACTGGGTACCCGACATCCTGGGCCTCAACAAATCCGATGTGCCCCGCTCGCCAGGCCCAGGCCAGGAGCCGTACGATCCGCTCTACCAGCAGGCGATGAACGAGTTCCGCGCCGAGATGCGCGGCGAGGGTGAGGCGAACATTACGGGCACGGGCGGCAGGCTGGCCGATTTTCACAAGTGGCGCATGACCCAGCCCGACATCCTGGCCCAGGACTACCCCGAGATGCGCTCAGGTGACACACGCGGTATGCGCGTCGAGCCCGACGTGCAGGCGGCCGAGGGCGGCTCACGCAACCCGTGGACCTTCCAGCCGGGGGAAGAGCCAGGAATGCGCAGTTGGCGGACGAAACCCGAGCCTGGCACCTGGGAGAGCCTGGGTCAGGGGCGCGGGCCTGGCAACTACCAGTCGCAGGGCTTTGGGCCAGGCGGCGAGCCGTACAGCCAGGACGTGGTCAGCATCTTCGACGAGGGCGACCCGCGCGGGTTCATCGACATGATCCTGCGTCGCCAGCAGACGGGCGGACTGGGCTCGGGCCAGGACGAGCCGCCAGGTGGGGGCGGCGGCGGTGGCCAGCAGTACCCGAGCGAGTTCCTGGCGTGGTTCGTCACCCAGCCTGACAACTGGGAGCGTCGGCACCAGGGCTTCACCGAGGACGATCTGGACGCGCGCCTGCCCGAGTTCCTGCAATTGATGAACTGGCGTGCTCAGAACCCCAGCGCGCCGCTCCAACCGAGCGAGGCGGTCTGGGCGCAGCGCCAGCAACTGCTCCTGAACGAGCAGGAGAACCAGGCCCTGGCGCGCATCAGGCGCGGCGAGCCCGAGAACGTGAGCGACCAGCCCTACAGTACGATGCTCCACGGCGAGATCCCCGCTGGCGGGCAGCGCTCGGAACTGGTCCAGTTTGATGACCCGGCTAGTGGCGCCGAGTTCGACATCCCGAGCGCCGATGAGGACATCCCTGGCACCAAGCGCTCGCCAGCCAGCGTGCGGCCCGAGGACTTCCCGAACCTGCCCAGCCTGTACGGGCGCGGCCAGGCGCCTGGCTTCGCCTGGCAGGACCTGACCCGCCAGGGCCGCGAAGCAAGCCAGAACTCAACCATCTTCAACCCCGACCTCGTGCCCAAGGGGCATGCGCCCGAGATCAAAATAGAGCCCGTTGGCGGGCATGGCCCCGACTGGGGCGGTGAGGTCAAACCGCCCGGCCCACTGATCAACACGGGCATCCCCGTTCCATTGCCGCCAGGGCACATTCCAGGTCCTGAGATCAAGCTGCCCGACTGGGTCAGCGCGGGCCCCATGGGGGACCTGTCGCCCGAGATGTTCAACCGCCTGATGCGCTGGTACATGGACACGCTCAGGGGACGTGGCTGGATGCCTGGCTATCAGCCCGAGCAGGATCCTTTTGAGCCCATGCGTCCAAAGGATGCACCTGGTCGGGGCACCTTCGAGTTAGAGGGTCCGAACGTCGATCCGCCGCCTCCGCGCTGGGCCGAAGGCGCGCGCAGGATGCACGAGGCACAAGGCGGCTCGGCCAGCCCGCCCGAGTACACCCAGAACCTGGGCGGGACCGAGGAAAACCCCGAGCCGCCGTACGTGGTGTACGGTCCACGCGAGGGGCAGGGAGAGTGGACAGGCAACCAGGTAGGCATCAACACGCCCGGCTACGTGAGCATCTTCGACGACAGGGATCCGAGCGCCCTGATGAACATGCTGTGGTTCCGCAAAGCCGACGAGCGGCTGGGCACGGGCCACGACGTGGGCGCGGGCGCCGAGGAACCCAGTGGCAACCCGTGGAGCCAGGTGCCGATGGAGTTCATCAGGTGGATGATGGCTCAGCCTGGCTTTTACGAATCGCGCTTCGGCGACCTGAAGTTTGGCGGCGAGCAGATGATGGACGCCTACCGCCAGTGGCTGCAGGAGCAGGGCTGGCGCTCGGCCAACCCCAACGCGCCGCTCAGTCAGGAGGAGACCAACCGCGCCTTCCGTGAGGGTACGACCAAGGGCGAGTTTGGCCAGCAGGCTGATCGAGCCGACCCGCAGCGCCTGCGCGACCGACCCGACTACGACTACGAGCTTATGTCCGGTGGAGGGTTGACCAACCCGCCAGCGGGCGGCTTCAGCACGGGCGAGCGGGAGTACGTCGACCCGCTGGACGACCCGATGCGCGAGCCGATGAGCGACGTGCCCGCTGGTGGTCAGGACGCCGAGTGGCTGCAGTCTGAGCCCCGAGGCATCCCCGAGACGAGTGACCCGAACACGTGGCAGCGGCTGTACGGGCGCGGCCAGAACCCCGAGGCGGCGCGCCAGGAACTGGGCAACCTGGGCAGGCGCTCCAGCCCCAATTCGACCATCTACGACCGCACCATCACCCAGCACCAGGAGGGCCCGCAGATCGTCTCGCGCGGCGGTCACCAACCCGGCTGGGACGTGCCGATCAAGCCCAACGTTTTCGGGCCGAACATCGACTTCCGTGTGCCTGGCTTCGACAGGCTGCCGCTGCCCGACACGCTCGGCGCGGGTCAGGGCGAGGGCGGACCGAAGATCCCCGGCCCGCCGCCGACGGGCCCAGGCATGCTGCCCCAGGCGCCGCCGATGCAGCTACAGGGGATCCCCCAGCAGGCTCAGGCGCAGGCCGCGCCGCAGCAGCCGCCCATGCCGCCCAACCCCGTCCAGCCGCCCACCCCTGTGCAGCAGCCGCAGGGCGCGCCGCCGCCGACGGGCGGGGCCGAGCAACAGCCAGGCTGGCAGCCGCCCGTGTCGCCCGCCGACGTGCAGGGCATCGGCCACCGCTTCGGCCAGCCGATGAACCAGGGCGAGCCATTCCACAGCGGCGTGGATCTGCAGGCCGAGGAGGGCGTGCCCACGATCAGCCCCGTCGACGGCATTGTCGAAGAGGTGCGCGAGGACCCGCAGGGCCTGGGGCTCACGGTGGTCATCCGCGACGGCATGGGCAATCAGCACAAACTGGGCCATTTGCGCAGTACACAAGCCTACCGTGGGCTCGTTGTAGCCAAGGGGCAGAACCTGGCCGAGGTAGGATCGAGTGGCAACACGACGGGCTCACACCTGCACTGGGCCATCCGCGACCAGACGGGCCAGCCGCAGGATCCCACCCCCGCACTCGGTGCCATGGGCGGTCTCCCACCCGTTCCTGGCACTCAAATGATGGGGCCACCAGGCGGCTCCGGTTCTCCGCCTGGCGCGGCTGGCACTCCTCCAATGCAAGGCGCAGGCCAGGACGAGGTACCCAACCTCGACCCGACCAAGCACGCCTACGACTCCCTGACCAACGAGGGTAAGTGCGACGTGTGCAACTTGCCCGAGTACAAGCACATGCAGGGGGCGGGCGAGCCGCTGCATCTCCCGCTGTGGAAGATGTGGGGCAAGCCTGGTGCAGGCCAGGGCGTCGGCGCGGGCGCCGCGCCTGCCGAGCCCAGTGAGTCGCGCTTCTCGAACGAAGAGATCAATTGGCTGATCGACGCGGGTCAGGGCTTCCTGCTGAACTCTGCGGAGCAGGCGCGCTATCAGCCGCCCGAGATGCGCGGTGCATACGCGTACGGCTCGAACCCCAACACGCCGCTCAAGGAACAACAGACGGGCTACTTCGAGGGCGGTCGGCGCATGCTGTCGACGATGCGCGACCGCCCGAACGCGAGTTCCTGGGAGCAGGTGGAGGACGTGCCCGTCGAGGAGGCGACCAACCCGCCCCGCTTCGGCGGCGATCTCGACCCGTGGGGCAGTGAGTCGGACCTCGAACACCAGGCTTACGTCGCCTGGCTCAGACGGCTGGGTCATGACACCGGTTTGCCCGACGAGCCTGGCTACGAGTGGTATCGACCGCAGACTCAGGAGCCGCAACGGCGCGAGGACCGGAACATCGGCGCGGGCGCCGACCGGAGCGGCTGGGGCGGCATGGGCGCGGGCGGCGTGATGGTCAACGGCAAGTGGCGTGAGGACCTGGCCGACCCGAGCGACAGCGGCGGCTCGAACCTGAGCGACCCGAGCCAGAGCCCGACGCTGGGTGGCGCCTCGTCGAGCGAGCCGAACCGCTCGGGTGACCCGCAAAGCAGCCAGTACGTCGATCAGCCGACGGGCCAGTACGGCAGCGCCACCGTCGCGCGCGATGGCCAGTCGCTGGCCAGCCAGGACCCCGAGACCCAGAAGCGCTTCCGCGACACCTTTGGCGCCGACGCCGAGACGCGCTGGGTGACCGAGCACAACCAGGGCCTGCCGCCCGATCAGGGCGCACCGCAGCAGCCCAGTCAGCCTGGCGCGCCCAAGCCCGCCGGTCCTGGTGGGCCGCAGGCGCCCGCGCAGTACCAGGCCAAGCTGGGCCCGTACGAGAACGGGCTGCTGGCGTACTGGAATGGCTCGCTCGACGCGCAGCGCGAGGCCAACCGCGCCACGGCCGAGCAGAACAGGATCAACGAGGAGAACCGCCACGCCGAGGAACTGGCCAAGATCGACCAGAACTGGAAGATCCACCAGGACGACAACGAGCGCCAGAAGGAGATCAACGCCGAGACGGCGCGCCACAACCAGGCCGCCGAGGCCATCGACAATCGGCGCATCGACGCCGATCTGCAGATCGCGGCCATGCAGGACGCGCTCGGGCGGTGGCAGACGCAGATGGAGAACGGCACCGAGATCTACCTGCAGCAGGGCGACCAGGCATTCAAGGACTGGCAGACCAGGCAGGACATGGGCTTCAAGATTCTCGACTCGGCGCTCAAGAATCCGTGGCTGCAGCGGCTGGCGGGGATGACCCCAGGCCCTGGCTACCAGGGCCAGCAAGTGGCCGGGCAGAACATCGCCAAGCTGGTCAACTCTCTGATGCAGCCGTACAACGAGACCAAGTACGGCCTGCAGAACGCTGCGTACCTGGGCATGGGCCCTGGCTCGGTCGGCAATTACCAGCCGCCCGCGCAGCCCGTGGGCGGGGCGCAGACGGGTGCCGCACAGGGTGCACAGGGCGGCTTGCCCACCGAACTGTTTGGCCAGAATGCGGCGGGGGCGCAGGAGATGCAGGGCTCGACGGCCTACGGCGCGAGCTACGGCCTGCCCAGCTACCAGCAGTTCCGAGGCTGGGACCCGTTCCAGCGGGCGGCCTATCGGACCGACATCGAGTCGCTCGGGCCTGGCGTCTGGGAAGCCGTCGGCCAGCAGATGGGCGAGAACTTCGCGGCCGAGGGTGGCACACCGGAGGTGACCAGGATGCAGGCCGCAGCGGCGGGCGAGGCGGGCCGCGCGGGCATGGAGATGATGGGCGGGCTCTTCGGCCAGACCCCCGAGGGCTTCTGGCAGGAGTCCCAGCGGCAGTGGGGCCAGGCCCAGGCGCCGACCGTCAAGGCTGATCTGAATACCGGTCAGCGAACCGGAGCACTGACCACGCAGAACGCCTGATGGCCGCGCCGAGCTACCTGACCACCGACCAGGATACGCCCAAGCTACCGGGCCGCATTCGGCCTGGCTGGGCGCCCAAGCCGAACAAGAAGGTCAAGCTCGTGCACGGCTGGGCGGTACCCGATACGGGCGCGGGCCAGGAGGCGCCCGACGAGTACCTCAACCCGCCCCCCCCTGAAACCCCTGCACCAACCCCCTCCGAAAACCCGCCCCCCCCCCACCCCGCCGGGCCCCCCCCCCCACCACCCCACTCCCCCCCCCCCCCCCCCCCCCCCCCGCGACACGGCCCTTGCGC